>JACCDG010823382.1_pt1 | contig 47129 bp, 36 predicted proteins | sample 7442471 | NCBI WGS metagenome assembly JACCDG01 (sample SAMN15323444, study PRJNA562643) | freshwater metagenome | isolation source: river surface water | place: USA:Blue River Watershed | collected 2017-08-17
CGTCGAATAACTTGACGAATCACAGGGAAGAGAAATTGTTCATTATGCGACACTCCGCCACCAATCACCACAAGCTCAGGGTTTAATAAATTAATGATCCCCACCAAACCATCACCAACACGTGTGCCTGCTTGACGCCAAAATGCCAATGCCTTGCGATTCCCCTGCCTTGCTTTGGCTTTCATCGCTTTCATTTCTTCCCCGGCATTACCCATGAATGTTCCTGCTAAATCAAATAATTCTTTATTACCGACATACCGTTCAAAACAACCCCAACCCCCACACGTGCACGCTGGCCCCTCTTGATTCAATGGCGTGTGACCTAATTCACCTGCGGCATTAGCGACGCCTCGGTATAAACGGCCATTTAAGATTAAGCCCGCCCCAACACCAGTACCCAATGTCAAACACACCATATTCTTAACGCCACGGCCAGCCCCAAATTGTGATTCCGCAAGCGTAATCACCTTAACATCATTATCGATAAAGACTTTCAACCCTGTTTTCAATTTTAATAAACGTGATAAGGGTACATTTTTCCAGCCAGGAATATTAGGCAAAAATCGAACAATGCCTTGTTGAGGATTAATGAGCCCAGGCAATCCAATGCCAATGCCCGCAATAGACTTCTTTGTTAATTTTGTCGTCGTGATTAACGCATCAATGTGATGCGCTAATGCATCAATCAATTTGGTTTTTGAAGAGCTAAAAGTCTTTGTAGGTAAAGAGTTTCGCGCAATGACTTTACCCTTGTGATCCACAATACCTAACTTAATATTGGTGCCACCCACATCAACTGCTACAACGTAAGTTTTCATAACAGACACTATTTTCTATCTGGGATTAAAGGGAGTTAAACAGCTTAAATACTATATATAGTATGGTTAATTTAAATATTTGATAGATATTGTAACGAAAACTGGCGAGAACTTCAAAAGATTTTATCCTGATTTTACTTAACTTTTATAGGCACCAAAAGCCACCACACAGTTGCGGCCTTGCGATTTGGCACGGTATAAAGCCCAATCAGCCTTATCCACAAGTTCTTCTAATGCTTTGCCATCGGTAGGAAAAATTGAAATGCCTGCAGAAAGACTAATACGGATTGTATTGTCATAAGCCCGAATATGCTTATTAGAGGCACAACGGCGAATACGCTCAGCCACCACCCTTGACCCATCTAAATCGGTATCTGGTAATACCACACAAAATTCTTCTCCCCCATACCGCCCAACAATATCAATTTCCCGCACATTTTCTTTAATGATTTGGCCGATCTCATGCAACACCTGATCTCCTGTCAAATGACCATATTGATCATTGATCATTTTAAAATGATCGGCATCAATCATCATGAACGATAATTTGGTTTTACGTAAACGGCAACGTTTGATTTCTTCATCAAAGCGTTCAATAAAATAACGGCGTGTGTAGGCGCCGGTTAAGCTGTCTGTAATCGCTAATGTTTCAATGTCTTTGTACAATTTGATACGGCGAAGCGCTAATGCAAACTGATGGGCCAAGATGACAAACTTTTCTTTATCGCGTTCAGGCACACCTTTGTAGGCTAGCACACCTAATTTTTTCTCTTTGCTCTTTAACACAAAAATACTGTAGTCATTAGGCAATACCGTTGAATCACCTTCGCCCGCATTTTCCATTAATTGAATATCATCAATGATAATATTCTCTTTAAGACGTCGACGGAAAATATTAAATGCATCAATCTCATCAAAATTAGAGGAAATTTCTTTAGTCATTTCATAAAGGGTAAAGATTTGCTGGGCTTCGCGTTCGAGTTTCATTTTCTCGCCGCCTGCTTTATCTTTTTGATTGATGATTTTGCCAAATGCTTCTTTCGCACGCAAGGCATCTTCATCGGCCCTTTGTTCTAATTGCATGACAACAAGGTTCGCTAAATAGAAAACGATGACAACAAAGAAAATTGTGAGGATGATTAATAAATAGAACATTTATCTTAAGCCGCGCACACGCGGTTTCTTCCCCCTTCTTTTGCTTTGTATAAGGCTTCATCGGCCTTCATCATTAATTCATCTTTTAACCGTGTATCATCTGGAAAACAGGCGACCCCAAATGAAGCCGTAATATGTGTTTTTTGACGACGAAGAATCACTTCATGGTCTTCGATTTTCTTTCGCACATCATGGGCCATCTTTAATGCCTCGTCTTTATCTGTATCGGGCAATAAAATACAAAATTCTTCACCACCATACCGACAGACTAAATCACCGGGACGATTAAAATGATCTTCTAAAATCCGCGACACCGTTTTTAACACCATGTCACCTGCCATATGGCCAAAGGAATCATTGTATTGTTTAAAGAAATCTAAATCGATCATGATGAATGATAATTTTCTGCCCCGACGTAATTCGCGGCTAATTTCTTCATTCAAGCGCTCTTGCATATAACGGCGTAAATATAATCCCGTTAAGCCATCGCGTATGGCCAAGTTTTCTAAGCGTTCATACAACTGCGCATTTTCAATAGCAATGGATGTTAAATCCGCAATGGTCCGCAAGAACCTTAAGTCATCCGTCGAGAAATAATGTTGTTCAACACTATCAACACGCAATATCCCTAATGTTTTATCTGCAACTAATAGTGGCGCTGCAATCAATGAACGCACAGGCCGATAATCTTCGCTTTTCATTTTCTCCACATCAAAACGAAAATCATTATTCGCATCTTCAACTAATAAAGGGTGCAATGTTTTTACAACCCATTGATCAAATAAATCCCCTTTTTTCGCTTTCAAATTCACCTGCATTTGCCCTTTTTGCGAGGAGGAAATACCAAGTTCACCGCTCACGGAATGAAACAAATACAAAATCACCGTCACATCTTTATCCCCAAATAATTGACTTACCTGAGATGACAATACCGTCGATGTTTCTTCAAGACTTAAACATAATGATAATTTCTCGGTGAGATCTTTCAGTTGTGAGTAATTAAGGATTTTACGTCGGTAGGCTTCAATGGTTTCCCATTCACGTTCAAGCTCAATCTTCATCACATTGGCGCGTTCAAAATATTCTTCTTTTTCGAGAGAAATATTCGATTGTTTTCTCGATAAGCGCATATGAAAACGAATAAGCAATAATAAATTAATCGCTAAAGCAATGGAAAGGAATAAAAAACCGGAAGGATTCTTTGCGGCGTAAATAAAAAACGCCCCCAAAGGGATCAGAAAAGAAAAAACAACTAAGAAATATAGCCTAGTTAATGGTTTCTTCGGTTTGGATATCAAAAAAGTGCACCTTCGTCATATCGAATACGACGTCCATGTCCCGATTAATTTCAGGACGATCATGCGCCCCCACACGGGCGATAAAACTATGTTTGCCTGAGTTTAAATACAAATACACTTCTGATCCTAAAGGCTCAACACGTTCGCACGTGGCACGCACCGTATTTTCAGGAGACGCTTCAGAGGCAAATAATTTATCATAGACATCCTCGGCACGAATACCGAACATGACTTCTTTGCCTTCATAAGGAGCAATGGCCTTAAACTGAGCTTCAGCCACTTTGACTTGAAATTTACCTTCATCAAAATAATATTTACGTTCTTTTTTAACGATACGGCCCTTCATCAAATTGATTGGCGGCGACCCAATGAATGAAGCGACAAATTTATTTGTTGGTTTATCATAAATTGTCATTGGATCAGCACATTGCTGAATAACACCTTTATTCATGACCACAATGCGGTCCCCCATCGTCATAGCTTCGGTTTGATCATGGGTGACATACACAAAGGTAGTTTGCAAACGATTACGCAATTTATGAATTTCCGAACGCATGGACACACGCATTTTAGCGTCGAGATTACTTAAAGGTTCGTCGAATAAGAATACTAAAGGTTTACGGACAATCGCACGGCCAAGGGCCACACGCTGACGCTCACCACCGGATAATTCACGCGGTTTACGTTCTAAATATTGTTTAATCCCTAAAATTTCAGCAGCCTCATGCACACGTTTGACAATTTCTGGCTTTGGATAATTACGCAATTTTAACCCAAAGGCCATGTTTTCAAATACGGTCATGTGCGGATATAAGGCATAATTTTGAAACACCATCGCAATGTTACGGTCTTTGGCAGGCACATCATTGACTTTACGATCATTGATCCAAATTTCTCCGGAACTAATTTCTTCAAGACCCGCAATCATCCGTAATGTCGTCGATTTACCACACCCAGAAGGCCCGACTAACACTAAGAATTCGCGGTCACCGATTTCAAGATTAACGTTCTTCACCGCATCTTGACCGGTTTTATAACTTTTAAACAGATTAGTAATTCGAATGTGCGCCATAAATGTCTTTTACCTTAAATTGTTATAAAGTTAATTTCTTTAAGAAACTTGGGCATATCCAATTGTATGCGCAATAACGCCCTTCATGTCTTGACGTTCAACAATCATGTCAATCATGCCGTGCGCTAATAAAAACTCAGACCGTTGAAATCCTTCTGGTAATTTCTGACGTATGGTTTGCTCGACGACACGTGGCCCTGCAAAACCAATCAAGGCCTTGGGTTCTGCCATGATAATATCTCCAACACCGGCAAATGAGGCCATAATACCACCCATGGTCGGGTTTGTTAAGATAGAAATATACAATAATTTAGCCTGGGCATGGCGCTGTAATGCCGCACATGTCTTTGCCATTTGCATTAAAGAAATACAGCCTTCATACATGCGCGCCCCACCCCCTGAACCTGAAATGATGATAACAGGCAATTGGTGTTTCGTCGCATACTCAATGGCACGGGTAATTTTTTCTCCAACCACAGATCCCATGGACCCCATGATAAAACGGGAATCCGTAACAGCCAAGACCGCTTTAACACCTTCAATCAAACCACACCCAGTAATAACAGCATCAACTAAATCCGTTAATTCCTGATCTTGTTTGAGTTTTTCTTTATACGTTTTGGGACCCTTGAAAGATAAAGGATCACTCGATGACATGTTGGCATCAAACTCTTCAAACGTGCCCTCATCAATCAAATGCTCCACACGCTCACGCGCATTTAACATTAAATGAAATCCGCATTTAGGGCAGACATTTAAATTTTCTTTTAGCTCTTTGCCATACGCAGGCTTTTCACACCCAGGGCATTTTGTCCACACCCCGATAGGAATTTCCTTGCGCTTGACTTTGATAAACGTATAGTTTGATTTACCGAATAAAGACATAACTAATTTTTAAGCATTATCCCATTTATAAATCGTTAACCCTGATAAAACTTTGGGATAGAAATATGTTGTTTTAGGCGGCATGCGTTCATCATTCGACGCAATGGTCTTTAATTGATTGATTAAAACTGCATTTAATAAAAAGCCTGCTTCCGCCTTGCCTTCGTCGACAAAAGCCATGACTTCCGATGGATCTTTAGAGTAAATAATATCTTCGGAGGCCACACCCACTTGATCAAAGACTAATGATTTTAAAATCGCGGCATCTAAATTCTTATAATCCTTAGACCCTTCTTTGACATGCTTTTCAATCAAATTATTGTGCTTTAAACGTAATAAAAACATGCCTTCTTTATTATATAAGCCAAACGCATGCTCATTTTTACCAGCACGGGCTAATAAGACTAAGAAATCCGTCTTGGTCTTGATTTTATCAATACGGAAATACGACTCTAATAAATTAACACTGATGGGGAATTTCTTAACGATACGGTGAATGGGGAAAATTTGTAAATCTTTGGAATCCATGTTGGTAAAATAGGTCATGACAAAATTATACGCCTCTTGACCGGTGGATTTTTTATTCTTCTTTAAGGCTTCTTTGCGTAAGGCATTAGCCACTTCACAGCGATGATGCCCGTCACAAATGAATAAATCTTGATTATCAATCACATCGGTAATTTGACGGATTTTATCTGGATCATCGAGTTTCCAGATCATGTGCTTCACCTTGTCCGTGTCGGTAGCTTCCAAATCCGGCTTACGGCTGGCTAAATCTTTAAGAAACATTTTATCAATGCGATTTGTTTTATCAGAATACCCGACGAAAATCGGGCTTAAATTGGCTTTTAAATTTGACCATAAGGTGAAACGGTCTGTCTTCGCTGCTGCATGGGTATGCTCATGGGGTAAAACACGCACGCCACTGTGTTCGCTTAAGTTTAATGCGGCTAAGAATCCAGTGCGGGTATAGCGTTGGCCTAAGTATTTATAATCTTGCTTATAAAAATAAATGCAAGGAGCAGCATCTTGGCTTAACACACCCTTCTTTAACCACTCATCAAAAGTCTTTTTCGCACGGGTATATTTATTCTCTTTGGAACTATCTTTAGGGGCATCTTTCCCTAATTCCAAACGGATAAAATTGGTGGGATGTTGCTTGTAATACGCATCTTGCTGTTCTTTGGAAATAACGTCATACGGTGGGCAAAATACATCACTTAAATTTTCAATCTTTTCCGTATTGTAATGTACGGCGCGAAACGGTTTAATGGCTGCCATGTTTAATGTCCTTATGCTTTAATATTAGATACACTGTTGCCCCAATGATACCACCAATCCCATCGGCCATAGCATCCCACCCTGATACTTCACGGCCAGGAACAAATGACTGATGAAATTCATCGGATATCCCATAACCTATACAACAAGCCACCGCCACAACACATATGGCCAATGGTGATAAAGTGCTTGTGTACCGCAATGCCCGGGATACTAAGAATCCCAAAATCGCAAACTCAATGGCATGTTCTAGTTTATCCCAAACTGTAAAAGGCATTTGTTTGGTAACATCTGCCGGCAAGCTTGAAAGAAAGAAAATGATACCAGAATAAACGAAAACTGGAAACCAATATTTTAGATAAGACATAGAGAGCCATTCTAAACAAAAGAGGCTTTAAAAGAAAGCTAAAAACAGCATAAAATCAATGCTTTAGGTAGTTCTTATTAAGCCGGATGACAGGAACACCCTCCCCCGCAACTGCCAGGAGGTGTTGATTTCGCAGAAGAAGCACCACTTTCAGCTGAAGGAGTTTTCTTCTTATAATCGGTTTCATAAAAGCCACTGCCTTTGAAAATCATGCCTGATCCAGCCCCAATTAAACGGTCTAACTTCTTTTTCCCGCATTTAGGGCATTTGGTGAGCTTCGGCTCAGTCATGGTTTGTAATTCTTCGAAACTATGCCCGCAGGCAGAACATTCATATTGATAAGTTGGCATATAATTACCTAAAGGCTTTTTTCAGTTTTTCTTTGATGGAGGCTTTACCTGTGGTTTCGCCTAATTCTTTGGCTAATTCTTCCACTAATTCTTTTTGACGGGTGTTTAAATGTGTTGGGACACCGATCATGACTTGCACATATAAATCCCCAAATGATTCACCGCGGCTATGCAAATCAGGCATTCCCTGATTCTTCATGCGAAATACCTTACCGCTTTGAGTCCCAGCTGGGATTTTCATCTCTAACTTCTCTTTTAACGTATCCACTTTCACATCGCCACCTAAAGCAGCGACCGTAAAAGGAACACTGAGCAATAATTGCAAATCTTTGCCATGACGGACAAAACGATCATGTTCTTTAACTTTAATGAATAAATACAAATCCCCCGGTCCACCGGCACCAACTTCACCTTCACCACGGACACGCAATTGGGAATCATTGTCAACACCGGCCGGGACATTGACATCAATGTTACGGGTAACACGCACAAGGCCTTTGCCCGCGCAGTCAGGGCAATACTCGGTAATCATTTTCCCTGAACCACGGCAAGCGCCGCAGGTTTGGGCCATACGGAAAATGCCATTGGACATAACAACTTGCCCACGGCCACCGCATTGCGAACAGGTCTTTATGCTCGACGATGATTTTGCGCCTGAGCCATCGCATTTCTTACAAAATTCATGACGAGGGACTTTAATGTCTTTTTTAATGCCATGATAAGCTTCTTCAAGGGTGACTTCCATTTCATATTGAATGTCATGGCCACGGCTAGCACGTTGTGAACGGCCACCTCCACCACCCATGTCCCCACCAAACATACGTCCTAAAATATCACCTAAATCAGAATCGCCAAAGACGCTTGAGAAATCAGCGCCCTTAAAGATATCTTCCGACGTATAGTTTTGATCAATGCCGCTATGACCATATTGATCATAGGTTTCTTTTTTCTTAGCATCCGATAAAACACCATACGCTTCGGAAATTTCTTTAAACTTTTCTTCCGCAGCTTTTTTCTCCGCTTCTGGCACCCGATCCGGATGATACTTTAAGGCTAATGAACGGTATGCTTTTTTAACATCAGCAATGGCCGACCCCTTAGGGACGCCGAGAATTTCATAATAATCTTTTTTCATTATTTATCTGAACTCGCTTTAAAATCAGCGTCGATCACATCTTCCTTGCCCTTGGCAGCTGAATCTGTAGTCGTTGCTTGTTCTGGATTTGGTGCCCCTTGTTCTGGGCCAGCATTAGCTGCACCTGCTTGAGCACTGCTTGCCTTATACATTTCTTCGGCTAATTTATGGCTTACTTTTTGCAAGCTCTCCATACCCGCTTTGATCTTATCTTGATCTTTGGCTGTGACAGCTTCTTTTAAAGCTGCTAATTCTTTTTCAACGGCAGCTTTTTCATCGGCAGACACTTTATCACCAAAATCCTTTAAGGATTTTTCAGTGGAATACACCAAGGTGTTGGCTTGATTTAATAATTCAGCTTCTTCGCGACGTTTTTGGTCTTCTTGAGCAAATTTCTCGGCTTCTTTGACCATCTTTTGGATTTCATCGTCGGATAATTTTGTTTTCGCGGTGATCTTAATGGTTTGTTCTTTGCCGGTGGCTTTATCTTTGGCCCCGACATGCACAATACCATTGGCATCAATATCAAAAGTAACTTCGATTTGAGGAACACCACGAGGTGCTGCTGGAATACCGACTAAGTCAAAACGACCAAGTTCGGTATTATCATTGGCCATTTGGCGCTCACCTTGCAAGACACGGATAGTAACTGCTGTTTGATTCTCCGCCGCTGTGGAATAGATCTGGCTCTTTTTGGCTGGGATTGTGGTATTGCGATCAATCAATTTATTAAAGATACCACCTTCAACTTCAATCCCTAAAGATAATGGAGTGACGTCGAGTAATAATACTTCTTTGGCGTCTCCCGTGATAATTGCACCTTGAACCGCAGCCCCTAAAGCCACGCATTCCATGGGATCAATACCACGTTCAATTTTTTGACCAACTTCTTTTTCTAAGAATTCTTGGACAATCGGCATACGGGTTGGACCACCGACTAAGACAACGCGGTCAACTTTCACATCTTGACCTAATTTACCTGCGGCATCTTTTAAGGCTTGGCGCACTGGCCCACGGCAGCGGTCAACGAGAGGCGCAATTAAGCTCTCTAATTTACTGCGTTCTAATTTCATGTTCAAATGCTTTGGACCTGTGGCATCAGCTGTAATATAAGGTAAGTTGATATCCGTCGATACAGTTGAGGATAATTCAACTTTCGCTTTTTCAGCGGCTTCACGTAAACGTTGAAAACTCATTTTATCATTACGTAAATCAACGCCAGATTCTGCTTTGAATTCATTGGTAATATAATCAATCAAGGCATTATCCATGTCAGTTCCACCGAGTTGATTATCACCGGAGGTTGATAATACTTCGAATGTGGCAGCTTTATTCGCTTCGTCCCATCCCATTTCAAGGATAGTCACGTCGAGCGTCCCACCACCTAAGTCAAAGACCATGATTTTTTGTTCTTTGCCCGCTTTATCTAAACCATAGGCCAAACACGCAGCGGTTGGTTCATTGATAATACGTAATACATTTAAACCTGCAATCTCGCCGGCATCTTTGGTGGCTTGACGTTGATTGTCATTAAAATACGCTGGAACAGTGATGACAACATCTTTGACTGTATCGCCTAAGAATTTTTCAGCGTCGGCTTTGATCTTTTGCAAGATAAACGCACCAATTTGTTGAGGTGTATAATCTTTTCCAAATACTTTGAATTTATGATCCGTCCCCATCTTGCGTTTTGCGGCATAGACCGTACCTTCAGAATTAATAGGTGCTTGACGACGAGCGGGTTCACCGACTAAACATTGACCATCTTTCGTGAATGCCACAAATGATGGGAATGCTTTACCAGATGCTACCCCTGCCCCTTCGGCGGATGGGATAATGACCGGACGGCCACCTTCCATAACAGCTGCTGCTGAATTTGATGTTCCTAAATCGATACCAATAACTCTTGCCATATGCTTCTCCTCTTATAATGTGCGTTTTCCCGTCACTGACGAGAAAAACCGATTAATATACAGTGTTATTAACTATTTTCCAGAGGCCCTCTGGCCTATGGACAACTATAAATTACGAGACATTGTTGTTCTTTGCTACTTTTACTTTGGCCGTACGCACAATGCGATCACCCAATGTGTACCCTTGTTCAAACGCTTCAAGTACTGTGCCATCGGGATGCTCGGTTGTTTCATGCTGCATTAATACTTCATGCGCATTGGGATCAAACGGTTTACCCACAGACTCAACTTGTTTGACATTGTATTTATCCATCAAACCTTTGAAATTCGCAAACACCATCTCAAGACCTTTAAGTAAATTAGCGTCGACGCCTTCTTTCGATTTAAACGCCTTCACCGATCTATCTAAATCATCATAGAGTTTTAAACATTCCACAATCACTTCTTCATGTGCATATTTAATCAAGTCTTCACGTTCACGCGCATTGCGTTTACGCATATTATCAAACTCCGCTAAGAGCCTGATATACTTATCTTTTTCAACAGCTAATAAATTCTTTAATGTCTCTGCTTCACTGACAACAACCTCAGGTGTTTCTTGAGACAAAATTTCTTCTTGAGGTTGGGAATTTGTTTCGTCCATAACCTTTATCGATCCATTAAATGTTAATCATTAAGTAATGCGGAGACATACTCCAGGGTCGACACAACCCTTTCGTAATGCATGCGGGTTGGACCTAATACTGCGATGCGGCCAACAACTCCCTTATTCTCAAACTGTGATACAGCCAAAGAACACCCGTCAATTTCCTTCAATGCCAATTCATGCCCAATATAGACATTGATTTTCTTTTCTAAATCTCTATTCATTAATTCTAATAACTTGTCTTTCTCCTCGAGAATACGCAAGATCGCTTGGATCTTTAATAAATTTGATTCTTGAGGATAATCAACAACATAGCTTGTTCCTTTAAGAATAATCTTACTATCCCATCCATCGATTGAGACAATCGTGGTGTAATGGGTAAAATCAGAAATCAATTGAGAAGCGCGTTCCATCAACAGTTCTAATTGATTACGGTATCTCTTATATTCAGCTTCAATTTGCTTTTTTTCCTGCTCAAGCAATTGTATTTCATGCATCAAATGATCGACATAATAACGGTACCCACGGCTTGTGGGGACACGTCCCGCAGATGTATGTGGATGGGTCAAATGACCTTCTTCTTCAAGCTCGGCTAAAATGTTTCGAACCGTTGCCGGAGACACATCCAAATTGTATTCTTCCGTCAAGAATTGAGAACCCACAGGACTCACCGTCTTGATATAACGATCAATGACGATTGCTAGAATTTTGTCTTTACGCTGTTGAATTTCGGATTGTTTGGCGGCCATAGTTTGTAATTAAATAAATTTAGTGTTTAGCACTCATTAACTTTGACTGCTAAAATTATAGCATTCATTTAAACTTTGTCAAGAGCCTGCCATATAGCTAACAATTGCCCGCATGAAAGCTGGCAAATCATTGGGCCGACGAGCTGTGATGTGATTACGATCGACAACAACTTCTTGATCCACCCAAATTGCTCCGGCATTGATTAAATCATCTTTAATCCCAGGGGTGGATGTCATGGTAAAACCTTTGACGATCTTGGCGGATATTGGGATCCAACCCGCATGGCAAATGTGGGCGACTAATTTGTGGGCATTAAAAATGTCTTGGGTTAACGATAAAACTTTTGGATCACGACGTAATTGATCCGGCGCAAAACCTCCAGGAATGACTAAGGCATCAAAGTCTTTGGCATGGACTTCGTCAATACTTTTGTCGCTAATGCAGGGATAGCCATGTTTGCCTTGGTACGTTTCTTTAGCTTTGGGGCCGGCGACACACACCTCAGCTCCCTCTTCCATCAAACGGTATTTGGGATACCACAGTTCCATGTCTTCATAGACATGGTCGACAAACATCAATACTTTCTTTCCTTTTAATAGCATATATCCTTACTCGTAAAATAACTGCTCAGAAGTTTTCTTGCCATCTTTGAAAATACGTCGGGCTATACGTTTACCATCCACATATTCGTCCTCAGCAATCACCTCACCTTTGGCATCAAATGTTTTAATAATACCAATCGCTTTATCATCTTCAAATAATCCTAAACTAATCAGATGACCTTGTTTATCAAATTCTTTGGCTTCACCTTGCTTCTTGCCTTTAATCACCGACGCTGTTTTTAATATTTCACCAGTTGGATAATATTCTTTCCAATTGGGATCATTAATAACGCCGTCGGTATAATTAACACGACTTAAGAGTGGCCCTTCCTCATAATATTGCACCACTTCACCTTGCCATTGGCCATTGACCATTTGGCCTTCACGCATGCGTTCGCCGGTTTCATAATATTCGCGGGCTAATCCTTGAAACACACCCTTGTCGGCTTCGTAAATTCCTTTAAGCTTGCCATTCGGATGATACTCTTTGATCAAACCCTTTTGCACATCATCTTTAAATTCATACTCACGTTTAACTTGCCCCGTCGAATAATACTCGGAAGCAAACCCATCTTGTTTACCATGAAGCCACATTCTTTTTTCAATGGGCACAGCCTCTTCGGTGTATTCAATGGACTGCCCTTCGGCTAAACCATCGATATAGGTAATTTCATGTTTAATCGCCCCATTTTCCCAATAGAGGGTTTGCTTGCCATGCATTTGACCTTGGCGATAAAAATTCTTCATCTTAATCACACCCGAAGGGTAATACGTTTGCACCACCCCTTGCAATTTGCCATTTAAATATTCACCCCAACTTTCCACACGCTTATCAGGGTAAAACACACGGAAACGGCCATTGAGTACATTAAATTTATACTGAACAATTTTCAAATGGCCTTCAGGAGTTTTCTCTTCATAGAAACCATCTTTGATGGGTTCTGCGGCATAAAGCCCTGAGGCTGTACATACCAAGATGAGAGCAATAAGAAATTGATGTATCATGCTTTAGTCTGCTGGGTTAATTTACGAAATGCTTCATTAATTAAATGCATGGAAGAATTTGATTCCCGTCGGTGCTTAAACATATCTATAGCCCGTGCAGCCCTGTGCTCATTATTAATTTGGGTTTCATTAAATGTGCTAATGGCACCAATTTCATGAATGATACTGATGGCTAACTCAATAGTACTCAAATGCTGTGGGTATTGATTACTTAGAACAATATATTCACTGTCTTTGAGATTAATGGCAGCGGCTAAGAAGCCGTGAACAGGGCCTAAACGTAACAATCCTTTACGCGCCATTGCCCGCACGTGATGCGCCATGGATTCAGCACCTTGCTTGGAAAGAAAATCAGCCGCCAACATCACCGCATCATGATTAGGTCCAATCACATCAAAGGTGGTGATATCATTATTGTGAATCTCAGCGATAACAAGAGGATCTTCGGTCATAGGCCTAGCGTTTGTACACTACCGGTTGATCAATGCCGATATCTTGATTGATATCATACTGCAGTAAATCATTGTTCTTTGCCTTTAACTGATAAAACTCGTCGAGCTTAACTAATAAAGCATCCATATCATCTTTGACTTGATTAAATGCCTTTACCGGTTCACTCAAAGCCTGCGCTGATGTATAAGAACGATTGACTAAAATACGTACCGCCTCATAACGTGCTGCTAAAAAAATCCATTTAATCAACACACTTTTATCAAGCTCAGTCATGCCACTCGATTGCAAATAATTATTAATGCTAAACGCAATACGGCCTTTGGTATCTTTAATACCCTCATCATAGCTCGCGATTGAACTCGGTGGAATCAATAATTTCTTAAATTCTAAACCTGTTAAACGCATCTTTAAAATTTGAATCAAGGCCGCTTCATTGGGACCAAATGTATTTTTCATGGATTGTTCTAATGTGGATGTCTGCGCCTTTAAGGTAGCCATTTCTTGATCAAGGCTTGGGGCTTGTGCTGTCACAATTGCATCTAACGTGGCTTCAATGGATTTAGATACCATCCATTGACGATTCGCCATGTCAATGGCTGTCATGGTGTTAAATAATTCTGATAAAGAATCTTTAGTTGTTTTAATCTGAGCATCAATGGCTTGGCCCTGTGACTGAAGTTGTTCTTTGTAAGAGGCCGCATAGGCCGTGCGAAATAAGCTCACCGCCACATCCATAGACTTCTTTACATTTTCAGTCGACGATCCCCATGTTTTAATCATCAGGCCTTGGGTCTCTGGCACGATCGTAGCCTCATAGAGGCGCCGATTAATGTAGGTCAATGCCTGCATAAACCCAGCATTATCTTTAAGCCCAAAAGGCCATGATCTTACTTGAGCCAAAAATTGAGCATGAAAAGATCGGGATTGAAAAATTTTTAACTGATCTGACACTGTACTACGGGGATTATTGATAATCACATTAACCGAGGACATATAGGGCTGATGAAACACGCCCCATACCCATAATAAGATTCCTAATACAACACATATCACAGCCATGCTAATAATTTGTCGAGGAGATAAACGATCTGACGGCGCGGTGTGACGTTGTACGTGTGGTGCTGTTGTATGTTCTTTAAACGCATGCAGCATGCGTTCAATGCTGTCTTTTTCTTTACTTAAATGCGTAAAGGCCTGGTCTTTATCCTTAAGCCTTTGTTCAATGTGCTCTAATTTTTCCTCGAGATGACGAATATGTTCAGTTAATTGCTTTAACTGCTTCTCATCGGGATTGGGCAAATTAACATGCTCTGGTGTTTTAAGATAACGGACCATAAACCTTTTATTGGTTAAGGAGTATTAATCAATTCACGCGTTTTCTCAACTTGCTCTTTAAGCTGCTTAAGCACGTCAACTTGTGTTGAGGATTGTGCAGCTGGTGCTTTTTTCTGCTGCATCGCCTCATTTAATGCTTGAGTCAATTTTTTAATTTCTAAAACTAAATCATTTTCGCGTTTATTCTTTTCAACGATCTTGGCATTGGCTTGTTGCACAATGGAGCGGTTTTCTGCTTCTAATTGAGCAATGCGTTTATTCAATGTTTCTGTTTCTGCCTTCAATTGCCCCATCACATCACTTTGCCCTTTGGTCAATTGCTCACGTTGCAATTGAATATCTTCAGACAATTTTAAGCGGGCGGCATTTTCTTGTTGAGCTTTTTGAGACATCGTTTGCAAATCTGCTTTTAACTGATTGATCGTCGATGTCGCATCACTCTGTTGCTTATTTAACTCACTGGTGCGTTTGGCTGCAGATTCATTCATGGCCATTTGTTGCGCCTTGGCCTGCTGCTCCATTTGTTCTTGCTTGGCACTTAAAGAACGCACCAAAGCCTGGGCTTCAAGCAATTGTTGTGATTTCGCTGTCAGTTCTTGATTCACTTTATTCAATGCTTCAGCAGCCCCATTGACTTGGCCTGACTGTTTGGCCAAATGATCATTCATGTCATTGACCTTCGCTGTAGCTTGGGCCAATTGAAGATTCAATGCTTCTTTCGCTTGCTGTTCAGAAATAAGTTTATTGCGTAAACTTTCAATTTCTTTAGCTTTACTTGCTGCTTCTTCTTGGGTCTTGGACATGCCCGAGGAAGCTAATGCCATTTGATTGGCCAATTGTTCTTTATTGGCCATTAAATCATTCATCTGTTTAATCAATGTTGATTTTTCTGATTCTAACCGTTGTTCATGGCCTTGTGCAACTTTAATTTGTTCATGCGCTTCATTGAGTTGAGACGTCAATTGATTCAATTTATCCTGCAAGGATTTAGTTTCAACCGACTTAAGCCCTTGGGCTTCTTCAGATTTACGTAATGATTCATTCGCCTGCATGATTTGTTGAGTTAATTGCTCTTTATTCTTCTGCAATTGGGTCATTTGATCTGACGTTGCGTTCTTTTCATCAGACAAAGCCTTCACCATCGCATCCGACTGACGTAATTTATCTTGGGTGGCACTTAATTCTCGACGGGATTCTTCCAATGACTTTTCCAATTGAGCATAGGCGGCGGTTTGTTTATCAACTTGGGTGGTTGATTGCGTAGCCTTGGATTGCCATTGGACTAACTCACGTGTTAGGGCTTCTTGCTTGGCTACTCCATCACTGTGTTGCTTCGCGACACTTTCAAACTTGGCTTGGCTTTCACTTAATTGCCCCATGACCTTGGATAATTGACCTGAAAGTTGTTCTTTATCCTGAGTTAAAGTAGCCACATGTTTAAGCGCCTCATCAGCGATGCGTTGCGTTTCAGATAATTTTGATTGCAAGGATTGAGCGCTTTCACCCCGTGCTTGGGATTCATGCTCTGCTTTACCTAAAGCCTCTGTCACTTTAGCTAATTGCTGCGTTAATTCATCTTTTGTTTTCGCGCCATTGGCAATTTGTGACGATGATGTTGTCAGTTGTTGTTGGGCTTGTTTTAATTGTTCTTGGGTCGCCAGTAACTCTTGACGCATTTCATTCAACGATTTTTCTAACTGACTTTGCACTTGGCTTGTGGCATTAGCTTTTTCGGTCGATGAATCAGCTTTTTGCTGCCATTGACTTACCTGACCTGTCAATTTTTCAGTGGCAGCTTTTAATTCATCCCGTTGTTGTGTTAAGACAGCCACTTGTTTCTGATGATTGGCTAACTGATCATTCACTTGAATCAATTGCTGCGCGGTTAAATCTTTCGTTTGAGACAACTCTTTAATTTGGGCTAATGCCTTGGCCAATGCTTGTTCTGATTCACTAAGCTTACCCCTCAATGACTTTGCTGCCTCATTACCCGACGTTGATTGCGCTTGAGCTTGCTGTAATTCTTGACGGATCTGGCCTTGTTGAGCTGTTAATTCATCTTTGCTCTTGGTCAATTGAACAATTTGTTGCGATAAATTATTCTTATCAGCAGACAATCCTTCTACCTGTTGAGTGGCGGCTTTAAATTGCTCAGTGACTTTAATGAGCTCTTGTTGAACACTTTCATATTTCTTCGCAAGATCGTCTTTTGCATTTCCTGACTTTTGCAATTGCTCTTGATGACTATTCACTTGATCTTGTAATTGAGACACCTGTTTAGTCAGTTGCTCTTTGGCCCCGCTCGCTTCACTTAATTGTGCACTGACCGCATCTTTGGCTTTCAAGGCTTCATCAAGTTTTGCTTGAAGTGCTTGAGACGCACTGGTTAGATTAGCCACTTGGCTTTGGCTCTGACGTAAATTGTCATTTGCTTTTCCTAATTGATTAGTCAAATCGTCTTTGATTTGATTCAATTGAGCGATTTGTTGGGAGACGGTTGATTTATCTGAAGATAACCGTGCGGTCTCTTTTGTTAAAGCTTCTTGCTTGGCAATTAATTGATCACGCTCTTTGGACACTTTGTCTAATTGGGCCTGATTCTCATTTAATTTCCCACTTGCTTGCACCAATTGAGTCCGTGTTTGTTCTATGGTTTGATTCGCCTCGCTTAATTGGGCTGTTAGCTTTTCTTTGGACTCTGTTAATTGAGTCACTTGCGCGCTAACTGCACCTTTATCCGACGATAAAGTCTGAACTTGATCTTGGGCTTGCTTGAGTTTTGCCTGGGATTGAGTCACTTCACTTTTCAACGCTTCAAATTGAGCCAAGAGTAATGCCTTGTCTTTTGTAGCTGTTTCTAATAATTTTTGATTATCAGATAGTTGGCCACTGGCTTGGGCTAATTGCACGCGGGTACGGACAGCTGCCTCACCTGATTCAGACAATTGCCGCATGGCATCATCTTTTTCTTTAGTTAACTGAGCAATTTGCTGAGTCACTGCACTTTTATCCGATGACAATGTTTGCAACTTGCTTTCAGCTTGCTTTAATTTTTCTTGAGATTGCAGCAATTCATTTTTAAGTGCTTCTTGTTGAGTTAATAATAAAGCCCTGTCTTTGCCTGTACTCTCTAACTTTTGCTGCGTATCGGACAATTGACCTGTGACTTGGGATAATTGAACACGGGTTTGTTCAATGCTTTGATTGGCTTTAACCAATTGATTGGTTAAATCATCTTTGGTTTGACTTAACTTTGCAACTTGTTCTGTGATCGCCCCTTTATCCGTCGACAACGTTGTTAATTGGCTTTCGGTCGCTTTAAGTTTTTCCTTAGACTGAGCTAATTCATTGTTGATCGCTTCATATTGAGCTAATAATTGAGCACGGTCTTTGCCTGTGCTTTCTAATTTTTGTTGATTGTCTGCGACGTGATTATTCGCTTCGGCTAATTGAGCACGTAATTGATCAATGGTTTGATTGGCTTTCGAAACTTGCGCGTTTAAAGCTTCTTTAGCTTTTGATAATTCCGCTACTTGACTGGCAACAGCACTTTTATCCGACGACAGAGCTTGCACTTGGCTTTCAGCTTGTTTGAGTTTGGCCTGCGTTTGGCTCAATTCATTCTGTAATGCGTCATGCTTCCCGGCGAGATTTTCCTGTTCTTTACTCACATTCTCACGATCTTGCTGTGATTTCTTCAATTGCTCTGTTAGCTTATTGATTTCTTCACTTAATGTTGCTTTAACTGAACTTAATTCTTTCGCCTGAGCCAAGGCGCCCTCTTTAGCCTGCTCTGTTTCATTAAGCTTGGCTTCTAATGTTTTGGCTGTTTGACTTGTCGCTGATCCTTGTGCTTGAGCTTGACGAATATCCTCATTTGCTTTGGCTAATTGACGGGTTAAATCTTCTTTGGTCTTTGTCAATTGGGCTAATTGATCATTCGCAGCACTTTTATCCGAGGAGGCTACCTGCAATTGATTGGCTGTTTGTTTCAATTGCTCTTGGGTTTGACCTAATTCATTTTTCAATGCATCGTATTGAGTTGCGATGTGGGCTTTCTCTTTGATTGATGCATCTAACTTTTCTTGAACTTGTTTTAACTGGGCTTGATACTGATTCAATTGGGCTGTAATTTCTTCTTTGCCTTGGCTTAGTGATTTAAGTTGAGCCATGGTCTCATTCTTAGATTGCGCTGCTTCTTTTAATTGAGCTTCGAGCGTTGTTGCAGCTTGATTGCTTGATGTAATGCGCGCACGTTCTTGTTTAATTTCTTCATTGGCTTTGGCTAATTGAGCTGTCAGATCAGCGTTAGACTTTGTTAATTGAGCAAGCTGTTGCGTAGCTTCACCTTTATCCGACGACAATGCCTGTACTTGACTTGCTGTGTGCTTCAATTGCTCTTGTGCTTTTGCTAATTCAACTTTAGCCCCTTCATATTGACCATTCAGCGTTGCGTGTTCTTTGGCCAAGGTCTCCAACTTTTCTTGGGCTTGTTTCAATTGACCTGTGACTTGGGCTAATTGAACCACGGTTTGTTCTTTGGCCTGAACTATTTCTTTATACTGAGCTTGCTGTTGCGCTGCACTTTGATCTTTGGCTACACCAGACGCCTTGGCATCTTCAATAATCTTATTTGCCTGTTGCAATTGACGTGCTAAATCTTCTTTCGATGTCGTTAAAAGAGCAATTTGTTTCGTGACTTCCATGCGATCAGAAGCTGCATCTTGGGCTTTAAGTTCAAGCGCCTTTATTTTTTCTTGAGCTTTCGCTAAATCATTTTTCATCGCCTCTTGCTGCGTGATCAGCAATGCTCTTTCTTTGCCAATAGCATCAATGGTCGATTGGGCTTGTTTTAATTGTTCTTGCAATTGATTGGCTTGACCTATGACTTGTTCTTTGCCTTGATTAATATTCTTAATCTGCACCAATGCTTCGTCTTTCGCCTGTTGGGTTTCTTTCAATTGTGTTTCTAAGGTTTTAATGGTTTGACTAAAAGTTGCCCCCTCACCTTGTGCTTTGTTAATGTCAGCTGCGGACTGCTCTAACTTAGCGATCAACTCTTGATTCGATTTACTGAGTTTGGCAAATTGTTGGGAAACCGCATCTTTATCCGACGATACCGCTTGCAATTGACTTTCAACTTCTTTTAATTTTGCCTGCGTTTGAGTAAAATTCTTTTGCAAATCTTCGTGGGCTGCTACCCATTTTGCCTGTTCTTTGCCTGTTGCCTCATAAGCCTGCTTTGATTGTTGCAACTGCTTCGTTAATTCATTAATCTGCCCACTCAATTCTTGCTTATCTAAACTTATTTCTTTAACTTGGGCTAAGGCAGTATTCTTTGCTTGTTCCAGATCTTTTAATTGTGAGGATAATGATTGAATGGTTTGATGACGCGCTTCTTCTTGAGCCTTGGCTTCTTGAATAGCAGCACGTGCTTGGGCCAACTGGGAGGTTAATTCGTCTTTGGCTTTAGCTAATTGAATAGATTGCGCACTCAAAGCACTTTTATCCGATGATAATGCTTGCAGCTGACTTGCTACTTGCTTTAACTGTGCTTGAGTCTGGACTAATTCATGTGTTGCTGCGTCGTATTGCTTGTTTATCGTCGCCTGATCTGCTGAGGCAGTATTTAATTTAGCTTGCAATGCCTGAAGCGCTTGTTCTTTCTTTGCTAAACTTTGTTGCGTATCACCTAAATTTACTTTGGCCTGATCTAATTGTGCAGTAATTGCTTCACGTACTTTGAGGATTTCTTGATTCTGTTGGGCTAAGGTATTCTTTTGAGACGTTAAATCCTGGATCTGTTGTTGGGCCCCTTCGAATTTAGCCGTAGTAACTTTTAATTCCTCTGTTAAGCGAGACTGTAGAGATGCTAATTGAGATTTACCTGTTGCTGCCTCTTGCAATGATTTAGTGAGCGCTTCAATGGACTTTGTTTGGTCAGATAATTTAACGTTGTACTGATTAATCGTTTCTTGAGTTTGTTTGGATTTAGTAACAAGCTCTTCTTTGAGTTGCGTTAACGCTTGAATTTGACCCAGTAATGTTTTCTTTTCTTGAGACAAGACTTCCGCTTGTTCTCCTAGACGCACTATATCTTTTGTTTTGCTGTTTAATTCTTCAACTAATTGCCCATTGCTTGACTTTGACTCACTCAATTGAGCTGATACTGATTTAATTGTTTGCTCGGCTTGATTCAATTGTTGAGCAATACTAGATGCTTCTTTATTCTTGGTCTCTAATTGTTGCTGCACCGTCGATAATGCGGCTGCTTTTTGCTGGGCTTGTTCTTGATATGCTTTAATCTTTGCCTGCGCTTCAGTTTGATTCTTATTTAATTCATTCAATTGCTCAGTTAATTGATTAATTGTATTTTCTTTAACCTTCAAAACTTCTTGGGTTTTAATGACCTGAGCTTGCTGCACATTGGCTACACGTTCACTCTCCGCGTTAATGGCACTCAATTCTTTGTCTTTCAACGCTAAACTTGACGTAGCTTGCGTTAATTGTGTTGCTTGGGCAGATAAATTCTTTGCTAATTGATTTTTTTCAACTTGAACAGCGTCAAAGGCCTTAACTCGTGTGTCTAATTCGCCCCGTAATTGCACGAGTTGCACTTGCGTGTCTTTCAATTGAGATTCAAGACGTGCCAAATTGGAAGCGAGCTGATTACGCTCGGTAGTTAAAGCCGTTACCTGCTTATTGGCCGCATCCAGCTTCGCTAGCAATGCTTGCTCATCGGACTTGGCTTGATTTAATTGATTAAGTTGTGTTGTGAGTGTGGCTTGGGCTTTATCGTAGGATTTGGCTAATTGACTCAGCTCAGCATTGCCTTTTAATTGAACTTCTTTAAGGCTCGCAATTTGCTGTTCTAAGTTGTCAATGGTCTGACGTTGCTCTTGGTCTTTATTTTTGCCGTCGAGAGCCTGTTCTTCGGCTAATTTTAACTTAGCGCTCAGTTGTTGAGCTTGTTGGTCGTTTTTTTTTAACTGTTCAGTCAAAGCACGTTGTTCATCGGTGATTTTCTTAATGTGCGCCGTGCTTTCATCAACCTTAGCTGTTAAATCAGCCTTAGTTTGTTGCAACTGAGTCACCGTTTTATTTAATGCCTCAATGGTTTGATTACGCTGTGCCAATTCTTGATTCTTTTGACCCAACTGATCTTGCGTCGACTTTAAACTTGCGGTGGATTGTTTTAATTCATCTTGTGATTGAGCGATGGCCGTATTTAAATTCGTTAATTGCTGCGTCAATTGCTCAACTTGACCGATCTTTTGTTTCAATTCTTTATCGGCTTGATCACGTGATGCTGTTAATTGCGTAATATTTTTCGCATGTTCGTCAAGTTGGGCTGTCAACGTATCAATCTTTTGAGTTGAACTATCTCTTAATTCATTAAAAGCCGCATCTTTGCTATCTGTCCACGCTTGCAATTTTGTAAAATCCGTCGTGGTCTTGCTTAATTGCTGCTCTAACTCTGCTTTACTCTTCGTTAAGGCATTCTTTTCATCCTGGACACTCTTTAATTGTTCTGTAATTCTTCCAATCGTCTCATCACGCGCTTCACGTTGAGCTTGAATGTCTTTTAACTGGATATGTGTTGCATTTAATTGTTCTTGAATACCATTACGCGAGGCAATGGCCTCTTTTAATTTGGTGGATAAATCTTGATTCGCTTTCTCAAGCGTCTCATATTCTTTCGCCTTAGCACTCAATTGATTTTCTTTTTGACCAATCGTGGCATTTAATCCTTCGATGGTAGATTTATTCTTTTCCAATGAAGACATGTGTGTTGCTAGTTTCGACGACAAATCTTTAATTTGTTGATTTAACGCGATAACATTCTGTTGAACTTCAGCCTTGCTCTTATCAAGCTGATCAATCTGTGTTGATTTTTGCTTAGATTCTTGATTCAAGGCGGCAATTTGTTGCTGTGCTTGTTTATGTTGATTAGTTACCTCAACTAAATCGGCAGAAATACGTTTAATTTCGCTTTTAGATGACTCAACATTCGATTGCTCTTGGGCTACTTGCTTTTTTAAATTCTCAATGTCTTTAAGCGCCTGCTCTTTATCCTTGCTCGTACGTGCTAATTGATCTGCGGTCTGACGGCTAGATTCAATTAATTGCGAGGCATTTTTTTCAGCGTCGGTAACTTTCTTCGTTAAACCTGTAATGGTTTCCTTTAAGCCATTAATGTCATTGTCTTTATTACTCACAATGCCTTGGCTTTGTTTTAATTGGGTGGTGAGAACATTAACTTGTGACGTTAAATTATTCTGGGCCTCATTGAGTGCCTTAATCTGGGCGGCTAATTGTTGCTTGGCATCTTCCCCTAGTTTAATCGTGGCTTGCTGGGCTTCAATGGTTGCTTTGGCTTTATTCAGCTCATCAATAATGACTTGCTTTTGTTTCTCGACGTCATTCTTGGCTTGAACCAAAGCAGTGATATCACTTTCCAATTTTTCTTGCTGACGTTTAAGGCCTTCAATGTCTTGGGAACTTTTTACCACTTGATCAGCTTTGGCCATCTCTTGATCTTTGGCAGTCTTAAAATCCACACTTAAACGGGAAATATTTTGGGTTAACTTATCATTCTTTAATTTAAGATCATCAATGATCGCTTGCTTATCCGTCGCTGTACGCCCAGAATCACTTAAGGCCACATTTAAACGTGCTATTTCTTGTTCTAATTGTTTTTTCACTGATACAGCGGTCGATAATTCTTTATTTAAAACATCGCGGCTACCTGTTAATTTCTCAGCCTGATCTTTATACGCGGCCAATTGATTGACTTGAGCGAGTAAATCCGCTTTGTCATTCTTGAGAGCTAAAATTTGTTTATTTAATTCACCTTCGACAGTCTTTAATTGACGGCTCGTCTCATTGTATTGACTGACCTTCTCATTTAATTGACTATTAACAGCAGTGGCTTGATTATTTAATTCTGTAATTTGCTTTGTCAGATTCGCTTTGGCGGCCGTGACTTTATCATTGACCAGTTGATCAACATTGCTTAATTTTTGTGTCAATTCGTCGACGGTTTGTTTAAGCGTGGTGCGCTCTTGACGTACTAATGGTAATTCGCGTGACAATGAGGATTTCTCTTCAATTAAGGCATTAATCAATTCATTCTTTTCACGCAATTGCTTTTGAGCAGCTTCCACTTGGGCTTTAAGCGCATTGACAGCGTCTGGTGTTTTGGCGGTGGCATTGATGGTTTGGCTATTGAGTTCTTGTAATTGGCTCTCTAACGATTTACGCTGCTCTTTTAATTGGGCAATCAGCGTCTGCATATTTTCTTTTTCTAAAGCTATATTCTGCAGTTCTTGACGGCGTGTTTCTAACGAAACATCCTGAATGGATGAATCTGCAGCAGGTACACCCTGAGCAAAGACGGATGTTGAGGTAAATGAAATTAACGATAAAATAGCAGTAAGTGTGTGTTTATTTGGAGACATGGTTGATTTGCTCGTCGATTGTAGTGACTAAAGAGTCAAGTTGTTGTTTTAATTGGTCTACTTTAATTTGTAATTCTTCAGATTTCTTCTTGTAGTCATCGCGTTCAAGGACAATGGATGCGGACTCAACCTTGGCTTTGACCAATTGCTGGTTAAGTTCTTCATTGAGTTTGGCTAATTCTTCGGCTTTGGCGGCAGATATTTCAGCAATAGGTGCTGCAGCAGGCTCAGCAGGTTTATTCACCCACACCCGCTTGACATGACCACCGACCATGACGTCTTTAAAAAGAACGGCGTCAAAAGGATAGGATGCATTCGTTGAGGCTGCGATCTTGCTAACAGCATCATTGACTTCAACTGCTTCTAAATAAACGGGTTTAGTCTCTACTTCAATGCTTAAGACATCCCCTTTATTGAGAGAATCTTTACCGAGGTCGATAAAAGCGACATTTTCTTTGTAATTAACATTGATGATTTCGCCGGTTACTTCTTGGGCATTGACGAGGGAGTTGCCGAGGCCAAAACTGATGGCATAGGCGATAAAAATGACACGAGGAAATTGTTTAAGGTTTTTTGGTATTATGAACATTATCAATATGTTACAGATAAACAAAAATATTAATTTAGAATAATTTTTAGCTTAAGTTGGAAAGTGTGTATCGTAGCATAATTATGGGGAAATGTAAAAAAAATTAGACCATATAATTGATAATATTTAGCTGGTTCATCGAGTGTGGAGGTTTTGAAATACTTTCCCTGCACAATCAGGACTTTTTCGCCAAAAGTGACCAAGGATTTACGTAAAAAATCGCCATATAACCTGGGCAATCTATAAGCGATTTTTTACGTAAACCGTAGGGCACGGCGAAAATAGTCCGTGCGGGGAAAGTGTTTCAAAACCGGAACGCTGTACAATAGCATATACGGAGATTGTTTATGCATGGCACGGGTCCTGTCACCGCGCCACTCTACAAATCCTCGGAGCTGGAAAGCTCGCTCCTGCGGTTTGTAGAGAACTCGTCGCAGTGCCACCCGTGTACTTCATTTAAAAAATACAAAGACTTTACTGTTTAGATAACACTAAAAACGAGGTCTTTGCCTGCTTCGTCTACCTTCACTGTTTGACCATCCCTTAATTCGCCTTGCAATAAACGCATGGCAATGGGGTCTTGCAGGTATTTTTGGACAGCTCTTTTTAATGGACGCGCTCCGTAAATTGGGTCATAGCCTTGGCGGGCTAGGTTCATTTTGGCTTTATCCGTTAAGACTAAGGTGATTTGACGATCGGATAAGCGTTTAATGAGTGTATCGACCTGAATATCAACAATCTTGATCGTTTCTTCTTGGGTTAAACGGTTAAAGATGATCATTTCATCGACACGGTTTAAGAATTCCGGACGGAAGTATTCTGTTAAAGACTGGTGAATGATCTGGTCGATTTTCTTTTTATCGGTGATCTCTGCCGTTTGCGCTGTGCCGATATTGGATGTCATGATGATAATGGTGTTCTTAAAATTCACGGTGCGTCCTTGTGAATCAGTTAAACGACCATCATCTAATAATTGCAATAGCACATTAAAAACATCAGCATGAGCTTTTTCGACTTCATCGAAAAGTACAACCGCATAGGGTTTGCGACGGATGGCTTCGGTTAATTGGCCACCTTCATCATAGCCGACATAGCCTGGAGGGGCTCCGATTAAACGGGCCACACTGTGTTTTTCCATGTACTCGCTCATGTCAATGCGCACTAAGGCATTTTCATCGTCGAATAAGAACCAGGCTAATGATTTGGCTAATTCGGTTTTACCTACACCGGTTGGGCCTACAAAAATAAATGAACCCAACGGTTTATTAGGATCACTTAAACCTGTGCGTGAGCGACGGATACATGAGGCAATGGCTTCAATGGCTTGGTCTTGACCGACGACACGGGCTTTTAACGCGGTTTCCATGTGAATGAGTTTTTCCGTCTCGCCTTGCATGAGTTTTGATAAAGGAATTTTTGTCCACTTGGCAATGATCGCGGCAATATCACTGTCATCCACTTCTTCTTTAAGTAAACTGCCATCGGTTTGCAATTGGGTTAATTCTTTCTGAGCAACATCGAGTTCTTTTTGCAAGGATACCAATTGACCATAACGGATTTCAGCGACTTTGTTTAAGTCACCCATTTTCTCGGCTTTGGTTTCTTCAATTTTTAAACTATCAATTTTGGTTTTAATACCGCGCACGCGATTAATGTGCTTCTTTTCATTTTCCCATTTTAAGCGCAATGAGGCATTGAGCTCTTTTAAACCTGCTAATTCCTCGTCGATCTTGCCTAAACGTTCCTTGGAAGGCGCATCTGTTTCTTTCTTTAAGGCTTGGCGTTCGATTTCAAGGCGACGAATGGCGCGTTCATTTTGATCGAGCGCTTGGGGCATGCTATCGATTTCAATGCGTAGTTTGGAAGCGGCTTCATCGATTAAATCGATGGCCTTATCTGGTAAAAATCTTTCGGTGACATAGCGATCGCTCATGACAGCCGCAGCAACAATGGCGGAATCTTGAATGCGTACCCCATGATGCACTTCGTATTTTTCTTTTAAGCCACGTAAAATGGTGATTGTATCTTCCACACTTGGCTCACTGACCAAGACTTGTTGAAAACGGCGTTCAAGGGCAGCGTCTTTTTCAATATGTTGACGGTATTCGTCGAGCGTTGTAGCACCAATACACCGTAATTGACCACGCGCTAAGGCTGGTTTGAGCATGTTAGAGGCATCCATGCTTCCTTCAGCACGTCCGGCTCCGACAATAGTATGTAATTCATCGATAAATAAAATAACGGATCCATTATTTGACTCCACTTCTTTTAAGACAGCTTTGAGCCTGTCTTCAAATTCCCCACGGAATTTAGCTCCAGCTACTAATGCCCCCATATCGAGGACAATGACTTTTTTATTCTTTAAACCTTCAGGAACATCGCCCACAAAAATGCGTTGAGCTAATCCTTCGACAATCGCAGTTTTACCCACACCAGGTTCACCGATTAAAACCGGATTATTTTTGGTGCGACGTGATAAAACTTGAATGACGCGACGGATTTCTTCATCACGGCCAATGACAGGATCGAGCTTTCCCTTGGATGCTAAATCAGTGAGATCTCTCCCATATTTATTTAAAGCATCGTATTTTTCTTCAGGATTTTGATCCATGACCTTTTGTCCCCCTCGTAATGATTCAATAATCTTTAAAATATCTTTTTCTTTAATGTTTTTAAGCGCCAATGCCTTGGCAACTGCGCTGTGTGAATCTGACACTAAACCCAATAAAATATGTTCTTGCGCAATATACTGATCATCTAGCCGTTTTGCTATTTGCTTGGCATATTCTAAAATTTTTTCCGTTTCTGGTGACAAATGCGGCCCTTGAGCTTGTCCCTCGACGGATGGTTTGGCGTCTAATTGACGTTCATACTCTTGAAGTAATGTCACAACATTGACACCAACTTTTTGCAGGATCGCTGCAGGTACACTGCCTTTATCTTCCAATAAAGCCACAGCCAAATGCGCTGGCTCAAGGGCTTGGTGTTTCAGCCCTTGAGCAAACGCAATAGCGTGTTGCAAACTTTCCTGACTCTTCTGAGTGAATTGATTAATATCAATCATTGTTTTACTCAATGGCAACTAATTTTGCCTGTGCCTTTTCTGATTTTGGAACGGTAAGTGTAAGAACACCGTCTTGGTACTGGGCTTTAATCTTTGTTGAATCAACACCTAGACCTAGATTAATGCTACGGCTAAATTGCCCATAGGCCCGTTCAATGCGTTGATAGCCCTTGTCTTTTTCTTCAACGGTGACGTTTCTCTTTCCTTCAATGGCTAATATACCATTATCAAAAGAAACCGTAATGTCTTCTTTTTTAACACCTGGTAAATCCACTTGGACCGTGTACTGATCTTTAGCTTCAGCAATATCCAATGCTGGATAAAAGTTTTTACTTAAGAATGGTGTCCCATAATCATCATGAAATAATGCTTCAAGTGGGCTTAATTGATTATCGCTGCGGCATGATAAATAGGTCATATTTCTCTCCTTGTTAAATTAAAATTATCACTCTAAATGCTTGTCTGCTAATTTTTCGGCCGAAAAAAGAGCGCCTGGATTTCTAGCACTCATAGCTGACAAGTGCTAATATAGCATATTTTGACATGTTGTCAAGGGGGTAAGTTTACGCTAATTAAGCAATTGATTTAAGGTAATTGATTTCATCTCGACAAAGACGGGCATGAAGCCTTTAACTGTTTGTAACTGGACTGGGGTTAAAAATGTATTGAGTTGAGTCCCAGCCATACCGTACTGAGCTATGGGTAAACTATCCATTTCTAAATCAATCCCACCATTAGCTGATAAAACACTTGCCATAGCTGCGCTAGCACTTTCTTCTTTTATAGGACGATACGCATAGGCTTCTTCTAACTTGCGTAAAGCCATATCAAAATAATTCTGACGCAAGGTGAGTGTTGGTGAAAATCTTTGTCTGGCAAAAAGCGCTCGGGAAGCCCTTAATAAAGAACTTTCCATTTCTCTTGATACTTCAGCATGACTCCGTGGAATTCCGTTACCTTGATCTCTTTCAAAATCAGATGTATTGACTCCCCCACCATTACCCAATAAATCAGGAATAATTTTTACACCTGATTCAGTCAATTTTCTTTCTGCTTCTTTTGTTGTTGGTCCATTACCTGCTTCAGCAACAATTCGTGCTCGGAGCCGGTGGAAATTATCCTCTGTAATTTGATTCTCACTAAAAGCAGGCACAAAAATATCCACATTGGATTGAAGAATACTGTCTAAAATCACCGTAGGATCTGTATTTATAATCACACTCACGGTACCTTCAAACTCTTTTAAATACCCCTCCTGCCATAAATTAACAATGGATTTCTTATGCTCATCTCTTAATTTTAATATCTTTTTTAATTCTTCGGCAGTCCAGCTATATCCTTCTTTTTTTTCCAATACAATTTGAAAATCGCTGAATGCTGTAACTTTAAATCCTCTATCTATCAGACCCAATGCCGTATAGCTACCTACATTTCCAAATCCTTGAATAGCCACGGTCATATCTGTCACATCTCTCTCCTGATCCTCTACATAAGCTTTTAAAACAATAGCTACCCCTTCCCCTGTTGCCTCATCTCGTCCTAAAATACCACCATGTTCTACCCCTTTGCCAGTTACTGCCGCCATAATGGGAAGCTTAATTCTCCCATTGAATCTTCGCCACATTTTGGAGACTTCGTCGATAAACGGCGTCGCCGTTTTTCTATCAATTGAATCTTGCCTGTAAAAATCTTTATTTAATTGAACGTTAAGAAGAACTTGATGAAGATTCGTCCATAATTCATCAAATTGAGCCTCTGTAATAACAAACTTTCCCTCTAATGTAAGAGCTTTTCTTAATCTTTCCTGTCCTTGCTCAATTAAATAGCGAATATATTCATCGTTATAATATTCCATAATCCTTGCATTTGTATTCTTGTCTCCGGCAGGGCAATCAATATCAAATCCAATGGCATTATGTTCTGCTAAATAGCGAGCATGTGCGCGCGCTACAGCTTCTTCAAGTTTTGGTTCACGAATATTTGCTTTCTCTAATTTCCATCCTTTCTCTGCACGCGTAATATTCCCAATAAAGACAGCTCCTTTGGCCCCACCTAAAGATAAATCTAAACCTGCTGTCTTTAACGTCATCAGAATAGCTAAAGCCTGAGCCTCTTGATCTACCCAACGTGCAATAAAACGCTTGGCCTGATCTTCCGTCGGATTAAATCCATTAAATTGTTTCCATAAACGTGTAAACTCAGGATCATCTAATAAATCTGTAGCCGTAAGCCAACGAATGCCCCCTTTAGGAGTTCCCTTATCATCATTATTTGCGGTGCGGTTATGATAAATCTGTTGCACCCCACCCTCATGATGGACTTCTTGCCACGCATTTGTTACCGACACATTTCTACTGATTAAGCGTTGAATAAGCCTTGGATATCTTTTTGATCGCTCTTTTAAACGTGCTTTCACATCTCTCAAGAAAGAATTCTCAAGCAATTTAATCGCATCTTCCGCATTACTTGGAATTAGCGTTCCTTCCCCTACAGGAGAAGCATCGACTTGGAATATTTGCACAGTCGATGGTGTCGTTTGCGCGTTATCACTTACTTTAATATCATTTATTCCTACACTTAATCCACCCGAGAAATATTTACGTGGCATCCGTGTAGATTCTTCTTCCCGAATAAAATTATAAACACCCTTTTTATACGCAACTAAATACTGATGATAAATATCCTCTTTGACTTTCTTCTCAATATCGTCGATACCCGCAACCTTTTGTTGATTGGCATATACTTTAGTTAATACCGCTTCTTTAATATTACGCTTATACCATTGCGCCAAGACTGAGGCATTAACGATTTGACGCAACACAACAAAATGGCTTCCTTCATTAACTTCCTTCTCAAGGACAGGAATAATGACTTCTTTCATGACCTGAGTACTGATAGAATCTGATGCACTACTCTTCACATTTTTCTTTTGAGCCAAATAATCTGCTTCAATCATCACCTTCAAATGGACTTTATTCACTAAAACAACATTATCCTTCACATAGACTTCAGCATTTTCCGGCACAATCCATACCTTATTTAATGTTCCTACCGTCACGTTCGCAGATCCTAAACGCTGTACTGATTGCTGATAGACCTTTTTCCAAAATAAAATACCAAGCGTTTTATCCGGATGCGTCAGTGATGAAGCTAATTGCTTTAATGTATAGTCTTCGACTAATAGATCTTGGCCTAATTGTGTGCGACTTAAATCATCGGACATGATGCGGTCTTTTTCATACGGTGAAAGATTAACCCACAAGTCTTTTCCCTCAAAGGTCAATGCGGCCATAAAGTATTTAGCCAAACGCATGCCTTGCTCACGCGTCTCACGATCAGACATCACAGCTTGCCCTTTATCTAAGATAAAATCAAAACGCAATGGTTGTTTTGGATCAAAGCGTATGCCTTGTAAAGATAAAGGTCGTGTTGGATGTTGTGTAAGCTCGAGTAATCGATTGGGTGAAGGCAATTGATACGGGATGGATTGAGCAGAAACTGGTAAAGAAGATAAAACTAACGTCAATACAACACAACAACGTAATACCAAATGCATATTGCCTCTTTCTAGAAGTTAAAAATAAAAAGCCCAAAATCACACATGGATTTTGGGCAACAGTGCCGATGAATTAATTCAACAGTGAATCAATTAAGGTAGGAATTTAACTGAGAAGATGATATTTGTCAAGAGACTGCGCGAAGAAACTTGTTTTTTAATCATTCATTAATGTAAAAATCATCGTTCCATTAATTTTTATGTGCATAGGCCTTCGCGTAACGATCGACGACAACACGAATCATCTTTTGATACTTCATCTTATTCCTTGCTGCTTCTTTCTTAAACAAACTAAGACTTTGTTTCGTCAAAGAAATTGTCACTTTAACTGTCTCTTCGGGCAATGTCAATTGATGTGGAGGTGGCAAAAAGTCCTTAATTTGTTTTAATTCGCCGATTGGCATATCTGATTTATGAGATGCTCTTTTGATCATAATATTTCTTCCCCTTTCTCTAACATCCTACATCAACATTAATAGAATCCTAACATTTATATGTATAACTAGCAATATTATTGTACATACTAATAAATAATAGCTCCAAAGGGTACTTGCGCAAACCAATATGCTGACCACATCATGGCATGAAATATTCCGTCAAGGCATGCTCCCAGACTTGGAGCTAGAATGGGTACAGTTATAACAACAAGGACTAAGCATAATCCTAATAAAACAATTAGATCAGCTAAGGGGACGATGATGATATTGGCGATGATACCGATAGGGACTATGGTTTGGAAATGAATGAAGGTGATAGGAGCTGTGGCAAGGCTTGCGGCTATAGATACAGCTAATGATTTGGCAAGCCATCCTGGTAAGAACTCTAATCGTTTGACGATATAGTCATACCCCAGAAAAATTCCCGCCACGGCCATGAATGATAATTGAAATCCAATATCTAATAAATTGCCAGGATTGATAATCAATAAAATTAAGGCGGATAAGCCTAATGAGTTTAGTGGCTCTGCCCCTTCATCAAGCATCAAGGCCAATAAGATGACTGTTGCCATTAAACACGCGCGCACGACGGGTGGTGAGGCGCCACTTAAGAATGTATAAAACCATAATAAGAGAATGGTAATGGCAAACTGACCACGCCTTGGCATATGGGCACATCTTAATAAGAACATGAACATGGCCGCAATAATACCCATATTCATCCCACTAATAGCTAAAATATGTGCCGTGCCCGAGCGAATAAAAAGATCTTTTAATTGGGGGGACATCGCTGCTCTCTCCCCTGTTAGCATAGCAATAACCGTTGGGGCTGAAGCCGCTGATAAATACTGATTAACAATGGCTTTCATTTTATTCTTAAGGGCAATGGATAAAGCAATCAGTGTATGCCCTTGATTGGACTGCAATCGCGTTAATTGATTGGCCCCAATGCTGACTTGCCAATAATATTGTTTGTGGTCTAAATAATCTTGCCAGTGAGAGCCTTGGCGATACCATTTGCTATTAATCTTAATTTGATCACCGTACTTTAATTGCTCCTTGCCGAAATATTTAGCGGGCGCATGACCATTAAGATATTTAAAAATAAATACCTGAGCTGGTCTTATTCCTTTGGCATTTGTCATCACATCGGTATCGACAATCCCAATAATCTCCCCTTGCGGCTGAGGTGGAATAATGCGATGCACACTCATCAATAAGGCACCGACACAAAGCACTGCAAGGCTCCATCGTCGGAAAATAATCAGAATTATCGCTATACTTAAATAAACCCATACCCACGATGACAAATAAAAGCCCATAGTCATGCCTAAGGCTAAGAGTAATGACAGAATCAAACATGGACGATGAGTGGCAAAGGCGGGAATCTTCATAACTTCACCCGAAAATAAATCTGCCGAAAGACTTTCTCCGTCATCCCTTTGACTTTGCGTAATTGATGAATGTCTGTGTAAGGGCCATGATCAAGGCGATAATGAATAATGCGAGCAGCCAAGGTCTTTCCAATACCAGGCAGACGGTCTAATTGTTTGTAATCCGCCTCATTGATTGAAATAAGCTGAACACTCTCTTCGACCTCATGCGTAAGCACCGCTGGAGCATGCCATGTGATAGATAACCAACGCACACAACATCCAATCACAATAATGACAAGACCGAGGGCAATAACGCGCTGCTCTTGGGAATTAAATGACCACATGCATTAGAGGCTTTAAGGGGGAACTGTTATTGTTGTCTTGGGGAAAGACAATGATTAGTGTAGCAAAACTTAAAACAATTTCAATTGATTATCAACAGGTGCTTGCTTTTTACGACGTGCCAGTTCAATGGCTTTTAAATCGTGATGAATATCTGCTAAAAATGGTGAGGCTTCAAATGTATGCGTTGTGCCAAATAATTGACGACGCTTCGCATACGTTAAATATAATTCTTCTTTAGCGCGTGTCATGCCGACAAAGAATAATCGACGCTCTTCCTCAATATCCCCCTTCATCGACGGTAAATCCAAAGGGATTAATTGATCTTCGCAGCCAATCACAAAGACAATGGGGAATTCTAAGCCCTTGGCGGCATGCAAGGTTAATAAGGACACCTTCTCGACATTATAATCCAATTCTTCTTCATAAGAGCCCAAGGCCTCATCATCGTCATTACTTGTAGGATTGCGACGTTTGGATACTTGATAGGGAATACCCAAATGTTCCAAAGCGCCACTAATGACATGTTGTTGAGCATTAAGCCGATAAAGAATTGCAAAGTCTGCGAATGAGCGTTGTGAACGATGGGATGTGCGCATGTCTAAACCACCGAGCATCTTCTCAATGGTATGGGCGACATACTCTGCTTCCGAGCGATCGGTTGTTGCGCCATGAATTGTCAGCTTCCCTTCTTGCGCCATGTGTGTCAGTTCAGGCGAAAGACTTCCGGTCGCTGATTTCTCAATCACTTGCTGGCTCGCCGTAACAATATGTTTGGTACTGCGATAATTATGCGTTAAGAAAAACTGTTTGGCCCCTTCAAAACTCTCAGCAAAACGCTCAAACAATGTCACATCACTTCCCCGAAACCCATAAATCGATTGATTCGGATCTCCGATCGCGGTAACAACAGCATCACGCCCTGTCAGTATTTTAATAATCGCCTGTTGCACCACATTAATGTCTTGATACTCGTCGATAAAAATAGATTTATACTGCTTGTGTAATTCATTGAGTATTTCATCATTCGTATCTAAGAGCATCAATGTTTCGCGCAAGATATCATCCATGTCAATAAGCCCTGCTTGTCGCATGGCTTTTTGATAAGCCATATAATCTGCGGTGGGCTGCATCACAAGCTCGGTTGATTTCACATAGCTGATGTCTTCTAAAATATCCGAGCGTTGACGCTGCGTTTTATCTGGCCATAACATGGCTGTCACGTCATTAATATCATTGGGTAAAGCGATCTTCACATCTTTGGGTAAAGGTGTGGCATCAGCATAGCGACGCAGAATACCTAAACAAAAACGATGCAACGTACCAACAGTGACCGCATCAAGACGTACACTGGCGGCACGTAAACGCTGCTCAATTTCACGAGCGGCTTTATTGGTAAATGTTAAGGCTAGAATGTGTTCATGAGGATTTAAGCGTTCGATACTACGGATAATGCGGGCAATCAGCGTATGTGTTTTACCAGTGCCAGGCCCTGCCGCGACAATAACATGCCCGTCATGATAGTCGACAATTTCCTGCTGCGCTTCATTTAATGGCCTGGCCATCAGCAACCTACGATCATGTTAAACAAATGACATTTGTTTTTCAATTTGCTCGCGTTCATTACCTTTAAATATTTCAAGCGTCCCAAATTCACCGTCGAAGCCAGGATTAATTGCTACTTTGCCTTGGCGCATGCGATTAATCCCTTCGGCAATTGTTTCACCGGCGGATTCTTTAATTTCATTAATAGATACATCACGTAATATGGAAAATTCACTGCCTAAATTCGTGAGCATTTGATTATAAGCATGTACGACTGCTTTAGAACTGGGACCAACTTTCTTTGCTTCACCAATAACTTCGGGCAAAGGAATAATACTATAGTAAGGACGATACCGTGAAGACTTTGTTCCTTCAGGACGATCTGCTAATTCTTCCACACGCGCCATCACGCCAACGGTGACAGGCTTTTGGCATACAGAACAAATACCTTTATGTTTAATCGTCTCAACCGGATGCCAACGCACACCGCAGGCGCGGTGGCCGTCATAATGATACTTCCCTTCTTCAGGAAAGAATTCTAATGTCGCAATAAGTCCCTTGTCTTTACGGTCAACAAGAGCATTGTAAATACCACGGTAAGACAATTCCGTATCAAACAAATTCGCTTCCCGCCCAAGCTTACCCGGAGAATGCGCATCAGAATTCGATACTAAAATAAAATCATCCAATTGCGACAAACGCCAATTCATCAAAGGATCCGACGATAAACCCGTCTCCACTGCATGAATATGCCCAATTAAATCCGCAAAACAATCTTTCATCTGATCAAAACCACCCATAGAGCCAAGTGCTGAAAACCACGGGGTCCAAATATGCGCAGGTACAAATAAATTAAGTGGATCAGCCTCGAGTGTAACCTCTAATAAGTCTCTCGAATCCAATCCCAAAATAGGCCGCCCATCACTTTTAATATTCCCAATTGCACCAAGTCTTGCTTGAATCTTCTTCGCTGATTCAAAACTCGGCGCCCAAATTAAATTATGCACCTTACGTACTTTATCTAATCGCTTATAAATATTTGAAATCTCAACGGTCAGCATAAACCGCACAATACCACGACAACGGGCAGGAACTAACGCATCCACAGTCTTCGCATACTGTTCCTTTAACTTAAACAATCCTTCTTCAGCCGGCTCAAGCTTCTCCTCCAACTCCTTCAGCCACCCCGGATGCACAAAATCCCCAGTCCCCACAACCTGAATCCCTTTAAGCTGTGCCCAAAGATACAAATGCTCCAAATCCAAATCTTTCGACGTAGCGCGGGAGTAATGAGAATGAATATGTAGGTCGGCGTAGAATTTCATATTTTTATATTAATCTAATTTAATAATTTTTCCAAGAATCTAATCAAAGCTAGATTCATCAGTCATTACTAAATTTCAATCTTTCATTTCTTGATTAACTGATCCTCCATCGCCTGCACGGAGAATTAGATCACCAGCATTTGGAGTGTAATTTCCCGATTCAATATTAATATTGCCACCAGAACCTCCCACATTTACGTGAGACATATTTAATTTCGATTCTAAATTAGTAACACTTTGATTAACCAAAATTAGCTTTTGACGTAATACCTGGTTGACCTCTTGAAATGTTGAAACTTGACTTCTTAAACTTTCGTTATCTGTGCTTACAAAAGCTACTTTGGTATTTAATTGATTTATTTGAACAACTAGAGCAATTACTGTAATAACTGTGCAAATGAAGCTCAAAAGCAATGACCAAATTGTAAGGGATTGATTAAATGTTAAACCAGAAATTATTAGCCTTTTTTTAAGTGACATTAGTTGAAGCCTTTTCTTCATCTGTATGTAGGTTGAATGAACATTTTATTAGCAAATACAGGACGACATCTCCCTAACTATTTGATTTTCTTAGAACTTTCGTCTGAAGAGTCCCAGTTATTTTAAACTTCAACAATCGCCTTAAAACCTCCCCAGAACATGCGTTTCATATCAAAAGGAGGATTTTTGGGATCGCACATCGTCAATAACCGAGGATCACTCATCACCTTCTTGTTCACGCTGTCACGATGTGCACGAGATTTATAGACGATGTAGGCAAAAACGACTGTTTCTCCACTCTTTAACTTCACACTTTGTGGGAAGGATGTCTGTTTACCCGCCTTCACATCATCCGCGACACATTCCTTGTAATCTAAAGCACCATATTCCATCCAAATCTTGGAGGCCTTCTTAGCCATTTTACGGTAGACTTCTACCTTATTCTTTGGAACAGGAATGACAAATCCATCAACGTATTTCATCAACACTCTCCTCTTTAAGATTTAGCAGAAGGCGGCTGTGCTTTTTCAACTAAAGCATATGCTTCTTTAAGTAATGTGATTCTTTTTTGTTTGTTAATTAAAAACCAAATCCCGCCGCCGATGAGAAGAAAACCTATTCCATAAAGACCCGTCGTGAAAACACCGAGGATAATGTAAATAATTTCGGGATAAATTGGTGGCTTATGAATGTAATAGATCATTTTTGTCGTGTGATTATGAACAGCGAGAACTTCGAATTCTCCTCGTTGAACAGCCCCGGCAGTAACAATATCTCCTTCATTAAGATTGACTTCGGCTTCCATATAAACGGCTCGATTATCAATACGGAAATTAGTCATCTCATTTTTAACAACGGCAGTGCTTGCAGTGGATGAGCTGGGGCCAGAGTAGGCGGATGTGTTAACGGTTGTATTGACCGTCGTGTTGACTGTTGTCCGTGACGTTATTCTCACTGCGCTCACCGCACCAGACAATACTGTAATCTGACTCATGCCACCTCCTCTATTGATTGAATAATCTACTTAAATGACCTAAATATATATTGTAATGTTTGGGGTGTCCCTGCTCCCATGTCGTACATCTCATGCGAAGGCTCTAATCTAATTTCATTGCAACCAAAACATATAAGTACAGCCTGAACCTCTTCTCCAGCATGCCATTGAACTATATAATCTGCATGAAAACCACCACAACGCTTCGCACGATAGGTCGAAAAGTTATCATCAAAGTTATTCAACAGACTTACTAATCGAGTTATCTCATCCTGAGGCATAGTCAATGGCTCTTGATAAAAGAAACTATCATATAACTTTACAGTGGCTGCTGATTTAAGTTCTTCTTCAAATGATTCTTTATTGCGAGGGAGACCCTTATAAACAATAACGCGATCGGCTTTTGCGATGACTGCCGAAAGATCCTGTTGAGGAAGTGCACAAAGATATGGAGGAAAGAAAAATAAGGTGAACGCGATAAGCAAAGGAATACATAATTTATATGGCATAAGTTATACCTTCTCTATGAACGCTTGATTTATGATCAAGATAACAAAAAAACTGGTGCCTGTCCCTAGTTTTCTAGACAACGATGCTGACGAGTTTGTTGGGGACGACGATGAATTTTTTGATGGTTTGATTTTCTAAGTATTTGGCTACATTGGTGTCGGCGAAGCAGAGTTCTTTTAATTTGGCTTCATCGGTGTTGGGAGCGGTTTGAATTTGGCCGCGGACTTTGCCATTTACTTGGACAGTGTAATTGATGGTGTCTTGCACAAGGGCTTTGGCATCGACGCTAGGCCACGTCACAGCACTGATAGTGTGATCTTTTTTGCCCATCATATTCCATAATTCTTCAGCCAAATGAGGAGTAAACGGGGCTAATAAGAGGACGAGTGTTTCAATGGTGCTATTTAATAAGGCTTGTTTGCCTTCTTGATTATTCACTTGGTATTTATCGACGGCATTGGCTAAGACCATCATGTGGCTAATCGCCGTGTTAAATTTATAGCCTTCATTAAACGCTAAGGTGATGCGTTGTATGGCTAAATTACGCTCACGGTCTAAAAGTTTATCAGCCTCGTCTAACGACGATGCCTGCTTCTGATTCTGAACATAACGCTTTTCAACCATGCCATAAATACGGTTTAAAAATTTCCAGCAACCTTCTAATCCGTCGGCATTCCATTCCAATTGATCTTCAGGAGGCGCAGCAAATAAAATAAATAAACGCAAGGTGTCTGCGCCATATTTCGATAACACTTCATCAGGATCCACGGTATTACCACGGGACTTCGACATGACTTCCCCGTCTTTTAATACCATGCCTTGAGTTAATAAACGGTCAAATGGTTCAGCGACTGTGATTAAATCTAAATCTTTTAAAAATTTCGTAAAGAAACGTGAATACAATAAATGCAAAATCGCATGTTCAATCCCACCAATGTACTGATCCACCTTCATCCAATACGCGGCTTTGTCTTTATCAAAAATAACACGGTCATTATTCGCATCACAAAATCTTAAGAAATACCATGATGAGTCAAAGAATGTGGCCATGGTGTCAGTTTCGCGACGGGCTGCTTCCCCGCATTTCGGGCATAAGCAATGGACAAAAGTATCAACCTTCGCCAAAGGACTTCCGCCTTCGCCGGTAATTTTAATCTTCTTAGGTAATTCTACAGGCAATTGATCGACGGGAACTGGAACAGTGCCGCATTTGGGGCAATAAATCATGGGGATAGGAGCACCCCAGTAACGCTGACGAGAAATTAACCAATCACGCAAACGCCAATGCACGCTAACTTGACCTGTTCCCTTTAACTGCATCCAATCCGCAATTTTCTTTTTCGCTTCTTCATTACCGACGCCATTAAACTGTTCGGAATTAACCAAGACACCTTCATCTTCATAGGCCTTGGTCATATCAGCGACGGCAACTTTGGGATGCTTAGGATCTTCAATAACCACAATCATGGGCAATTGATGCTGCTTGGCAAATTCAAAATCACGGCCATCATGGGTCGGAACCGCCATGATTGCACCCGTTCCATATTCCATCAACACATAATCCCCGATATAAATCGGCACTTCTTTATGATTCACAGGATTAATCGCATAACGTCCGATGAAGACACCTTCTTTGCGTTCATCACCAGACATGCGTAAACTTTTACTCTTATTCGCGGTACGGGCCACAAATTCTTGAACAGCTTTTTCTTGAGGAGTCCCTTTGGTCAATGTTGCAACCAAAGGATGTTCAGGTGCTAAAACAACATAGGTTGCCCCAAAAATCGTATCCGGTCTCGTCGTAAAAACCGTAATCGTTTGATCATTATCTTTCACTTTAAAATAAATCGACACGCCATAACTCTTACCAATCCAGTTTTTCTGCATGGCAATGACACGGCTTGGCCAATTGTCTAATGTGTCTAAATCTTTTAACAAGGCATCGGCATACTGCGTAATTTTCAAATACCATTGCTCTAAATCTTTTTGCACAACCGGAGTCTTGCAACGCCAGCAGGCATCATTGATTACTTCTTCATTCGCCAATGTCGTCTGACAGCTCGGGCACCAGTTAACGGGTGATGCTTTTTTATACGCAAGCCCACGCTCATACATCTTAATAAAAATCCACTGATTCCATTTATAATAGGTACTATCACACGTCGCAAATTCACGGGCATAATCGTAAGAGAAACCCATTTTCTTTAATTCATCATGCATTTGATGAATGCAACGGTAGGTCCAATCCGAAGGGTCGGTATTATTTTTAATCGCGGCATTTTCAGCAGGTTGGCCAAAAGCATCATAGCCAATGGGATGAAGCACATTAAAACCTTGCATCATTTTAAAACGGGCAATGACATCGGCAATCGTATAATTACGCACATGCCCCATGTGTATCTTTCCCGATGGATAAGGGAACATCTCTAACACATAATATTTAGGACGTGCTTTATCGGCCTCTACAGAAAAAGTCTTGTTAGATTCCCAAAACTTTTGCCATTTGGCTTCGATGGATTTGATGTCATTGGTGGTATAAGGCATTACAACTCCGTATCTACAAAAATAAAAGGTAAGAAGTTTAAGTCAAATTGACTGTTCATTCTTACCTTTTAGAAATCAACTACATCACTATTACTTATGGGCCAATTCTTTGGTTGCTGCATAGTAGCTTGCGCCACGTTCAACAAATTGAGCTTCCACTTTCTTCGGAGCAAAATAACGGCGGCAAAATTCTTCCGCTTTCTTTTGATCAAATTCACGGCAGCAATAAATATCGACGGTGATAAAATTCTTTGGTGTCAATGTGTGAATAACAATTGAGCTTTCAATCAAAGGAACCCATCCAGATAAACCTGCTTTATCCGGAAAACGAACACCATCGCTCTTGAATATCGACGGTGGCGCTTGCTTTTCCATGCCGAGGAATCCGACAATTTCATCCAAAAAGTTATAACAAAGCGTAAGATCGTCGCACACACCCGCTTTGCAATCATACAAATCTAATAAAAGCTCGTACCCAAATACCCCTTGTTTACTCATGGTATTGCCTGTCCTTTGTTGGGATTTTAATGTAATGTTTTAATCGCGTTATTATACAAAAATACGCTGCAATTAAAAGACTTTTTTCTGAGCATCACCTTCTGCCAACTATTTGCTTTTTTTAATCACTTCCATTAGAATAATTCTCCTATGAAACTCACAATCAATGGCCAAGTAAAAGAATACACTGACATCGCCACAGTGTCCCAATTAATCAACAAAGTTACCGCTAATCCGACTCATTTAATCACTGAATTAAATGGCCGCATTGTTCCTTCCAATGAATGGGACAAGACGACATTGAATAATGATGATGTGTTGGAATTAGTCACTTTTGTTGGCGGTGGTTAATGTTAGACGATACGTTAACAATTGCCGGCAAACAATTTAAGAGCCGCTTCTTTCTTGGGACGGGTAAATTTAAGAATAAGAAAGATTTAGCGGACAGCATTGCTTTGTCAGGTTCAGAAATTGTTACTGTAGCCCTACGTCGTATTGATTTAGAACGTCATGATGAGAATATCGTCGAGTATATCCCCAAAAATGTCACACTCTTAACAAATACCTCGGGTGCTCGCACCGCTCAAGAAGCGATTCGCATCGCCCGTTTAGCTAAAGCCAGTGGGCATGGCAATTGGGTTAAGATTGAAGTCATTAATGATAGTAAATATTTATTACCTGATAATGCCGAAACAATTAAAGCCACCGAAGTATTAGCGAGCGAAGGTTTTGTTGTGATGCCTTATGTAACACCCGATTTATATACAGCGCGCGCACTTGTGAAAGCTGGTGCCGCTACTGTCATGCCCCTCGGTTCTTTTATCGGCAGCAATCAAGGTTTACGTACCAAAGAATTCATTCAAGTGCTCATCAATGAATTAGATATTCCCATCATCGTCGATGCAGGTATTGGTGCGCCATCTCAAGCCGCTGAAGCCATGGAAATGGGCGCTGCCGCCGTACTCGTGAATACCGCAGTCGCTACTGCCGAGAATCCCCCAGAATTAGCCAAAGCCTTTGCCATGGCTGTTGATGCTGGTCGACGAGGTTTCTTAAGCGGACTACCTTCACAACGCAGCATTGCCAATGCTTCGTCTCCCCTCACGGGATTTCTGTACCAATAAACTTCTATTTACTTGTGGGATAAATTCTGTAACGCAGGGACAAAGTTAGGATCTCGTGTCAGGATATTACGCCAGATGATTTTGGCTATATCGGGATAACCTGTATTGATATAACAGACACCTAAGTTGCTGCGGGCCATGAGATTGGAGGGATTTAATTGAATGGTTTGGTGCAATATTTTCTTGGCTTGATCCCACTGGCCTTGAGTCATTAAGACTGTAGCTAAATTATTATAGAGGTTCGCATCATTAGGATCTTGCTCAATTGCTTTAGCATATTGTGCGTGAGCCTTATCAAATTGACCAAGCGCAACATAGGCTTGGGCGGATTCGAAGTACACCCCTTTTAAAAATCCTCGATAAAGATTCCCCGCAGACATTGCCTGAGTTTGATGAAGGTATTTCTTAAAAATATCTTCGGCATAAGTGTAATGCGTTAAGGCTTTGTTATAGCTCTTTTCAAAATAATAGGCCCGTGCTAATAAAGCATGCGCGCGCCCAAAATTGGGTTGAAAATGCACCGTGCGTTCAAATAGCGCAACTTCGCTTTGCCAGAATGTATTTTGATAAATTGTGCCAAATAATGCTAATAATGCCGTAATAATGACAACGTATTTGCGTCGATCTGGGAACAACCATTGCTCCAGGCAACATCCCAAACTGATTAATAAACCAATAAGAGGTAAGTACACAAAATGATCCGCGATGAGTATCAATGAGTATTCATTGATTAAAGGAACAATATTTAAAATCGGCAATAAGCCGCTAATAAAAATAATTAAGCCAAACCAATACAAACGACGCCGTTCTTTATCACTCGGGCTTATAAACACCAAGCCCCCCATCCCGACGATCAAGGCAATCCAATAAGGCCACCAAGCTTTTAAAATATCTAAACTGCGGTAATAATGTAAATCACCCGGCCAGACAATTGATTTAACATACATGACCAATGCGGTTGGAATATGCACCAATCTTAAAACAAGCTCCTGAGGATTGGCCGCAAGGTCAGCTACTAAAGAACTCTGTGTTAATGCCCCTCGCCATCCAAGAAAGAGCAAACCACTTATAATAATTATCCCCCATGCCATCCATTGACGGCGACGCAAATACCAATCTGTGGCAAGGGCAATGGGAATAAATACCAATGCTGTTTCTTTGGCTAATAATCCGACGATGAATAACACGATCGTAGGGATAAACCACCCACGGATATAACTTAACCATGCCCCTAATACAAAAAAAGCCACGGCGATATTTGAAATACCCGCTACACACGCCACCGCTTCACTTTGTACCGGATGAATACCAAAGAACAAACTAATAGCAAACGCAAACCATAACCCACATCCTAATGAGAGGCAAACGGCAAAAACAAGCAGCGTATTTAAACTATGTCCCGCGATATTGACCGCATGAAACGCGGCGGGATCAAATTCAAATGCTTTATATTCAAGACGATAAATTAATTCTAATAAAGGACGATAATAGGCATTAACGCCTACCTGTTCATTGGGAGTAAAGGTAAAAAATATTTCATTTAAATCAATGTGATTGATGCGAGGATTTTGGAGAATAAAAACGGTATCGTCGTGGACAAAGGGATGAAAAATCGCATTGGCATACGCACACCAAACAGCACACACCAACACTAAACAAAGGCCAAGTATTCGCATTAGTTATACTTTAATAGCTGATCTGCCTTAAACGAGCAACAGATGTTCACCTAGAGGGCAAAGTCTTTCTTTAATTGAATGGCATACGCTTGGATTTGAGTAAAGTAATCATCAATCTTCGGCAATAATGCAGGCATGCCGTCAAAATTCCCAGTCTTCGCTAATGACTCTAAATCCAAACACACCTGGTACAAAGGCTTTGCAGAAATATTTCCCGAAGCCCCTTTCATCGAATGAGCAACCTCTTTAATCTTCACTAAATCTTTGACACTCACCGCTTGTCCTAACGCTTTGCGTTTTTCAATAAAGTCTTCTTGATAAATATCTAATAATTCGAGTAACAACTCTTTATCATCTTGAACGCGATCTAAAACATCTTTTAAATCAATAATAGCTTCACTCATGTCAACTCCTGTATCTTTTAAGTCGTGTGTTGTTGGATGACTTTGATTATTTCATTGTAAAGCACCTGACGATCAATAGGCTTTGATACATAACCATCCATGCCTTGATTCAAATACCGTTCGCGATCTCCTGCCATGGCATTGGCCGTCATCGCAATGATTGGCACATGCTGCCCCGTTTGTTTTTCTTCCCGACGTATGACTTGGGTCGTTGACACACCATCCAAGACCGGCATATTGTCATCCATCAGAATTAAATCAAATCGTTCGGTGCTCAGTATATTTAACGCTTGTTGCCCATCTGCGACACAGACAACTGACCAACCAAATTTCTCTAGAGTCTTAGACGCAACGCGTTGATTAACGACATTGTCTTCAGCTAACAGTATTTTCAATTGCAAGGTCGAGGTCGCACCTGCTGCATTGGTCATAATATTGCCAGGTTCTCCATCTTTCAAAACTGAACCTGTATTGGCAGGTACTCCAAAGATAATCGTAAAACGAAATGTACTTCCCACACCTTCTGTACTCTCGACGCTGATTTGACCCTTCATCATCTCAACTAATTTCTTACAAATAGCTAAACCTAAACCAGTGCCGCCATAACGACGTGCTGTTGAATTATGCGCTTCGGTAAACACTTCAAATAAATGCGGAAGATTCTTTTGAGGAATACCAATCCCATTATCAATCACTTCAAATACAATTTCAGCATCAACTGTATTTGCTTTCGCTAACTTAACATTAACTTGTACTTTGCCTTTATGCGTAAACTTAACGGCATTATTAACAAGATTTACAAGGACTTGTCGAAGCCTTACCGAATCACCGACGAGTAATTTAGGAATACGCGGATCTATGTCCCAAATAATATCAATCCCTTTATTACGCGCTAAAACCGTCAACCCCTTACAGACATTACGCACCACATCAGGCAAATTTAATTCAATATCTTCAATGACAACTTTACCTGCCTCAGCGCGAGACAAATCTAAAATATCATTAATTAAACTTAACAAATTATCAGCAGCATCCCGAGCGACTTTCAGATTATCTTTTTGTTCTTCGGTTAATTCCGTATCAAGTGTTAAATCAAGCATCCCAATAACCGCATTCATGGGAGTACGGATTTCATGGCTCATTTTCGCAAGGAAAACACTCTTCGCATTATTCGCTTCTTCGGCTTCAATCTTTGCTTGCAATAATAATTCACGGGTGATCTTTGCCTGTGTAATATCTTGCAACATCCCAACTGAACCCACAATCTTGCCTTCATCATCTTTAATAATATTAACAGAGAGATCTACGTCGAGAACTGTACCATCTTTGCGAAGAACTTTTGTTTCAAGGTGATGACGAAATCCACTTTGACGGATATTCAATCCACGGATATTTTTCCACTCTTGCGGTGGGTATAACGCTGATACGGGGCATAAATACAAATCTTCTTTGGTCATCCCCAGCATTGTCTCCGCATACGTATTCCATGACACAATGCGTTCTTTATCATCGGTCATGGTGATGGCTGCGGCAGAATTATCAAGAATGATGCGCAACTTACTTTCGGATTCTTTTAATAAATTTTCCGACTTCTTCTGGGCTGTCACATCGTAGATGACCGCAATAGAACCAATTTTCTCACCTTGCGCATCAGTTAATACTGAAATCGATGCATTCACATCCATGAAGGTTTGGTCTTTTAAAATAATCTGAGTATCAATATTCGTAATCATCCCTTGTTTACGAATATTTAACGCACGGATTCTTTTCCATTCTTGAGGAGTATAAAGCGTTTGCACGGGTTTATTGAATAAATCAGCCCGTCCCATTTTAAACATCTTTTCTGTCATGGGATTCCAGGCGACAATGCATTCATTTTTATCAGCGACGGTAATAGCAGCGGGAGAATAATCGAAGACCACTTTGAACAATTGTTTGGATTCAACCAAACCGCGTTCAAATTGATTCTGTATAGAAGTATCTATTGGTTTGTCCATGTTTTACTTTTTGCGTAAGCGAATATTTTTAACGATGGCCCAAAACTGCAAAATGGCAATCATAACCGCCAAGATAATCAAACTAGCTTGCACCACAAAACTAAAAGCTCCAGGCAAAGGATTCCCCGTAGCCTGACGCCAG
>JACCDG010381809.1_pt1 | contig 46850 bp, 45 predicted proteins | sample 7442471 | NCBI WGS metagenome assembly JACCDG01 (sample SAMN15323444, study PRJNA562643) | freshwater metagenome | isolation source: river surface water | place: USA:Blue River Watershed | collected 2017-08-17
CAAGTGATGATGTAGCAATGAGTGTATAGCCTCCAGAACCATCACCCATGAGTAATTGGCCGTAGCTTGGTACAGTAGAGATTCCTGTACCACCTAAAGCAATAGTTGCAAATGATATTCCTGATGAGCTACCAGTACCCACAACATCGATTCTGTCGTTTAAATCTCCACTTGTAGTTTGAAGTCTATCGTAGATACGATCTATTTGTTTAGAGAAGTAGTCTTTCTGAATGAGGAGTTTCTTTTCTATTGCATCAGAGTTGATGGTGGTGTAGGTGGTTTCGGGTACATAGATACGAGAACCTTCAAGTGTTGTTACTTGTGGTGGGAATGTTGGTTGATTTGGGGTTTGGGGGGTGGACCTAAGTTCAGCAACTTGTGAATCTTGCGTACTTACTACAGGCAAAGATTCATCTTCAAAATCAACAAAAATTTCTTGTGAATTTTGTGAACCGCTAGCGAGTGACAAAATAGCGCGACCATTTTCTGAAATAGTTTTGGCACCTGTAAGTGCAGCTGCTGAATACTGAGAAATTGTTGAGCCCGCATCCGAGAGTGTGCGCTCAAAAATATGCGAAGTGTAAACAAGAGGAGCCGAAATTTTTTCGGTGATTGTTGGTAGTTGTGCGAATAGTGAATTATTCGCTGTTCCGAGTACGACGATAACGGCGGCAATGAGGCTCATACTGACTATTATAGCACGTGCACACTATATATGCAATAAAAATGTGGATAAAATTTGATTTTTTCGCGTGGGCGAACCTCGTGATATAATTTATAGGAATTTATGAAAATTATTCCCTCAACGACTACTTTTTTTATAAGAAAAGTTTTTTTACTATTGGTTGTTTTAAGTTTATCCTTTCTACCGCAAACTGCCCTCGCTAGTGCAGGCTTTCTTGATGCAACTTTCACACAGACAGGAACCGGACTCAATAACGTTGTGGCAGATTTAGCTCTTCAGAGTGATGGAAAAATCATAGCCGTTGGAGACCTTACGCAATACAACGGCGTCGGATCGAGCCGAATTATACGATTAAATACTGACGGCTCGCACGATACTGGTTTTTCTATTGGAACAGGCTTTTTTGGCCAAGCATCTCGTGTTGCAGTTCAGAATGACGATAAAATCATCGTTACTGGTTCTTTTACTTCCTATGCGGGAACACCGGCTCAGTATATAGTCCGACTTAACTCTAACGGTACCATTGACTCTGGTTTTAACTATGGAACCGGCCTTGGGAACACCGCTTCCGCAATAGCGATACAAGATGATGGAAAGATTTTAGTTGGTGGTAGCTTCACAACATATAACGGTTCTGCTGCTCCATATATTGTCCGCATAAACACCGACGGAACAATTGATGGGACATTTGCGCAAACCGGAACAGGTCTTGGTGGCGCGGTTGGTGCAATTGCAGTACAAGATGACGGTAAAATTGTTATTGGAGGAAGTTTTACTTCATATAACGGCACTACCGTTAATAGAATTGCTCGACTCAATAGCAATGGAACACTTGATACTGATTTTGCAACTGCTATCGGCACCGGTTTTTCTTCAGGACAAGTTCAAGATCTTGCAATTGACTCCCTCGGAAGAATTGTTGCCGGAGGCAGCTTTACATCTTTTAACTCGGTTACCAATAACCGAATTATCCGCCTTAACTCTGACGGTAGCCACGATTCAACCTTTGCACCTACTGGAACAGGGCTTAATAGTACCGTATATACAGTAGCTGTTGACCATGCTGACCGTGTTATTGTCGGTGGCGCCTTTACAACATATAACGTTGTAACGAGTGCAAACCGCATTGCTCGCTTAACTACAACCGGAGCATTTGACTCTACTTTTGCTATTGGAGTCGGCTTTAATACAGGTACAACAGTGTTCGATATTGAAATTCAACCAAATGACTATCAAATTCTCGCTGGTGGTTCATTCACTCTTTACCGCAGTACGTCTCGCAAATATGTTGCTCGTATTGATCACCTTGCATTACCAACCGTACCAGGAACTCCTGATCTTATTTCAGCGAGTGATACTGGGTCTTCGGATACGGATGATTATACAAATGACACAACACCAACTTTTACAGGAACTTGTACTAGTGGTGAAGAGGTATACCTCAAAATTAATGATGTAGAAACTGGTGATTACGTTACCTGCTCGAGCTCATCATACACAATCACCCCGAGTACCGCTCTTACAACTGATGGACCATATCAAGTATCTGCATTTGCATCGAGCTCAAGTTTAACTTCGAGTGGTGTTTCTGCAGACTCTGTGTACGACATTTTTGAAATCTATACAGTGCTACCAACTCCAAATATTTTCTCTCCACTCGATGGTGCAACAGATGTAGTGTCGCCTGTAACTGTAACTGGAACTTGCACGAGCGAAGAAATCCTTATTAACCCTGGCGCAGTGGCTGCAACATGTACTGATTCTGCGTACAGTGCAGACATTACCTTCTCATCAGACCCAACCACTATTACAGTTACTTTTACTGACTTTGTTGGTAATGCAAGCAGTACATCAATCACCATTAACCCTACCCCAGAAGACCCAGAGCCCGAGGCTCCAGCTACATCTACCCCCTCACAGGCCCGCAGGAACCGCGGAGGCAGTTATATTCGCCAAGCACCGGATTTTACAGCACTTAAAGGAGGTCTGAGTTCGGCTACTCTTGTAAATCAAACAAGAAATTCATCAAATGTAAGAATTTGTCCTTACTTTACCCAAAATTTAATGTTCGGTATGAAGGATTCTGTGAATAGTAACGAAATTGCTAAACTCCAAAAATTTCTTAATGAATATTCATCTGCAAAACTGCCAGTTACAGGATATTATTTTGTACAGACTCGTGCAGCAGTAAAAGCTTTTCAAGATAAAAATTCTGACGCAATTCTTAAACCCCTCGGCTTTACACAAGGAACAGGATACTGGGGAAATGCTTCAAGAGGTCTTGCGAATACTCTTGTTGGGTGCAAGAACTAGCCTCGAGCACACATCTTGCATACCCCAAAGAATTCAAGGGAATGTTGCTGTATTGCGCTAAACTTTGATGACTTATGTAGAGTCTTTTGTGAAAGATCCCCAATATCACATTGATCAAAGCTCTCAACCACTCCGCAGTCGGTACATATGATGTGGTGGTGATGGTGCCCAGCAAGCTCATAGTGCGCAGATTCTTTATGAAGATCCACCCGACTCAAAATGCCAGCGGCTTCGAACGACATAAGGGTTCTATAGATAGTAACAATATTAGTCTTCTCTGCCTTGAGTTTTTTGAATATGTATTCTGCATTTATTGGCTTGCACCCTTCAGAAAACACATTGAGTATAGCCAAACGAGTGCGAGTAGCCTTAAGCCCAGTCTCTTTAAGAAGAATTGATAGGTCTTTTTTCATTGTATATATAGTATATCTAAATGTTAATAATTTGCAATTAAAACCAATATAGGTTATATTCTTAAATGCAACTGAGTTGCATTTATGAAAATAGCATTTTTAGGAAAAGGTGGGTCCGGTAAATCGACACTCTCTACAGCGGTGGCGAAGTATCTTCATACCCAAGGAAACGAGGTTTTGGCCATTGATGCTGATCATAATATGGATCTTGTATGGAACCTTATGGGTAGCGACAGTCTTCCCTACCTTGGCGAGAGTGTGAGCGATATTAACGAATACTCAGGAATAACTAGGAATGAATCCTATAAGAAGATTTTTGACAAAGGACTATCACCAAAGTTTTCACTCAACCCTATGGATTCTTTTACTCAAAAATATACTGCATCCATAGCGAATGGTTTCAGCTTAATGGCATCTGGTCCTCATACCGAAACAATTTTGAGTGGAAACAAATGTAGTCACTCCCTATCGACTTCGCTCAAGGTATATCTTCCTTTTCTTGAACTTAATGATTCTCAGGCTGTTGTTGTAGACGAAAAAGCAAGTAGCGATGCTGCTGGCACGGGAGTTCCTACAGGGTTTACGGTGAGCTATATTGCTGTGGAACCTACACCACATTCAATCAAAGCAGCTCACCAGATAGCACATACGCTTGATTTTTATGATGCCCCTTATGAGTTTGTTCTCAATAAAGTATCGAATGATGAGTCAAAACTTTTTGCTGTATCAAGCTTAAAGAAAGAGCCAATTGCAGTGTTCCCTTTTGCAGCTTCATTGGATGAAAATGAGTTGTTAAAGCTCGTAGTTCATGCACGAACTATCGAGAAAAGTAATCCGAGTGCGCGCAGGAATCGAAGCCTTAACAAGTTCAAAATGGGTAAAGAATTTGCAGAGAAGCACAATCTTTCATAAATTTTTGTTGTTGTTTTAAATCAGGACATATGCAATGTGTCTTGTAATAAAACCGCAACCAGTGCAAAAATTCATCTTTTGCGGTTTTAAGATGATACAACAGATAAGGAATAGGGTGGCACACTCAACACCTTCGTTCGCCAGACTTCAAGAGCTAGGTTTCTATCCCGACCTTGTGGGGAACCTGCGAGGTTTCATGGAGCTTATGCATACTAAGGGCTCCTGTGGGCTCGGAAAGCAGATTGCTGAAACCATTGCAGCAGGATACCTGTCTGCACGGGCATTTAGCACTGAAGAGTTCGCTCCAGCTCCAGATGATGCGTTCTTTGAACTCAAGGTTCAGTATCTCAAGGCGGTGAAAGAAATTCACGATCGTTTTGGTGACAGACTGCCTCGGCAGTTCTATGACACCTTGGCGTTCATGTCAGTTCGAAGCAATCCGACTCAAGAAGAGCGAATCCCAGAGCTTGAGCACCTCTTGCCGGGTGGGATGGACTGGAAAACTGCGGATTCTGTACTTCATGCAATGCCGCTATGCAGCCGCCTCTACCTTCATGTACAAACAGTCATCAACAGAGAGACTGGTCGGATTCTTGGTCATGGGTGTGGTTGCTCGCATTCACTCGCTTCAATGCCTACGTGCATTGTAAACGCACCTATGGGCGACAGCTCTCATATCCTCATCGAAGAAACGGAGTCATTTCTTCGGCATATGCTGGGACAGCTTTTCCTTCTTCACTTTGGGTTGCCGCAAGGCATTGGCCCATCAGTGAAGATGCAAGTGCAAGATCAGAGTCGCGAAGCTCGGACAGCCGAAGCTTTGACACTCAAGATATCTGCTCACCCGTAGTACTTGTACTGCGGGCTTAGCAGAACGAACAGCGTCTGGAGATTTCCAGGCGCTTTTTTTTATTCTTGCTTGAACTTGGAATCGGTCACGCGTTAAAATTGCTCTGCAATTTTCCGCTCGACCCCGCCTCCTTCGCTTCGGTTCGCTACGCTCACATCGAAGCTTCAGTCCGGCCTTCTCATCCATTCCCACATGGATGCTTCGCGTCGAAGCCCACAAGGGGCTTCTCGCGAATCATTGCTGCGGGACTTGGAATCGAACCAAGATTAGAAGCTTCAAAGGCTCCTGTCCTACCATTAGACGATCCCGCAATAACTATTTATAACTACAACCTACGCTCTACTATACTACGCAATACGGAGCGCTGTTGCAAGTTCTAAACCAACAAAGGTACCTTGAATACGGCGCGTCGTAAGTACGGCATCAATCAATAATTCAAGACCTTTTCCGTCGATTTTGGCCTGTTCAGCAGTATTTGCAATAATTTTGTGGAGTGTTTGCACCTCGACTTCGGACAAACGCCCTGCCACTGTATCAAGATACTTTGGTTCAAAGCGAGCCCTAAGCGCATGCCGATAGAGCGATAAAATGCGCTCTGACACATAACTAGCGTCGCTACCGTCGCTCTCGAGCGCAGCAAGGTGTTGGAGGGCTTGCTGGGCATTGTGGGCGCAAAAAGCACTTACAAAACCGGCAATATCATGCACTTTTGGAGCACCCAAAGCCGTGCGCACCTCTTCGACGGTTAATTTGCCGTCGCTTGATACTGCTGTGGCTTTTTCGAGCATTCCCAAAGTGTCGCGGAACGAACCGTCACCAAGTGTGGCAATAATATCGGCAACTCCGGCTTCGAGTGTGTAGCCTTCTTTCTGCGCAACAGTTTTAATATGTGCTTGTAGTACATCTAAACTTGGCTTTTTAAACTCAAAACACTGGCAGCGTGAAGCAATAGTTTCGGGGATTTTTTCTTTTTCAGTAGTTGCAAGAATAAAGATAGCGTGAGCTGGCGGCTCTTCAAGAGTTTTGAGTAAAGCATTAAATGCTTCTTTGGTGAGCATGTGTACCTCGTCAATAATGTACACCTTATACGGTGAAGAAAATGGCAAAGCCCGAACCCCTTCGCGGAGCTCTCGAATATCATCAATACCACGATTCGAAGCTGCATCTATTTCATAAACATCGGTGTCGGCAACTTTAAGTTCTCGAGCAAAAATACGAGCAATACTTGTTTTACCTGTTCCCCGCCCACCAGAAAAAAGATATGCATGAGCAATTTTTGCATTTTCAAGTGAAGCCGTAAGAACATCAACAATATGATCTTGCCCTTTAACATCATTAAACTTTTGTGGGCGGTACTTACGGTATAAGGTTATATGAGTTTGAGGTTCGGCAGTGCGAGAATTTGTTGAAGATTTCATGCCTATAGTATACCAAAGTTTGAAAGTTTTTGACCAACGAGTTCTGGTTCTGCTGCACAATATTCATTAACACAACGCTCAACATCGGCAACATTTTGTGCCTCCATGAGCTTTATTCTAAAGTCTTTTGCTCCATGCCAACCATGCACGTATGCTTTATAGTGCTTTTTCATAATTGCAAAATTCTTTACATCACCAAGAAGCTCAGCATAAAGCTTTGTATGCTCAACCATAATAAGTAAGCGTTCGCGTATTGTTTGCATTGAACTCGCATTAAACTCAGAGTCAAAAAACCATGGGCTACCAAAAATTCCGCGACCAATCATAACACCATCGCAACCGGTCTCTGCAACGCGCTGCGCAGCTTGAGCAAGTGTTGTTACATCACCGTTACCAATAATGCGTGTTGTACAAGGAACAGCAATACCTTGTGCATTAAGAACAGTACTAGAATTTCGAAGCGCAACTACACTACGAACATAATCCCAATTTGCAGGAACTAATGAAAGATCCTTACGAGTACGAGCATGTATCGTAAGAGCAGCAATATTCATACTTAAAATTTGTGGAATCCAACGATCGATTTCAACCTTGCTATATCCAACGCGAGTTTTAACTGACACAGGAATTGGCTGTGTACCATGTTCATCAGCATATTCACGCGCACCTTGTTGTGCTGCGCGAATAATTTTTTGAGCAAGCTCAGGGTTTTTAATCATTGCAGCTCCTGCACCCTGCTTTTCAATACTCTTATCAGGGCAACCCATATTTATGTCAATTCCATCAAAGCCCAGCTCGCTCACTAAACGTGCAGCAAACTTCATATTGTCTGGATTCGAAGTAAAGAGCTGAGCAACAATAGGTCGCTCTGCTGGCGTAAATGCTAAATCACGTAACAATACCTCTCGCCCACGCGAAGCAAGTCCATCTGCTGATACGAACTCTGTCCACATAACATGTGGACCGCCTCCTTTGGCTCCCATTCGACTATATTTTGCTATCATTCGTCTAAAGGCAGCATCGGTAACATCGGCCATAGGTGCAAGAACACAAAAACCAGCAGGAAGATCTTTCCAAAAGCCATGATTATCGTGTGGTGGAGTTTGTGGCTTATGTAAAGCACTATTCCCTGGCAACACTTTTGCCCAATACTTACATAGGGTATGTATGATTGATCCTAGTTTCATTATGTACGAGATTAGCGCACTCCGAAGTCTTTCTCAAGTGTATCGAGTATTTTGAGCACATCTTTTGAGCGATCACTACTTTTTAAGATAACAACAGCAATGGGAACCGTCTCTGATTCATCGCCATACTTTTGAGCAGGAATACCGAACAATAGAGCGGCGGTTCGATCGGCTTCTTCGGTATATCCATTCTTGCCACCTTGGTACTGACTTAAATTAAGAAACGATGTTGGATTCTGCCAAACATGTGAGCGTACCGTAAAAGTTTTGAGCCGAGTAATATCGATAATTCCATCGTATGAAGTAGAAATCTTTTCGAGAATTGCCAAAACATCTCGAGCCGATGATGTATTGCGTGGTGATAATCCTGAAGGATCATCAAAAGTTGTTTGCGTAGCACCAATACTGCGAACCCAGCGATTCATAAGTGCAATGAAATCAGATCGTGACTGTGCTCGGGCAATAGCCTCGGCAGCATCATTACTTGAAACCATGAGGAGTGGGTACATGAGCTCTCGAACTCGTAGACTCTCACCTCTTCGTAAGTTACCGGCAACACCTTCGGTTGCAAGAATATTGTCATCGATCGTAACGCGTGAATCTAGATCAAGAGCCTCGCGTGCAACAACTGCCGTAACAAGCTTTGTAACTGAAGCAATAGGCAAAACTTTATCGGGATTGTATTCATACAAAATTTCCCCCGTATCGAGTCGCTTAACAATGTATGCTTGAGCTAATAGACCAAGTCTTCCCCCAGCTATTTCTCGGTGAGTCACCTCTTCGGTTCGTTCAAAAATATTAAAAGAGCGCGGAATGCGAGCAAAAAGTTGGTTGAGCGAAGCCACTTTAACAACAAAGTAGGTACCAGCGAAGCCAGCAAAAATTGCCGCACAAGAAAAGAGTACATATTGGAAGACTATAGACTTGTAGGGATTCTTTCTGCGCATAGTACTATTGTACACTAAATTATCTAGAGACTTTCAGCACTTTGTTCATATGAAGAACCTCCAATTGTGCGATAAAATAGTGCATTACCGTATCGAGCGTCAATATAATCGAGCTGTGGCAATGGCATGCCTTTATGCCAATTAAATTTTTGAATAAGGAGTGCTGCAACATTTTCGGCCGCTTTTGCAGGACCAAACTCACCAAAGAGCGGCGCTTTTATTACAAAAGAACCGACATCAATACGAACCGTTGTCGACGACACTACGAGCACTGAATCAATAATGAGTCCGTAACTATCAAAAGTTGTAATTGTATTGGTTATTCCTTCCCAAATGTGGGGGTTAAATTGCTGTGGCTTTTGATCTTCGGGCAGGCTTGGAATAAAATCAGAAAAACCGACCTTAATATGCGCCGGCTCAATATTCATGGCTACCGTCGATGAGGCGTTGAGGCTTTCTGCACCCTGCTCTGCAATTTGTCCAAAAATTACTCCTTGAGCATCGATATGGAAACACGGAACAATAAGAGCGTTTCCTGACACAGAACACATCTGTGCATATGGCTGACGTTCATTAAGTGTTACCGTTATTGATCCCAAACCATTGCGCTCAACCGTGACATCTTCGACAACAGGCAATGCTGTCTCAAGATAATTAGCGAGGCCTTTACTCGAAAAAGCAACCCAGCTGCGTTCGTGAGCAAATAAAGAAGCGTTCTCATCAAAGAATTTTTCAATCTCGAGTGAAATTTGCTCAGTATTAATACTGCGAGCGCCAATAACATCGAGTTTTGCAATGTTAAGGATGTCGCTACGCAATAAGCTCACTACCCCGCCAATAAGTAGCACGGCGAGTACAAAAAAACTACCGAATACAATTCCTTGGCGAATCTTTACTTGTTGAGCACGCTGTGGAGATTGTAATGTACGAGCACACATAGAAAATTTTGCGATTTAATTTGCTCGCGGAGTAATAACGGTTGCGCCTCCCATATATGGGCGCAATACTTCGGGAATAATAACGCTGCCGTCAGCTTGCTGATAGTTTTCTATGATACATGCAAGAATTCGAGGTGTTGCAACCGCCGTATTATTGAGTGAGTGTGTATAGCGAATTTTTCCCTCAGCATCTTTGTAGCGAATGTTGAGTCGGCGAGTTTGGAAATCGTGGAAATATGATGAAGAATGTGTTTCGCGGAATTTCTTTTGTGATGGCATCCAAGCCTCAATGTCGTATTTTTTAACTTGCCCTAAACCAAGATCAGCACCACAATTAACCACAACATGGTAGTGCAACTTAAGTGCCTGCATAATATCTTCTGCATTCTGCGTAAGCTCTTCGTGGAGGCGAACACTTTCTGCATGACTTGCTTCACATAAAATAACTTGTTCCATCTTGAAGAATTCATGCACTCGAATCAGACCCTTAACATCTTTACCGTGCTTTCCGGCTTCTGCACGAAAACAAGGAGAAAAAGCCAAATACTTTTTAGGCAAATCAGTTGCTGCGAGAGTTTCATTCATGTGGTACCCCATTGTTGGAACCTCGGCAGTACCAGCCAAATATTCATTTTCGCCAACTTTATAAAGATCCTCTTCGCTTTGCGGAATCATACCTGTCCCTACAAAAGATTCTCGGCGAACACGAGATGGAGCAATAATAAGCTGATAGCCTCGACGAGTAAGCATATCAACAGCTAAATTCCACACAGCAAGTTCAAGTTGCGCTCCAAGGCCCTTAAGGAAATATCCTCGGAAACCTGCCACCTTAACACCGCGCTCAAAATCAACAATGTCGAGCTTTTCCATAATTTCTATATGGTCTTTAGGCTCAAAATTCATTGTAGGCTGAGTTCCCCATACACGCTCTTCTCGATTATCGGCATCTGATTCACCTTCAGGAACTGAAATGTCAGGAATGTTGGGCACTTCGAGCATGAGTGCTTGCCACTTTTTCATGACCTCTTTGAGCTTTTCTTCGTCGGCCTGAAGAGTTTCTTTGAGGATCTTCATTGAATCAATGAGCCGTGCTCGTTCAGTCTGATCTTGTGCTTGAGAAATCTTTTCAGTGGCAGCATTTTGTTCTGCACGCTGATTCTCGACTTTAGTTAAAAGGTCGCGGCGTTCTGTATCAAGAGAAATGAGAGCTTCAACATCAAATTTAATGCGCTTTTTCTGTGCACCTTGGGCAATCAACTCTTTATTTTCACGGATAAATTTTATGTCGAGCATGGTTTTCTCTCAAGTTTTTTATCTTTCATTGAAGAATAATTGATTAACAATTTATCTATCAATGACAGACTATAGTTATTATTCTCTAATAGTATCAAATTATGCACAAAATACCACTCGAAGCCCTACCCATTCGCATTCAAACAGCAATTGGCCCACCGCCATATATTTACAGCTCAGCCCCGCATTTGACCCAGCTCTTACATGATAGGATTTGTATTTGCATTGTAGGCTCTCGTAGACCTACAGAATATGGCAAGCGTGTTACATATGAATTAGTGCAAGCATTAGCTGATTTACCCTGCACTATTATATCGGGTTTGGCATATGGCATTGATTCATATGCGTTACAAGCAGCTGTCGACGCTCAAATACCTGCAATTGGTGTACCTGGCTCTGGCATAAAGAGTACTGTAATTTACCCGCGCGCTTCGGCATCGCTTGCTCAAAGTATTACTGATCGTGGTGGTACCTTGGTAACACAGTTCGAGCCCGATGCTCAAAGCCAGCCTTGGATGTTTCCTGTACGTAATAAACTCATGGCGGCACTTTGCCATGCAGTTGTAATTATCGAAGCTGACCACAAAAGCGGTAGTCTAATTACTGCTTTTCATGCCCTTGAATTTAACCGCGACATTTTTGCTGTCCCTGGCTCTATATTCTCGCCCCTTTCACATGGTACTCATAACTTAATTAAACATGGAGCAACACCAGTTACAAGCATTGAAACATTGCGAACCTATATTCTTGAGCATCCGTGCCTTAAGCAAAAAGTTACCCGACACAAAGTCTCAAACTCTACATCTACTCAAAACACCGACCCCTTGAGTGTAGCTATCGTCAGCATTCTTAAAAATGGTCCAGCATCACTCAATTTAATTGTGCAAACTCTTGAACAACAAAAGTTTTTGGCAGAGCACGATATATACGAAACACTCCTCAACCTTGAGCTTAAAGGAATAATTACACTCAGTGCTGGTCAGTATGAATTAGCTCGTACCCCTCTATCAAACTAGTCTGCACCGATATAATAGCGGCACACATCACCGACATTTCATGTGAGTTTATTCACATATTTGACCACAGAAATTGCACTTTTTTAAAAAACCGTGTAATACTGTACACAATGAAACTTGTAATTGTGGAGTCACCCTCTAAAGTTAAAAAGCTCAGCACCTATCTTGGATCTGGGTACACTGTTACTGCATCTGTGGGTCACATTCGTGATTTACCTAAGAGTAATAAGACAGCAATAGACATAGAAAATGGCTTTGCGCCTCGATATGTAGTATCACCCGGAAAAGAAGATATCATTGCAAATATTCAAAAACTCGCAAAAAAAGCTGACACCGTTTACCTTGCAACCGACCCCGACCGCGAAGGTGAAGCTATAGCCTGGCACATTGCCGAAAGTGCAAACCTCAAGCACCCAAAAAGAATTACTTTTCACGAAATTACTAAAGACGCTATTTTAGATGCAATTGCTCACCCTCGAGCCATTGATACAAACTTGCGTAAAGCTCAAGAGGCACGACGTGTACTCGATCGACTAGTAGGCTACGATCTTTCTGGAGTTATTTGGAAAAAAGTCCGCTATGGCCTTTCTGCTGGGCGAGTACAATCACCAGCCCTCCGTATTATTGTCGAGCGTGAACGCGAAATTAAAGCATTTATTCCCGAGACATACTGGGTTTTGCAAGCAAAAACTAAAACACAAGCTGGAGCAGAACTCTTGGTAACTGCTACAGAAGAGCCCCGATCACGCGATATTGTAGAAAAAATTCTCAAAGCTGCTCAGACTAACGACTGGCAAGTGGCAGCAATTCAAGAGTCAAAAGTCTCACGTAGTGCGCGAGCTCCTTTTATTACTTCAACACTCCAGCAGGTTGCAAGCACACGACTTGGCTACTCTCCTTCAAAAACCATGTCAATTGCGCAAAAGCTCTATGAAGCTGGAGCAATTACTTATATGCGTACCGACAGTACAACATTGAGTAAAGTTGCAATTGCGCAAGCTGCAACTGTAATTAAATCAATGTATGGAGCGCAGTATCATGCCGAAAATACTTTTGCTGCAAAGAGTAAAAATGCGCAGGAAGCTCACGAGGCAATTCGTCCTACTGACCTTAGTAAATTATCTGCCGGTTTTACCGATGAGCAAAAAAGTCTGTACAAACTCATCTGGCAACGAACCATAGCTTCACAAATGGCCGATGCTTCAATCATGCGTACAAAAATTGTTGCGCGTATAACAGGTGCTGCAGAAACTCCCGACTTTACTGCCAACGGTAACCGCATACTATTCGACGGTTGGCTTAAAGCTGACCCCGATGCTCAAGGCGAAGAAGTTACCCTACCAAAAGTAACAGAGGGTGAGAAACTTACCCTGCTTTCAATTACCGACATTGAAAAGCAAACCGAGCCACCGTCACGCTATACTGAAGCCGGCCTTGTACACGAACTTGAAAAGCGTGGTATTGGGCGACCTTCCACCTATGCTTCAATCATCAATACAATTATTGAGCGCGAGTACGTAACTAAAGAAGGCAAAACTCTCTTCCCCACTGATACTGGCGAAGTCGTATCAACTTTCCTTGAAGAAAATTTTCCAACATACATTAGCGACACCTTTACTGCCGAAATGGAAGACAAACTCGACCATATAGCACATGGTGAAAAAGAGTACGAAAAAACACTTTCAGAATTCTATAAGCCATTCCTTAAAGAGGTAAAAAGTAAAGAAAAGCTTGAAAAAGCAACGCATCTTGGCGATGCTGATCCAAAGTTTAAATGTCCTACTTGCGGAAAGCATATGGTAATTAAACTTGGCCGCAATGGAAAGTTTCTTTCTTGCAGTAATTATCCCGATTGTACAGGAGCCCTCATGCTTGATGGAACCGAAATTAAAAAAGATGAACCACTCGGTTTTGACCCTGCTACCGGCCTACCAATTTTTGTACTTGTCGGTAAATATGGACCGTATGTTCAGCTTGGTACTCGTGCAGAGAAAACAGCAAGTAAAGCTGAAAAAGCAACTAAGCCCAAAATGGCTTCTATACCACGCGGTGTCGAAATAGCAAGTGTTACCCTTGCCGATGCACTTAAATTTTTGAGTCTCCCTCGAGTTTTAGGAGAGCACCCAGAAACCCACAAGACAATAACTGCTAATAATGGCCGCTTTGGTCCATATGTTGTGCACGATGGTGATTTTAGGTCACTCAAAAAGGACGATGTATACACCATCGAACTTAAGCGAGCCCTCGAAATATTCAGTGAACCAAAAGCTGTGCGAAAAGGTAGATTTGCTCGCAAAGCCCCAAAGAAGGAATAGCAACTCGGACAAACTAACTAAACCGTAAAGTTTGCTATTGAGTATAAATCTTCGTCTGTTTCATCGGCTTGTTTTTCTTGTTTTGTCCTATCATCAAGAATTGCAGGATTTACCTCTGCAGCAGTATTGAGTTCATCAGCTTGAGCCAAAGCTGGAGCTTGAGTTTGAGTCTGGGCTTGCTCAGTCGAAGTTACTGTTTGCACAGGGGTTGCCTGTGCAAGAGTTGATTCAAAACGCTCGAGCGATGTTGTGCCGACTTTTTTAGAACTTGAATTAACCAAATCAAGAATGGCACGCAAGTCTTCGGGAGAAAAATAATCAATCATAATCTTGCCACCACGATCTTTGCGCTCAATATGTACTCGTGTTCCCAGAGTCTCTTTAAAACGCTGCTCGAGCTCAACAATTTCTGGATCAACAGCGTATTCTTTTTTTCGCACTCGATCAGTAGCAACTTTTCGAGCAATTGATTCAGCTTCGCGAACCGTAAGCTTTTTGTACATAATTTCTTTGTACAAAGTCATTTGTTCATCTTTATGATCAACCAACATAAGGAGCGGTCGAGTATGACCTTCGCTGATTTTTCCTTCAGAAAGAGCATTGAGCATTTCTTCAGGCAAAGCAAGAATGCGTAGTGTGTTTGAAACATATTCACGACTTTTACCTACCTTTTCGGCAATTTGTGTATGCTTAAGACCGAATTCATCAGCAAGGCGTTGGAAAGAACGAGCTCGATCAACAGCATTAAGATCTTCGCGCTGAAGGTTTTCAATAATTGCAAGCTCGAGCTTTACGCGGGCATCATCTTCGCCACTACGAATAAGGGCAGGAACCTGTGCTAGACCAGCAATTTTAGATGCACGCAAACGGCGCTCCCCAGAAATGAGCTCGTACTCGGTGTGTAAGCCGCCGTCTTCTCGATACACTTCTTTGCGCGTAACAACAAGTGGCTGCAGAATTCCATACATTCGAATAGACTCAGCCAAATCCTTGAGACGAGCATCGTCAAATTCGTGGCGAGGCTGGTATGGATTAGGCTTAACCTTTTCTACTTCTATCCAAAAAATTGAATCGTTCTGGTACTGCGACATGTGGGTAAATGAGTAATTACATTAAATGCTGTATGCATTGCAAACGTATACTTAGTATAACATAGCGGGTACATGTATGTTTATTTAAATTGAGGAAATATAAAAGCGGCGACCGTCCAAACGGTCGCCGCCTGAAAAGCCTGCCCAAGGCTCTACCCAACAACTGCCCTGCGCCCCCGCAGGAACAGAAGGCCGGCGACAAAACATGCCGCAATACCGAACAGCATACCAGCACTACCGGTCTCGGGAACTGCGGTCATGACGACCTGGTTACCCGTAGTACCTCCCTGCAAAAACCGCAGAGTGGAGTTGTGTTCTGCGGCAAGCAAGTTGCCGTTACTCGCAGCAATAAAGCTGCCACCCTCGAGCCCCGGACTTGCAAAAGTCGGAGCTCTGTTGATGCTCGCCTTAACGAGCATTGTAGAAAGGTCGACACTGTCGACCTCATCATCTGTGGGGTCTCCGTCCCTCGATAGGACATCGAGGAGGGGATTTTTTTTGGGGGGGGTTCATAATAAAGAACTACGAATAGAATATACCCTATTTTTATCGAGTCTGTCAATTACAACTCAGTGGATCCAGCTCTCGAATGCAAGTCTCGTATTTTATTTAAAAATCTGCTACAGTATCACGTGTAATAGACAACCGAAAGGTAGCGCAATAAATGCCGGAGTGGCGGAATTGGCAGACGCACACGACTCAAAATCGTGCGGGGCAACCCATGAGAGTTCGATTCTCTCCTCCGGCACCATACGAAATGAATATTTGAATGAGAAACGCTAGCTCAAGCCGTAGAAGCAGAACGAGAAATGAATGATACTCTGCTGCGAATATGTGCACCCAACCTTGCATGAAAACAGCTCAAAAACCCCTTATTATCATCACCGGCCCCACCGCAGCGGGTAAAACTAGCCTTTCTATTAAAGTTGCGCAACAGTTTGGTGGCGAAATCATATCGGCAGATTCTCGGCAGGTGTACTGCGGCCTCAACATTGGTACAGGTAAAATTACTCACACGGAAATGGCGGGTATTCCCCACCACTGTATCGATATACAAGAGCCACAATCACAGCTGGGTTCTATGAGTGCTGTAACGTGGTCACAATATGCCCGCACTGCAATTACTGCAATTGAGTCACACAACTCTATTCCAATAGTTTGCGGTGGAACAGGTTTTTACATCGACACACTTTTATGTCGAACAAGCATGCACAATGTACCCCCTACACCACTTTCATTTATTCAAGAGCAAGAAAAGCGCACACCCAATGAAATCCTCCACGATATTCACACCTTGAATCCTGAGCGAGCATCAAATCTTGATCCTCATAACATACGCCGTTTAATTCGCGCATTATTTGTCGAGCAAACTTTGTCTAAAGTACAACCTGAGAATGCCGCTCCACAGCAAGTGCAGAGCTATCAAATAGACCCACAAGACTACAACATTATTTGGATTGGTGTTTGCCCTCCACTTACAGAACTCCGCTTATTGATTTCGGAGCGACTTATTCAACGATACAATAATGGAATGCTTGCCGAGTCACAACACTTACTCGATTCTCAAAAGTTAACTCTGGAACGCTGCAAGGAGCTCGGTCTTGAATATGCATACATGGCGCAAATTATCGCAGAAAAATCACAAGGAACGCCTCGTGAAAAGGAATTACTCGCCGAACTCGAAACAAAAATTTGGCAGTATGCAAAACGCCAACTTACCTGGCATAAAAAAAATACTGATATTGTTTGGTTTGATCCAAAGAATACCCAGCAAATACTCAATCACATTAAAGTCAAACTTGGTACGAACAATTAAAGTATTTAAAACAGGCTTATCATTAACGAATCACAACACCCATATTCCCTAAAAGAGACCAATCTTTCAAAAACTTTTCTGTTGACATACGAATATGTCCGTACACAGGGTCAATTAAAAGAATTTCTGTTGGTTGCTCTGGATCACCATAAAAACCAACGAAAACACGAGCATGCTCACCTGCAATTGCTTTAATTTCCTTTCCCTCGGGAGTAAACCAAGAAATATCTTTTCCATCCGTTAATGAACCCCACACAACAACAGGATTACCCAAAAGAATTTCACGAATAATATCGCGGAGTGTTGCATTCTCTAAGAGCTCGGCTTCGCCATAGAGTTTTGCAATGTCGTATACTGGCTTATCATATACACCATAGCCAGTTACAGGCATTTTTCCATTGATGATGCCGACAAAACCCTTATATGGATCACCCCAAACTCGAGCGCCCGTCACTTTGTCTATAGAAATAGGATCAATGGTATCAAAAGGCAATTGAGAAATTAAGAAGTCTTCATCAATAGGCTTTCCTTTATACGCTAAAGCCATGCGCAAAGAAGCGATTTCGCACGAGAGCGAATATTTTTGCTTAAGAAAAGGAACCGTTAAATACGTTGTACTCGAAGCATGCCCCCACACCTGATGCGCAGCAGCAACCACATTAGCAACTGAATACGAAACAGAATTAGCTTTTCGCGCAGTAGAAAGAGTGATCCAATTTTGTAGTGGAGGAATTCCTACAATAAGAGCGCAAATAAGAGCGACTCCCGCGCTCATAACAATACTTACTTTAACCAGAGACCGATTCATACACAGAGTATACCACGACTTTATAAAGAACTTACAAAGAATTTATCGACTCCTCTCGTGAAGGTTATTTGAAATAACAAAATTATAAATCTCGTGCCACGAATTAATTCGTTGAGCAATGTTTGAACTGGGAACATGTTGATTATAATCCCACGATAGCAACAGTCGCTGTGGAACAACACTCAACAACTCCTCGAGTTTATCAATATCATCATCAACATAGATATCAAGATCTTTACACGCTGGAGCCTTACTCTGTTTGTATCCAACACCAGTAAAATGTAAGTCCAAGTTAAATTTATTAATCCATTCTTTGGCTCGATCAAGAGTCAGTATTCGCCGAGACATGCTTAGCTCATACTGCTGTTGCGGGCGATGAGGGAATCGAACCCCCGACAACGGTTTTGGAGACCGTAGTTATACCACTTAACTAATCGCCCTTTACACCTACTGTAGCGCGAAAATTGCGGAATCGCAAACAAAAAACCGCAGAGCGGTATTTTTGCTACTTCTTTCCTTCTTTGAATGAAACGTGTTTTCGAAGTTTTGAACTGTACTTTTTGAGCTCGATTTTTCGCTCAACTTTTCGCTTGTTTTTAGCGGTCCAGTATACTTCGCCAGTTTCCTTATTCTTGAGTTGTATAAGTCGGGTCTGTTTTGCCATGGCTTTGTTATAGATCACAGAATACATTAATCTTGTAAAAAATGCAATACATACTGTTTATTACTGCAAATAGGAAAACTAGCTAAGAAAAAAGGCGGAGGAACAAGTCCTCCGCCTCGTGTGCTGGGATACTACTTCCCAGCACTTCGCCGCCGCTCTTGTCGCCGTTTCCAAGAGCGGCGAAGTCGTTGTGCGTCGTCAGCCAACCCATCCCACACCTCTCGTGGCAGCCGCCACGGAAGCATCACTTGTGCAGTGTCGATCCGCGACTCCATGTCGCAGATGACCTGATTTTTGAACTCATTTCGCAGGGCGTAGATTGTGCTGGGTACAATCCAGCACAACTGCCCAAGCGATGCAATCGCCACAATGACACCAAACAGCGCCCAGATAGGTCTGTACGTAAACTCGATGTCGAGCTTCAGACACAGCGCCACCACCAAGACGATGGCAGCTGCGACGAAGTAAAACACCGATGAGGCAACCATCGAAAAGGTTGCTTTGAGGTACTCGACCCTCGACGGGCCTCTATGTAAATAATGACTCATTTGATTGTTCCCTCGGCTCGTTATGAACCGTTTATAGGGTCCTTTCTGAAGAAGATTATACTACTTTTAGCTATATATGTCAATTACGTGATCGATCAGTCATTCTTGTATGAATTCTCTATATATAAAATGTCGTTCTTATCACCCGATACCTATACAAAGTTATGTGGAATGCGTATATCCTTATCAAAAAAGTCTTGCGTAGTACAAAAAAGAAAACGGCCACCTCTTTCGAGAATGACCGTCTTTTGCGCATCATCCAGAGCAAGTACTCTAGATGATGTAGTCCTCGTTGTTGATCTTGACGAGGAGTGCTGGAAAGTGACTCCCGCCCTTTGCCATGGTCCCAAACTCTTGAGTCCAGGACCCGTCATCTCTCAACTTAAGGAGAAGTTGATAACCCTTCCCGTGGACCACAGCCCTCTCCCCAATGAACGATGTCTTTGGTGTTACTACAGCTACATACCACAGCATCTCAGCTGGGTTTGCCAGCCGCCACCCCGGCCCAACGTCTTCGATATCACCGAGGCACATTTCAGTGCCAATAGCGACGACACCGATTGGCGGCCATTCTCGGTGGACACTGCACTCCACCTTCGGAAGGCCACTCGTGCGATTGACGATATGTACCTTCCGGCTCTTGCCTTGCTGGACCGGAGGAGGCTGCATGACCACCGTCTGACCGGAGTCAGGCGGTACCCTCATCACTGCCATCATTGCGGCGGCAATGCGTGCCTTCTCTGCGCCCGAAAGCACAGAAAAGGCTTCTACAGCTTCTACATCTAGCCCGGCCTTTTCAAGCTGATCCAGAAAGATTACAAATGTTTTCACTATTTATATTATAACATACAGTATAATGATAGTAAATAGCACGTGGTGGGTAGCTCGATCCCCTCACAATACCCTAACCTGCCAACACTAAAACCCCACACATCAATAGCAACATCCCCCCACTTCTTGTATACTCATTGCATGTATAAAATGCCGTTTTTTATAACACATTGGTTGTACACCGTAGGTCGTAACTTGCGACAAATATTTTATAAACTACGTTCGGCACGTGGTGGGTAGCTCGATCCCCTCACAATACCCTAACCTGCCAACACTAAAACCCCACACATCAATAGCAACATCCCCCCACTTCTTGTATACTCTCTCTATGTATAAAATGCCGTTTTTTATAACACATTGGTTGTACACCGTAGGTCGTAACTTGCGACAAATATTTTATAAACTGCGCTCGGCACGAGCTGGCAAGTTTCCTCCCCTTATTACCGTACGCATTTCTGAATCTGCCCTTAAGCACAATTTTTCTGCGTGGTCAGCACTTTTAGCGCAGGCGGACAAACCGCTCAAAATTGCTCCTGTACTCAAAAGCAATGCATACGGGCATGGTGCAACCCTTGTTGCGCAAATTCTCACCGAGAATTTTGCCGACAAAATCCCATTCTTTGTTGTTGATTCTTTTTTTGAAGCACAAGCTTTGCGCGCACAAAGCACACACCTCCCTATCCTTATTGCCGGCTACACCGAGGCACGCACCATACACTATGACAGTATTCCGCATTGTTCATACATGATTTCAAGTATGGATCATTTCCGCGACCTCATTAAGTACCGCATTGAGTACAAAGGCGAACCAACTCGAGTATTCGAGCCCGTACCTGTTTCTATTCACATCAAAATTGATACAGGAATGAATCGACAAGGCATAAAGCCGAACGAATTTACTGATCTCAAAGAACTTTTGGAAGTCTGTCCGAAGGCAAAAATACACGTCCACGGTTTTGCTTCACACTTTGCAGATTCTGATTCTGCTGATCCTACAAAATCTCTCGAACAAATCACGACATGGAATAATGCAGTACAAGAACTCTCGCCTTTTGCTCCGCAACTCAAATACACACATATCAGTAATACAGGTGGAACCTATTATGCAAATCAAGCACATGCCAATGTTGTACGTATTGGCGGTGGTATGTTTGGCCTTACCATTGGTGCAACTGTCGACGACATTGTTCCTCTTAAATTAGTTATGTCTGTATATGCAAAGCTCTATGGTATAAAAAAAGTAAAAGCTGGAGAAAGTGTCGGTTACAATATGACATACATTGCTCCGCGCGACCGCTTAATTGCCCTAATCCCCCTTGGATACAACGAAGGTATTCCTCGAGCATTATCTAATAATGGCAACGTTCGTATTAATGAAATCTATTGCCCAATCATTGGAAGAGTAAGCATGAACATTACTGCAATTGATATTACTTTAGCTTCGCAAATTATGATTATTAAAGAAGGTGATGAAGTTTGTGTCATGAGCGGAGAAGATTTTATGCACCAGAACTCTCTCTATTCAATTGCTCGTGAAGCAAAGACACTAAGTTACGATATTGCAGTGCATATTTCACCTCTCCTCAAGCGAATTCGAGTTCCCTAGTAGAATTTTATACCCTCAATAACAAATAAATTGACATTAAGCCATTATTTTGCTTTAATTATGGTCTAATTTCTCTATATGGATATACGAAACATTGCGATTATCGCACACGTGGACCACGGCAAAACAACCCTTACCGATGCAATCATGACACAATGTGGTCATGGCGACGAAGGTAGTATGGATTCAAATGCTCTTGAACAAGAACGAGGCATTACCATTTACGCCAAAAACACCTCAATTAACTATAAAGGAACAAAGATTAACATTGTCGACACACCAGGACACGCTGACTTTGGCTCAGAAGTAGAACGCGTTTTGCGATCAATCGACACTGTTCTCCTTGTTGTCGACGCTCAGGAAGGCCCTATGCCACAGACTCGTTTCGTACTTAAGAAGTCTCTTGAACTTGGCCTACGCCCTATTGTTATTATCAATAAAATTGATAAGCCAGCTGCTCAGCCAGAAAAGGTTCATGAAATGGTGCTCGAACTCTTTATGGAGCTTGGTGCAAATGATATTCAAATCGACTTCCCTACAATTTACGCTATTGGCCGCCAAGGAATTGCTAAAAAGAACCTTACCGATACATCAACAGACCTTACACCACTTCTCGACACTATTATTGAGTTTGTTCCAAAGGCAAATAAAAACCCTGAGGCACCTCTTGTTGCTCAAACATTTAACCTTGGCTATGACAACTTTCTTGGTCGCCTTGCTATTGCCCGAGTATATGACGGTACCATTAAAAATGGTCAGCAAGTTTTTGTAAAAAAGATTGATGGTTCAACAATTACTGGACGCATTACTAAGCTTTTCTCTTTCGAAGGTAAAAAGCGTGTCGAAGTAGCCCAAGCAGAATCTGGCGACATCATTACCATAGCCGGTATTCCTGATATTTACATCGGTGAAACTATTACCGATGCCGATGCTACTCCTGCAATGCCTGCTATTACGATTGATGAGCCAACGATCTCGCTTAACTTTCTTGTTAACAACTCTCCATTTGCCGGAAAAGAAGGTAAATTTGTAACTGGCCGACAGATTCGTGACAGACTCGAAAAAGAGCTCGAAATTAACGTTGGTCTTAAGGTAGATTTTAGTTCTTCTGAATACTACAAAGTATATGGCCGAGGTGAACTCCACATTGCAGTTCTTCTTGAAAATATGCGTCGCGAAGGTTATGAGCTTCAAGTATCACAGCCACAGGTAATCTTTAAAGAAGAAAACGGCGTTAAGCTTGAACCATATGAAGAGCTTACTATCGATATTCCCGAGGAATTCTCTGGAGCAATTATCGAAAAGCTCGGTGTTCGAAAGGCTCTCATGACAGACATGAAGACAAAAGAAAATCAGGTTCGCATGATTTTCGAAATCCCTACTCGTGGTCTTTTGGGATACCGTGGAGCTTTCGTTATCGACACTAAGGGTCAAGGAATTCTTGCAAGTCGTTTCGTTGGCTTTAAAGAATATGCTGGCTCAATTGAAAAGCATACAACAGGAGCTATGTCATCGATGATGGCTGGCCAAGCAGTAGCATTTGCTTTGTGGAACCTACAAGCACGAGGCCGAATCTTTATTGAGCCGGGCACTAACGTTTACGAAGGCATGATTGTTGGTGACGTATCAAAGGGCGAAGATATGGAGGTTAACCCATGCAAAGGAAAGCAGCTCACTAACATGCGTGCTTCTGGTTCTGATGAGCACATCATGCTTACACCAGCTTGGAAGCTCGACATTGAGCGTGGTCTTGAAACTATGCGCGACGATGAATACCTCGAAATCACTCCTCTTTCAGTACGACTCCGTAAAAAATATCTCACTGCCACTGACCGAGCAAAGTTTAAGCGAACAGTTAAGGAATAGTTCTAATCTGATAGCAGGAAGCAAGAAACGCTGTACAAAAGCGTTTTTTTGTGTTAAAAAGTAGTCAGATGAAACATCGACATACGTACATCATGCCGTCGGCAGCGCTTACAGCATTTCCAAGCATTCCTCTTGGGGAACAGATGGAAATGGCTGCGAGTGTTGGCTTCGATGGTATTGAGATTGTCACATTCCCCGGAACAGACTTTACCAAAATCAAAGAGCTTGCTGAAGCGACCACAAGTCGCCACAGCAGGCCCTTCGAGGTGAGGTTTCATGAAGTCTGGTCGTTGGAGAATGGGAGTAACCACAAGTTTAACTACGTGGCTGCTGCACTCGGCAAAATCCCTCGGAAAACAGAGCCGATTGAGTCGCAGATTCGACTTAACGAAACACAAGGGTTTTTCGTGGGCTATGCCCACAGAATCCAGAATGAAGTTCATCGCGCTAGGGACGGACTTCTGTTTCAAACGTGCCAGGTGGTAGACAAGCAGATTAGCATTGCGGACTTTGTCCGTATTGCAACAACTTGCTCGCCCGTCACCCGTTGCGTTGTGTTCGACACAATGCACTACCTTGAATGGTGTACTGGCGGAATCGGAGTCTCGAGACTTGCTAGGTACACCAACAGTGATCTTGAGCGCATGCTTCTTGAAGGAGCCCGCACTTTGCTTAGGTGCACTCAAGAGATTCACCTTTGCGATGCATTACCTGATCTTGGTGACACAAAAGGCCGAAATCCTATACCCGGCCGCGGCAAGCTTCCCCTCAAGAGTTTCGGCGATTTTGCCAAACAAGTTGGCTGGACTGGCCGTGTCACGCCTGAGGTACAGCCGAGGTACGCATTCAAAAAGCCAGTCTTTGGCCTTCTCGGCAACGGGTGGTCAGCTGAGAACTACCTCAAGGAAATCCTTGATGCTGCAAGAAGCATCATGGAGTAACCACCATTTAATCAAACGCGCGCAACTTTCGTTGCGCGCGCCTTTTATTTCCAATGATTCTTAATATACTCCTCAGCCTCACTCATAGAGAAAGGTTGGGTAGAGTTTCCTGTGCGCACAAAGAATTCTTCTTTACCTTCCCCACCCTTTAGATAGGCAGGCTTTGGCGAAGCCTCAATGTCGATTACGCATACATCTTTTTCTTGAATACTTTCGAAAGAAATATCGAGATACGGTCGAAACTTAATTCCAATATGATTTTTTACTAGGGTAGCAATATGATTTTCAAAACCATCGCGATTCTTTCTTGGTAATGAAGCATAGTCTTTATCAAGACCTTTAATCTCACCGCTATCACTTACTCCAATAACAAGCGTACCGCCGTGCGCATTCAAAAAACCAACGATAGTTTTAACTACTGCCCTCTCTACATCTTTATGCAAGCCACCGTTGCGTATATCAACGCGTAGAGTTTCTTTGAATTCTACTTTTGATGATTCCCCTTGGGTAATAAGCTGCGGAATAACCTTTTTTTGATGAATGCCTTGAGCATCGCGCAATTTAAGTAGACGTTCTTTAATGTACAAGAGCGACTCTTCATAATTTTCGACATTGCGGAGTCGAGTAATTCGGTTATTCGTATGCTCAAGAACAATTGTTCCGTGATTCATAAAACGCTCAACAATTCCTTGCGAGAATTCAACCGTAGCAATATGGTTCATTGAAACTGAGACGTGTTTGCGCAATATAATGCCGGATCGGCGTATGATTTCATTTTCTCGAATTTCATAAAAACTAAAATACCATCGCAAAAATAATAAAGTAATAATTGCAATTTGGAGCAAAGAAAATACAACCATAATAAGGAGGTCGTAGCGAATGTACTCAAGTACGCCAATGTTGCGTAAGAATAATTCATAGTTCTCGAGAAAAGAAATTGCAAAGAAGAAAAGTCCTGTAAGTACTTCAAAACCAAGTACGTCGCGCAAAAAGACGAGTGGTCCTTCTTTTACAAAGATTTTCTGGGTAATCATACCTCTATCGTATCACAAAAGTGTCGTGTGGTGCTTGCGGGCATTCATATTCGCCAATACGCTTGCGATGGAGTGAAGTCATGAGCCAAGGCTGCTTAAATTCTTGAGCAAATGTATCCGAAAAACCTCGTATATATGTGCCCGAAGAAACCTTGCAGCTCATTGTTATCGTAGGCAATGTAGCACCGCCAATAACTCCATCCCTAACTAATGCGCCCCAATCTGTCACTATCTGGTCTGCTCTAAATCCATTGCCGAGCTCTTGTGCCGCCTTACACACCTGATCATAAACATCGTGCACGGTAATTTGCTTACCCAAAGCAAGGTTGCATGAGTGTATAGTAACTGCTCTATATGGGCGATCAATTGTAGTATTACCCTCAAGGCCGTACTCAAATAATTGTTTGCCCAGAACTTTCTTAGAAGAAAAAAGTGGGTATTGTTGCTCTGTAGTAGCACGACAGATTTGCTCTGCCTGTAATAGATGAGCATCTGATAGCGCAAAGTCTTTGCCGCCCACAACTTCTGAACTAAATTTTGTAATTAAACCAAAAATATCACCGGTATCAGTAGAAATACCACAAGCAAATTGCGCTTGATACTCTTTATCAAAACCTAAGTATGCATCTTTTTGCAAACATTCTTCGCCAATAAGGATAATGAGAGCACCTGTAGCCAAAGGATCAAGTCTACCCGCATATGTCATAGGAGTAGTTTTAGGAATTTTATAGAGTGAGCGCACAACTTCAAGACACATAAGCGGAGTTTCTCCCCATTTCTTATGAATTACAACAGCCCGAGGCTGCACTAGTTGTTCCTGAGTATCGTTCATATAAACACTCTGCCACAATGCATAAAAATATGCTAGACTAACAGCATGTCTACCCTAGAAACACTGCCATACAAGGGCGTTCGGGATTTTTATCCCCGCGACATGGCAATACAAAATTATATATTTTCAACATGGAAGAATGTAGTGAGTTCTTTTGGCTATGAAGAATATTCGGCTTCGGTACTCGAGCCAGCCGAGCTCTACCGAGCAAAATCTGGCGAAGAAATTGTTAATGAGCAAACCTATACCTTTACTGATCGCGGCGATCGCGAAGTTACTCTACGTCCCGAAATGACTCCAACCGTAGCTCGCATGGTTGCACATGAGCGCCGCAACTTACCAACACCAATTCGTTGGTTCTCTATTCCAAACCTTTTCCGCTACGAAAAACCACAGCGTGGTCGCCTTCGTGAACACTGGCAGCTCAATGTCGACATTTTTGGTGTTTCAAGTATTCAAGCCGAAGTCGAAGTTATTGCTTGTGCATCTCAAATCATGACAGCTTTTGGCCTTAAGCCAACTGACTATGAAATTCGACTCAATAACCGAAAGCTCATGACCTATATCATGAAGTCGGTTCTTAAGCTTTCTGACACACAAGAGCACGCTCTTTCAAAACTCATTGATAAGAAAGCAAAAATTAGTGCCGAGGATTTTGAGAAAGCCGCTATTGATATTATGGGCGAACATAACCTTACCTTCTTTGCCCTTATCAATTCAAATAACTTTGAAGAATTTACAAGTCACTTAGCGCCGTCTGCCGAGCGTGACCTTGCACTTAATGAAATTCGCCAAGTTATTTCTGGGCTCGATTCTCTTGGTATTACAAATGTAGTTTTTAGCCAAACCCTTATGCGTGGTTTTGACTACTATACGGGAATTGTTTTTGAAATCTTCGACAAGAATCCTGATAATCGCCGATCACTTTTTGGTGGCGGCCGCTATGACAATCTTGTTGGTATGTTTGGTGGCGATTCAATCTCTGCTGTTGGTTTTGGTATGGGCGACGTTACTATGCGTGATGTGCTCGAAACTTATAACCTGCTTCCACCAATTACTACGGGTCCAACACTCACCCTATGCGTTCTTGCCGAAAATATCTTTGGCTATGCGCACGATATTGCTCAAAACTTTAGATCACAAGGAGTACGCGTTGCTATTGATTATTCTCTTAAAAAAATTGGCGATCAATTTAAAAGTGCAGAACGTCACGGCTCAACCTACGTTATTGTTCTTGGCGAAACCGAAATGAATAGTGGTAGCTTTGACATTAAGAATCTTGAAACTGGCGAAACTCGCACAATTTCTAAAGACTATCAGCTTAAATAGCCAGCAGAACGGCACCTACAACCATGCGTAAAATTGTCTTTGACATTGAAACACGAAACACTTTCCAAGAAGCCGGTTCGAATGATCCCAAGGATCTTGATATATCGGTCGTTTGCACCTATGACTATTCTACTGATACATATTCAAGCTTTCTTCAAGAAGATTTTTCTAAGCTTTGGAAACTCCTCGAAACTGCAGATATGCTCATCACTTTTAACGGTGATCACTTTGATATTCCTTTGCTCAACAAGTACTATGCCGGTGATTTAACAAAAATTAAAAGTCTTGATCTGCTTGTAGAGATCCGCAACTCTCTTGGTCGCAGAATTAAGCTCGACAGTATTGCCGAAGCAACTCTTGGAAAAAATAAAATTGCACACGGCCTTGAAGCAATTACGTGGTGGAAGAACGGTGAAATCGACAAAATCATTAAATACTGTCTTGAAGATGTGAAGATTACTAAAGAAGTGTACGAGTATGCCCTTAAGAATGGCAAACTTTTGTACCCCGACCTTGGAATTGTTCGCGACATTAAGCTCAATACACAAAACTGGGAAAAGGCCCAAGAAACAGCAATGAATTTTACACTACCGTTTTAATACTATTTGCAATCGAGTTGCCAGTCATATCTCTTCGGCCAAAAGAAAACCACTCGCGAGAGTGGTTTTTTGTGTCGATCACCGAGTGCAATTCCTGCACCCTACTCGACCTTAGCGCTCTTGAGTCTGACAAACTCAGAACAGCGCTCCATAAGTTCATCATAGGTACCACAGTCCACAATCTCACCGTTTTTCATGACGATGATCCTGTCGAACTGAGGCAGTATGTCGAACCTGTGTGTTGAACAGATGATGAGCTCTTTACGGAATCTTTGCATGATTCCATCAAGCACAAACTTTTCTGTTACCGGATCAAGACTGCTCGTTGGTTCATCAAGGAGGATTATTTCCCTCCCGAATGAGGCAAGGATACTCCGTGCAAGTGCGAGCCGCTGGCACTCGCCACCGCTCAAGTTAACACCTTGCTCAAAGACTCTAGACTCAAGTCCTTTTGGTAGTCTTTGAACCACGGTATCAAAGCGGGCCATGGCAATTGCCTCGTTGATTTGCTCTTCAGTGTATTCAGCATCAAGAGTGAGGTTATACCTAATAGTGCCGTCAAGGATCTGAGACGTCTGGCGCATAAAGCCTACAGACTCCCCAAAACCCTTAAGACCACTCGGCCAAAACACACCATCAACAAAGACTACACCGTACGTGGGGTCGTACAAACCTCGCAAAAGCGAAAGTATTGTACTTTTACCAGTTCCACTTGCTCCAACAAGGGCGACTTTTTCGCCCCGCCGAAACTCGGCATTGATGTTTCGAACTACTTCAGGGCAATCAGTGCTATAACCAAAACTAAGCCCTGAAATACGAATAGTCGCCCATGACTCAGGAAGCCGCTCAGATTCTGCAATATGAGTGGGGAATTCCTTGGCCACCTCTTCTGCGTTTTTCGCGCGTGTCCTGTATCGAACAATTCTCGAGTATGACCCCGAGAACCGGTAAAATACTTGCGACAAACCGTTTGTATACGTATAGAGGGAGAACAGACTGCCAAAGGCAATTACCTCTTTGCGCTCAATTGCATTCCAAAAGTAAAAACAGAGGATTGCAACGAGCATACATGCGCACAGTACCGAAGTAATGAACCACTTGGTTTCATCGAGTTTTGCGGTAGTCTTTGTAATGCTCGCTTGTTCATCCATTCCACACATAATCCTATCGAATACTCGATGTTGGACTCTGTGCGTAATGACTGTTGCAACATTCGTTACCGTATCATGAACGTCGCGAGCTGTTTTATTTTCAGCCTTCGACATTTGCACATATCGATCCTTAAGTATCCGATCGAATCTAACCGTAACCCAAATAGATATACCCAAGAACACCGTTGCAATACAACCCGCAACAAAATTGTAATGGATAAGTACTACATAGGTAACAATGAGTCGGGCAACGACATACAATACGTCGAATGTGTCGCCTGCAAAACCATGGAGTGAAGCAGAACCCTTCTCCATGCGATCAATGATTTCACCTGAGTGATTCTCATTGTGCCATTTCATCGGCATACTTAGGACACCGCCCACAAAGAATTCTCGATGGTTTCGACGCACCAAAAAAGCATTGGCAATTTCCATAACCCGAGCTGGGCCATGAAAACACCAAAAACCTATAGCGACTGCTACGATTCCGAACAGATTCTTTGTAATGAACGGAATATCCGATTCGCTCACACCCTTCTTTTGCACATGATCAAGGATCTGCGCAATAAAGTAAGGTTCAAGAGCGATTGCAATGATGCCACCAACTGCAAACATGAGCCAGAACGCCGCAACAACCAACCGATTCCCTCTTGAATACCTCCACATTGCTGCAAAAAGGTAGCCAACAGGGTTTCGAGTGAACAGCGGTTCTGCTGTATCAGTACATATTTTTGCTTCTGACATAGAGCCTTTCGCCTACGAGTTTGTGTTGAAAAGAACAATTAAAAGAACAGCGCCACACGTGTGGCGCTTAAATTACTCGAGTCTAGGCACTACAAGTAGTCAGAGCGTCACACGGTATATAGAAAAGGCCTTCCCGAACAGAAGGATGTGCCTTTGTATACAAAGTAATGTGTGATTTTGTCATAAAAACAATATTACACGATATATTTAATTAGTCAAATCTTTGTATCATTACCTTCACGACAACCCCTTCCTACACAATAACGAAAAGAGGCTTCACCGAATGGCGAAGCCTCAAAAAATGGGGGTTGGAAGAGCTCGAAAGCTATTCCGATGGGGTGCATAACGTGTGTTAGCAACCCCAGAAAGAACGTACTCAGGACATCCTGAGGAGAAGCTGGCCGGGGCCGAAGCTTCTCGGTGGGTCAAAAACCCGAGGAATCTCAAGGACATGCAACTGGAATGCAAGGTTCCTTGAGTGAGATTCGTAAACCGCCATAAGCGATACCGAACCCCATATCCAGTGTGAGTGTTTGGCGAACCATTCACCGACACTTATACTATACACTAATTCTTACACTTGTGCAACTATAGCCCGCATATTAAACTAGCTGATAATTGAAATAAGAATTACCACAAGAGCAAGACCTAAGCGATACCAAATAAATGGCCATAGGTTTTTATTCGAAACGATTTTCATAAAAATATATATTGCACCTAACCCTGCTCCAAATGAGACCACTGACGATACACCAAGTTCAAAAAAATTAAGCCCTTCTAAAGAAAAAGCCTCAATAAGCTTAAGGCCACCTGAACCCCCAATGATCGGTATAGAAATTAAAAAAGAAAAACGAGCTGCTTGTTCGCGATTCAAACCATTAAAAATTCCACCCGAGACCGTCATGCCCGAGCGTGACATTCCCGGAATCAAAGCTAATACTTGAAAAAAACCGATGTACAAAGCTTTGCGCAATGAAAGCACAGGCCCTTGCTTATTGTCATGCAAACTCACAGCACCTTTTTTCTGCAAAAAGTATTCTGCATATATCATAATTACTGAACCTACAATTAGTGCAGCAGCTACAATATATGGCCCCCGCAGCATAGTTAGATAATCCTTAAGTACGATACCAATGATTACAGCGGGTATCGTAGCAATTGCAATTTGAATTATCGGTAAAAATTCTTTTGCAAAAAACTTTCGTATGAGCTCAATAATGTCTTTTCTAAAGTAAACAAAGACTGCAAGTAATGTACTCAGCTGTAATACTGCGTCATATGCAAGCTCAGCTTCGGGCGACAATACTGTCGAACTGAGTGCATGGTACAAAACCATGTGGCCCGAAGAAGATACTGGTATAAATTCAGTAAGACCTTGTATTAAGCCAAGAACGATTGCATCAATCATATTAATGTCCGTGCCCAACAAGAACTATAGCAAGAATAATTGCCATACCCACGAGTGTTGCCACCGTCGTCCACACTGTTTTATGAGCATGGTGACTTTCGGGCAAGAGATCACTTGCTCCAATATACATAAAGAAACCTGCAAAAATACCCAAGAGCGGCGAAAGAAAAGCAAACGGCACGCCAATGAGCGATCCTGCAATAATACCAATAACCGGAGCAGCGGCATCTAGAGAAAGCCATTTAAGTGCACTCTTTTTGTCGCCACCATGGCGAGTAATGAGTGTAACTGTACTAATTCCATCAGAAAAACCGTGAGCAAGAACAGCCAAAGCAACTACAGCACCAAGCTCTGCAGAAATCTGAAAAGCAACACCAATAACAAAACCATCAAGAAAACTGTGAAGTGACAAGCTACTTGCACCAAGCTTTCCTTGATGTGCTACAGTTTGAGCTTGGGCCATATCATGGCTATGGTCATGATTGTCGTGATCATGGGCGCAACCCTCATCAGCATGAGAGTGATAATGACCACCAAAACGATCAATGAACATAAAGCCCACAAAGCCTAGTGCTACCCAAAGCATGACATGCACAAGCTCATCTCCATGCACCGCAAGCTCAATTGATTCTGGTATAAGATCAAAAAATGCTACGGCAATCATAAGTCCCGCAGAAAGACCGAGCATTAAATGCAGTCTATCTTTAAACTTAAGCGCGAAAAATCCCCCTAAAAATGTAGCGAGGCATGCCCCTGCTCCAACTAAAACAACAACAAGTGTTGTGTTCATATTATTTATTTTCTTCGATGAATTTTAATACTTCTTGTGGATGATCAGCTGGCTTAACGTCGGTAAAGTGCTTCATGAGTTTTCCTTCTTCATCGATAACGAAAGTCTCGCGAGAAACTCCCATATACTTTTTTCCGTACATACTCTTTTCTTTCCATACGCCATATTTATCTGCAATTTTGTGGTCAATATCTGCAAATAGTGGAAATGATATAGATTCTTTTTCGCAGAATTTATTATGTGATTCTTCTGAGTCTGGGCTCACACCAAAAATCATAGCGCCGAGAGCGGTGAATTGGAGCCATGCTTCTTGAAAACCTTGAGCCTCGAGCGTACAGCCCGATGTCATATCTTTAGGGTAAAAATAGAGAACAACAACACTACCCCGGTAGTCAGAAAGCTTATGCGCATTTCCATCTTGATCATTCACCAAAAAGTCGGGCATAACATCGCCAACCTTAAATTCTAGGTTTTTCTGTATTTTTGGTTCTTTAGCGGCTTTTTTGGGCATGACTTTGACTGCTTTCTTGGTAATTTTCTTGGGGGTAATCTTTGTTTTTCGAATCATGCTACAATACTAGCATATATAAAAAACATGGAAACACACACCCCTTCTTCGCAACCAATTACTATTCCCGTGGCAATTATTGTCGCTGGCGCTTTAATTGCTGGTGCAGTTTTGTGGACACAGCGTGGAGCCAGTGTACGAGTTAATGATGGCAGCAATATTCCCCAAGCAGGTAGCGGTGAAATTGCTCCAATTTCTGCCAATGATCACATTTTTGGAAATCCTCAGGCCAAAATATTCTTGGTTGAGTACTCTGACACTTCTTGTCCTTTCTGTAAGACATATCACGGTACGATGAAGCGTATTTCTGAAGAATATGCTAAGTCTGGTGATGTTGCTTGGGTGTACCGACATTTCCCTCTTGAAAATATTCATCCCAACGCACGTAATGAAGCTCATGCGCTTGAATGTGCTGCTGAAATTGGTGGTAATGATGGATTCTGGAATTATACCAATAAGCTTTATGAAGTTACTCCGGCGGTAACTCAAAATTCTCCTCGTGGTCTTGATCAGAATGAATTACCTAAAATTGCTGCTACTGTTGGGCTTAATGTAACAAAGTTTAATGAGTGTATGGCAAGCCAAAAGCATACTGATAAGATTCAAGCGGATCTTGAAGATGGTAGTAATGCTGGTGTCATGGGTACTCCATTTACCTTTATTGTGACTAAATCTGGTAAGGTTGTACCAATTAATGGTGCGCAGCCCTATAGTGCAGTTAAAGCGGCTATTGATACGCTATTGTTGACAGAGAAATAATTGCAAAAGAAAACCGCGCTAGGCGCGGTTTTTTGTTAGACCAAGGTGAGACATTGAACCAGTCTCTAGTCACAAAGAGGATACCAGCTCTTACCATTAGTCGTGTCGATCAGGATTGGGTCGCAGCACGCTGTAGAGATTTGGACTGGGTCGGCAACACCTTCGCCACACATCAGACTCAGTACAAGATACGGGACGTTAGCCATATGGTAAAAATGGGTTACCACCCACACCAACGTGTAGTCTTCACGCTTACAGCGCTCGGCGATGAGCTCTGCTGCCTTTTGGTAGCCAGCATCATCCTCGCTTTCAAATACTTCTACGACTTCGTATTGGCAATGTTGCATACCACAGGACTCGAGGTGTGCCTCGAGTCTATAAGCTGTTGCACGTGTCCTTCCTTGTGGACTCACCAAAAAGAGGACTCTTGAAACATCAATGCCATGCCTAGCAATGATTTGCGGTAGCGCCTTGCCGAGATCTGTTATCTGGCCAATTCCATATTTAGTGAGCGCATTTTCGAAATGGTCTCCATGACGCATTATTATGAGTTTCATTCTTGCTAGAGAATATACCGCCGCATGCTTAAATGCAAGGATTTGGTCACAGATAATTTTCTGCTGAAAGTTTCTGCGACCCTTACAGGGTCTGTCCACTCATTGGCCCTCGAGTACTCGAGCTCAATGAGTCTTGCGAATGCTACACATTCTCACCCGACTCGCTCGCCTGCGCTCGTTCCGTCTTTCAAATCCCTCCCTGCGCACTTAAAAACCGCCTTGGGGCGGTTTTTTAATTGGTGCGCAGGGAGGGATTTGAACCCCCGTAGCCCGAAGGCGACAGATTTACAGTCTGTTGTAATTGACCACTCTACCACCTGCGCAAATAAAATAACGGTCAAATTATAGCACATATTTATAAAGAAAAAAGCCCTCACTGGTGCTGGGGCCTTTTTCTTTCTTTAAGCTCATGTCTTATACAACTAATTCTTTTACTCCCTTTCGAACCTTCTTTACATCGAAAGTAAATGCTTCACCCTTAATTCCAACAAGGATTGTTCCACCCTTTGTGATTCCACGCGAAATCATAAGATTGGCAACCTGTGTCAGAATCTTATTCTGAATAAGTCGGCGCAATGGGCGTGCTCCGTACTGAGGGTTATAACCTTCACGAGCTAAGTATTCGTATACTTCTTGAGATATTTCAAGATAGATGTCTTTAGCAGTCAAACGATCAACGACTTCTTTAACTTGGATTTTAACAATGTTCTGAATTGATTCTTTGCTCAAGATATCAAAGAGAATAATGTCGTCGATGCGGTTAAGGAATTCTGGTCTAAAGTAATCTTTAAGACTACCCATAACCTTATCCTTAACATCGGCATAGCTTGCTCGATCACGTTCGCCACTTATGGTTTGCGCCAATGAAGCAGAACCTGAGAAGCCAATCTTTTCCATCCTCTCGATGTACTGAGCGCCAATATTTGAGGTCATGATAATAACGGTATTCTTAAAGTTAACCGTTCTTCCCTTTGCATCGGTAAGGCGACCATTATCAAGAACCTGAAGAAGCATATTAAATACTTCTGGGTGAGCTTTTTCGATTTCATCGAACAAAATAACAGAGTATGGTCGATGTCGAACTTTTTCGGTAAGGCCGCCACCTTCATCGTAACCAACATAGCCTGGAGGAGCACCAATAAGTTTAGCAATTGAATGTTTTTCCATGAACTCACTCATATCAACTCGAATTAATGCTTTATCGTCATTGAAGAGGAATTCTGCAAGAGCCTTCGTAAGTTCTGTCTTACCAACACCCGTTGGTCCAAGGAAAATGAAAGAGCCAATTGGTCGATTTGGATCAGCAATTCCTGCACGAGAACGTTTAATGGTGTCAGAAATCTTTTGCACTGCTTCATCTTGGCCAACAATGCGCTTTTTAAGCTCTTCTTCCATACGCGACAATTTATGAGCCTCGGCTTCGAGCATGCGTGATACAGGAATACCTGTCCAACGAGAGACAACATCTGCAATGTCTTCGGCAGTAATTTCTTCTTTAAGAATTCTGCGTGATGATTGTAGCTTTTTGAGGCGCTTGCTCTTTATATCTAAATCTCGCTCGAGGGCTGGAATCTTTCCGTAGCGAATTTCGGCAGCTCGAGCTAAATCGGCACGAGCCTCTGCAGACTCTGCATCAATACGCAATTGCTCAAGGTCTTTTTTAATGCGCTTAATTTCGGTAAGAGTATCTTTTTCATTTTTCCATTTAAGCTCGAGCTCTGAAGTACCTTCTTTAAGGTCAGCAATATCAGTCTCGATCTTTTCTGTTCGAGCTTTTGATTCTTTCGAAGTCTCCTTTTTAAGGGCTTCGCGCTCAATTTCGAGGCGCATAATTTTGCGACGAGTTTCTTCGAGCTCTGGTGGCATATTTTCAAGAGAAATCTTAAGAGCAGAAGCAGCTTCGTCAATAAGGTCGACTGTTTTATCAGGCAAAAAACGATCAGCGATATAGCGTGTTGAAAGTTCAACAGCCGCCACAAGGGCATCGTCAGTAATACGCACGCCGTGGTACAGCTCGTACTTTTCTTTAAGGCCACGAAGAATAGAAATTGCATCTTCTTCAGAAGGCTCATTAACGTATACTGGCTGGAAGCGTCGAGTAAGAGCGGGATCCTTTTCAATATGCTTTTGATACTCACGGAGTGTTGTTGCACCAATTGCACGGAGTTCGCCACGAGCAAGAGCTGGCTTAAGCATATTTGAAGCATCCATTGATCCTTCAGAAGCCCCTGCCCCTACGATTGTGTGGATTTCATCGATAAAAAGAATCACCTTACCTTCGGCACGCTCAATTTCTTTAAGAATATTTTTGAGTCGCTCTTCAAATTCTCCACGGTACTTTGTACCAGCAACAAGCGCACCCAAATCAAGAGAAACGAGCTCTTTATCCTTAAGTGATTCTGGAACATCGCCCGCTGCCATGCGCAAAGCCAAGCCTTCGGCTACTGCAGTTTTACCTACACCAGCTTCACCAATGAGGATTGGATTGTTTTTTGTTCGGCGTGACAAGATTTGAATAACACGCAAAATTTCGGTATCGCGGCCAATTACAGGGTCAAGCTTATTTTCTTTAGCTAAACGAGTAAGGCTACGCGTGTACTTTGCGAGTGTTCGCATACTCTTATCATTCTTTGCATTCGAAGAATTTTGTGTGCGAAGTTCTTCAATAACACGCACAACAGCAGCGCGTTGAATCTTAAACTTAGACAAAATCTCTTTAGCTTGGCCAGCAATATCAAGAATCGACACAAAGAGGTGTTCAGTAGAGATAAAATTATCACCCATACTCTGTGCTACTTTTGCTGCATTCTCAAGAATCTGAGCCAAATCAGGAGTTAAATAGATTTGATACGATGGCGAAAGTACTGTTGCGTTTTCTGGAGACTCAATACTATCCACAACATGATCAGTGAAAGAAACTGTATCAATTTCGAGCTTATCGAGAATAGAAACCACCATACTTTCTTCTTGCACAACAAGAGCACACAAAAGATGCACAGGATTAACATGATTCTGTCCGCGCTCTATTGCTAATTCATGAGCCTTTCTAATTGCTTCTTTAGCTTTGGTTGTAAAATCTTTGAATGGGGGCATATCGTGGAAAAACTATACCAATAAATTAGGGTCGGGTCAAACCGCACTTTTTGCATTTTCACTGTCATATTTAACTATCCTACTTGAGAAGAGCTCGAGAATTTTTAAGTGTTGTCACCGAAACGAAAGGAAAATCTGGTCGTGTTGTTGCTGTGTCTACAAGATACATTCCTGATATTTTTCCTTGCAAATTAACTGCGAAAGATCCTGGTACAAATTGCAATGTTTGTGAGAAACTCATTCCATCGGGCGTAGTTGGTGTTGAGGCGACTTGGCCATCAATGAGTGTTTGGGCTACTTTTACTACTTCTCTGCCATTATATACGAGGTTTGTTTGTCCTACTTTTACTTGATCGTTTTCTGCAATTTCAAGTGGGCTAAGCTTTACCCCGGGTGGAACTGGGCCAAATCTTAAAAATGCTACTGCACTATTTTTTGGAATAATAATTTCTGTAACTGGAACTGCTTCTGTTTGGCCGTAAAAAGTAACTGTATATTTACTTGTCTGATTAATTACCCCAGCATCGGTCATTACAACTGTACCGTCTCCAATAACTGCACCGATAGCCACAAATGATGCTGGAGAATTTCTTTGTACTAATTTTATTGTGCCTACTGAATTAATTGTCTTTTCTGTAGCTTGAGCAATAACATCTTCGGCAGGAACAATAACTGTCTTAACTGTCTGAACTGCTGCTGCTTGTTGTAGAGCAGGTTCTGGCGTAACAACTTTTTCAATTGTACGTTCAACAACGCGATTAATTGTTTGAACTACATTACCTTGAGGTGTTGTATCAACAAGTGAAACCACCACAATGCCTGTTGCAATAGATGTTACAAAACTTGTGAGTATCGTAACCAGAACAATTTGTTGTTTGGTGAGATCTTCCATACCTGTATAGTACACTCTTTTACTTATAAATCAAAGTGTAAATTTTTCTACGAGCTTACTGGTGTAAATCTCCAATAAGTTTTTCGATGTTAGTTGTTGAAATATCTTTTTTTCCTGCATCGTAATCTCTTAAATCCTTAAAAACACCCTTATTGGCTTTAAACTGACGCTCAATAACAGCATCGAGTGATGCTGGGTGTGGCCTAAAGATTTTTCTGAGGAAATTTATCATATATATACTATAGTACAGTTTTATATATCGTCAAAACCTATTTTTGCACAAAAATTTTAACAATTCTTTCAAGCTCTGCCACCATTCTTTGTATATCCCCTTTTGTTGTATATCTTCCCCAAGAAAAACGTAGAGCGTGTCGGCCTTTAAAACCAAGATTTGCAAGAACATACGATTCATCTTCATCGCGTAAGCAAGCACTTTTTGTAGAGATTGCACAATGAGCTGCGTCGAGTCTTAAAACGAGCATTTCTGCATCTACTCCTTCGGGCACAAGTAGGCTTGATATATGCGGACTACGGCGAACGTCTGCACCAATGCACTTAAATTTTGCACCAAGAATCTTTGACTGTTTAACTTTGTTTTCAAAATAGTTTTGGAGTTTTGAAATACGCATGGTTTCATAGGTACGGATCTCATTTATTCGCTTAAGAGCTGTCACTGCACCGTGTATACCGTATAAGTTTTCTGTTCCGCTGCGGCGGCCGTTTTCTTGACCTCCACCATATATTACAGATTTAAGTTCTGCTCCACGGCGAGCAAAAAGTATTCCAACTCCGCGAGGGCCATATATTTTATGACTATCAAGAACCAGAAAATCTACACCAAGTTTTTCTAGAGAAATTTGTTCGTGCACTATTGCTTGGCAAGCATCAGTGTGAATTCGGCAGCGTGGTGCCGGTGCTTTATTGTTACCGCCCGCATTGTTCTCACTATTATAGTGGCGCACTTTTTTAACAATGTCTTCAACTGGCAAGCGAATACCGACTTCATTGTTAACCATCATGCACGAAACGAGCACAGTATTTTTATTATTCTTAAGAGCTTTATCAAAAGCCTCAAAATCAAATTTACCGTGCTCAACACTTATATAAGTCACTTTTACCCCACGCTTTTCAAGCTCTTCAATACAAGCAAGTACAGATTGATGTTCGATTGATGAAACAATAATATGCATATCAGCATATTTCATACCTGTATCAATGAGGGCTTCAATGTAGCCCATAATAGCCAGGTTATTAGCCTCGGTGCCAGAGCTGGTAAAAATAATTTCGTCGGCATGTGCGCGTAAAAGCTCGGCACAAACATTCCTCTGCTCTGCTAAAGCCCTTCGAGCATATACACCCTGTGTATGCAAAGAGCCAGGGTTAGCCCAGATATTTCGTAAGTTGTGACCACTTATGAGTGCATGCAATGAGCCATTCCTTGGATCAAGAGGAGTAAGAGCTGCATAATCAGCATAGCCCCGTATATATGAACCGTACCAAAAATTGCGCACAAAAGTGCGATGAAGACTCTCGGTACATGCTATGTAGGCAGCATTTAAATGACTCACGATTTTCATAACTATACTCTACACGGTAACCTTGCTCTATGCAATTGTGTATGGTGTATTCTTGCACACAAAAAGTCTGCTACAAAAATTTGATATACTCATAGCATGTCACTCGAAAATATTCTCATTATTTCTCTTATAGTTCTTGTACTTATTCTTGCTGGTCTTATTATTCGCCTCGAGTACAAGCTCAAAAAGTTTTTACGGACAACAGGTGCCGACAATATCGAAGGTGCTCTTGGAGCAATTGATACCGATGTTATTGATTTAAAAAAGTTTCGCCAAGAGCTTGAGAACTATTTGCAGACAGTAGAGGGTCGCCTTAAGCGTAGCACACAAGGAATTCATACTGTTCGCTTTAACCCTTTTAAAGGAACTGGCTCGGGTGGCAATCAAAGTTTTGCAACAGCACTTTTAAATGAGCATGGCGATGGAGTAATTATTTCAAGCTTATATTCTCGTGACCATGTTAGTGTATATTCAAAACCAATTACTAAGTACGACTCAGAATTTGAGCTTACTGCCGAAGAAAAACTAGCCCTCAGTGAAGCCCGCAAAAAGCTTAACTAGCTTTACCAAATGCACATTTTGTTATATGATGTAGTGCATGTCTCCTCGCACTCACAATGTAGAGCCCGTATCACAGGGTAGTACTTCTCGACCCCCTGTTGTTGTTATCATGGGCCATATTGACCATGGTAAATCTACCCTTCTCGACTATATTCGCAAATCAAACATTGTAGCTCATGAAGCTGGTGGTATTACACAGCACCTTGGCGCATACGAAGTAGAGCACACAACAAGCGAAGGTAAAAAAGGAACTATTACTTTTTTGGACACTCCTGGCCATGCAGCGTTTTCTGGTATTCGTTCTCGTGGAGCAAAGGTTGCTGATATTGCTATCCTCGTTGTTTCTGCCGAAGACGGCGTAAAGCCACAAACTCTCGAAGCTCTTAATTGCATTAAAAAAGAGCAACTACCTTTTATCGTGGCTATTAATAAAATTGATAAACCAGGCGCTGATCCTGAGCGAACAAAACTTACCCTAGCTGAAGCCGAGGTTTACGTTGAAGGCTATGGCGGCGACACTCCTGTCGTTAATATTTCAGCCCTTAAAGGAACAGGTATTCCTGATCTTCTTGATATGATTATGCTCGTTGCAGAGCTCGAAGACTTAACTGCAGACCACTCTGCCCCAGCGCAAGGAGTAATTATCGAGGCAAATCTTGATACAAAAAAAGGTGTTTCTGCTACGGTGATCGTAACCAATGGAACAATTACCTCTGGCGACTTCATTGTTGCCGAGAACGCTTTTGCTCCAATTCGCATCATGGAAAACTATCAAGGAAAACTCATCAAAAGCGCTATTCCTTCGAGCCCCGTTAAAATTATTGGCTGGAATGCAATTCCTCGTGTTGGCTCAACAATTAGTATCGTAGCAACCAAAAAAGAAGCCGAGGCCGAGGTTCTTAAAAATATCAATCTCGAAAAAGAACTTAAGCTCAATACCAAAGAAGCAATGCCTGTTGAAGAAGGTATGGTGTATATTCCCCTCATTATTAAAGCCGATGTAACTGGCAGTATTGAAGGAATTCATCATGAACTTAAGAAAATTAGCCATCCTAAGGTAAAAATCCACGTTATTAGCGAAGGTATTGGTGATGTTACCGAAGCCGATGTTAAAGCAGCAATTCCAAACCCTGACACTATTATTGTTGCCTTTAATACTAAGGTTGATACAAAAGCCCGTGCAGTTATTGAACGAACACCGGTTACCATTTCTACCTATACAATTATTTACGAACTCATTGATTACCTTAAGGGAATCGTAACTTCAAAGATTCCTAAAGAATTTGTCGAAGAAATTACCGGCAAAGGAAAAATTCTTGCCCTCTTTGGAAGTCAGAAAGACCGCAGAATCATTGGTCTTAAGGTAACCGAGGGTACCCTACGCACAGGAAACGAGGTCAGAATCATGCGCCGAGACATTCAAGTAGCTATGGGAAAGATCCGCGAAATCCAGGTGCAAAAAGTTAAAGGTAATGAAGTGCGCGAAGGATTTGAGTGCGGAATGATGATTGAATGTTCTATCGAAATTGCAGTGGGTGATAAAATAGAAGCATTCCATACCGTAGAGAAAACCGCAGAAAAAACATTTTAACTTAAATATATGGGAGGATTCATTACAGAAAAAACTTCAAGTCAAAAAGATGGTCGAATGACCGATATTATTAAGAGTCTCGCAGCAGATTTTATTGAGCGTGAATCAAATCGCACCTCTCTTATTACTGTAACTCGTGTCGAACTCATTGACCGAGGCCGCGAAGCTCGAATTTTCGTTACCGTTCTACCAGATTCAATGGCCGAAACAGCACTTGAATTTTTGAAACGTATGCGCAGCGATCTACGAAGCTATGTAACAGAAAAATCTCGACTCTTTAGAATTCCTCGTTTTGACTTTATTCTCGATGTTGGCGAAAAGAATCGCCAGCGCATTGAAGAAATTTCTTCGAACCCCGAAGTACAGTCAGATATTAAATAATGAATATCGTGAGTTTTTGTGCTATTCTAGTATGGCACAGTTGGCGTAGTGGCGAAGTTGGTCAACGCGGCAGTCTGCAAAACTGCTATGCGCCGGTTCGATCCCGGCCTACGCCTCATGAAAAAATCATACGGAACAATGCTCGGTGTAGCTGCTCTTTTGGGAGCTTTTGTTATAGCCTCATTCTTTATTCCTATTGATACTGCCCAGGAATACGTAGCAAAAGCAGGCATTTGGGCTCCAATTGTCCTTATTTTACTTAAAGCAACAACCATCGTTGCTGCCCCAATATCAGGCTCACCCCTGTACCCTGTTGCTGGTTTGATTTTTGGTCCTTGGTTTGGAATGCTCTATATAGTCCTTGGTGACTTATTGGGTTCAGTAATAAGCTTTTATATTTCTCGAATCTATGGCCGCAAGATCGTTAACGCTTTACTTGATGCAAAAAGCGAACAGTATGTCGATGCAGTCCTAACCTATATGGAAGACATGCGTGGCTTTATCATAGCCCGCATCGTCTTTGCCCCACTACCAGAAGTCGTATCATATGCAGCTGGCTTAACTAAGATTAAGTTCTCGCGCTTTATTTGGATACACAGTATCATTGGCCTTATACCCACAGTTATACTCGTAGGCTTTGGAGCTACCGTTGATATCATTAAGAACCCTCTTGTTTTGAGTATTGTTGTTGTCGGTGGTACAATTGTAGCCCTTGTTGCAATCTATATTTTCCTCGAAATCGTTCGACCAAAGCTTGCTCAAGTAGCAGAAAAAGATGTACCAAGAGAACCGCTTTCTTAAGTCTTTTTTAAAACCCCTCTCATACAGTTTATAGCCCACTCCAAGGCTCTCTGCGCTTTACCATAAGCCCAAATATAGCTATACTAGCCATTAAGCCCGAGTGACGGAACTGGTATACGTAGTCGACTTAAAATCGGCGGCCTCACGGCGTGCGGGTTCGATTCCCGCCTCGGGCACAGTATTTTATAAGCGCGAAAGCGCTTATTTAAGTGCCCGAGGCGGGAATCGAAAGCCGGACTGTAGCACCGATGTGAGCGTAGCGAACCGGTGCACAGGAGGCGGGGTCGAGCGTAAAATTGTGTAGCAATTTTAACGCGTGACCGATTCACCCATTCAATTCCCCTAGCACAGTCACTCAAGCATTGCTCAAAATCAAGTTTTAAGGTATATTTTCTATCAAGCTCCTATAGCTCAGTTGGTAGAGCACTCGCCTCTTAAGCGATTGGTCGTAGGTTCGAATCCTACTGGGAGCACATTGCTGGGGTGGCGGAATTGGTATACGCACTTGCCTTAGGAGCAAGCGGGGTAACCCGTGGGAGTTCGAGTCTCCCCTCCAGCACCAATTTAACATTATTTAAACCGCATTTGCGGTTTTTTCTGCACTCTTTTTAACACCATAGATTTTATAGCAAAAAGAACAGCAGGATTCTCATATTAAATACGTTACCTCAAGCTATTGACATTGCTGCTTAAGTATGATAAGATATTAACAGATCTCGTACCATGAAGGTACGGGCAGAAAGGAATCATGACAGCAATTTGGGCAGCTATTTGGAAATTCGTCAAAGCTCATTGGTTCAAGCTCGTGATCATCACGGCCTGCGCCCTCCTCTTCGTGCCGAGTGTTCGGCACTGGCTTGGGGGGCAGTTGGTTGCTGAGAAGCGAACTGCGGCCACCACGGCCGGTGCAACGAACTCGCCAACAACTCCTCGACGGCACGATGTCGAAAGCGGTTCGGAAGCCCGCATTCGCGAACTCACCAACCACGTCTCGAGAATTGAACATTCGCGTGACACGGCAATCCGCGACGCTGCGGAGCTTCGAAAGAAACTCGCTGCGTTGGAGGACCAGTTGGACAACGAGAACCATCACCTTGAGCGCTCTACTCTCGTCCGTCCTCCAACGGGGTCGGTACGTGCAGAACGCACATATTCTGAGCCTGAAAAGGCGCAGAGGAAGGTTAAGGTGCCCCAACTCGAGTATGTCTGGACAACCTCGAGCCAGGTTGGCTCGATCTCACTCCTCGGTGGCGAGGTCGCCACCGTGACGATCAGTAATCGAGTAAGATTCAACATCGACCCCGATCCAGGGGTTGTCATCAACGTCCTCCTTGAAACCGGTGGCACAATCCCTTTTGCCGAGTGGCAGAAGAAACCTATGCCCGTCAGGAGGTTTGAGATCTCGAACGACGGTAACGATCCTCGGATCGTCCTGTTCACGCCGGAATAACGGTGCGGGCAGTAGTACAACAAAATCGGCGCGCCGCTTGCGGCGCGCCTTTCCTTTTGTCTAATTTTCATAATTTAACATATTTGACATTCTATATTTTATATTGTAATATATATACAGAAAGGTGCCATTCAACAAATGGTAAGTTCATTACATGTCAACATTAATAGCTAGAACTCAGGGAGCAAGCTTCAAGCAGAAATGGGGCTACCGCCTGTCTACCCCACTAGGGTATGTAGGACTCTCGCTAGTCGCATCACTCATTGTGGCTGCGCTAGCAGTATTCGTCTTCAACACCATGGGGGAGATTATTGGATTCTCAGGGTGGAAGTGTGGGGCAAAATCCTTCACGGCCGTCACTTTGATTTCAACTTTCTTCTTCATCGGAAAGCACCTCATTGTGCCCGAAGCAGATGAAATTCTGGTACTTCAGAACCCTTTTGGCATTAACTTCCCAGTTGAGCTTAAGGGATTCGATATACCGGAAATCGAAGACGATGACCCGACAAAGGTTATGTCCTACACGGGTCCACCAGTAGTGATAGATGGAGCGTTCATGCCCGTCACTGTCACAGTCAAGCCGCCATGGGTAACCGTGGCAACCAAGTTCAAGGTGGGGCCAAGGGTGCTGGTTCTTAAGGATCAATTTCCACTTATGCCCGCACCTCTTCCCGACTCAGGGTCAACAACCCTCGTACAGAGAACTGCTAGTGCGGAGTTCTCTTTGCAGTACCAAGTCATACGACCTCTTGCAGGAATCACCGCTAAGCGATTCTTCAGTGGAGAATGCAAAGGTTACCCAGACCTCGAAGAACAGGTGCGCCTTCATGTGCTCAACTACATGAGGCAGTGGTTTGCCCAGAAGACCCCTGACAGTGTTCAGGGGGCTACTGGACAAGCTGCGGCACTTGCTCATCTTGAACTCAGCTACGGGGAGAAAACCGTACTTGATCCTAAGCAAATTGAGCTTGGCATCGCTGTGGGAAGATTCAAGATTGTTAGCCTAGCACTCACTACCGCTTCAGAAGATGAAGCGATGGAGAGGAGACTCACCGAACAAAGGCGGTCACTTGCGAATGCAGCAGCTGACGATGCGGCTAGGCGCGATGCGCTCATTGCCTCCATGACAAGAACTGGCTGTTCACCTGAGCAAATCGCTGATGTTGTTCGGGCATTCGACCTGAATCCTGCTGGTGTCAACATGAACCAAGGAACCCCGTAAAGCTATGGCAGACAAGAAAAAAGAAGGTGCCAACGATCCGTCAAAGAAGATCGTAGGTATCATTCGGTGGGTGGTGACGATTATCGTCGGACTACTCATCATATCAGCTCTCAAGGAGCCCCTCACTGCTTGGGTTTCGGGAATCCGCAAGGAATCCCAGGCCGAAGCCGCCACCGTCGCATTCCGTCAGACGGAGCGCGATGAGCGGCAGTACACCGTGACGGTGTACCCGCTCTCAGTCGGGCAACCGACCGTCATTAAGCCGGGAGTTGTAAACTTCAAGCTCTCGGTTGACCAGAAGCACCTGGGCTCGGGCCTCAGGCTCGTAATCCAGGTGGACGGCTACATGAGCCGTCGCTACATCTATGATGTAGACTCAAACGAAAACCTCGAGCTCCGGGCCAAACCCGGAGACCGCAGCAAGCGGGTTCACTACCCGCCTGCCACATACCTCGAGTGTTGGATCGACCAGTCGTCGCCCGTGCAAACGGCATCGACAATTTGGATCGAGAAACTGCCCGAGTGACCTCGTGTCACTCGGCCAGCAAAATACCGCGCCCATAAAGCGCGGTTATTCTTTTGCCAAAATCATCAGTTATTACTACTGCTTTTCCAATACACTCACCATTGTCGCAGAAATAAAGTTAATTATTCCATATACAGAAACCATAATTGCCATACCAATGACACCCCACAAAACATGGCGTGCACCATCTGCCCGAGCCGAAGAATCAGCAGCTCCCCTCATATAGCTAAACACTCCCCAAACAAAGAGGAGTGTTGCAGCTACAAAACCTAGAGCAATAATTGGATTTAATATATTTGTTGCAACAACCGAAATATATGCATCCACCTTTTTAAGAGCTTCGTCGCTTGCTGCTGCATGCACAATCAAAACTCCTAAATTCATAGTTGTATTAAATTCGTGGCACAAACACTGTTGGGAACTCAGTTGTAGGAGCTGATCGATTTGTTTGGAATGAATTTCGAAGAATGTTCACAAGACCCCAGATAGACAAGATGAGGAAAAGACCGAGAACTGCCCAAAGAACC
>JACCDG010262415.1_pt1 | contig 46824 bp, 81 predicted proteins | sample 7442471 | NCBI WGS metagenome assembly JACCDG01 (sample SAMN15323444, study PRJNA562643) | freshwater metagenome | isolation source: river surface water | place: USA:Blue River Watershed | collected 2017-08-17
AAATACATTTCCCAGATAGATGTTTTTGGCGAAACGTATAACAATTTTGATTACACGGATAGCGAATGGCTTGATGATCAGGCTGAAAGATACGCTCCAAAGCCACCAGAAGTAAGAGATCCAAGTCGTATTAAGTGGGAACAAATATTTGACGCCATAGGAGAGTACGAAGATGATCGTGATCTCACCTATTGGCAGTGGCATAAGAAGCGTAGCGATGAGGCTAAAAAACGTTATGCCCAGCGACAGGAATGGATTGCCGACACTGACGAGGCGAAGTCAAAGCGCAAAGCAATTTGGAAGCAGTTCACTTCTGAAGACATCTACCTTCAGGAGCTGGCAGATCAGGAAAGCACGCCTCGAAGCACCCTCAGAGAAGCATTGCGTCTTGCGGCCATTGAAGATGGGTTAGACGAGTCAGATTTTGAGCGCGCAATCAGAGCTTCTGAACGCAGCTGGAGGCGCCGGCGCGATCAATACCAAGCTAACAAGGCATTGAATGAAATTGATGCTGAAATAGACGCTCTTGGTCCATCTATTCCGAGATCAATACGAGAAATAGATAAGCGAACGGAATCATTAAAACGAAAACTCCGCGCTATACGTGACGCACGAAAGCAAACATCTGCTGAATATCAAGGATTCCGGCGTGAATACGCACGTCTGACTGCCGTTGGAAAAATGCTTTACGAAACCAAGCCAGAACGTAATAAAAATGAATCAGCAGAAAGCTATGCGCGCCGACTTTACGAATGGGCACAGGAAACGCAACCACATTTCCTGTACATCGCAGACAGAAGCACAGAACTTAACGATAGGGGCACTGGAACTAGAAATTTATTCAGTGCGCAAAATGTTCAAATTGAAGCTGTGCGGAACGAGATCACACGTCTTGAGGAAATGAGAAAGCGAGCACAGGAGCGTGCTGATGGCGCTGTCCGAGCATTGACCCCAACTGAATACCGTAAAGCAATTAGGGACAAAGAAGCAGCAGACGAAAAACTAAGAAATAATCAAACTTATAGACGCTTCATAAAGGGCTCAATGTCTGCAAAGCCACAGCCAATGGCATCGTCGGCTGGCAGAAAAGCATCAAATGTTGGGCGAAATGAAAAAGAAGTGCTTGCTTACCTAGACGGTATTCAGGGTTTCGCAACGGGTCGTCCAAACATGGGATCACAGCGCGTATCTGGAAGTATGACAAGCACTCCAAAATATAAGCCATCAACTCGTATTCGTAGGCTTCTTGGAATTCCAGATGAACTTCCTAGTGAATACTCTGAGGTTGACTACGCTGCCCGTGTTGAAACACGCAGCAAGTATGGACGTGGCGGACGCCGCGTTGCGGATGAGCGCTATGACAGTGTGTGGAAACCAATAATAAATGCAATAACTAAATCAGTAACACGTCGCAAGAAACAGGATGCAGATAATAAAGTCGCTCGAATTCTTGGTGGGGCTCCTGGCACTGGCAAAAGCACAATGCGCGAGAAGGGGTTCAATGGAATTCCATCAAGAGAGCGCGCGGCGCATGTTGATGTAGACGAAATAAAGACTTTGATTCCAGAATACAATGGATATGTAACAAGAGACGTGCCTCATTTAGCTGCAGGTAGCGTTCATGAAGAGTCACGCAACTTGTCTTTTGCTGTAATAAGCGATGCTATTTCGCAGGGAATTGACATTGTTTTTGACTCATCTGGCCAGTTTCAAAATGATCCTGGAACATTGATGAGACTACGGAATGCTGGTTATAGCCTTGTTGGCGACTATTTTGTTGGCCCCATTGACGTACTTGACGCACGAGTAGCTAAGAGGGCTCAAGATACTGGTCGCGCTGTTCCAATTGGCTACACGAACATAATTCAAGCAAACCTACGCTCTATAATGGCTGAAAATATGGCTGACTACAGCGATTTTACTCTGTGGCTGACACAGGACAATGCCGATCCAATTCCGATCTTTATCATGCGTGACGGAGATATCCTGATTACGTCAGAGGCAAAAAAGTACATAGACCTAGACAGAATGAGAAGCAAGGCATGGCAGATACCAGCCCCAGAGGACGACATCAGTTATGGCATCTAAAAAACAAATAAAGCTAACCCCTACGGTTGATCCAGAAATAATGAATCGGATCCTGTTGGCCGCGATGTTTGACGACACCTTGGAGGAGGCTGAAGTTCCAGATACGCCAGAGAACCGTCAGCTTCTTAAGGAAATGTTGTTATTTGTTGACGAGGCCGAAAAGAACGGTCAAGTTGTTGATATTCCAAATTAAATATTTGGGATAGTTTCACTACAGGTTGCATAAAGTCTGTTAGATTGTTATTTGACTTAAGGGCTGGGTGCTCACCTGAGCCAGTCTGTCGCTCAATCCAATCCACGAATTCTCTAAAAGGGGAAACGAAATGTCATTTGACGAGTCAAGATTGAACGAGCTTCAATCTGCTCTCCGCAGCAAGATGTCGGAGAACAAGCAGATTGCAGATTCGTTCCGCGTTGAAGACGGAACTGTCATCGTCAATGCTGAGCAGAAGTCAGCGTTTGATCGCAATATGTCAGACATCCGTGAAATCAAGGGCCTCATTGAGGGCCTTGAGCAGATGAAGAAGGTTGACGACTGGGGCTCAGAGCCAGCCGGTTCGTCAGCTGGCGCATCGTATGCCGCTGGTCAGTTCTCTGCTCCAGTTCAGGCAAAGTCGGTTGGCCAGGCTTTCATTGATTCACCAGAGTTCAAGTCACTAAACGGTGGCCGCAATGGTGCAAACATGCCAAGCCCGTTCATTCTCGGCACAGGCAACATCACGTCGTACGGCGTCAAGGATGTCTACTCGGCTCTGCCGTCTGGCAACCCTGGCTCGTTCGGCACGATCCAGCGTGATCCGATTGTCATCCCGCCGATGCGCACACGCCGCGTCCGCGACCTCTTCCCGACCCGCACAACGACAGCTGCTGTTATTGAGTACTTCCGCATGACCGGATTTACAAACAATGCCGCTTCTGTTGCAGAGCGTGGCACCGAGGGTGGCAACCCTGTCTTTACCAAGAAGCCACAGTCTGGCTTTACGTTCGTTGGTGAGCAGGCTCCTGTCCGCACTCTTGCCCACTGGGAAGCAGCTCACCGCAATGTTCTTGCTGACGAGCCACAGCTCCGTAGCATCATTGATAACGAGCTCATGTACGGCCTCCGTCTTGAGGAAGATGACCAGATCCTGAATGGTGACGGCTCAGGCGAAAACCTGACTGGCGTTCTTCAGACCTCTGGCATCCAGACCTACGACTGGTCAGATGGCGCCGCTACTCCGGTTCCGGACACAAAGGCTGACGCTCTTCGTCGCGCTGCAACACTTTCGTTGCTTGCGTACTACGAGCCAACAGGCATCGTCCTCAACCCGAACGACTGGGAAGACATCGAGCTGACGAAGGACCTCAATGGTCAGTACCTCATCGCCGTCTCCGTCGCAATGGGTGGCGAGCCGAAGCTGTGGAGAATCCCAGTCATTGACACACCAGCCATGACTGAGGGTACAGCCCTCGTTGGTGCTTTCGGCACCGGCGCTCAGCTGTACGACCGCGAGCAGGCTTCAATCCGCGTCAGCGAACAGCATGCAGACTTCTTCGTCCGCAACGCAATCGTCATCCTCGCAGAGCAGAGACTGGCACTTGCCGTCAAGCGCCCAGAGGCGTTCGTCAAGGTCACCTTTGACGGAGCCCCAGAGGCCTGATCACTGAAACTGGGTTAAGCCCCCGCATCCAAGCCGCAAGGTTAGGGTGCGGGGGTTTTCCTTTTGTATGGCAAGATGTGCAATACTTATCAAACAACTTTTTTGGAGGATCCATGGAACAATCGCTTGAGTCACAGATTGCAATGATCAATCAGCGTTTGGCGAATATTGAAGCGTCAATTGAGATCCTGATTAAGAATACAAAGTCAGCGCAATTGCTCAGTAGCGTTGTTCATGTAAAGGGCAATAGTTCAAGCCTTGGGTCAATAGCACCACAAATTAAAGATCTTACCCAGCGCTAGATTTTTTTGTCTTCCAGTAGGCAAGCAATGCGAGTCCAGCAAAGGTCATAACTCCAGTTACCCATGAACCGAATGCTACGGCAAGCACGATTATCATGCCGCCAATGCCTCCCTTTGCTTGACCCCTCCAAGACTGTGGCGAACGATTCATGGGCTTATTCTAGTTTGACTTTTTTGACTTCTTCAACACCTGATTCATGTCATGAGTCCTAAGAGGATCACCGTAGGACAGGCGAGTGCGTTTTTTGCCAGCTTTGGTCCCTGGCACCATCTCAGTCTTGCCAGTCAGCGGATTTATGCGCTCCCTAGAGCCAGATCGAGCACCAGAACTTTTCTTCTTTTTCCCCATAAGCGGAATATTACCAATTTTTTATGCTTTGTGGTTGTAAGGCTATTGCAATACTGATATAGTCACGAGTTCCATAAATATAGGTGTATTTGTATGTTAACTCCAGAAGAACGAATTCAACAAGAAGACCTCAAACGAGTGTCCTGTAGCGAATGCGGCACTGTGCTTATCGTCAGCAGCGTCCACGACAGCATCCCTGATAACGGTTTTGTCTTCAACCCAAAGTCATTCGGCTATTACGCTGGATTTACAGATTTCTTCCCTTGGGAAGAGCCTAACAGGGAAGACTATCTCTTCTTCTGTCACGACTGTTGCGTCCGCCTGCTTCAACTTTTTCCGTCCATTGCAAGGGCAATTGGCCCTGGTGGGCATCACCCCTGCTCGTCCGATACGCCATGTTGTATTTACGCATGGCGTGGAACTGAGAGTTTTGCGAAAAACTATGATGAGTTCTTGGTTCGCACCCAGCGAGCAGAGCCTGATCTGGAGACTCTTTCATTAATCTGGGTAGATGATCAGCCCGAGCGTGGATATTAGAGTAATATAAATACGCCTACGAATGAAAGCAGGAGCGTAATGGCTAACATAATGACAATTGATTTAAAGAATCTCCAGTCAAATGCAGATAATTTTAAGGTTGTATCATTCCCTTCACGGATAAAAATTGTCTCAATGTCATTCTCGGTTAATGGAGAAGCCGCCGGGAGTCCAGAGCTTGGTCGCATATGGAGACTCTACTGCGCAGGCGGGCACCCAACCCCGACGCCAGAAAACCCATGGAGCGAATGGATTACGCCAGTATTTAATGCCACCGAAGAAAAGCCAACCATTGATAATGCAGAGGCCAGCTTTTACAGCACCGTCTCGCAGCCATTTTCATTTGTAACTTCTAAGCCTGGCGCTGACCCATTCATCAAGTACGAAATGAACTGGGGAGTTTTTGCTCCAAATGACTACATGGCAGTATGGGTTGCTCTTGACTCTGGAGATGTTGAGACAATTGTTTGGGATGAGACTGAAGCAACTGTCAATATTTCCTACGAAGAGACAGCGATGCGCACGCCATATGAAATGATTCAAGAGCATCCATGGCTTGATTGATAGTATTCCAATGTGTCTAAATTTGTAACACTTTGGTTTTGGCAAAAAGAGCGATTAACAGCAGAGTGGTTTGAAGTTTACTCATATACAACAAATGAGTTTCCTCACCCATATTTGACACGGCAATCAAAGCCACCAACCAATGCACAGCCGTGGTCATGGTCATCTGTTGACGAGAACAATCACCTAGTTGCCCATGTGCCCACATCTCACACGCCAGATGCTCCAGCTATGTGGTATGCGCTTGTTCGAGAGTATGGAAAATTGAAGCAGTCTCAGACTCTAGTTGCGTTCAACACTGACCACTACGCAGAAGGCACGGTTGTTGAAGTTGATGAACTTAAGTCTCGAGGTTTTGATCCATCATTTATGTCGCAACGCATAGCTGCAATTAGATGGGGGTTTGGCGATCCACACATAGAGCAACTATTCGTTGATCAAAATCATCGCCGGAAACGAATATCAATACGCATTATCAATGTCGCAGATGTTGTCAACGTTGCTGGCAATTGGGGCGGGTTTATATATGGCGGCGATCAAGTAACAGACCTTGGTGAACAACTACGCGGAGCGTGGTCAAACTCGGCCCGTGTGCAAAATATTGTGGCGAAAATGCCACCGATGGATAAAGGCAATTAGGCCGATGGTGATGCCTGGCAGGATTGCCAACGTGCTTGCTCACATCATTTGGACGCATCAACTACCAGTTCCGGACTGGTTCTTGAAACACGCCATCGGCTTTGTGGGCTGGGTGGGGATTGAACCCACGACCGACGGATTATGAGTCCGCTGCTCTAACCACTGAGCTACCAGCCCTCAGTGGGCGCTGAGGGTCTCGAACCCCCGACCTACTCGGTGTAAACGAGTTGCTCTACCGCTGAGCTAAGCGCCCTGTACCCCCGGTGGGACTTGAACCCACGTGTCACCAGCTACCCTTTCTACACTTTATAAGAGTGAGGGGATACGGGGGTATGAAAAGGCCCCCGCCACACGGCAGGGGCCATTTCGCAGGAACAAAGAATTAATTGGCGGCCTTGTTGATCGCCTTGAATTCTTCCTTGTAGAGCTGCTCGAACTCGTCGGAGTAGCGGTGCTGGAGTACGAGGGCGGCACGGCGACGGGCCTCTGAGCGCTTGCGGTTCTGCTCCTTCTGGATTTCCTGGCGGCGAGCCTTCTCTTCAAGCGGCAATGGCTTGCGACCGCGGGTGCTCTTTCCGTTGGCGATGATCTTCTGGTATTCGCTCATTTAATGAACTCCGTTACTAGTGGTTTTTGTTATGGCCTTTTGGCCTGCAGAGAATATACGGTTTGGCTGCCCTATATGTCAACCTCGAATTACAAATTTTTCGGGAATATAGTTATTGACGTAGGTCACACTTGTGGTTAAATTGATACATAACAGAACGGAGCAAATATGGAATTTTTGGTAGCTTTTGCTGTGTTGTACGCTCTGGGTCGCTGGATATTATCCTCGAGCAACCATATACTTGACGACAAATGACATTTCTTTTAACTATTGGCGTTATTGGGGTCTTGGTCTTGATCGTCTTCAATATTTTAATGTTTCTTAATGAACTTCACGATGGAGCAAGGGCCCGACGTCAAAATGATGACAATTCCAGTTTCTAAATTATTTAATTTTGCCACGCACGTTCAAAAATTATGCGATGAATTACATATCGCAATTGAGTCTGGTTTTGTTACCCTTGACTCGTCGGCAGCGGAAATTTTTTCTGTAGTCAAATCTGAAGTCAATAACATCATTGGCGAGGACTGCGACGATGCGACGTAAGCGGCCCAAAGGCCACGATGATGTGCTTGCCGCACGAGAAATTCTTGTTTCGTGGTTGAGTGTCGTATCCCTTGAGCAACAGCTGTCAGTGGCTGTGTGTGCCCAAGATTGGATAACGGCAGAATCATGTAGTGCAGAATTGATCCGCGAGAAACGGCATGCCGTTGACATGACGCATGTATACCTAAAGATCATTGACGTAAAGATGTTTCCTGATACAGTCAGGTAATGGGCGCATTTAACCACGTCAACGACGAGCTGTTGTCAGAAATTGAACGAATCGTAACCTATAAATATGGCTCTGAAATGATGAGCAATAGGGTGCCAAGCACGCTTGAGAAAGCGGCTACAGAGATTATGCGCCTTCGCATAATTAATGAAGAGCTAAAAGCCGAAATCGCAACACTTCAAACTAATACACGGTATTAAAATGCGTATTTTAGTTGCTTGTGAATTCTCTGGAACGGTGCGTGACGCATTTATAAAAGCTGGCCATGATGCCATCTCGTGCGATCTTTTGCCAACAGAGTCACCTGGACCACATATTCAGGGAGATGTCACCGAGGTGCTTCTTGAGCCTTGGGACATGGTCATTGCTCACCCACCATGCACCTACCTAACCGTTAGCGGTAATCGTTGGATGAAACCGGAATACAAAGATCGCTTTCCAGATCGTCAGCAACAACGAGAGGACGCAATCAATTTCTTTCTTGCGTGCCACAACGCCAATGCGCCCCTTGTTGCAGTTGAGAACCCAATCGGCATCATTTCTTCGGTGTTCCGTAAACCAGACCAAATCGTTCAACCATGGATGTTTGGGCACCCTGAGACAAAAGCTACATGCCTTTGGCTTCGAGGGTTGCCAAAACTAACTCCCACAAATGTTGTCAGTCTGCCTGAAGAAGCAAGCAAGCGCGGCAGGCTTCACTACCTTCCGCCCAGTGAAAATCGCTGGAAGTTGCGTAGCAAAACATTCCAAGGCATCGCAGATGCAATGGCTGAGCAATGGGGCTCTTATGTCAATGGGTAGAGAATTCATATTTGGTGACATAGAGGTACTTCGGGCAACTGGAGAGCCGTGTATTGTCTGTGGTGAGCCGAACGGAAATTGTTCCGCTCCCGACGCATCACCACACCACATCATTGGCGCCGACTCAGTAATTCATTCTGCCAAGGAAGTGCAGTTGATTTTGGTTGAGGAAGACGTGTATGGTGAGGCGCAAATCACGCCGTTCACAAAAGCAAAAGTAATTCTTGCCCACAAGGGTTCGTACGTGACGCTTGAAAAAGCAAAAGAGTTGGGCATCGCTTAACACTTAGGCCGATCTGGCAAGTAGTAAAATTGATTTCCTAAATCATCAAGGGGTTGAAATGTCTGCATTATCGTCTGAGTTCCTAGCTTCGTATTCCCAAAAACAGCCACCGTGGGGTTTTGGCGGCCTTGGTGAAGTTGTTTTCCTCCGTACATACAGTCGTCCTGTTGAGGGAGAAAACCGTAGCGAGACCTGGGTTGAGACTCTTGCTCGAATCATTAACGGCGCAATTGAGATGGGTGTGCCGTACACGCAGGACGAGGCAGAAAAGCTCTTTGACCATATGTTCAACCTGCGTTGCTCATTCTCTGGTCGCGCTTTGTGGCAACTTGGAACCCCGCTTGTCAAGAAGTTCAATGCCACTTCACTCAACAACTGCTACTTCACAAATATTGAGAAGATTGAAGACTTTGAAATGCTCTTTGACTATCTCATGCTCGGAGGTGGAGTTGGCTTTTCCGTTGAGCGCTCAAAGATTCATGAGCTACCAAAGGTTAAGTCTGGTGTAACAATTACACACGAGCGCTCAAATGACGCAGACATCATCGTGCCCGACAGCCGCGGTGGCTGGCGCCGGCTACTTCACAGTGTGCTCAAGTCATACTTTGTCACTGGCAAGTCGTTCACATACTCAACAATCTTGATTCGTGAATTCGGTGCACCATTGAAGACTTTTGGTGGAACAGCAAGCGGCCCAGGCGCCCTCATTGAAGGCATTGACGACATTAGTAAGGTCATGAAAAACCGCGAAGGGAAGAAGCTCCGCTCGATTGATGTCCTTGACATTTGCAACATCATTGGCCGAATTGTTGTCTCTGGTTCAAGCCGGCGTTCCGCACAGATCGCCGTTGGCGATCCGGATGACGTTCTTTTCCTTCGCGCAAAGAATTGGTCATCTGGAAACGTCCCAGCTTGGCGCGCCAACTCCAACAACAGCATTTATGCCGATCACTTTGAAGAGATCATGCCAGAGTTCTGGAAGGGCTACGACGGTTCTGGTGAGCCGTACGGTCTTCTTAATCGCCGGCTCGCTCGTTCCTACGGACGCCTTGGTGAGAAGCGCACAGACAACAGCATTGAAGGCTTCAATCCGTGCGCAGAGATTGCCCTTGCTGATGGAGAATCGTGCAACCTTTCCACAATCTTTCTCCCAAATGTTTCATCACTTCATCAGTTCCGTGAGATCTCTCGCTTGCTGTACATGTGTCAGAAGCAAATCACTCGTATGAATTACCCATATGAAAAGACAACGGAGATTGTCCGCAAGAATGCTCGCCTCGGCCAAAGCGTGACTGGGATCCTTCAGTGCAGCGAAGAGCAGCTTTCTTGGCTATCCGAGGTATATGAGTACCTTAACAATCTTGATAAGGAATACTCGGCAGAGATGGGCTGGCCAGAATCAATTCGTCTCACGACTGTACAGCCATCTGGAACGCTTTCTCTTCTGCCGGGAGTTACGCCTGGAATCCACCCTGCCTATGCTCCGTACTACATCCGTCGCGTACGCTTTGGTGCGGCGGACCCATTGGTTGATTCGTGCCGTAAGCGTGGCTACAAGGTTCAGTGGGACATCGGTCTTGATGGCCGCGAAGACCACACTCGCTACGTAGTTGAATTCCCGTGCATGTCGCCAGAGGGTTCTGTTTTGGCATCAGCAATGACTGCCGTTGAGCAGCTTGAGTGGGTTAAGCGCATGCAGACAGAGTGGGCCGATAATGCGGTATCAGTAACTGTTTACTACCGTAAGGAAGAACTTCCATCAATCAAGGAATGGCTCGAGAAGAACTACGACAAGAGCGTAAAGTCTGTCTCGTTCCTGCTTCACTCAGACCACAACTTCCCGCTTCCTCCGTATGAGGACATCACTGAAGAGGTCTACAACAAGCTCGTTTCCAAGATTGATATGACCGTTCCACTTCAGGCGCCAGCAACGGACCTGCTTGACATTGATGGTTGTGCTACTGGAGCTTGCCCAGTTCGTTAGACAAAGTGTTTTGCGATAGCGATACTTGCTAGCACAACCCAGCACACATTGAACAAGATGATTGTTGGCAGCGTCTTGACTGTTGACGACCATATAAGAGCAACGCTGGATGCAATCGCAAAAATATAGAGCCACCAGAACTGCTTGCCAAACAGCAACCCGGGAAAAATAATAACTAGCTTGGTCGCAAAGCCCCATGCCTCAACAGCGTTAGCTTTGCTCCAGTAAGAGCTTGATGACATTTGCCTTACGGCATTTGTTATCTTTTTGCAAAATACATTTATTTTGGAAAAGCGCCACGTCCACACCGAGGTAACACTAACAGAAGTTAAACTTGCTCCGTGGTCATAAACGAGCTAATTACCCATTTATCTTGATCTGGGGAAACTTTGCTTTCATGTGGGTGGGTCCATGTTGCTGGAAACATCAGCACTGATCCAGCAACTGGCTGAACATCAATATCCTGCACGTCAAAATAAGTGCTTCCACCAGTTTCAATTGTATTTAAGTAAATAATTACAGCAACAACTCGTTTTGAAGCCCTATCCCTTATCCATGGTGCGCCGTCAATATGTGGCTTATAGAAACCATACCCAGCTTTGTATCGCTGAACCCTGTATCCGCTATCCCAAATATCAGTCCACGTTGACAGAGTTGGATATGTCCTGCTGTAGTGACCAAAACACTCGCCAACAGCCTTATAAATGTGCTTGTCAAAATATGACATATATGACATATCTTCTGAAGTCATACCATAGGTATCTGTACCAACAATCCAGTCGTCAGTTGCCTTTACTTCTTCGTTGATACCATTGACTGTCTGGCCTTTTTGGAGAAGGCCACGCTTATCTAGGGTCTCCCCGAATTCAACTATCTCCTCGCAAATGCCAGGGCTGAGGGCATTACTAAACAGCATCATGTGTGATTCTTTTGAGTTTAAAAATTTATACACCTTGCAACCAATCCATAGGCACCGAGACGGTGGTTATTTTTGCGTTATTCAAGAAGTCAATCACGTCACCAGATTGCGCATACGATGCATCTGCTATGTATACGAGCCGGCTGACGCCAGAGCTAGCAATCAACTTTGCACAGCCCATACACGGCGGCCCGTTGACGATGATCGTCCCACCCATCCTGAGTGATGCGTCAGACCACATAAGTGCTCCTGCTTCAGCGTGTTGAGCTATGCACGTATCGTAATTTGAGCCAGCCGCTGCATTGGCGTGAAGACGTGGACAAGCACCATCTGCGCAGTGCGCCATCCCTGGCGGTGAGCCGTTGTATCCAAAACCAGCCACGCGTTTATTCGGCGCAAGCACTACTGACGCATATTGTCTTTTAGCGCAGGTAGAAAATATTTTGGATAAATTTATACAGGCTACCAACCACTTTATTTCATTTGATGTGACTATGTCGCTCACTGATGACCCCAGCGCTCGTTAAGAACGCCAACAGCCTCACAACAGGGACATGAGCACTCGTCCGAACCAGTAGTGCTAACAATGTCTCGAGCTGCGAACATGAGAGCAAGATCGCGCCAGTCCTCGGCCTCGTCCTTCTTTTCAGACAGTGTTGTCTTCGCCAGCTCCAGCTCTGAAGCTGCAGTCATCATCAACAGCTTATGTACAGCAGTTGGCGCTTCACGGCCATTGAGGCCTTGCGCCTCTTTCCTCAGTTGATCTATCAAATCCATTGGCGCATACTACATTCGGTGATGTAGATTGACAAGTGGCCCCTGTAGCTCAACGGATAGAGCACCAGACTTCTAATCTGTAGGTTGTAGGTTCGAGTCCTACCGGGGGCGCAAAATGATTGACAAGCCCACAAAGTATATGTAGAGTTGCAAAATGTCAAGTATTGTTCATAGGCAACACATTGAAGATCTCGGTCCCAAAAAAGCTGCAATCGCTCGAGCCCTCATCCACAAGGGTGTTGTTGTCTGGGAAGGAATCCCCGATCACGTTATTGACGAGCTACACAAAGCTGGATATGTGATCAAAAAGGCCCGGACTGGGAAGTCCTGAACCCACGCACAGCAAGTGAAATTAGCGCTAAAACGAAAATACCCATGCCGTATATTTTACGAAGGATGAGCACATCATCCTTCAACTAATAGCGTGATTGTTGTAACATCTATCAGATAAATTTATCCTGATACCCTCAACCCTTTTATTATTTGGAGGTACCCCATGCAAGAGATCCCCGAGCAATACCACAAGTTCGTCGCAAACAATTCCGCCGGCGCCCTCGTACCACTCGTTTATAAATTTGACGCAATTCAAATCGCCGCCGACCTCATCCAAGTCTTTGTTGAGACCGATATGGCTGCAAATAAGCTACTGCATGAATATGAGACCATGCGCCACAACATGACTGAGGATGAAAAGAGTGACCTCTGGGAGCGTTTCTCACGGGCTAACAGCATCTCTGCAGTATTGCGCCAGCTCATTGAGCAGAACGAAGTGGTGAAGGAATACAAACCCGAGTTATACAAAGCTGAGCTTGTAAAAGAGATCTTCATTGATGATGTAAAGAATCCCGACAAGCTTCAGAGCGCAATTGACAAATGGATCAAGAACCGCACAGAGGATACCTACGAAGGTTGGACCAACGACAATGGCTGACAGGTACGAGTACACCTGCGCAGCTGGTCATCACGAGATCTTCACCGGGCTGTTCGCCAAGCGCAGATACGAGAAGTGGCTTGCAGTGCACAAAAAGTGCAAGCCTGACAAGCCGACCAAGCGGGTGATCCTGTGCCGGATGGGACCACCGCCAAAAGACGGTTCAGATAAATCTATTTAAGGAATGGCAATAAGGGCCGTCATGCGGTCCCTCTCCGTTTTCAGCGCTGCGAAAAAAATTTCGAGCATATGGGCATGTGGCCTTTCGCAATCAGGCCTGCTCAACTATTGTGTGCCTTATGCCAAGGCCTAAGACTATTGAGACGCTCTATCACGCAACCTACCCTGACTACGCCTACTTGATCGCCAAGGAAGGTATTGCGCCAAACGAAGAGGGCGTCATCAACCTGTGCTCAAACCCCTATCACGCAGCAGGTTTCATAGCTGTCACAGGGGGGCGTAGGTTCAAGGGCATTGACACAATCACAACAGAGAATAATCGTACGTACTCTGTCCCCTCATTTGACTCGTTCAAGACATGCGTTGTGTACGAGATCCCAATGGAGTTCTTTGACGTGGACTACCTAGGGGCCTCAAGCGAGGACTTCTCATCAGCATTCTATCCACAGGACATGCAGTGCTTTGCGTATCGCAAGTGGATCTCGCCTGATATGTGTCAAGCATTCATGACACTAAAGCTGACTGACTCAATGATCCCAATGAAGCCATAGTGTCAGTGACGCACTGATGCCTTGCGGCATGCGTATGGTGGGCGTTTAACGCAGTTGCTGATAGGGGCCTATGGTAGGGCCTACGGCTCACTCTTCTTCGTTGTCAAGCTCTGACATGATGAGAGCCATCTGCTCTTCCTCAGTCATAGCAAGAGAGGCTTCAGTCGCCTTGTAGAGCCAGCGACCCTGCTCATCAATGCCACCAATCTCAATCAGGCCTTTTGCTACAAGGAAGTCAAGATCCTTTTGCAGATCCTCAAATGTGTACTCGTCATCACTCATAAAGTCAGCCTATGTCCAGAAGTGATCAATGTCAACAACGTATTACAAGTAATGCACATCAAGGGGCTACGCGCCCATTTGATAGCCAGGCCTCGTAGGTCACAGGCATCTTGTCCTTGAAGATCTTCTCCACATCCTGTGCATAGCGTTGAATATCAATCTGTGCATGAGGGGAGTTCCTCAGCGACAGGAAGTTCATCAGTGCCCTTGCATTCACAGTCCAGAAGAACTGCGTATACATTGACACTGGAAGCACAGTGCGTGCCAGCTCTTTGGCCACACCCATCTGAATAAGGTACTTATACGCCCTGTATGCGTCATCGTTAGCTTTTGTGATGATGCCTACGGCTGCCTCTGCATCGTCTGTGTTAATCCTCTCAAACGTGTAGGCACCCGGCTTGCCAACCTGGGCCCTTACGTCGCTGACGTCAGGAACGAAGAACTCATTTTGTACTTCAGAGTAACGAGCTGAGAATTCATTGAAAGATCCAATGCGGTGCCTGAACCACTCACGTGCCACGAATATGGGGCACTTGATAATGAACCTAAATGCGTTGTGCTCAAATGGTGTGCCATGTCGTTCACGCATGAGAAAGTTGATCAAGCCAACCTCTGGCTCGCCTATGCGTGCTGACTTCTTTGCGAAGGAAACGCGTGCTGAATTTACGACAGACAGATCGTCAGCCATCGCTCCATCTAGCAATACGAATCCATGTGGGTACTGTTCTTTGTTTGACATATGTACCCCCAGCAGGGCTCGAACCTGCGACACATAGATTAAAAGTCTACTGCTCTACCAACTGAGCTATAGGGGCCTCTTAGTGACGACAGCAGGAACTGCCCCTGCACCTCCATCATATGGCGATGGCGTTGCTCTATACACTATGTCGTCTGTCCGGATAGCAGGATTTGAACCTGCGACCCCCTGGTCCCAAACCAGGTGCGCTACCAAACTGCGCTATATCCGGGTGGAGCCCTCGGTCAGGATTGAACTGACGACCTACCGCTTACAAGGCGGTTGCTCTGCCACTGAGCTACAAGGGCGTTTCAACGTGGAAGTTGTTTATGCATTCAGCAACCCACTGCGCAACTGGGGAGGCCACGCCGTTGCCACACATCTTATACCTCGTTGTGTCGCTGTTGAGTTTACCATCAGCCCTGTAGAGCGTATGGTTATCTGGCCAGCCCATTAAGCGCTCGCACTCAATTGGCGTCAGCTTGCGCACGATCAATCCGACAGAGGACTCATGCGCAACGGCCATACCTCCACCACCAACTCGTAGTGTTGGGCTGGCAGAGCGTGATGCCTGTGGGTCAAGACCCTGTGTGTGACTAAAGATAACCACATCATTGACAGCTACGTATGGAACATTGTTGCCACCAGTCCCCATGCGTGCCTCAAGCGTGCGCATGATCCCTGAGTCATCAATGCGAACATCATCATTACGCCTGCCATCTATGGCTATTGGCTGAACAACTATGTGTTCGCCACGGCTTGACGGAACTCCACCATCGCCACCGCTACGAAGTGTTCCAAAGATGCGAGGGTTTGCTTGCTCAACGACAAGTGTCTCTGACCCGCCACCAATGTCTCCACCATTTGCACGCAATGTTCCAAACCCCTCTTTGTAGTTTGCGTGTTGGCTTGGAGTGAACGGCAGCTGGACATCATTTATGCTTGGGCTACAGACTCCAATGCCTGCTTCAGCAAGGGCGGAAGATTCCTGCCCTTGTTCTGTGCCCTTCGCAGAATTCCGGCCGCGGCCTTTGCCGACAGTAAGTACTTTGAATCCACCTCGTTCGGCGGTTGCAGAATCAAAGCAACAGACGAGGAACACTCGCCTACGCCTTTGGGGGACTCCGAAGAACTGTGCATCAAGTACTGACCACTCGATGATATGTGCCCCCAAGTTGCCCATTTCGGTGAGGACTGATGCAAAGTCATCACCATCTCGGCTAGAGAGGGCCCCTCCGACATTTTCCCATATTGCCCATTTTGGAAAAGCTCCATTGGTTGCATCTTGCATCTCCTTGATGATTCGTGTTGCTTCAAAGAAAAGACCTGATCGTGACCCTTCAAGGCCAGCACGGCGTCCTGCTACTGACAGGTCCTGACATGGCGATCCAAATGTGATCACGTCCACTGGTGGCAGCTCGTGACCACGTGCGTCACGAACGTCAAGCCATTTTGGGACCGAAGGCCAGTGATGCTTAAGGGTCTGCTGACAGTTTGGATCCCACTCAACCTGCCACTGACACTCCCATCCAGCGGCTTCTAGTCCGAGATCAATCCCACCAACCCCAGCGAAGAGGCTCCCAAATGTCAACGGCATTGCCGCAGCATACAACATCTAGCCGGCTTGGTCAATGACTATTAGCGAATCGTTGCTGGCGGTTTTGCAGCCATTCCACAAACTCAGAGAATGGACGCAACACGCTACGTTCTGCCAACAAGAATGTGTCAGTGATCTGGCGATACCTGTCGTATCGCTCTTCTGGGACCCATGTGTGCTCCGTGCTTGCTGGTATCACCAGCTTGTCTCCAGTGTGAATGCACACCAGTACTACTGCTAATGGCTTAGGGTTCTTGCGTGACCAGCCAAGTGCTGTGTCAACAATTGTCTTGCGGTATGGCCAGCTATTCGGATCTGACGTGAAATGACAGCTCTGGGACTTGACCTCTACGCACCCTGGCATTGCAGTGAGAATGACATCCTGTTCATTATGAAACTGCTTGCGCTCCTCAACTGTTTCAGCTACACGCATTTTGTCAACACGACATTTAATATCTTCGCTGTTGAGCACGTTAGATACGTGTGTGGTCCATTTGTGACCTTGTCGTAGCTGTGATGTAAAAAACTCTGTGCCTTTAATCGGATCATTGAAGTAGTAGTCGCTTGTGGCCATGGTTTCCATTTCTCACGAACTGGTTAATACTATCCATTTTGTGGATACATTGCTGGCGAGGCAGGGCTCGAACCTGCGACAAGCGGATTAACAGTCCGCTGCTCTGCCAACTGAGCTACTCGCCAAAAGACCTTCCCGGCTATCCGTATAGAAGGAAGGGCCGTAACCCGTCTCACCGGGAAGGAACTTTTAGAGACTATCACCCTCTAGAGAGCCTCACCCAAGCGGTCAGTGATAGTCAGTATGGGTGGCTCCACCAGATGGACTCGAACCATCCATGCCCTTAATCTCGGTGCGCTTCCGAGGAACATGACCCCTTGTTGGTGTAGAGCCAGATGCTGGCGCTACGGTCCGCGCCTTAGCCTTCCCCTCCCTGCTCGTCAGCACACCCTCTTATTAGGATGCTTAGGAGGCTGGGTACCAGTATCTGGAGTGCAGGACATACCAATATGTACATTTCTTGGTATACCCCTGACAGACTGGCTGAAACCGACCCAGTGAAGTCGGGTGTCCGCTGATCAGGCGAACAGACAGTCTGTTTGCGGAGAGAGAGGGATTTGAACCCCCGGTGGGCGCAAACCCACTCCTGTTTTCAAGACAGGTGCATTAAACCGCTCTGCCATCTCTCCTTTGTGGGGAATGAGGGACTCGAACCCTCACGGTATTTCTACCAAGGGGGTTTAAGCCCCCAGCGTCTGCCTGTTCCGCCAATCCCCCTTATCCCCGAGGTTTTATTAGCTTATCTTGCATTCATTGCAAAACAAATATCCTCCATGGTCTGTCCATGGCTTGAATACCATTTCGTATGTCTCAGTATTGTAATTATATTGCTTTACTTGACCAAGCTCACTACCGCAGTCTTCGCAATACAACTGCTCACCTGTGCGCTTTGGGCCCCTAGCCATTTCATCACGATAACTCATTCAATCACATACACTTCGTTCGGGTCACCGCCCTTGCGGACAAACCATTCAGCTGGATTGTACTTAGCCAGAAGATCCATAAGCACAGATACCTCCGCATTAAGGCATTCAATTTCATTAACAGCCTGAGCGATTATGCATGGATTTGACTCTGAATGAGTGTGCCCCTTGCACATGTCTCGTAGGGCGTCAGTAACGTTCTTCATATTCCTGAATATAGTGCACAACTATCACAGTGGGCAAGGAGGGACTTGAACCCTCACTCCTATGGAACCAGGACCTAAACCTGGCGCGTCTGCCGTTTCGCCACTTGCCCGACAGCTCATCCTACCTTGTTTGACTCTATTAGTTCAAATCCGTTTTCACGGTCATAGACAAGGTACTCATATGTACGTAGGCCGAAGAAGCCTATAACCCTATCCATTACTGACGGAACATCCAGAGATCCGCACGTGTATACGTCAAATTGCACTAATGCTGGATCTTGGGTATCCCAGACGTGGAATGCAATATGCGACGTCTCAATCATGACGACTGCTGTTATTCCTTCGTTGCCAGGCTCGTCAACGTAGCTAGAGAATGGACCCTGGAGTATCTTCATTCCAAGGAACTGAACTAAGCCAGATAGCCAAGTTATGGCTTCATGCGTTTCTCTTGGGGGAGTAACACCATGGCCTCGCACCATGAGGTGCTTGTGGAACGGCTTTTTACAATCGTCAAGTGTTGACATCTGACCCCCTTTGGAGTCAAGAATTTTAACACAGCTGGAGGGCAAGGACTCGAACCCTGACTAAGAGGTTCAAAGCCTCCTGTGCTGCCGTTACACCACCCTCCAAGGTGACTGACGGGTGGCCTTAGGCGGGGGTAATTCAGAAACACACACCATGGACGAGGCATCAGAAACCACAAAACGTTTGCCTCGCAGGCCACCCTTCACCCGGAAAGGTTCAGGCTAGTCAGTCAGAAACAGATTATACAAACCATTGAGCGAAAAATCCATGCTCAAGCAGTCCATCTCCCAAGTATTGATAGTAGTCGTCAAGATTAACATCATCGTCTTCCTGTTGCGCTACATCAAGTGTCAGAACCCTGTCAAACATCAGCGGTATTGCGCCGTCCTTTGTTCTAAACAAAGTTGCCCCAGGAAAGTATTGCTCGTCGTCCCACTCCACTTTACGTGGAATTGCATAGGCATAGGATTTCGTAATGAATGCGACCTTGCCATTAGCAACGTGAGTAAATGTCAAGCATTCCTTAACGGGTGAATTTGGCTCAAGATATGCCTCGGCAAGTTTTTTATCCTTAGTTGCCTGAGGGTCCGAGCTACAAAAACCTTCAGCTAGCAAAGTAAAGCTGTCAACAAGAAACCCCTTGCGCATTATGCAAGCAGCATTGGTGAGCCGATTGAATCGGTCCATTGAATCTTCGTTCATTAACGATGAATCAAGCTGGGCCATAATCGTCAACTCATCGTTGCGCCACCCGTAAATGTTAAATGGAAGATCTTCTCCAACTCCAAATTCTTTTACTGATATTTCTTTTGCAGCTACGCTTGCGGTGACCACTAGAGCCAATTTGTCAAGCGTTGTCGGATATCTATCCATACACACAGAATACGCCTAATACTTGCACCGGCATTGCAATAGTCGGACTATTGTTTGCAACATGGCAGCAAAGAAACAGCAACCGAAAAACACAAAAAAGCAGGCTCCGAAGAAGCAGGCAACGAAGAAGGCTCCCGCAAAAAAGGCAGCTGCTAAGTCGCCAGCAAAAAAGAAGCCACAGAGCACTAAGCCGAAGGCGCAGGCACAGAAGAAGGCCGCTCCACGTAAAGCAACAACTGAGTTGCTTATTGAAATTCAAACTCCTCATACGCCTCAAGAGGTTGCTAAGGCAATCAATACTGCAACCCAGACGGCATACTCCGTTTTTGATGATGCCAAGAAGAGTATTTCATCAACTGTCGTACGCGTTGATGACATAGCTCGCAAGACTCTTCGTCAAAAAATGCTCGCTTGGTTCAAGCGTTAATCATCTGAATTTGAGCGCTTGTCGCGTTTGCCCATGGCGTACACGGCGTCAATGCCGCGCTGCGTGATGAGCCATGTCTCGGCGTTAACCTGATCCACAAATCCAAATGCTTTGAGTGTCAGCAAGTATGAGTGAATACGCGATGGGCGCTGGTTGCGGTGCTCAACAAACGTACACACCTGTTGTGTGGTTACATTCTTATTCTTCATCTTCATGTACTGAAGAATAAGCTTCTTTACTGATCCGCTTTTAATAAGTCGTACATCTACGGTTTCCATGCCTGTCAACATATCACCTACTCCTAGAAATTGCTACTTTTTGAGATAATTTATATATGAGCGAACGATTTTGGTATGGGGCGACTGTCCTGAAAGTCATTGATGGCGACACTATTGATCTTATGATTGACCTCGGGTTTGATATTCATCACAAGATTCGAGTTCGCCTATATGGTGTTAATACCCCGGAATCACGCACAAAGAATGCCATCGAGAAGGAAATGGGTCTGAAGGCCAAAAAGTTCACCGAGGATTGGCTAACAAACCACAAGTGGGTGTATGTAAACACCATTCCCGATAAGAACGATAAATATGGGCGTATCTTGGCAAAGATCTATTCATCTGAGAGTATTTCAGACCCTGCTACAGCTTGTCTAAATATGGACATTATTCAGTCTGGCTACGCACGCGAGTACTACGGCGTTGGAGACAAGACTTGGACTGAGTACAAAACCAAAGAGTCCTAAGGTTTATCTCCGCCAAGCGGCAGGCGAGCCCTGCAAACAGTACAAATGTTCGCCCATGGGTAGATCTTGCGCTTTGATATTGGGTGTGGGCAGTCAAGAACAGCATCCGCAGCCTTATTCATCGTCTCGCGGATGAATTCCGCCATTGACAGCTTGTTGGCGTCGGCTGCCTGTTTCCAGCGACGATGCTCTCGTTCTGATGCACGGAATAGAACCTGCTTCTGAGCTGGTTCTCCGTCTTCCTCAATGTTCTTTGAGACTGACATAGTCATTGACTCAGCAACTTTTCCCATCGCTGCTTCAATGTTGTCTTCGTTTTGATCACTCATCTTCTACTACCTCTGCGTCAATGATTACGTTATCATGCGATTTTGTCAGCTCTGCTACAACATCATCCGGTAGCACGCCAGACCGCCCCATTATCTCAAGAAGTTTACGTGCCTCTGCCTCTGGGGAGAAGTTGCTCAAAGCATGCTGTTCGCTGTCGGATCCAGCAAGTGCGGCTCGAATTGGTTGCTGGCTCTGCTGAACATCAAGCGACACGTTTATATTGTTTTGCTCCATGCCAAGCAACTTTGACCGCCGATCCATAATTGACAAGACCTGCTGTATCGCCTTCATGTCTGGCTCAACTGTCACCTCGGTGCCGTCATCCATAGTGACTTTACGGTGTTGCGTTAGTGGCCAGATTGACTGCTGCAGAGCATCTAGGCGCTCAAGCTCAAGGCGAAGCACCTCTGGGTAGGCCATTAATGCTTCCCGGTTCAGCTTCTGTAGCTGACGGGTTACGGCTGCATTGACGGCAGACAGGGTCATATTGAATCGCCTGCCTATTTCCTGCGTGGATACGCCGGCTTGACGCATCTTGAAGATGCGAACGTCTCTCTCTGCAAGAAACTCTCTTGTCAAGCCTTTATTATTTGCCATCACTCCACTTTAGCGAACTCAATTACTTCAAATGGGAACAACTTGCCACGCTTCATGCGCAATGGCCATGGGCGACGATCACGAGCTCCACGGAAATGCCGCACTTCGTACACGTATCCCTCAGTTGCTGTTGGGTCTGGCTGGAGCGACAACCCAAACTCTGGCCAGCGAGACCATACTGCACTTCCGAATGGGCGCAATTCACGGGTGTGTCCTGCGCTGCCGAGTGGGGCGTGGTGTTCAAGCCAGAAGGCGCACTTGAACGTATCCCGCAATACGTCAATATATTTAGCTACTTCAACGGCCAATGCCTCGCTAGTGCGTGTTCCGTTGTCCTCAAATGCTTTATACAGTGGTCCGAGGCAGATCAGCTTCGGCTTAATGCGGTCAATAGCTTCCTCAATAATCGCTCGGTCAGCTGACTTCGTGAGATCAATACCGCTTGGCTTTATGAGCAGGTGTGCATCAACCGACTTTGCATATCCACGACTGAGGGCTGCATTCAGGATGTTTCGTGAGGTACGTCGGATAATGCGTTCTGGGTTTTCAAGGTCAATCGTGAGTGTTCGGATTGGTGGCATCCGTTGGTAGGTAAATGGATGGACTCCAGCTGCCGAGCAGAGGGCGACCTGACGCGCAAGCATGGTCTTGCCGACACCCTCTGATGCAACAACGATTACTCGCTCGCCAGCTTCAAGAACGTCTGGAATGATCCACTCATAGTTGTCCGACTCAGCCTCAGTAAGGAATTCTTGCCACACAACAAGACGCCCAGTATCAACTGGCTTCTCTGTCGTTGTTGAGTTGAGCGCCATGCTTACACGGTTCATACGCTGCTGGTCGTCAAGATCGTCGTTACGTAGGATCTGGCTGATCTGGTCAAGAAGCACACCCATCGGCGTTTCTTCAAACTTGACCACAACTGGTCGTTGCTCCATTGACTCAAGATCGTCAAACGTCAACCCACCAGCCAAGTGATCGCTGATGTCCTTGAACTTCGGTGATCGCCATACGTTGCACGTTGAGCCAGCCATAGTGAGCTTTTCGGCAACGTCCCATGCATGCTGTATGCCAACCTCATCATTGTCTGCAATGATCTCTACATATGCGCCAGCGAGATCCTGCGTAAATGACTGATCCCACTTACCAGCGCCGTTTGGTGGCGTCGTGGCAACAATCCCCTTTGCGATCAGCGTGTCTGCGTCTTTTTCACCCTCAACCAGCCACACTGGGTCACCGTTAGCAATAGCATTGCGGACAGCTGGCAGGTTGTAGATGACCTTTTTGATGCCATCAAGGTTGTAGATGTACTCGCGATGGTTGTCTGGGTTAGGACGACGTTGGCCAAAGATCTTCTTTCCGTCTTCATCTACATATCGCAACTTCTCAAACAGAAGCGTGCCGTCTGCGTCATAGTATTTGTAGACCTTTGACAGGGTCTTTTTCTTTTTTGTCTCTTTACGTGGCGGGTAAAGCTCGTTGATTCCGATCCCCATTGCCTTACAGATTTCGTCAACGCCACATCCAGCGCCACGATGACACGTGACTAAAACACGACCGTCATCCCCCTGCCCAATGGACAGAGATGGATTTTCATCATCGTTACGGCACGGGCATCGCGCTGACCAGTTTGCGCCATTACGGCGAACTCCGTTCAACCGATCCAGAAAGTTACTTACTTGAGGGCTTGCGTCAGACATTTGTTCCTAGTTGACCTTGACTGTTCCGTCTACCGGGTTGAATTGACGTTGGCGTAGCGTAATCCGTCGCTCACGCCTCATTATTTCTCGTTCTTTTGGCATTGTTCCTCCCCATATACCGTGCTGTTCCCACTCAAGTGCATACATAAGACACGCAACACGAACATCGCACGCTTCACATGTCTTTAGAGCTTGCGAGGTCAGATAGCGTCGCTCACGAGTCCAGGGTGGCTCGGGAAAAAACATTTCCACGTCTTTACCAACGCACGCCCCACCTTGTGGCATGTTTGGGATAACTGACATCATATTGGCCCCCTCTCCTAGGTGGCCGCAAGTTACCGCGTTAACTAAATCGTGTCAACCATCTGTAAACGAAATTAGTTCGCTTCTTGGTGTGACTCTTTACGTTTGGCTCAACGCCAGCAATGTCAGCGGCGATTTCATCAAGGCGTCGCTGAGTGATCTCGTAGATCTCACGCGATATCTCTATCCATTGATCGCTGCTCTTTAGCTTCGTCCAAGCACCATCGTCATATATTCCGTACTTCGCCATAAGCACATCATCAAGTTCTGATCGCTGAGCGGTTATCTCAAGCGCCCAGCCAGTTTGATTTTCAATGGCGTGGAGTACTGACAGAATGCCCGCCTCGCCCCAAAGGGTAACTGCGTCCTCAATCACTTCCTGTGCGTAACGGCGACGTTGCGCAAATGAGCGAAAGTCTTCAATTTCCTCGTGAAAGCTGGGCTTTAGTTCCTCAATCAAACCGTCTGGATCATCTTCAATCGGCGTGAGGAACTCATCATCATCGTTAGAGCTTGAATCCATCAAGCCAATGCTAACACAAGCTGTTGTGCCTCTATCTTCTTCCGTGTTACAAGCGAGTTGTCATCCATTGACGCTATTGCACGTTCATTGGGTGTTGTCTCTCTGTAGTGATCAAGGTACTCAACTACTGCGTTATATAAAGCCCATCCGTTACTGCCGACAGCTTGCACATTGCGCTGATTCATATAGATCGCAAATACAAGACCGTGGACAGCTTCTCGGTGCTTGCGCTGCCTATCCGTTTCCTGCGGCCTAGCTGGAAAAAGTGAATTTATTACTTTGTCAATCTTTCCACTGCTGGGTTCAACTTTAATAGAGAGCATTTTCTCTGCAGTTCTCTTGAATTCAGATGCCCATGCAATGCTAATCTGCAAGACAGTTCTCGCATCCTCGAGAGCTGTGTCTAGGTTGCGAGTGTGTCTCGCCGTAAATACTCGTTGCGCATCACGCAACCCCATGACGACTGTGTTCTTGCAAACTGCACGGATGTCTGTATTCGCATAGCGCACTGGCCATACGCCATCGTGGCCGGACGAAACAACTAGATAGCGGGCAATTTTATCGTTGACGCCAGCTGGATCAATAACAAGAGCACCAAGGTCAATGGTTGAGAAGAATCTTGAGCCACCGTGGAGTACGCCACAGGTGTCAATGACGGCATCTCCATTAGATGCCCCCACGACAGCTAGGGCACGCTCTAGGACCTGACGATTCTGCCGAACTTCATATCTGGTGCCTACAGTTGCCAATGCATCAAATGTGCCATCGTTGTTCTGACGTACGGTTGCCCTCGAATCGTCAATCATTACAACTGAGCCGTCAGCATTTCTTATTAGGTTGCCGTCATCATCAACGGCGGCCACTCTCGTCAGCAGTACGTCATAATCGGCACTAGCTGCCTCAAGCATTGCATCCAAGGTCTGCAGGCCCTTCATCGGGGTTCCGAGGCGATGCCATGGGACCTGATGGTCTGCATAGGCAAATTTGGCCGTTCCGTCTCTGTTGAATTCAAGATCGTGACTCATCTTGCACCTTTTTGAAATAGATTTATTTATAGCCTGGCAGGTTGACATTCATCTTTGGCGGACCTATCTTTGTCGCATGAGCAAATCAACATTTATTACTGAATTGTTAGATAATGCAGCCCTCGTGAAGATGGCCACATGTGCTGATAATAATGGCCCAACAGACATTGTCCCAGCCCTCTTTTACTCAAACGGTAAAGATTCTGGAATGCTCGTTTTGGATCCAGAGGACTTTGAGGACACGTGCGAATGGCTGGTATACGCGCTTGCGTTCATGGGTCAAAAATATGGCCCATTTGTCAAGATTGGCCTCGTTTCCGACTCCCTTGCTCGCGATTTTGGCGAGGATGAGGACCCAGATGAGTTCATGTCTGGTTCTTCCTTGGCTGACAAGTTTGACTCTGACCCAGCATCTGGAGTTATTGAGGCCCTTATTTGCTCGGCAATCTTTGCTGACGGCTCAACAGATACCGGCATGGTGAATTACTCCTACGGAGACGATGGGATGCCTGAATTCGGCAAGATCCAGCTCCTCGGTGAGTCCCATGGGGGCCGTATCCACTCCATTCTGACGAGCTTTCATAAGGCCACACAAATTTTCTTCCAGAAAGGTTGACATACCGTTTTTTCAGGTATACATTCCTGCGTATGAAATCCACACCAAAACCCAAAACCAGCGCGAGCAAGGCATCGGTGAAGCCCTCAACGGGCTCCATTGGCCCCAACGTTCACGTTGTTGAAATCACCCCTGCTATTGCTGAAGCCCTCCTGAAGGAGAACACCAACAATCGCCCACTTAACCGTGCCCGTGTGCGCCTGTACGTAGACGCCATGCAGCGTGGTCAGTGGAAGCTGTCTGGTGACTCCATCAAGCGCTCCACGGACAAGACAACCGGAAAGAAGCGCCTGATTGACGGTCAGCACCGCCTCCAGGCCTGCATCGAGTCTGGCATCGCCTTCACCACCGTCATCGTTGATGACCTGGAAGAAGACGTTTTCAGCGTGATTGACCGTGGCAAGAACCGCACTGTCAATGACGTGATGCACATCGCCGGCGTCGGCACGTTCAAGCACGTTGCTCCAGCAGTCCGCACCATGCTCGCCCTTGAGGCCAACAACCATGTCCTCAACTCCGAGCTCATGCAGTGCGTAACTCCAGACGACGTGCTCAACTACGTTGACGAGAACCGCGATTCCGTTGCATGGGCGCTGGCCCTTGGTCGCTCGGTTGATTCCGCTGTCGGTGGCATCCGCTCCTCGTGGATCATCTTCTGCATGGTTGCAGACAAGGCTGGCAAGCGCGAAGAGGCGGAGCTGTTCCTTGAGTCAATCCGCTCTGGCTCTGGCCTCGTTGAGGGTGACGTTGTTCTGGCGCTCCGCAACTGGCTTGTCCGTGCTAACAACATCAAGCGCACAGCAACGATTGAGAATGCCGCAACCTACATCAAGGCTTTTAATGCCTTCCTTGAAGGTCGCAAGGTTCAACTCATCCGTCCGTGGACGCGCACTTCGGAATGGCCGACAATCGTCGGCGGTTCAATGCCAGTAACAACATTCGAGTTTGAGCTGTAGTCCCCCTTCAGCTGAACCGCGACCTGAGCATGTCGTTAAAAGGCTCGCTTTTCCATTTATCGCCAGCGGCGACACGCAAGTCGGTCCAAGACCTTTTTCTTGTTTGGGATGGTTTGAGCCCTCAGTCGGTTCCCATCAGAGAACGCCCTGCGGTCCTCCGCACTCCACGGGCGCTGCTTAGCCACCGTAGATACTCCAGTTACGAAGCTTGCCAGAAGTGTTTTCCATGATCCACTTGGCCATCTTGAGGTTGCAGTCAAGATTCAGAAGCTTTTTAAGGTCTGCATCACGGTCGCCAGTATTGACATTGCATACATCTCGGACAGTGCGGATCCACGATGAGTTAATTTGAAGAAGGCCACTATCATAAGAGCCATCTTTATTGAGTGTCCATACAATTTTGCCGTCTCGCCAGCGGGCGTTTACGGCTTTCGGGTTGCAGCGCGACTCCCGGTAGGCAATGTAGCTAAATACATCCACGGGGAGTCCGGCTTCCTTGAGTTCGTCTTCAAGCTTCGGGCACCTCATTGACTTGTCCGACGGGTACCTCGGTCCTGACTGCTTCGCTACCATCTTCGGTGGCGTCGGCAGGTGGCTGGTGCTCAGTCCAAGGCCGACCAGCATGGCCTTATGCTTGCTGTACGTCTCCCATCCGTACAGGCCGTCCACGTATGCCCCTGTGAGGGCCTGTAGCGCTCGCACAGCTCGGCTGCGCTCTCCAAACTTGTATGTGCCGTTAAGGACGATCAGATCGCCCTGTGACGGCCCTGCGTCAACTACCGATGCTTTTGCGTTAGCTGTACTGACAGCAGTAATGGCATCTTGCGCCATTGACTTAGATCCTGCGATGCTGGCTAAAAGCGACGCAAGGGTAACGGAAACTAGAAGCTTTTTGGTCATTTTGACTCCTTCGCTCGGGGATGGGGCTGCAGGCTGGAAGGTCTAGGTGCCTGCGTATGTAGCAACTGTGCTCAACCAGTTTACCCCCTATGGGCCATGTATCAAGCACCACCCTGTGGATAACTCGTTATATTGCTCAGTTATGCCTTGTTTTACTAATGATTTGCCTGTGGATAACTTTTTCTGATTTTTCCACTATCTATGGCTTATTTATGGTTATTAGGGGCTCGTTAGCCCCGTCTTTAACAACTGACCAGTCGGTTTCTTGTGTTTAGACACGTCTAAACACAGAAACACTCCTTACTCTCCGTGTGTCGGAATGGAGAAGACTCGCTCGTCGTGACCCTTTATTAGAAGCAACGGTCAACGCTACATTACGCCAAGGCTACATTACGCTTTGACCTCTGCGTCTAATAAAGACGTCAACTCCTCACTCGTCATTAGTCCCGTATGGGAATATTAATGATCTTTGGAGCTCGCCCCCCTTCGCATCCAGGCCTACGGCATGGATTGCTCAGGTGATACTCGCTAGGGCTCTTGAGCCCCGCCTTCGCTCGTCGTAGCCCTTATCATGCCAACGGGCAACGCTACATTACGCGCTGCTTCATTACGCTCTGCCCTCTGGCTTGATAAGACGCTAACTCCTCGCTCAGGAGCCCCGTTGATGACGGACGGCCCGAGCTTGACTGGGATCTAGGAAGACGATAACTCCGGCGATGTCGAGCGCGCCATCCATGTCCTCGAGCACGACGTCAACTGCGTCCTCCGGACATCCCAGGGCAGCCGCAACTGCAGTTTTGATGGCTAGTGCTTCACGTTCGGAGCTCTCGAGTCCCGCTACTTCGTACTGGTCTTCGTCATCCGGCTCATATTGCTTTGGCGGGACTACCAGGGCTGCTAACTCCAAGCCCTTCTGCTCCGCCCGCACGCACCATGCGCACGAGATTCTTGGCGCTGACGATGGTCGCTTCCTTGACTCCGTATGCCCGCATGCAAGTTTGTGCTGGTACGTGACTCGTCCCCAAGCTCCGACTCTGACGATCTCCACCACCTCTTGTTGTGGTGCCTTCTTGCGGTTGACTGGTTCCATGGACAATGCTTGACTTTGTTACACCCGTTCGGTACCTTACGTGTATGACCTACTACTACCACAGCCCGATGTACTACAAGGTACGCTCAGTCGTCCGTTTCGCCTTTTGGTCGGCGGTTGGACTGGGCGTCTTCTCTCTGCTGAATTTCGTCCTCAACGGCGTGAGCGAGGACAACTCCAAGCCCGTGTGTGACGTGACGCTTGATCGTGACTTCACGTGGTCATGGAACGGCACCGCCATCCACCTGACAACGTGCGACTCACCTCAGGACGTCGTCCTCAACGTGGACGGAACGTGGCGCTGGTTTGACCCCGTGGTTGACGCATGATCATCCTGATCGCCATCCTCGCCGTGGCGATACTTATCGCCTGAAAAGGAAAAACCCCACCGCTTCGCCCTCCAAGCGGTGGGGTTCCCTTTTTCTCCCTGCGTTGCGGAGAGAATCAGAACGGCTCGTCGTCGGGGATATCCTGACGTGACACCGCTGGGCGTGCCTTGCCCTGCTGGCGTGCTGGCTGGCCGTTTTGCGACTCTGGACGCTGTTTGCGTGAGAAGTCCTCAATGGAGCGAACGGAGACCGAGACCTCTTCGGCAACGATTTCCACCTTGGTGCGCTTCTGACCCGTGTTCTTGTCGTCCCACGTGCGCTGTTCCAAGTTGCCGACGACGGTAACACGGGTTCCCTTGGTGGCAACACGTGCGATGTCCTCCGCAAGCCCCTTCCATGCGACAACGTCAAAGTATGAGACACGCTCCTGCTGTGCCCCCTGTGCGTCCTTCCATTGGCTGTTGACCGCAATGCTGAAAGACACCTTGGCGCTTCCGCCGTCAAAGAAACGGAGTTCTGGATCGGCGGTGACGTTGCCCGTGATTGTTGCTGTTGGTTTGTTCATTTCGTACCTCGTTATGTGTGATGCGGGACTCCCGCGCCGGGAACTATAGCACCTGCTAGTGTCCATGTCTATGGCTAACAAGCTAAATGTTCACGAAGCCAGGCTCGAGCTCGTGCGCGGCATTCGAGAGGTCCTGATGGACTTTGCTGATGACGGCTCGATGTCTGCGGATGAACTTATCGAGATAGAGCGGCAGCTAGGTGATGTTGCCGATGCAATCCTCGAGGCGCTTTCGGTGCAGGTTCTCGAGGTCAAAGACTCTGGAACGTTCCTATTGCAGGCTCAACCGGAGGCCTGAAGACCAGCATCCAGGAGGCGGAGCACAATCTGCTCACTTCCCTCCACGTCAGTCCCGCTCGTACCTTCGGTTGCTGCTGTGACGACCGAGCGTTTGTTCTGGATGAGCTCGTAAATCTCCTCATCAACGGTGCCGGCGGTGACCATGTAGGTTGCGGTTACCGACCCCTTCTGTCCGAGTCGGTGACAGCGCGAGTACGTCTGGTCAACGTCGGCTGGGGTCCACGGGAGTTCCACGAATAGGACTTCCTGGGCTGCGGTGAGTGTGTGGCCAGTCTTCGCAGCCTGGATGGAAAGCACGATGCACGGGGCTTCTTCCACCGACATCTCCTGGAACTTGCGCTTGTGCTCCTCAACGTCGGCAACGTCCATGCCGCCCTGGATCTTTAGGCCGCCGTACTTGTTTGCGAGTTCGTCAACGATCTCCCGGTGGTGCGCTGCGATCACAACTTTTTGCCCTGATTCAAGCCTAGATTCAACCCATTCGTGGACTGCATCCATCTTTGCTTTCGCCGCGATCCGCCGTAAAACAGCGAGCCGGACAAGATGCTGATTGGCTTCGGCTTTCATTTTTGCCCGGACGGCAGCCGAGCCAACCGGCTTTCCGAGTTCTCGAGCTATCTCTTTGGCGCGCTGCACGAGATACTCGACGATGTCGTCTTGAGCTTCTTTGTACTCGCGCATATGTTTGGCAGTCCCGTCAACCACGACTGGGGCATGCCTTACCTCTGGCAGCTCATCAAGCACCTGTGTCTTCGTGCGCCGGATGTAGCAAACGGAGCGCAGTGTGTCGTTCAGTTCGTCAAGGTTTGTGGCTCCATCTATGTGCCACACTTTCCATTTGTCCTGATAAGCACCGCAGTAGCGCCTATAAAAGCCCCATTTTCCACCAAGGCTGTTGAGACGCCCAATAATTTCCAGCTGAGATGCATACTCCGCTGGGCGATTCGTAACTGGTGTCCCGGTAAGGCACAAAACCATTCCGTTTTTGGGCGTTGAGCGTGCGAGTCGCAGAGCGGACTTCGTCCTTTGGGCTGTTGGAGTCTTGACGTAGTGCGACTCATCAAATACATACGCGTTGAAGCCAAGCAGCAGCTTCTCCCAATGCGTAATGTTTGAATACCCTATGACCAGATAGTCGGAAGCCCCGTAAGTCGTGGAAGTAGAATTGACGGTGGCGGATGATCCGGGGAATTCGCGCCGATTGGTCACAGTTTGCACAGTTCGGTGCGGAAACCATCGGTTTATCTCCCGCTCCCAGTTCAACACGAGACTGGGAGGGCACACAATTAGTGCGGGAAAGGCGGCGCTTGTCTGGGATGCTAATTCTAGCGCAGCCAGAGCCTGCACTGTCTTTCCCAGCCCCATATCATCGGCAATGAAGCACCTGCGCGCATCAACTGCGTACGCAACACCAGCCCTCTGATACGGGAGTAGCTCACCTTGGATGTTTGGAACTACAACATCTGCATCTACGGAGCGGCTAGCTTCACTTTTTTGTTTGCGCGTAGCTACCAGGTTTTCTGCGTCTTCACGAAGATCGTCATCAACTGGCAATCCAAATCGGTCGGCCCAGGCAACCGCCGCATCAACGGCTGTGTATGGGACCCTCCAAGCTTTCGTTTTTGAGTGCCAGGTTACTCCAGGCAATTGTTTAACGTTGCGAACCTTCACTGGGTCGTAGACAAACCCAAGGTAGACCCATTCGCCCTCGCGCCGAAGACCGAACGCTTCGGTGTCAGACGGCGGCACGGTGAATCGAGCCACCGATGGCTCTATAAAGAAATTGTGCTTCTGCGCAATTTCTCGAGCTGCCTCAATCTGCAGTACTGGCACCTGCCAGACCTTGAACTTGCGGTCAAACTTTGCTCCGGGGACGCAACGAAGCTCGTCAACAACGGCTTGGTTGTACTCAAAGTCAAAGATTAAGCATTCTTTACTGAAGAATAAGTTGCCAGCGCTCTTCACGATGTGACCATGGTTGAGTTATTCAGCTCCCAAGAAGGAATCCGGCGATGATTACGGCGACAATCTGAATCATCACACACCAGCCTTATCGTTGTACACGTGCTCTTGGGGCTTGATGCCATATTTCTTGACATACATCTGGATGAGTGGCTTGCGCTTTGACTCAGTCGTCCCACCCCAGATCCCGTCGTAAATCAGGTTTTGGATTGCGAAGTTGAGACAATTGATGCGTACTGGGCATGTGGCACAGACTGCAAGCGCCTTCTTGCGCCCCTGTCCATTGCGTGGAAAGAAGAACTGCGTGTCCTGATCGTGGCACGCACGGTATTTGCGCCAATTAGCAAGCTGGTCAGTCATTACTTGACCTCCTTAGTAGTAGTGAGTTCGCAAAATTCTACCCAGCCTGGGCCATTCATCTCTGGATCCTGACAAATAATTGCGCCAGTTCCGTCTGTGAAGCGGATGAGAATTGTCTCTTCTTTGTCGCAGTACCACGAGAGCTCGGAGATATCGGGCTTGTTCAGCGGCACCACGTCTTTGATCGTCTTTCCAACGAGGTCCTTGTTGATCATTTCTGCAAGTGTGGCCACATGGGCTCCTTCCTTAGTAGTTGGCATTCAATATAACTAACCCAGCTCATTTTGTCAAGCTTTACCTGGGGTTGTGTTTGATGATTTGATGATTAAGGCTTTGATGATTTGATGATTAAGGCTCGTTAGTCCCGCTCGTCATACATACCAACCACGGGTTGGTACATATGAACTCGCTAGTCCCGTATAAGGCTCGCTCGTCGCAACCCTTTTTTAGATACAACGGCTACCGGTCCATTACACTTCGTTCCATTACCCGGTTGCCTCTGTATCCAAAAAAGATGTTGACTCCTCGCTCGCCACAGGTCGCTCGATCGCTCGCCTGCGTTCTGCACGTTGCGCAGCAAAGTGCATAACAGCAGACTCGCTCACTCGCTCCCAAGCCCCGTTTTCACTTGACAGGTATTATGACGGTGGTGGATGATGTCCACCGGAGGAATTACTATGCAAACCTTTATCCCTTACCCAGACTTTCGTAGCTCAGCAGCAGTTCTTGACATGAAACGACTCGGAAAGCAGCGGGTTGAGACACTTCAGATTCTACAGAGCCTGGTACCGGTTACCGGACGCAAAAATCACGGGTGGAGGAATCACCCAGCAACCAAGATGTGGCAAGACAATGTTGCCGGGCTCGCCGCGTACGGCGTTGCCATCTGCGATGAGTGGATCAAACGGGGCTACAAAGACACATGTCGAGACAAGATTCTTGCTTTAGGCTTGGCAGCGGCTGACGATCTTCCGTCTTGGTGGGGTGATGATCGCGTGCACCTTAGCCATCAAAGCAATTTACTTCGCAAGGACGGCCAGTTTTACTCGCAGTGGGGTTGGGCGGTGGGGGATGACCTGCCCTACTACTGGCCTGTCTAATACCAAGCCGACTTGACGAACTTTTCCGTTTCGTATGACACCAGATCCTTGAAGAACGGATCCAGATCGGTTGCCCGTATTGCATTGGCGATCTTCGGCCGGATCCTGTAAAGCACGTTGAAGTAGTGCTGCCCATAACGAATGTCAGAATCCTTGACCAGCGTCGCGTCAATGATCGCTAAGAAGTCCGAATAAGTAAGTTGAGTTGTCACCAGCGCCTCCGTTGCCAGTCGTGTACCTGTTTCACCGCACGTTCCTGCATGATCGGTGCATACTCCACGAACTTGTTCATGCACTCTTGGCACCACACGGTCCAGTCAGATGAATCCTGAAGCTCAACGTACGTTGTCTTCCCCATCATGTCGCACCGACCACACAGGACGTATTGGTTCATTACTTGTCTTTTTTGTCGTGGCGCAGTTCTGCCAGGTAGTACCAAGCAAAAAAGGCGCCGGCGACGACCACTCCGAAGATCGTCGCACGCAGGTTTTCCATGTCAGTCATGTTTCCTCCTAGGTAATAAGAAACGCTACCGTGATAATTGCGATCAGGGTCACCATACTTGGAAACCTCCTGACTCCTTCAGGAACAGAGCGAACTCCTGAACGTTCTCAACGGAGAACGGGTAGTGCGCCAACCATGCCTCGGTTGTGCCGACGCCATGGCACGAGTTGCAGGACCCGTGCGTGCGACCAGTCAGGATCTGCACCTCTGGATCCAGTTCCTTGGTCGGCCATCCGTGCTCCACGCCGAGATCATCCGTGCGGATTCCAGTTCCATCGCAGATGTTGCAATGCTCACGGGGAAGTTCCGAGCGCCACTTGTTGTAATCGTCTTGGTGCTCCTGCGTACGGCCAGAGTCAATCTCATCCTGCAGGATGTTGGCCAACTTGATCGCACCTTCCGCATCAAGGCCGTTCCCGTCGTTGAACGAGCAACCTTCAACAACCTCATCCGTGACGATCTCGGACGCAATGGTTGCGCAGTAGTCCAACAACGGACGCCACCACCACACGTTGTTGCGGAAGTATTCTCCGCGCTCCGACTCTGGCTTGATCCCAACAACATCCATTCCCATCTGGGAACCTCCTTCTAGTAGACGATCGAGACGATACATCAGATCGTCAAAGTATGCAACTCTTTTTTAGAAGTTGACGAGACTATTGTCTCGGCCAGCGGCATGGTCTCGAGCCCTGGGCAGCGGCTGAAAAAGAGGTTTCAGCTTGGTTTTACGGGGCTTATGACTACTACCGAAGGTCTCCAGCCCCGCTCACTCGCTCCCATTCCGCCAAGCACGGCTTGTCGTCATGATTCGCTCGATCGCTCCCGGATCAGCTGCATCACGAACCAACCACCCTCCCAAACCCCTACGGGGCTGATGACCATCCATCTTTGACGGTGGCGGATGAGCCGCCGCGGGGTCCCCGGAAATCGTTTTTTCTTTCCCCCGGGGTGGAGCCACTCCGTTTTTTACTCTTCGAGCTGGAGCTCGACGTCATTTATTTCCGTTAACTCGTGAGCTCGACATCAGTTTTTTCTGTGACTCGTGGTCGAGGTTAAACAACTCCTCAAGGCAGACATTTTTTTCTTCTGCACGCGCTAGCTGCTTGCAATGTGTTTTGTCAGAAGTTTTAGGTAGTAGTTGTTTTTTTCTTTTCGCATAACTAAACTCAAAACCAGAACCTAAGCCGAGGGCGGAGCCTTGCCCAAAATCAGGCTTTCCTGCCCGTTTCCCCAAGAACCAAGACCAAAACTGGCCCCTTCGTGGGGTCTTTTTTATTTTCCGACGGCCAGTTGCCTGGCGTCCGGATCTGGATTAAAAAATAACCAGCATCGAGCCCTGGGGCTTAGCCGGAAAGAATCCGTGCCAAACGGGGCTTGCTAGACATATGACTGGTCCCAAGCCCCGTCTGCCCCTTTTCTCCCAGACTGCAGCTGCTGCCGGCCCGGCCAGGCTGATAAAACAACCCCAAAAACCACGGGACTCCCGACCACCCTTTATTGACGGTGGTGGATGACGGAGCTGCCGCCGGATCAATTCTTTTTTCTTTCTGCCCAGGGCTCGCGCTGATCCTCCGCCGATCATCTCCGATCCGATCTGCCTGCAGGCTTGTTGTAATGATTGACAAACGATCGCACGTCGTTTAAATTTTCAGTGGGCAACCGAACCGAAGCCTCTAGGGATTGCTTGAAAGACTGCGCCCTGTACCTAGCGGACCAACTGTCGGTGTAGGGGGTGACCCTTAGACAAGGTCACCTGCCCATTTTTAATTGTTGCTTTTCTTTTAAAGACTGGATATATTTACAGCTATGGAAAACGAAGAATTTCATTCAGTTGTCATCGGTGGGTTCGAGTTTCGCTGGCACGGAGGTGCTTACGTAGACGTGTCCTACTGCGAAGCTCCCGACTCTGCGTTTGACTGCATCAACGTTTGGGACTACGAAACCAACACGTGCCAGATCACTCTGGATCTTTTGCCAGAAGTCGCCATGGAATGGATCTCTGAGAACCTGCCCGACTGGCGTAACTCTGGAGCCTTGGCCGATCACATCGCCTACGCCGTACGCCACGACCACTAAGAAAGGAAACCATGAACACAACAGAAACCACCACGCACGAAATTACGAACGAGTGCACCTGTACCGTGTGGAACGAGGCCGCCGACGAATGCGCCTGCGAGATTCCGTTCACCGGGCAATGCGCATCGTGTAACGAAGAAATGTACATTCCGTCCCCCGAGTGTTTCGGGTGCTTTGACGAGGCCAAAGATCTTTTTGCCGAAGACGTTAAAGCTCTCATGGACGCAAACGAATCCGGTTGGTGGAAGGTTGAAGGCTTGCGCCTGTGGGATGGCGATCACGCTGGCTTTTTCCACGCACGCAACGTTGCCGGCTTGCTGGAAGGGATGACCGTCCGCTCATCTTGGACCATGCGCTACGTCGTGGAAGCTGACTGCGTGAAGTACTCGCTTTCGCACCACGACGCCCCAACGGGATCGTCTTCTGTTCTGCGCCCGATGTCGGAGGACGAAGCCGAACGTCTTGGTCTTTAAAATGATCACGCTCTTAGCGCTGATCGTGCTGGCTATTGTGCTGGCTTAAAACAAAGTTTCCGACTGACCCACACGCCGCATGCTTAGGCATGCGGTGTGTGCGTATTCGTACAGCTCTTCGGAGTAGTGAACGGAGGTAGATCCGTTCTTCTGCCAACCTTTTATCTTGCGGCTGATTCCTGGAGCCTCGCGCTCAACGCCTAAACCGCAAACCATGCACACGAACAACGCCATTCGTTAATTTTAGGTGCTAGAGCTGGCCGGCGCAATGAGTTTTAGGGGTTTATGGTCCAGAGCCCCGCCCCACCTGCAGTGGGCCGCGGGGAACACGGGACCGGTGAGACCGTCTTCTTTGACGGTGGCGGATGACCCTTTTATTTGCCCTCTTCGAGCAGCGCGATGAGATCTTCAAGCCCCGGCTGGAGCGAATTCGCCTCAACGAAATCAAGATCCGCGATTAAGCGCTGGAGGTTTGGCCCTTTGGTTGCGAGTTCTTCGGCCAAATTTGCGTAGTAGCGGGCGATCTGGCTGGCCGTCTGCGCCACGGATCCACATGCCTCTGCAACATCAGGGCTGTAACCAGCGATCACAGCGATTGATTCGGACGCGGCAAGAAAGAGATCGGGATGCGCCTTCATGATCCGACCACCTGCGAGACCGAGCCGTCCTCAACGATGGTCGTGACCAACGAGGTAACCGCTCCGAGGAGGGTCTGCAGATCAACTCCGAGTTCCTCTGGGGTCAGGTTGCCCTTTTCAAGATCGTAAAGGAAGTTGCACAGACCTTCGGCAGGCGTGACTCCGATGGTGAAGTAGTTGAAGCGGATGAGTTCCGCAATATATGTGGTTTTATTTTCCATGCTCGAGATCATAGCCATCTAGAAATGTATTTGCAAGGTGGTTCTCGAGATTGTGATCAGCTCGTCTTCGGGCTCGACTAGCTACCGGGACAAAAAAGAAAAAGATCGAGCAGCATGTGTAAATTGCATCAGAAATGTGGGTTATGGTCCAAAGCCCCGTTGCCCACATTGGGCAACTGGGGAAGCACGGGGCTACCGAATGCATCTTCTTTAACGGTGGTGGATGAGCTGCTCGACGGGATCTTTTTCTTCTGCCCTGGTTGCCGGATCTCGAGATGTCAAGTATTATTTGAGCTGTGTCGAGTCAGCCTGATTTAAAGACTCTGAGTGAGCGCAAACTTGCTAAACAAAGGATGTACATCAAAATGCTTCACCGCACCCTGACGAAGACCCTCGCTGGATCACGCATTGAGCTGATCCATACTGACGATCCATACACCAAGCTCAAGCCGGGGGCGATGGGGACGATTCGCTTGATTGATCATTTTGGCACGATCCATGTCAATTGGGATGACGGATCAACCCTTGGGCTTGTGCCTCAAGTGGACAAATATATTATTAAATCAAAGACGATCTAGGGGTTGCTTTTTGTTTTGAGCTGTATTAGATTTACGGCATCTACTAGGAGGTGGTTCATCAGAAGAGCCTAAGGGGTGCCAGCAATCCACCCCGTGAAACCACATCGGTTGCGCTGGAGCTGGCCAGCGCACCACCCAATCGCTACTACTAACAAGGAGAATGAAGTGAAGTCACACAAGGCAAACATCAACAAGGCGGTTACCGACTACATCGCCGCACGTGAAGCCAAGGCAGATGCGGAAGAAGCTCTGAAGAAGGCAGAGTCCGCAATGCGTCTCGCAATGGCCGCCGATTCGGTTGATTCGGTGATCGTGGATGGCGTCAAAGTCTCTCTCGTTGAGGGGCGCCGTCCCTCGTACGACGTGGAGAAGCTCCAGCAGATGGTCAAGCCGAACCTGTTCAAGAGCCTCGTCAAGATGGTTGTTGACGGGGAGAAGTTCAAGGCCGCGGTCAAGCTTGGATCGCTCGCTTCGGACGTCGCAGACGCCTGCACCACGTACTCCGAGTACACGCAGGTGCGCGTCACCGCTCAGGCAGAATCAAAAGCAACAGAGGCTAACGTCGCCAGCGTTGCGTAGGAGGTAAAATACAATCGCTTTCTGTGCGCGGGGACTCCCACCTCCTTGCCCTGCAGCACGAAAGTAGCCGGCGCTTAGGGTCCCTTTCCCCTAGGCGCCGGCTTTTTTTATTTCCTGTTGATCCGGTCAATCCCGGTAAGGAGCGCTTTGCAAAAAAGAATTACGTACCCGAGGATCGCACACTTCCACCACGCAACGTTCCAATCAGCGATATCCGAGGATCGGATAATCCACAGAGTTATCCACACCGCGCAAGCGATCAGGATCGTTCCGTAGATCAGAGCAAAGAATTTCGTCCAAGCGTTTACGGCTTTTTCAAATTCTTCGTCACGAGCGGGCGGCAGGCCTTCCCAGTTAAATTCTTTTGACCATTCAAAGTCCTTAGGCATTGACCTTGGCCCTCTTGACGATCTGGTGAACCCGCTGGCGAGACAAGTTGTAGCGCTCAGCGATCTGCTCAAGCTTTTGGCCAGACTCTCGAGCCTCAATAATTTCCACGTCTCTCTGTTGCTCAACTTTTCTTCCCGGCTTAAGCGGTCCCCAGTTCCAATCCGGGAATTGCTCAAGCTGAGAAATTCTGTGAGGCATCAAATCTCCTCGATGGTAAGCAGCTCGAGTTGCGCAAACCCATGGTCCGAGGCTAATTATCTCGCCATCTAGCTCTATTTTTGCTGTTGCGGGCACCAAGGCAGTTCCGTTGAGCTTTACATACTCTTCGAGAGCTTTGACCTTCTTGTCCCATCTCTTTGTAATGTTCATAAGCAGGACTTTACTACAGCCAACGGGGCCAGGGCGAGTGCATCAAGGTCTCGAGCCCCGCCGCTGGCGGGCATCTTCAACGACGGTGGCGGATGATCTTTTTTTTTCGCCGGCGTAAGCTGCTCTGGGGCCGCAATTGTCAGAAATATCTCTGTCAATCTTTAAATTTCTATACTTGCAAAGTAATTGACTGATCGCTATGATGATTGCACCTGCTAAGGAGGACCAATGACCCGCAAGGATTACACCCAGCTCGCTCAGGAACTTGCGATCGAGCTCAAGCACATTGATTCGTACGTGCGCCTCGACGATTCAGAGTCAGCCCAGATCGCTGGCTTCAAGCTGGCTGTGGAGTGCATGTGCTCTGCGATGAAGCGCGACAACCTGCGCTTTGACAAAGAGAAGTTCATGAAGGCGGTTGGCCTGTGAGCTACGACTACGACGATCCGATCTGCGAGCTCTGCGAGGATCGCGTGTCTTACTGCACCTGCCATCGCTGTACTTCCTGCGAGGAGCTTCAGCAGTATGTACGTTGCGACAAGAACGGAACGTGCATTCGCTGCGGAGGGAAAAATTATTCCTGCGATTGCAATTCTGTTTGCCATACCTGCGGTGGCGATCTCATTGATTCTGCGATGGATTTGCTGTGATTGCTAAAGTGATGGATATGCGCCAATACTCATTAGAAGAAATCAAACAGCTTCATGACGTGGAGTGGAAGGAGGCGGCCGATAAACACGGCGACGTCTTCTCCATTCCTAAGTCCGTGGCATGGGTACTCGCTGAACGTGATCGCGCTCGCTACTGCTCCCTCGCCAATCCGGGGTGGTCAGCAAAGGAAATTGTCAGCTACTACTCAATTGATCAGAGCATTGCTGCCGAAGTTTTTGGCACAGTAGATGTCTCAATTTTGGCGCGCACAAAACGGGCCGATAAGTACGAAGCGATCTGGAAGTGGTGCGGCGAAAACGTCTTCGCCCAGGTCACGCCAAAAGAAATTGCCGAGATCGGTGGAATTTCTTATCCAACGGCTTTGAAGCTCGTTGGTGATCGCATGGATTTCTTCCGCAAGGTCAAACACGGGCTCTACGAAGTTCGCGATCCCAAGGCTGACCGCGAGGCAGAAAAAAATAAGTAATAGGTTGACAACCTCTTCAGCATTCACTATTATCAAAAACACTACTACTACCGCCTAGGAGGCAAAATGAAAGTGTCGTCGTTTTACCCGACAAAGCTCGCCATGAAAGTGGACGAGCTCACCATGGAGTCTGGAAAGGTTTTCTGGACCCTTGAAATCATTTGGTGCGAGCACACCGACAGCTCGCCAAAGAGCAATCTGACCATGTTCTTCCATGATCGCGCAGAGCTCGACAAGACCCTTGAAACGATTTACATCTTCGCAATGGGCGTTAAGTCCCTTGCCGAAGCTGGCGAGACGATGGAGTTGCTGGTCTAATGGGTTACTACATCTACCAAGAGTCCTCCCTGATCGTGATCAAGAAGGAAAACTTCACCGCCTGCTACGAGGCGCTCTGCAAGCTCAATGACCGCGACGACCTGAAGCGTGGAGGTGGCTGGGGTGGTGACATCTCCAGCGATCACCCTCGCCCTGAAGGTCTCAGCTATCACCCAGCGCGCTGGTTCTCCTGGATGGACGCTGATTATCCGCTCACCTGCTCTAACTTCCTGCAGATCCTTCAGCAACTTGGCTTCCAGTACGACATTGCAACAGAGGCAAACCCAGCCCACAATCTCGCACTTCCGAAATGGGAAGCCGGCGATCTGTGCAACGTCAGCTGGAACGGCGAAAAGATGGGTCAAGAGGATCTCTTCTTTGAAGCCATCGCTCCATGGATTGAGGACGACTCGTACATTGAGTGGCGCGGCGAGGACAACGACATGTGGCGCTGGCTCTTCAAGGACGGCTCCATGGTGATCCAGAAGCCAGTCATCTTCTGGCACCCGCACGCAGTTGCTGAAAAGCTCGTAGTCAAAGAGCCGGTCGGGTGAGTGGATTCGGATTCTGGATGTTCGTCTTCTTCTGCTACATGCTTGGAAGCTGATGCTCACCATTGATTTAAATCTGCGCGACACGATCAAGATGTTGCGCAAAGTCGAGTTGCCCGCACGGAGCAGGTTTTTCTTCGGATCGCCCTGCCGCTTCGTGCGGGCGCTTGACGTTTTGGTGCACATCGTGCTGCCGGAGTTGATCGAGAATAAATTCGTACGCACCGCCAGGTACCTGCGCTTGACATCGCCACGTTGGGGGCGAAGCTGGCGCACATGGTGATTACTAACCTTTGACGGTGGCGGAAGACCTGTGATAAAACATCCTTCTTATGGAACATAGATACTGGGATGATGCGGCTGAAGAAGCCGTTGCAATTATTCGTGACCAGGTTCGGCGTAAGCCTCGAGCCGATGTACCGCAAATACGTTCTGATTTTGATGCGATGGTTGACGAATTTTTCCACACGCCGTCAGGATCTGATCGTATGCGAGCGAGCTGGTCCGTCATCGGCGCTAACGCCTGGGAGATGGCGATCAAGAATTCTTTTTCTTTCTCCCTCGACTCGGTCACCTCAACGCTAATTCGCAAACAACGAGACTACGGCCATGAAAATATTCGCCGTTTTGGACGCCAGGGTCTGTGCATTCGAGTTCACGACAAGGTAGCTCGACTGGAAAATCTCACGAAGACTGGCGCTGAGCCAAATAATGAGTCAATCGAGGACACACTTCTTGACATCATTGGCTATTCGGCCATCGGGATCATGTGGGAATCACAGGTTTTTCTGCTTCCGCTTAAATAAATAGTGGGGCCCGGTTCAATTTGATCGGCCGGCCCAGGCGTCGCAAGCACCAGACCCCACAGCAGCTCAACTCCTCATCCCCCGACACAGGAGGAGCTACTGATGATTACTTTACATTATGGTCGGGAGTCCCGCCGGGAACTTCCCCGATGTACTTGACGGTGGTGGATGATCTGCTATAGTGATCTCGCAACCGATCAGGCCGGCCGTAAAGTCCGATCCGAGCACTCCGAATACAGGGAGTTCTTTTTGTGATGCGCCGGCGGCGGCTATCCAAATGGTTTCCCCCCTGGAACCCCCCTTCCCTCTTTATTGACCTGACGGTCAATACGAGTTATGGGACCTTAATTTTTAACTTGGTAGTACGTGTAATAGGTACTGTCGGTTGACTTAAATCTGTATGTCAAGTATCTTTAGGAATCATCCCTACAGATATCTGTCTACAAGGGGATTTTTGCGCGCGTATCCAGGAGTGAAGATGCAGGAAAATCTTTTTGGCGAACCAGAAGCGCCGGCAATGACGAAGCGTCAAATTTCTCGAGCTCAGAAAGCTGCTCGAGTGCCGGTGGCGGAAGTGAACAAAGCTTTTGAATATTGGCGCGACATGTTTTGGGCAGGACGGGGCCCCCGACCCAAGCTCAGCGAAGCCCGGTCCCGCCTGATCGCTGCGGCGATTTATGACTACGGTCTCGAGTCTGTGAAGCTGGCCATCAAGGGGTGCTCCTTGTCAGACTTCCATATGGGCAACAATCGAGCTGGCCGGCGCTACAACGACATCGAGCTGATCCTGCGAGATGCAGAGCACATTGAGAAGTTCATCGCCTTGACGGTGGAGGATGAATCCCGAGGAGAGGGTAATTTCTAGTGAATAAAAAAGAACTCGAGACAATTGTTGATCGCATTTTTATTTCTTTCAACCAGAGGCTGCCTGCAGTAGAGGGCGAGCGCCAACGAGTGCTTCGTGCCTGGTGGCGAATTCTTTCCGATCTGGATCCGGACGTCGTCGAGACGGCGGTGGATGAGCTCGTCATGACGGAGACCTTCCTCCCTACGCCAGGGGCCGTCCGTCGTAAAAGCATCATGCGGGGCTCCCAGCCGCCGCCCGCGGCGCTCGAGGCCTGGGCGACACTGCAGACCGTTGCGCACGCAGCTGAGAGTGGCCAGTTCATCGAGGTTGACATTCACCCATGCCTGCGCGAGACGATCAACCGGCTGGGCGGCACGGCGAGTTATGGCATGCGCACCAATGGTGATCGCGCGTCATTCATCCACGTCTATGAAGCGGTGGTGGAAGACTGGTCTATGAGTCTCCTGAGGCTAAGGAAGGAAACGACCGAGTCATGACATCACGCATGGGACGACCCCCGAAGCTCGCTACAAAAGAATTAACCAGCATTACAATACGCGTTGACAAAAATACTAAGAACCTCATACTGGAATTAGCCGATGGGTACGACATGACCATCACGGAATACTTGCTTACGCTAGTCTCGAGGGATGCCGCGCAAGCCCCAGAGGGCCCGTAAGAGGGACGCTAAGTACAACATCGTCGTCTCGATGCCAGGCTGGCTGAAGAACGAGATCGTTGACCTCTGTAGACGAGAGAAGACTGGGATCAACCAGTGGGCCCTGTGGGTCCTCAAGCGTGCTGTAGACGAAGCCCAAGGTCTACCCCCAGCCCCAGAGCCCAAAGCCGGCATGCCTACGGTGGCCGATGAGCTCCGCGCCTACCTCGCCGGCGAAAAAATTATGTACCCCTGTGGCCGGACCGACTGCGAGCCAGAGATCGAGCAACTACAAAATCACGGCTTTTGCAAAAAATGCGGCGTCCGGGCCTACTAATTTCCCCCCCTTTTGCATTTTGGCTATTTACCTGCCCGTGATATCCTGCCCCCATGCTTATTGACCCAGCCTCTCGTACGCTGTCCCCGAACCTAACCGAATACTTCAAGACCGACGCCCTGACCTTTGACGCCCCTGCCCTTGCGCACGGCGTGAACATCATGGGCCTGATGGGTGGTGGCATCGCCTACCAGATCGCCTGCGAGTACCCGATGGTGGAAGTCGCCTACATTGCCGCCTGCAAGACCCGCAAGCTCCGAATCGGGGGATGCTTCCCTGTCTCCACCTCCAAAGACGACAAGCCCTACGTGATCTACAATCTCGCCACTCAAGTAGAGCCTGGACCACATGCCTCCCTGACTGCCATTGACATCTCGGTTGGCCGTATGGTGGAGCACGCTAAGGCTCACGGGATTGACCACATCGCTATGCCTCGCATCGGCTGTGGCATCGGGGGTCTCCGCTGGCAGGATGTCATGTTCATCCTTAACGGACACTGCTCGGACATCCGCTTTAGCGTCTGCTCCCTCTAGTACTTGTCTCCCCACATCTGAGCAAGGGTCGGCCTGATCGGCCCCACCCCTCTTCTCTTCTGCTCTGCCGCTAGCTGTCTACTGGTGAACCCAGCCCACACCCCATGCATGTCAGCTGCAGGGAATTCCAGCGCGTACTCAAGGCATTGCTTCTTGACGAAGCACGCTGAACATATCGCTCTGGCATTGAGAATATAAGAGATGTCCTTGTGACTCTGGGGAAACATCTCGGTCGTTCTATTCTTACAATTAGCGAATGCCATCCAACCCAATCGTTGTATATCTTCCTCTGAAGGAGCACTGGGTTGATTTGTATCGGTTAAATTATTCTCGTTATTGCTTTCCATTATTTGACCTATGTTCCTGAACAAACGTGTTGAACGGAGCGCCTGTGTGAGGGTCAAATTTGGCGGTTACCGCTAGGGCTTTGAGGGCGATTGTCTTAGCTTGCTGAATAGTAGGTTTCCGGTTACCCCTGAGAACCTGTAAGGCTCCCAGTGCATACGGAGCTCCAGATCCTATGGCGTAGAACCCGGCACTATCTGAGGTCCAGGAGTAGTCCCCGTCAATGACGTAGATCATCCCATTGACCACCACCAGAATCGTTGACCCCTGTTCCGCTATATGGTCACTTGAGTCTCTCTCTGGTAGTGCGTACCCTTGTTCTTCAAAGCATGCTCTGAGTGCAGGCACGAACTTGGATGTAATAAAGGCGTCGAGCTTCTTTCCCTTCAATGAAGGTGCAGGAGCCGGAGGAGCAAAGACGTAGTGCAGGATGTTGATGGCCCGCACGTCTCCCGCTGCCCCCAGTAGGTACTTCCCGTTACTGGCGACCTTTGAGCTTCCAGTACCGAGGGTTGTAACCTGGTAGGTAAAGCCGGACTCGTCTATCGAGCTGATCCTGCTGTCTGTCGTGACGACGGCATAACCGTCTCCTTGAATGCCAACTATTGTCGTCAATTGCTGCCCCCTATTTGTTTGAGGCGCGTACTTTCGTACTCCTCAATGAGTCCGTCTAGATGATCGTTGAGGGCTGGGATGGCACGGATTTCCCGCGGCCAAAGCTTCTTTCCCTCACCGATGGTGTCATTTAGGGCGATGTAGAATTTGTCAAGAAGGAGACGGGATAGATTTAGTTCAGATTTAAGTGAAGCGATCTCGTTTATTATCTGCTCATAGAAGTCTGCTTGAAGGTCAATCGTTACTTCTGGATTCTCTTCTTTGATGAACTTGAAGAGCTCAAGAGCTGCCTCAAGGCTTTCAAGGTTTATCTCTTCGTCAGCCATCACTTTTCACCCAGCATCTCTATCCAGCCCCTAATCGCAGTCTTTGATGCCTCAAGTTCTTCCCTTAGGCGTTCAATCTCATGAGCGGCGTCAAGCATTAACTCAGCCAAGTTCACTTCTTTATGATGCGGCATATAGTCCATTAGCCGAAAAACAATGTCATCACTCGGCATCGCCGTACAACTCCTTGTGCATAGCGTCCATAGCCTTGAAGTTGGCAAGTATTTGTAAGTCACGCACTTTCACATCGTTGCGCAGGCGTTCAATCTCATCAGCGGCTCGCCAACAAACATCACCAGCCACAGCATTGGTGAACTGAACCATCGTTCTGAGTGTGGTCACAATGTCATCACTCACCGAGGACAAGAGTACTCTCCTTAAGGTAAATGTTCTCTGTCTTGAGCAACTGTAGCGCCTTCTTTAAGGCTGTGTTCTCTTTCTGTAGTTTCTCAATTTCACCTGCCGCTTGGCATGTCAAACAGACCCCACACGGAGCAAGATCATCTTTGGCGCAGTAGACAATGCGCAACCTCTCTGCAACACTGAAGTCTTTACTTTTGTCTGGCCAGACCATACCGTCATTCATCTTTTGGACCATATTTTCTTCATCTTTTGGACCACTTTTTAGCAACCTTTTCTACTGCCAACTTGTAATTATTCATCCATTTTTTATATAGGTCGCGGTCTGCTTGACACTGACGTAAATCATCTTGTAGGCGTTTAATTTCACAGGTTGATTCAACTAGACACATCTCTAACTGGTTGGCCATATTCTTCTCTTCGTTTAACGCCTTTCGCATCTCGCTAATCTCGGCACGCACAACGCATAGCTCACACCCACAACCGACAAGGTGCACAGTGGTGACAATCTCGTTCGTCACGTGCGCATCTTCCCAACTGGGGTCCAGCCTTCTGGGGCGTGCTCTGGGTCAAGAGTCTTGTAGACGAAACCATGTTGCATCAGGATCCCCCTATTTCCAGTCAGTTCACATGTTTCGGCAGCTATCTTCTCGTACTTGGAGATGACTACGTCCATCTTGATAGCTGTCGC
>JACCDG011601041.1_pt1 | contig 46794 bp, 73 predicted proteins | sample 7442471 | NCBI WGS metagenome assembly JACCDG01 (sample SAMN15323444, study PRJNA562643) | freshwater metagenome | isolation source: river surface water | place: USA:Blue River Watershed | collected 2017-08-17
CGCGATGGCTACGCAGTGGGGCGGAACCGCGTGAACCCGATCACCGGCCCGTTGTCCTCGATCTCGCCCCCGTCCTCTGGCACGTCAAGCGGCGCGTAACCCCCGATCTGCACCACGTCCGGGAGCGGTGCAAGGTCGTGCAGCTTCTCCAGCGCCCCCAGGTCATGCAGCACGCGATCCAAGATGTCCCCGATGTGCTCCACGTCCACAGACTCAAACGCCACGGTGATCCCGTGGCGTTCGACTTGCACATGCCCCTTGACCGGACGCTTCGCCATAGGTCACCTAACGATACACCGTTCCGTTGTAGCAGCAGGAGTAGTCGGGCAGGATCGGGACGGGCGTGAGGTACATGAAGCCGGTCTTCGGGTTGAGCGTCCCGACCCCGAAGCCCAGTGCCCAGCCCGCGTGCGCCTTCGCCCTGTTCATGTAATCTATCGCCCCGACGTCCCCGAGCCACCCGAAGCTGGCCGCGACCTTGGGCTCGTTCCCGAGCGCGGTCCCCTCCACGACATACATCAGCCGGTGCGTGTGTCCTGTCACGATACTGTGCTGATACAGGTCCATTGAGCGGAAGACTGCGGTCCGGGAGGCTACGCCGACGTCGTGGGTGAAGTAGACCTTCCCGATGTTCGTGTGCTGCTTGTATGGGGTATACTTCCAGCGGCGCTGCGTCAGGTGGAACAATTGTGGCACCGTCAGGACGTTCTTGAGTTCCGGGTGCTTCATGACGTAGCGCCTGAGCCGGTCCTCGTGATTCCCCTCTACGTAGAGCTTGTTTGTGGCCCCGAGGCTGTCCAGCTCGTCCAGCCCGTCGTTCACGTCCGCGATCTCCTCCGCGAACCGCATCGCGTGCTCGGGGTCCTTGTCGTGGTCCGAGACGCTGTAGCAGTCCGCGAAGTCCCCGATGATGACGAGGTGCTTCGGGCGGATCGCACGGGCCACCTTCATGAACAACGCCCATCCCTTACGGTCATGGAATGGGCGGTGCGTGTCAGGGACGATCAGGACGGTTTCACTCATGCGGGTTGGCTCACGTCTGAGGAAAGTCCCCGTCCTCAGCCCCAGCGGCGTAGGCGGGGTGGATCGGGACGGACAGGGCCTTCGCGTACCCGCGCACCCGCGCCAGCCAGCCCTTGAGCCACGTGTTCGCGGTCGGGCTATGCTGCGGCCAGATCCCCTTCTTCTGCGGGATGTGCGCGGCCGTCAGCGCGGCCTTGGCCGCCTCAGACCCCCGGCACCGCACCCAGTGGTGCGCGGCGCGCAACAGGAACAGTCGCGCGGCCGCGTCCACGTCCGTCACGTCCGCGAACGCGTCCAATGTGCGCGGCCCCCATACCCCGTCCGGGAGCGTTCCTACGGCCGCCTGGACGAACGTGCGGGCCTTCGCGACGCCCCCATGCACGGCCCAGTCGAACGTCGCCTGCGCGAGCAGCGGGCGGTTCGCGGCAAGCAGGGCGGGACACCCCGCGAGCCTCCAGTAGTCGCGGTCGTAGATCGCGCGCACCTCGCTCGGGGCGATGTAGCGCACGGGCTTGTACGGAAGGTCCAGCGACTCGCGGTAGGTATCGTAGGTGCGCTGCGTGACCCCGAAGTTGGTCCCGCCCCCGACCCCGTGCGGCGCGACGTTGCCGGGGTCGTCACTGCGGTTCTGGTACTTCCCCTCGAACAAGAGGGTGAGTTGCAGCGCCTGCTGGAACGGGGTGGGGCTCACGGCTCCCCCCGCTGCGCCTTGCTGAACCCCGTGACGTACCCTGCCGCCCCGTAGGGACAGCGGATCGCGACGATGGGGGTGCTCGCGGCGTACCAGATCGCCTCGTGGGCGGTCAGGGTACAGGTCGGGCGCGCCAGTAGCACCGGCTCCCCGTTACAGCGCACGCTTACTTGCTCTTGCGCGGGCGTCGCGGCTTCGACGTGGAGCGTGTCGGCGTCGAGTCGCCAGCGGGAGGCGCAATAGGCATGGACACCCTCGGCACTGAGTCCGGCATCGACTGCGCCGGAGACGCGGATGGCGCCGAGGAGTCGGGGGCGTACGGCGTCCCCGCCCCATCGAGGGAGAGCGGCGCATCCTGCGGCGGCGAGGACGAAGGGGAGGACGAAAGCTCGCATACGAGTTCCTGAACAGAAGGCCACACCGCGCGCAGCAGGCGCGTCGCCCACACGGGCAGTTGCATCATCCTTCCCGATCCTTGCGGTCGCCCCGCACAAGATAGCGAATGTCTTCCTTGATTTCCCGCAAGGTCTCGTGGACCTGCAACACCTCGTGCTTGTCGGCCTTCGTCTCCTCCAGCCGGTCCACGCGCGTCTTGTAGATCCAAAACACCGCCATCGAGACCGCCCCACCAGTCGCGGCACCCCCGACCAAGTCCCCGGCCGGTGGGGTCGTGGATTGCAGGAGCGCGTACCCGATGACTTCTGCGATGCCGGTGACGACCGCCCCCGTTGCCCCGAACAATGCCGCACCCTTGAGCGTTCCGATCATAGCCATGCCTGGGAAGTGGTGAAGAAGATGTTGCAAGATAGCGAGGTCAACGGTCTCTCCGCCCAGTGACAGCGTTCGCCGCAGCCGCCGCCCCCATCCCGGTCGCGACGTTCTTGCCCGCCTGTCGCGTGCTCCCCTCAAGGAGCAGGCGGTAGTACGGGACAAAGATGGGATCGCTGGGACGCATCCCGAGCAGGCGCGCCAAGTCTTCGGCCGCGCGCTCCGTCGCCATCCCGCGACGCCCTTCGAGGAACTTGGCGAACAACGCTCCGGCTGCGAGACGTGCGGCAGGGGCGGGACTCCCCCCGGACAGCGGAGAGCCCAAGATCCCCGCCTCGCCAAGCCCGAGCGCCGTACCTTTCGCGCGCGAGCCCGGCAAGATCTCCTGCGTCCCGACCGACTTCGCCACCTGTTCCTTGTTGGCGAGCCGCATCGTGGCGCTCTGCGAGAGGCGGTTCTGGAGCCAGTCCCGCGACTCCTCTGCCCCACGCTGCGTCATGTTCGGGCGCGATCCAATCAGCGGGACCAGCGACTCCTGCACGTTGCGAGCGCGCAACTTCTCCAGCACGTTCCCCGCATTCCCGGTCTCCAGCTCCTTCCCGGCCACGCTCGCGAGATCGTCCGCGACATCAGACGCAACGCCTTTCCGTAGTGCCCCCAGCGCCCGACGTTGCGTCGTGGGATCAATGGGCACATCGTGGATACGGGCGTCCGCCACACCCTGTACGGCTGCGTGCGTGTCTTCCCACGGGGTCTTCTGGAGCTTCCCCGCCATCTCCCCGCCTGCCTCAAGCTGCTCTTGGATCAACCGCTCGCGCGCAGAACGCCCCAGCACATCCAAGTACTGCTGCCCGCCAGGCACCGGCCGCACGCCTTCCAAGAGGCGGTCAACCGCCCCATTCAACGAACGCGCTTCTGCGATGTCGTCGGCCGTGATAGACTTGGCGCTCCCCTTCGCCATCGCCTCGTTCGCATACGACGTCAGGGACTGCAACGACTTCTTGAGTTCGTGGATGGCTTGCAGCGTGGGGCGCGTGCCCCCCTGTCCCTGCACCATCATCTGCGAGACGGGCAGTCCTTGGTTCGTCTGACGATCCGCGATCTTCTGGATCAGGCGCCGAGACGTGGACTCGATGTCGCGGAACGCATCGACCACGTCAGGGAACTGTCGTTCGTCAATCGGGCGCGCGTGCGCCTGAAAGATCGGGTTGAGATCCGAGTCGATGTCGGCGATGTTCTCGCCCATCTTCCGCCCGACCGCGCTCGCAGACTCCCGACGCTGGAGACCGAGCACGCTGTTGACGTCCCCTTCGACATCGCTGGCTTCGTTCTGTGCGCGCCTAACCACCAGTTCCTCAAGGTCGCGATCTGCCCGCGTTGACGGGATGGCGACGTTGCGGGCCAGCGTGCGCGTCTGCGGGGAATCATCCATGAACGCGTACCCCTCTGGCGCCTGTGCAGCGCGCCCACGGGCCTCTTGCGCGTACTGCGCGCCCGCCACGTCATCCGCCCCGATCCCCTGCGCCTCTTGGAGATTGCGGAGTGCCTGCGACGCCTTCTGGCCTGCGACCGCTGTCGTCCGCATCCCGAGGTATTCACCCACCTTCCGGCCGCCCGCCGCGACGGCGGCTGCGGCGCCACCGACCGCCGCACCCATCTTGGCGCCACTGCCAGCCGCGCGCAGCCGATCACCAGGCTCTGCGCTGAGCCCACCAGCAAGCGCACCGTAGGCGCTGCCGGTCGCCATCGCCGGAACGCCCTGCCGCACCACGGCAGGCACGGCACGACCAGCGACCTTGGCCGGGACCATCCCTGCGCCAATCTTCCCGAGCGAGAACGGGGCAAAGAGAGCCGCCGCCTGTCCGATGTCCCCGGCCCAACCAGACTCTTCGTTCTGCTTGTCCAGCCAGCGCCGCACCTTGACGCGGTTGTGCTCCCCGCCACCCATGACGCCAGCGACCGCTTCGTCCAGTCCCCCGAACGTCGCATGGTCGATAGCGGTCGGGATCGCATTGTGCCACTTCTTCGGCGACGTCAGATCGCCCACCAACCGGCGCTCGCTGTTCGGATTGCCCCGGTTGTCTTCCGGGAGCACATCCTTCGGGGCGCTGGACGGCAACTGGCGCGCATCGAACGCCTGCAACGCCTGACGGATCTCCTCGTCGTTCTTGCCCGCGTCCACCAGTTGCGCGACCAACTGCTCGCGTGGGTTCATTAGCGGCTCCCGCTCAAACGCTTGATGCGCTGTTCCCGCGTCTCACCCTGCTGCATGGACGGGGGCGCGGCTTGCTTCGTGGTCGTCCCAGTCGACTTGGGGCGATAGGCTTGTGCGCGCTGGCGCATCTCGGAAATCACCTGATTCAAGTCCCCCCCGCCCTGCGCGATGACGGGCGCCACCAGCATCTCGAACGCATGGAGCTTCTGCGCCCGCATCTCAGGCGTCTCGCCCGGTGCGACCGTGACCGCACCCATGATGATCTCCTTCTCGCCCTGCGTGATGGCCTTGCCACCGCGCAACGGGAGGAGCACGGACCCAACCTGATCGACAAAGTTCTGCGCCTTCTGCATGGCTGGCCCAGCCGTCGCAGCGTATCCGGCCTTTGCCAGCGTGCGCGAGAGCGAGCCTGCTTTGTAGTCGCCCTTCTTGTCCGCGAGGTAGCTCTCCATGACGCTCGGGGCCGGGAGCCCACCGCCCGCCTCCGCCTGCGCGAGCACCTGAGACGAAATCTCCTTAAGCGCAGCCCGCATTGGCTCTTCGCTCTTGAGCTTCGTGGCCGTTGCGCCACCGCCTGCGCCAGTCTTCGGCACCTTGAGTCCGGTCGGGCCAAGCTGATCCATGTCCACCACGACGTACTCGCCACTCGCATCGTCCTTGACGATCTGCGTGCGGCGCTGCGGAGGCGGGTGATACGTGGCGCCCGCCCGGGCAAGGATCTCATCTATGTCTCCCTTCGACTTCACCCTCTCAAGCGCGAACTTCGCCATCATGTCCGACGCGCCAGTCGCCGCCTTTGCGTTTGCCTGCTTCTGCGCGTCATAGCGCATCAGTCGGCCACCGATGCGTGTGTACTCCGGGGAAGCCTGTAGGTCCGGGGCACCCACGTCCTGCCCCTCGACCATGATCGGCTTCCGCGTGGACCTTGGAGCTTTGACCACCTGGCTCGGCATCCCCATGCCTTGCGATTGCAGGAACGCATTCGCCGCAGACGACGCCTCTTCGTAGGGGGCCGACTCGAAGCCGTTCCGAATACCACTCGCGATGTCTTCGTCGCGGCGGCGACCCTCTTCCTGCTTGCGCTGATCCAGCGTGTCCTGTCGCGACTGGCGCATCAGGTCCATCTGTGCCGCCGCTTGGTCGCGCATCGCCTTGAACTCCAAGGCGCGACGCGCTTCCTCGCGCAACTGTGCGGCCTGCTGGTCGTCGTACTGCTGACGCTTGAAGCGGTTTGTGTTGACCTGCGCCCCAGCGTTCGCGAGTGCCCCGAAGAGGCGTGCCATTTAGAAGCTCCCGTTGTACGACGGCTGCGATCCGGGGCGGCGCTTGTTCAGCACGCTCGACCCGAACAGGTCGCCCAGCGCCCCGTAGGACGAGGCCGCATCCCCGGCGAACGCGTCGCCCTGCTGCCCCATGACCCCACTCGGGTTCGTCGAGTAGCCTGCCCCGAACATCCCCTGCCCGCGATTGAAGCGCCCGTTCAGCAACTGCTCCTGCATCATGCGCTCGTTGATGCTGTCCTGCTGCGCGTCACGCGAGAGCCCGTACTGGTAGTCGCGCTCCCCGCGCTGGAACTGGAGGTCGTTCATGTCGTTCCCGTACAACCGCTGCTCGTCCGAGGCCATGTCCCCGAAGATGTTGCGGCGGTTGTTGAACATCTGCTGGTCATACTGCAAGCCCTTGTCGCGCTCGCTCGTGCTGCGGCTCCACGCGTCGCTGTCCATGCCGTACAGGTCGCTGCCCATGTTCCGCAGCCCGCTGGCCTGCGAGCTGAGCACGTCGTTGCGGTCGAGGTATGACTGGCGCTCCATCCCGGCGTTCTCCATCGCGTCCTGCCGCCCGATCTGCCCCATGCGCAACTCGGCGTTGCTCAGGTCCATGCGCTGCCCGAAGGCGTCGTTCCCGAGCGCCCGCGCCCGGTCGAAGGCGTTGCCGCGCTCCGCGTTGTTCGCCTGCTGGTACCCGAGGTTGAGCCCACCGGCGGCGGTGTCCATGTTCCCGAAGTCCGTGGTCACCCCGCGCGCCGCGTTCAGCTTGTCGGTCTGGTCCTGCAACGAGAGCCCCGCCGCCTGATCCGCCAGCTCCTGCGAGCGCCGCACCAACTGCTCGTTCCGGCGCTGCGAGACGTCGCCCAAGTCGCTCGTCGTCATGCCCGCGCCCACCCTCCCGAGCGCAGCGGCCTTCTTCCCGACCGCCCGCAAGTCCTGCTGGAACTGCGGGTTCGTGTCGTCGATCAGGCGCTGCATGGTGTTGCTGGCGAGCGTCGCGCGGTCGGGCGTGGTGTTGAGCACCTTGTTCAACTGCGCCTGCGTCTGCCCGCGCACGGCGCCGGTGTCCCCGCTGTACCCGAAACTGCCCTGCGCACCCGGCCCCACCAGCCCACTCGCGGCGCTCGACGGCCCAAGGTTCGCCCCCGCCTGCGCGAGATAGTTCCGCGCCCCCGTGAGGTCCGTCCCCGCGACCGGCTTATACGCCATGCTGCTCTGCTGTTGCAGCTTGTCGTTCGCGCCCGTGAACGCACTCCGCGACTGCGAATCGTTCAGCGGGCCTTGCGCATTGAAGCCCTGGAAGCCATAGTTCTGGTATGCGCTCTTCGCTTGATCCGTCGCGCCCTGCGCGTTCCGCGTGCGCCCAGACGGCCCGGGGTTGAACTGCGTGTTGATGAGGTTGGAATTGGGGCCGAACGTGGTGTTGCCCTGTGGCTGCCCACCAGCCGGGTTCCCCATAGCGCCAAGCGCACCTGCCCCTCGGCCACCACCAGAAGCTGCCCCTGTCCGCATCCAGTCAGGAACGCCGCCACCAGCCGGGTTGCCCGGCGCGCCAAGCGCGCCAGCGCCACCCGCCTGCTGGTTGACGGCACCGCCAGAGAACGCGGTGATTTGCCCGTCTTGCCCGCCCATCGTGGGGCCGGGGCTACCCGGGAGGGGGCGCGGCGCCATGTAGTTCGGCGTCTGCCCGCTCATGTTCTTGATACCGGAACGGTAGGGGTCAGGAGTCGTCGGATACATGGCTAGGCGAAGGGGTTGTACTTGTTGCGGGCGTACGGCATCTGCTCCAGCGACTGATCCAGCATCTGAGCCTGCCCCTGCGTGCGCAGCGGCGCCGTCGTGTTCCAATTCTGCATCGCGAGGTCGTATTGCTTCTTCCGCATCGCGTCTGCCTGCTTGTCGCTCTGGTATCCCTCGTAGCCCGCGAGCCCGCCGAGCAACAGGTCCTTGTTCTTGAGCGCGAACGACCCCGCGTTCTTGAGCATGTCCCATGCACCCCCGCCACCCCCCGCCGATGCGGCACGCGACACCATCCCGCCAGCAGCGGGGATCACCCCGTCAGCCGAGATGTTGGCGTTCAGCAGGGAAGGGGCACCTCCGCCACCGGCCGCAGACGGGGCCATCCCGAGTTGCGACTTGATGATGTTGCCACCCGTCGCGACAGGATTCGCGAGAGACTTGACTGCGCTGGAGCCCAGCGTCTTGAGCCCTTGCCCGCCCGTGAGCCCTGCGGCCTGACCCACACTGCCCAGCGCGTAGCCCTTGACGCCCGCCTTCAGCGTCTCGCCCGCGTTGAACTTGCCGTCCCCGATGCCGCGCGCGGCGGCTGAGCCCAGCGCCGCACCGGCAGGCCCCCCGAGCGCGAAGCCTATGGCGGGGAGGGCGAAGTCGTCTACCTTCTCCCATGCCTTCCCGACCTGCTTCCCGACCTTCTTGACGCCCTTGCCGAGCTTTTTCAGCCCCTTGCTCACCCAACTCATGGCAGCCCTCGCATCGTCCGAACGTGCATACTGAAATCTAACCTAGGTCTTGCGGCGGATAGCCTTTACGCCCGTGGTAGTGCGGATTCGCACCGTGCTCGCGTCCCCGTCGCTGGTCTCGACCAGGTAGGCCGCGTACGTCGTCCCGCCCTTCCGCAACCGCAACTGCCCGCCCATCCCAGTCGGGGCATCGGCGGTCGCGACGAGGCACAGGTCGAACGCGGCGCCGTTGTCGTAGACCCGGAACCCGCTGAACTGCGTGGGGAAGCTGGTGGACGGCAGCAACTCCCACCCCACGTCCATGTAGGTTGGGGCCGTCCATGTCGTCAGCGCGAAATCCACGGCAGAGAGCGATGGCACCGTATACGGCGACAGCGCCTGCGTGGCCGGGGTGATCGTGGCCGGGGTATGCGCGACGAGCGCGAAGTCCACCGCCGAGAGCGAGGGGACCGTGTAGACGCTCATGCAAGGTACGGACTCCCCGGCGCGGTGTAGTACGTCCCGCCGTTCTCATATTGCACGAACGCCGCCGCGACCTTGCCCGTGCGAATGTTGGAGGTCCACGTCCCGCCCGCGCCCGTCGTGATTGTCTCCCGCAACACCGCGTTCGTCATGCTGGTGTCGTCCGCTTCGATCACCGTCACGATTGCGCCCGACACCGGCGACCCCGAGAGGGTCACCGTCCCGGAGATCGCGAACGTTGCGATGGCGTCCTCCTCCCACGCGCAGCGCACCGCGTAGGCGTTGGACGCGTACGGGTTGCTCGCCGCCGTCGCCGCCACCGCCTTCACCAGCAGGGCCTGCCCCGGACGGATCACGAGATCCGCAATGTCCTTGGCGATGACGGGGACGAGATTCCGTTCCGACCGTCGCTCGGACTCGTATTCTGGTTTTTGCTGCTCGACGGCGGTGTGCATCCGCCCCGCCATCTGCGTCCACAGCACGTCGCCCGCCGTAGCCGTGATCGCCCCGGTCTCGTTGGCTTGCGCGCGGAACACGACCGCCGGGTCGCTGGTCTGCGTCGTGACGAACGGCGCCTTGGCGAGCACGACGCCCCCGCTCACGCTGGTCGCGCGGCACGTCTTGAGGACGTTCTGCACCGAGGTCAGGACCGCTGTCGCGTCCATACCGAACGTGAGATGGCGCACGATGACGTTGACGCGTGACGCAATCCCGTTCTCGATCACGAACAGGTTCTGCGTCGTGGCGTCATTCCCCGCCACGGTCAGCGTCTGCACCGCCCCGCGATACGTGACCGCCATCGGCTAGTCTTCTTCCCAGCAGACGTTGACGACGTAGTGGTTCGTCGCCGGGTTCGACGTGCCCGCCGCCGCGACGATATGCACCAGCAGCGCCTCGTTCTGCCGCAACACGAAGTTCTCCAGGTCGACGATGATCGGGAGACAGGACATATCGGGGGCCAGCACCTGCCCAACCGCCGTGTGCAGGCGCGTCATGAACTGTTCCCATACGACAGTGCTGGCCGTCGCGGTCGGCCCCGAGTTGGCGCCACCGTCCGACGCGGTCGAGCCGCGCACGATGGTGTTCGCGTTGCTGGACGCCGTCGTGTCGAACAGCCCCTTCGACAACGTGGTGCCGCCCGTGGGGACGCCGGTCGTGCGGGACGTCTTGATGAGCGGCGAGACCGCCGTCAGCACCGCCGTCGTGTCCATCTGGACCGTGATGCGCCGAATCCAGACCAGTTTGGTCGCGTCGATGTTCTCGATGGTCAGCAAGTTCTGCGTCGTTGCCGCATTGCCGATCTCTCGAAACGTGGACGCCGAGAAGAAGCCTGCCATTTACAAATCCGTCCTGAGCCAAAGTTGACCCGTGACCGGAGAGACCGGATCACTCGTCCGGTTCTCGATCACGAATTGTAACGCCTGCTGTTGCGCGAACTCCACCGACGCGGTCGGTTCGCCTAACTCGTGCAACAGCAGTTCATCCGCCCCACCGTTCTTGTGCCGACTCGCGTGCGTGGCCGCTGCGTAGTCCGTATCCGCGACCGCCGTGCTCAGGACCCCTGTCCCGGTCGTGACCTTCACCAGCCCCGTGCTCAGCGCCGACAGCGCCTGCTCCGCGCTCAGCCCCGTGCTCGCAGTCTGCACGATGTAGGTAGCGTCCGAGGGTGCCGCGCCCGCCCCCATGCTGGCTTGGAGCTTGGCCACCATCGTCCGCAACCGCAGGTCGCTGGTATCCTGTGTCGCGCGTTCCATCTTACGCTTGCGGCTTGGTGTTCAGGCTCGCCTGCAACTCCGCGAGCGCGGCCTGTTCCGCCACGATTTCCGCGTCCTTGAGCGCAATCGCCAACTGCAAGACCGAGCGTTCCAGCCGGTCCGCCGCCCGCGACGCCCGCTGGTGCGCGACGTCCAGGTCTTCCCACAGCGTGGAGTTGGGGGTCGCGTCCCCGCGCAGCCGCGCGATGTCCTGCACGACCGCGAGTTGCGCCTTCCACGCGCGTTCGATGTCAGACGGGATCATGCGGCGCCTCCGGGATGCGCACGAGGAGCGTGGTGTCCGTGAGTCCCACAAACGCGGCCTGCTCCACGTCGCGCGCGGCCATCGCCATCGTGAACCCAATGGCGAACTCGCGTTCCGCTTTCTGGAACGCGACGTAGAGGTCACGCAGGTGCTTCGCTTCCGTGGGGGTGATCGTCAGTTCCATAGGGATTAGGTCATGATGACGTAACGCCACGCCACGCCGTCCCACACCCAGAACTTGAGGGAGCCGGGCTCGAAGCAGAACGCGGCGGTAGCGGTCGGCGTCCCGGACGGGGACGTCGAGACATACGGCATGTGCGGGAACCCCGAGTTGGACGACGCTGTGAGCGGCGTGGTCCCGTCCGTCCCGAGGAGGATCTTGGAGCCGTTGATACGCGAGGTGGAGCCGAGCGTCAGGGACTGCCCCGACTGCCCGGTGAGCGTGATGCTGCCCGCGCTCCCCGAGTTGAGCACGACCGCAGTCGACGTGCCGGTGCCCGTGACCCCGATGGCCGTCACCCCGTCGCCCGAGTCCTTGATCGAGAACGACGTCGCGCCCACCACGAACTTCGACGTGGCGGCGAGCGAGAGCGGGGAGGCGTTCGAGAGCGTGAGCGTGCCCGACACCGTGAGGGCCGAGAGCGTCCCGACGCTGGTGATGTTGGTCTGCGCGGCGGTCGCGAGCGTGCCAGTGATGGTGCCGGTCGCGGTCAGCGTCCCACGGACGGTCACGTTCCCGGCGTCCGTGATGCTCAGGTTGGTGTTGGCGTCCGCGTTGTCGCGGAAGAGCAAGGACGTCGCGCCGGGGATCACCTTGGCCGAGGCGGCCCCGAACGTGAGGTTGCCCGCCGTCACGGCAACGTTGCCCGCCGTGATTGTGGCGCCACCGGCCGTCACGGTAATCCCGCCCGCCGTGATCGTCATGCCGCCCGTCGTAATCGTGATCGCCTCCCCGGAGTCCGGGGTGAACGTCAGCGTCTTCGTGACGGTCTGCGACGCCTTGTCCGTGTGTACGCAGTCGTTGTTGACCACCGTGCGGATGTCCGCAAAGTTGGAGTCAAGTTGCGCCGCGTACAGGATGTTGCCATCCGTGAAGTCGATCAGCGTGCCGATGTTCGCCATTGCTCAGTCCTATGGGTGCGAGGGGTCGGTGCCCCACGGGTATGCTTCGACCGCGACCTGCTTGATCGAGAATGTCTTGCCCACTTCGTCGTGACCCCACGTGGGCGCGATCCACCGCCCATCCCCGTTCAGGCCCACCACCACGCGGCGCTCCGGGATGTCCGCAGCGGTCGCGCTGGTCCCGAGCAGGAAGCTAATCCCGAGCAACGCCCCGCTCTGTGTCGCAAGCGACACGCTTTGCGCCGTGCTGGTGCCTCGCGAGGTCGTGTACCGCATCGTGACCTGCGTCTGCGAGGTCGTCCCCCCGAAGATGCCCGTCATGCGGTCGTAGTGCCGGTCGGTGTCCGGGTCGGTCCCGAGCGGGTGCCACGTCACCGTGTGCGGGATCGACCGCGTCCCGCCCGCGAACTGGTCGTCCCACACCGCGCCCGTGGGCTGCCCCATCGCATACACGTACCCGTCCGCGTTCCCGCTCACAAGGAACGTCGGGATCAGATTGTCGTCGAGCACGACCGCGCCTGTGTCGTTGAGCCCCAGGTTCCAGCGCCCGATGTAGGCCGGGGCCTCCCCGCTCAACCGATAGACCAGCCACTGCGAGATGACGCTGTTCGGCTGCATGGGCACCCCGATCAGCACCGCGTCAATGACCGGCCACTCCACGATCATCGCCGCCGCCAGATCGTCGACCGCTACCGACGACACCGCCGTCTGCGCGGGCTCCCACATCGGCTGCATCCCCCCGTTGATGAGGTAGGGCTCCCCATCCGAGGAAATGAGCACCACCCCATCGTCCGTCACCAGCATCGGGGAGCGCGTGCCCACCCGCTCGCTCAGGTCCGAGCGTGTGCCCGAGGTCTGGAAGTCGGTATCGACCGCCCCCGTGATGCGCACGATGCGCCGCCCTTCCGCGACGTAAAGCGCGTTGTTGCTCGTGGCGATGGCGTTGAACGCCCCGCCCCCGAGCGGGTTCCACGCGTTGTTGAAGCCACCGACCTCATAGCCGGTCGTGAAGTCTCCTTCCTCACCCCACACGAACGCGGCGCGCTCGGTGGACTTGATGAAGAACGGCTTCGCGTAGTACGGGCCCGTGACAGGGCCGTAGGGGACGCCGAGGTCCGTGAGCTTCGTCAGCCCCCCGTTCGTCGTCCCGTCCCATGTCCAGGCGGTGTTCGTCCCGTCCCAGAAGCACACCACATCCGCGAGCTGCTGCGAATAGAACCGGGCCGATGTCGCCAGCGTGATCGACGCGCCAGAGAACGTCGCCGCGTTGACCGCCTCGCTCCACGTCGAGGTGCCCCAGTTATACGTGTAGAACTTCCCGCCGCAGATGCAGATGGTGTAGCGCGTGCCCGTAGACTTGATGAACTGCCCCAAGTACTGGACCGTGCGCGCCCCGCCGCTCCCGAGTTGTGCGCCCGCCTGCGCGAGCCCGGGGCGCCCCAGCACGGTGCGCGCGGCCCGCCCGGGCGCGATGTAGCAGTTCGTCAGTTCGACCGCGAGGTTCGGGCGTGCGACCGCCGTGTCGAGGGTGTCGTACATCCCGACAATCGGCTGGCCCACCAGATCGGTGCGCGTGCGCGGATACTGCTGCCCACGGGTACGCGGCATCTACAGCCTCCCGTAGCTGACCCACCATGCGGGCATCTCAAGGTCCTCGTTGGCGACCCCTGTGCTATCCGCAAACTGCGCGCGGATCGCGGGGAGCCACGTCTTCCACGCCCGGTCGTAGCCTTCCTGCCACGGGGCCGGGTCCCGCAGCCCCCCAATCGCCGCAAACTTGAGCAGCGCCTTGTAGACGAGCAGGATGCGCGCGGGCGCGGGCTTCAGGATCGGCTCAATGCTATCGCTGATCGACGCATCCGCCCGCACAAACCGCGCGTACGGGCCGCTGTCGAAGGTCTGCGCGACGTTACCGGGCATCCGAATCTTGTCACCCTCGACCACGAAGTCGCCCCACGAGGTCCAGGAGCACGCCTTCAGTTCCCGCCCGTTGACCGTCCCGTACACCTCACACGCGAGCGGGAAGATCGCGTGCCCGTTCGCGTCCGTCCCGAACGTGTACGTGACGCCCCCGTCCGCTGATGTGAGCAGCACCGGCGCCCCCATCTGCGAGAGCGGGGCGAGTGCCGCCAACTCCCCGAGCACTTCGGTCTGTGCTTCGGTCAGCAGCGCATAGACAAACGGACTGGTCACCAACTCGTCCGTTGCCGGACGGTTGATGTACCGCTTCGTGCGCGCGAGCAGGTCGGCACTATCCCAGTCAGCCATGTCTTATCCCCACAAGGCAGCCATCGCCCGGCGCCGACGATCATGCCCCGGGCGATACGTTTCAATCACGGGGGCCGACGCCCCAAGGCCCGAGTACGAATAGTTCGCCGCTGCCCGCTCGCCCGCCGTGTTGATCCCCCCGGCGGACGGCATGTGCATCCCGAACTCCTCCAGCGCGACCGTGATCGTGGAGGCGCGCTTGGCTGCGGTGTCGATCGCCATTAGACGTACTCGCCGCGCGTGAAGGTCGTGCCGTCATCCGACACCGTGCTCGTCGCAATCGCGGCCGAGTCCGCATCGTTGCGCACCACCTGCGTCGTCGCGGTCTGCGTGATCTTGTTGCGTGCCTTCGCGAACAGGAAGTTGAGCTTCGTCCAGATCGGGGCATTCGCTGCCGGGACCGCCGAGGCTTCCGCCAGCGTCGAGGCGAACGCGGTCTGCACGTTGTCAGCCGTCGTCGTGTCGCTGCTGATCTCGACCGCATCGACCTGGAGTTTGTCGGTGCCAAGCACCTCGCTGTCGTAGACGTTCGCGGGCTTGATGATGAACTCCCGGAACACCGGGGCATGGGCCGCACCGATGGCACAGACGCTGAGACGCCCCAGCCGGTTCAGGTTCGCGGCGGTGAGCTTGTAGCTGTAGTAGCCCGCCCCGTCCCCAGAGATGTGCGCCAGCGTATTCGTCGCGTCGTCGCCCGCCACGCTGTCGAGCACCAGCGTCGGGGCCGAGTTGTCATCGGTCTCCGCGATCACCGTGACAGCCGTCGAGGCCACCGTGAGGGCGGTCTCGGGCGTGACCCCATCGGTCGCGTCCACGAACGGGCCGAGCGCGATGGTCACAGCGGTGTTGGTCTTGAGAGGTGCAGCCATGTGTTACGCGCTCCTGCGCTGACGATAGTTGTGCATGAACAGAGGAAGTTTCGACGCGCCACCGCTGCTGGTGACACGCAAGCGGACCAACACGCTGGCCCCGGCCGGGGCGTTCGTGGCAGAACCGGACGCGGTGTTCGTGTAGGTGGCAACCCCGCTCGACGTGCCCGACCCGATCTCGTGCGTCACCATCCCGAGCCGCAGGTTCGCACCCGCCGTGACCGAGGAGTTGATGCGCGAGGTCGAGGTGATGCCAGACAGCCCACTGCACGTGAGCGCGTGCGTGTGCGAATAGGCGTCAGAGTTGGAGCACCAGAACGTGAGCGCCCAGTCGTTCGCCGCAAGGCCGGGGTCGGTGTCATAGGTCCAGACGAGCGACGTGCCCGCCGTGTTGTCGCTGGCGAGCGCGTTCCCCACCACGTCCCACGTTTCGCCACCCGCCTTCGTGAACGAGGCCATGCGGCCCGCGAAGCAACTCGCGGTGCCCCCGCTGTCCGTGATCGACAGCGTACCACTCTCGGTCCCGTCCGCGATCTTGCCGTATGCCCAGATAGAGACGTTGCCCTCATCCACGGTGCCGTCCGTGCCCGCGCCGCCCGTTGTCGTCCCGAGCGCGGTGAAGCCACTCGGGGTCGGGACCGTGCGGTTCGCGTACTTCTGCCCGATCACCAGCACGATGTAATCCCCCGCCGAGACCGTGGGGTACGCGGGCGTGATCGTGCGGGTGGCGCTGCTGCTGATGGCGGCGACGTTGCCAAGTGCGATAGCCATTAGATCGGCCAGCCTGTCGGAACTGTAAGTGCGTTGATAGCCGAGGGGCCAGCCGGGAATCCGTTGGCGCGATAGTACGGTCCAGACTGCGCGTTCCCGAACAACTCCCCGAAGATTTTCCAGCCGACGTTCCAGAGCCCCCACTCATAGGACTGGACCGTAGTGGAGTTGGCGGCAGCGTCTACCGCACGATCATACCACGTCGAATACGTGGCGCCGTTCACCGTGACACCTGGGAACTTGGCGGCGCAATAGGCGATGGCGGCAGCATCCATCCCGAAGTACACACACGTAGCGGCCCCGCCAAAGCCCTGACTTGCCGGGCCATTGCGATTCATCCAGTACGGAGCGCCCCACGCGGCAGTCGGGTACCCCGTGTCACCCGCCACAAGCGCCCGCGTATTCAGCAACAACGCATCCACGTTTGCCTTCACCATTGCCGGGATGCGAGCGTCTGCGTACACTTCACGCTCGTACGCAATCAGCATATGATTGGCAAGCGACAACTGGAACGTTGGGAAGTCTTCGGCGTGTGGGGCGTTGTTTGCCGTACCGTCCGTATTCGCGTAGTTGATCCCAACAACCCCGTTACGCCAGTCACCAGCCCGGTTCCACGAACGAGCTTCCCATGCATCAATGATGAATGGCAACTCGGTCGGGAACACCATGTTGCGGTTTCCGTACCCCGATGGAGACGACGTGCGCCGATTCGCGCCAATGGCGTACGCGACAATGTGACGCGTCGCCTTGAACACATTGGGGCGCATCCCGTATGGCTGGCTGATATAGCCCAGATCGCCCGATACCTGAATCGCCCCAGCCTGCGTTGCGCGAACCGACGAATTCTGCATCTGGTGCGCGGCGTTGACGCGAGTATAGAATGGGGCATAGCCAGACGCCTGCCAGCAAGCGGCATAGCTCCACAGGCGCTGTGAATACTGCTCGGCCCAGTCTGCGTTTGATGTCTGCGTGAAACGCGCCTCACCCCACACATTCGGGGATGGGTTGTACCCAGAGTACGTCGGCCCCGGGAACACGTATTCTGTCAAGCGATAGCAGAGCGCCATCGCGTCCTGATACCATTGCGGGTTCCCTGTCTTGCACCAATGCGCCAATAGAGCACGCGGCACATCGTAGGTTGAGCGGAACTTGTCAACCGATCCGTTCGCCCCTTGGTCACGATTGACCGTGTTGTTCCGCAGCGCATTTGCTCGCGCCTCCAACAGTGTCGTGAAGCGCGCGGTCTCGGCAGCCGTCTGCTGTGAGGCGGGGATCAGTGGCTGGAACGTCAGGTCCGTGGCACAGAGGTACGCCGTATCCGTTGCCAGAAGCTTGGCCGTGGGGAGCGCATCAATACCCCACGTCTGCGACGGCTGTGTGACCCACAACACGGTCGGGGTCAAAGACGTCTTGGCAAGATCGGTCGTAGTGCGAGCCGTCCCGATGCGTGCCTCGGCCGAGATCGGAGTGCTGTTCGGGATGTCATACCGGAACTGGTAGATCAACGACCGTACACTTCCATCCGGGTGACGACCAGGCATGGCCTCAACGTAACACGACTGCTCCACAGCATTGACAAAGATCGCAAACTTGCGATCTGTTACGTCCTGCGCCGTCATCGCCCCGGGCGGGAGTGGCCATCCACCCGCAACCAGAATGTTCTGCCCAGCCACGCTTCCCAGTAGATTCACCGCTGCCGGGATGTTTGTCGTCGGGACATTGGACGCCGTGACCGTGAACGTCAGCGTCACGTTCTGCGGCGAGTTGCTGGCTAGCGAGTCGAGGATCGGAATGGTGATCGTGTAGACCGCCGCCGACAGGCTCCCAACGGCCGCGCTCACGGTCACGACATGCCCATTGACCGACGTGCTGACCGCGCTCGCCCCCGTCCCGGTGATCGTGCCCACCGTTGTCGTGCCCAGCGCCGCCCCGTTCCCGCTCGACACCGTGATGGTGCCCGTACGCGTCACGCCAGACCCCTCGACCGCCGTCAGCGACAGCGTGGACGAGGAAAGCAGGATGGTGGGGGTGGGCGGGGGCGAAACAGCGGTCACCGTCAGGGTGACCGTGACGTTCTGCGGCGAGTTGCTGGCGTCCGCGTCAAGGATCGGGACCGTCGCGCTGTACGGCGAGCCAGCAGACGTGAGCGCCGCCGATGCGGCAGTCACCGTGAGAGTATACGGATCGTTACCAGTGATCGCAGCCGTCACACCCGTCGAGCCTGTGCCCGTGATCGTGCCAACTGTAGGACCGGCCAATACACCAGCCGTGCCGCTCGTGATGAGGACGTCAGCCGTTGCCGTCGCCGCGTTCCCCTGCTGCACGCTCAGCGCCACCGTGGACGGCGAGCGCACTATCGTCGGCGCTGCCTGCGCGGCTCCCACCACGAAGCTCACCGTCACGGTGCGCGGCGAGTTGCTGGCCTGCGGGTCGGTGACTTGCACGGACCCCGTATAGGTCGCCGCCGAGAGCCCGTCCGGGTCGCAGACAATCGTGACCAGCGCGGGGAACCCCTGCTGCACCGTGGCGCTCAGCCACCCGCTTCCGCTGTCCTCCGTGACCGTCCCGATCCCGACACCCCCGAGCGGGGCCCCAGTCCCGGACCGCGCCGTGATGACGGATTGTGTCGTGGCGGTATCACCCGCCGTTGCCGACAGGCTCACCGACGACGCCGACAGCACCAGCGTCGGCACCCCAGCCGGTAAGGACGATGGCGGGATACGCCGCCCGCGACGGCGACCGCGCGGCATTAGCCAGTCACCGGGACGCAGTACAAGGTCATCCCGGACGCCCCAGACGTGTAGTCGAAGTACAGGTCACACCCGTCCACGACCACCTCGTAGACATCGTTCGTCGTGATCGGGGTCGTGTTCGTGATCTCGGTCGAGTCCGTGTCCTTGTAGTAGACCGGGGCGATCAGGTCGGAGCCCGTCAGCCCACTGTACCGCGCTGCCTTCTTGGGCTGCGCGCTCCCGGGCGACCCACCACCCATCTTGGCGTGAATGATCCACTTCGACACACGCGACGTATCCGCGTTCCCGATGGGAACGACAGCCGTCGTGTCCAGTTCCACCTTCTGCACGCCGCCACCAAGGGGCGTAATCTTGTTCGCCACGGGTCGGTCCTCGTCTAGCCCTTCGTGATGGGATGCTTACGCGGGCGACCAGGCCCACGCTTTTCCGGCAATACCGCAACGACCGGCTGCCCGACATGCCCAAAGTCTGCCCCGGGCGCGTCCATCGGCTTGACATACGCCACCGGCGCCTCGTCTTCGTCCTCGAACGTGTCGACGTCGGCCGCGACGAACGGGGCTTCAACCTCAGCCTCGTCCTCGAACTGCCCAGCCGCCGCCACCGGGAGTGCGCCAGAGAACGCCTCGTCCGCGCTCCACACCGTCTTGAGCGCATCCAGCATCCGCGCCTCAAGCCCGGGCGTCACCCACTTGGGCTTCGGGTAGTAGCCGCCATCCGCCTTGCGCAGTCCCAGCGCCCACGGGGACTTCCCGGCCTCCATCGCCAGCACGAACTCGATGGGGAGCGGGCCAGAGCCCACGCGCGCCAGCAATTCGGGCGGGTTCTTGTCGAGCATGGTCGCGAACGCGGCGCCGTAGAGGTCCTGCGCCTCCTTGTTCAGCTTGCGCGTGTACGCGTTGCTCGCGGCCAAGAGGTCGCGCTTCCAGCCGTCGTAGTCGATCCGCACCACCCCCATCCGACCCTTGACCGGATTGAGGTACTTGCTCGGGGTCGGGACCGGCTGCTTGAAGTTGCGCGGGACGATCATGCCCACCGGGGCCAGCGTCTCCTTGTCCACTTCCGCGACGTACTCCCGGCCATGCTGGTCGGTAAAGAACTGTGTCGTGCGACGCTGCCACTGCTCGCGCTGCCCAGACGGGACGGCCATAGGTACCTTCGGGTTAGAATCCTTCGGGGATCGGGACTGTCCCGGTCCACTCGTGCATCAATTCCTTCACCAACTCCTGCTCGTCGGCTTCGTCGTCGAAGCCCTTGGCCTCACTGCGGGCCATGCTCGGCGTGCGCTTGAGCGCCCATGCCAGCTCGTCCGCGTTCTGCCCGATCTGCTCGCCCCACGAGGCCACGAATGCCTTCGCTGCCCGTTCCACCATCGCGGCGTCTTCGCCATCCAGTTGGCCACGGTACTTCGTTGCCAGCAGGGCCAGCTTCATTGCTTCATCGTTCCGTTCCTTCGCCTCCCACAGCGCGTCCCACGTGCGCTGGTCAGGGACGCAGGCCGGGAGGTCGCCGGGCTTCGCCACGTCGCGCCGCCCCGTCGCCAGATACAACAGCACCTTCTCCCACGGGTGGAGCGCATAGCGGTGCCCCCCGCTCTCGCCTTGCAGCACCCAATACGGCTGCGCCCATCCCCCGAACTTCTGGTACAACTCCCACGCCGTCTTCGTGATCGACGGGGCGGGCCCATCCACCCACACCCCCAGCGCGCCAGAGTACCGCCCCCCGCTACGCGGGTGCGGCCCCTCCAACTCCTTGAGGATGTGCGGCGGAATGGCCTTCTTGGGCAACATCTGGTAGATGATCCATCGCTGGACCGGCTCCCAGGTGTCTCCCGGTTCCCACCAGATCACCGCCCGCGCCTTGTGCTCAAAGCGTGACGGGGGCGTGATCCGGTCCAACTGCTCTTGCCACGACGGGTGCGGCGCCTGCGTCCAGATCAGGGCATCTACCATGGTCTGTTTATCAGTGAGGGCAGGTCCGTGTGGTGCGACAGGTGCAACACTCATCGTGGCAAGAGATTCAGGTTAGGTCCCGAACGCCGAGGCGCCGCCACGGGTCGGAGTGGTGTCGGTCGGGATGACCTGCACCGTCACCTTCACCGCCGAGGCGTCCGTCGTGACCGTGTTGTTGTCTGCCGTGCAGCGCAGCCACAACTGGTCGCCCGCCGCCAACACGTTCGCGGACGAGGCCGTGACCATCGTGAACGACGACGGCACGAACGCCGTCACCGTATCCGAGTTGACCGTATCCGTGATGAGCGTCTTGGTCGAGCCGTCCGTGGACTTGTACAGCGAGTACGAGCCGGTGCCAAGGTTCGTGGCACGGCCCGACGCCACCTTTGCCGACACGACCGTACACGCCTCGTTGACGAACCCGAGGAAGTGGTCGGTGGAAGTGTTGATGACGAAGTACGCGGTGTTGGCCGATGCAGGCTGCGCGCCCACTACTGCTGCAAACGACACGTTCTTCGCCGCCGCCTTGTCCGAGAGTGCGGCCACATCGACCGCACTCCCGTAGGGCAGCCCGAATTTGGAAAATCGGGTGCGCGTGGCCATGACTTAGCTCTCCGTCAGTCCGCTGATGTATCCGAACGAGGCGCGCGACCGGCACGCCAGCCCGAACACGGTGTTCATCGCGAAGAGCGACGCTTCCTGGTTGATGAGGTCGATCCCGTCGCCCCACTTCAGGTTGTTGGTCGGCTTCGGGAGGAGCATCAGCTTCTGGTACTTGCTCTTCTTGTACGCGATCGCGTGGCCCGGGGGGACCCGGCGCGTGCGCTTGATCGTCTTGCCCTTCTTCTTCACGCTGCCATCGACTTCCATCCCGATGGGCGAGGAGAACTCCATCGCGGAACGCTGCTGATCCACGAGGTCGCGGTACACACCCTGCGAGAGCAGCCACGTGTCGGGCGTCTCCATGCCGGGGGCCTTGTTCGCCACCTCATCTTCCAGCTTCTGCATCTTGGTGGGGTCGAGACGCCCACCCGTGGTGCTGTCCTCGTAGCCCACGTCCCAACGGGTGTTGTCCGTGGTCGCGGAGAGGCCATGCACCGTGTCCGACTTGAGCACGTCGAGGAACCCGACCGGCATCTTGTTGTAGTCGGTCCCGGCGAGCGTGGTGTTCTCCAGCGAGGCCGCACCAACGAGGACGAGGTTGTTGTTGCTGTTCGTCAGCGTGATGCTGATGGTCGCGCTCGGGGTCGAGCTGGACAGCGCCGTGATGGCGCCGATGCCCTGCAACGTGCCCCCGTCCACGACGCCCACATGCTCGCCCACGCGGAAGCGGTCCGCGATGTACGCCGCGTTCGTGATCGACGTGTCACCGAACGCCGAGTGCAGCGTCGCGACCGTCGAGGTCGAGGAGAAGTTGGTGTCCGTGAGGGCCAGCGTCCCGACCGACGTGCCGTAGATGGCGTCGCCGATCTTGCGGGCCATCGCCTGCACCTTCTTGGCGCCGCGACGACGCAACTCGCGCTCGATCTGGTTCGTGTTGCCCTGATCCGCCCACTTCGCCAGATGCGACGCGGTGAACGTGGTGTTGAAGTTGGTCAGCGAGAACGTGGCTTCCTCAACGTTCGTCGCGCTCGGGCGGGCACGGTAGCCCGCGTCCGGGATCGCGGCGACGTTGATCTCGTCGTCGAGGTCCACGGTGAACGTGACTTCACGCTGCGACCACGGGAACTCGACTTCCGGATAGTCGTCCAGCCACTCGAACTCTTCGACGAGGAAGTTGAAGCCCTCGGAGAGATCGCCCTGAATCTTTCGCCACACCTTGTTGACTTCACTGGAGCCAACCGGGGTGATGCTTGCAGCTGCCATCTGGTGTTACTCCTACAGGTACATATTCCGTTTCTGCCACTCTTCCTTGGTCATCGGCGGCTTAGCCGTCGAAGACGTGGAATTCGTGACGGTTTTAGGAGCCGCAATCGGGGGCGCGTTGGGCTTCGTCGTGCGCGCCACAGCGTTCTGCCGTGCCGCCACCGTCACCCGCTGCTGCGACGCTCTGAGCTTGGTCAGATACTCCGCACGCGCCTGTACCGCCTGGGCCATCTTCTGGTCGTTGAACACCCATTCGCCACGCACAAACCCCTGCTCCGGGTAGTCACGGTCCGCGATCCACAGAAACGAGTCTGCGACCGCCTCCAACTCCCGCTTGAGCTGCGCCGCGTCGTCAGGGGTCAATCCCTTGGCCCAGTCCTGACGCACCAATGCGCTGAAGTTCTCGTCGAACGAATAGGCAAACTGCTGCTGTCGCTCGGCCTGCACCTGTTGCGGGTCCGGTTCGCTCGCCCGAAGGGCTCGCTGGGCCTCCCGCTTCCAATGCTCGGCTTCGGCCTGTGCGCGGAGGGATGGGAACTCCTGCCGGAACGCCCGCAGATACTCCAGTTGCTCCTCTTCGGGCAACATGGCGATCTCGGCGTACCGCTCGCCCACCATCTTGGCCCACTCAGCTTCCGCTGATGTGCGCTCCGTCGCTTCGGCCAACTGCTGCTGCAACTTCGCGAGCTTCTGCTCCGCGACGATGCCCTTCCCCATCCAGCGGTGGACCTGCTCGAACCCGTCCGGGGTGACGATGATCGTGCCATCGTCCTGCTGAAACGCCCCGGGGAGGTCGTAGACCTGCCCATCCACCTTCAGCGGGACGGGTCGCCCCGTGGGTCCGCTCGCCTGCTGCTCCTGCACGCCTTCCAGCGCCTCAGGAGCTTCTACCTCAGCCTCTTGCGCTTCCGCATTCGGGCTGATAAACTTCCCGTCAGGGCCCCGCGCCCGGCCCGCACTCTGCGGCGGCGTCTCGGATTCGGGGGCTTCCTGACCTTCTGTGGAATCTAACGACTCCTCAGCGGGTGCTTCCTGCTCGCCCGTCTCGACGGGCTCTTCTGCGATGCCGTCCTGCTCAAGATCGCTCATTCCTGCTCGGGTTGCGGGGACTGCTCAGGCTGACCCTCCGGTCCGCCCTGTGCCCCCTGTTGCGCTTGCGCGGCCTGCTGTTGCATCATCTGCTGCTCAGCGATGGTCATGACGCCAGCGGCCTGCTTCGCGAGCAGCCACGCCTGCGTGAACGCCTGCTGCCAGCCCTGCTTCCCTGTATGTTTCCGAAAGGCGTCTGTCTCCATCGCCTTCGACAACTCCCGATACCGAATCTGCGCGCGAATGGGGTCATCATCGACCGGGAGCGGCGCAAAGATGCCCACCGCTGCCTGGAACTCCGCGTTCGGGTCACCCACCGCCTCGTCGGGCGGTCCTTCGGACCACGCTTCGATCTGCCCACGCACCCGCTGCACCGTTGCGTCTTGCTGCACCCCGAGCATGGGGTCCAACCGCCCGCCCAACGTCTGCTGATACCGATGATACGCCAGCGGGTCCTGCGCCTTCATCCCCAGCTCCAGCTCCATGCGGGCGGTCTCCAGCTTCGCCGACAGCGGCATCATCGTGCCGCTCCCGCGCTTGATCCGCACGTCCGTCACGCCACGGAGATCGGCCCGCGTCCATTGACGCTCCTTGTAGGCGCCATCGGCCCCCACGTACCGTACCCGCTGCGCGCGCGTGAAGTACACCCGCAACAACTGCAAAAGCAACTGCCACAACTGGATCGTGCCAGCGTCCGCGTTCCGCTTGATGTTTGCGACACTCACCATCGCGCGCTCAATCAGCGCGGCCTGCTGCTCATTCGAGCGCACGCTCGGCGTGGACATGCCCTGCGCTTGCGGCGGCAACTCCAGATTCATCTGCTGGGTCATGTACTCAATGACCCACTGCACCGCAGGCGGGAACGTCGGCACCTGCTCAATGACCGGCTGTCCCGCCTCCGCATTGTACAGGATCGGGCGCCCATCGCGGCGCCGCATCTGCTCCGGTTGGATGATCGACCCCACCGGCAGGTACTCACGCGGCTTGTTCACGCGGTCCGCGAACTGGATGATCGACGCGAGTTGCGTGGCCAGAATGTCGTCCATCGGGCCCAGCTTCTCGACCAGCGTCGCCCCGTACGGGTCATCCCCTTGGTGGTCGTCCAGGAACCGCACCTGCACGAGCGGGAGTGAGAACGTCTCCCACCGCTGCTCCTCGGTCCCGACCGCTGCCTCGCCGCCCCACGGGCCACGATACAGCACCTCGTCCGACACGATCAGCAGGTAGGCGCCGTGCTCGTAGTCGGCGGTCTCGCGGATATAGCACTTCAAGGGGAAGACGAGCGTGTCGTCGCTCACCTTCCCGTCCGATTCCGTGCGCTGGCGCGCCACGTCGTTCTTGGCGCCGATGGGGAGCGTGTCCTCCCACCCCTCCGGTCTCCACGAGGCGACCTTCTTGACGCGCTCGTCCGTCCACTCCACGTCGGACGACAGCGCCTTGAGCGCCCCAAGCGTCATCGGCTTCATCACGAGCACGCCGTACGCGTCGTAGAGACCCGCGCACGTCTCGGGGAGGAACCGCACATGGTGCCCGGTCAGCACGCACAGGTCGATGTCCGGGACCCACTCGCGCTTGGCCGTGGCGAGATCATCGCCCAGCGTGCCGTCCATCTGCTCGTACTTGAGCGTCGTCTGCCCGTCCGGGAAGCCCAGCATCGGGTTCACGAGCGGGTTCGCCGGGTCGGTCGCGGCAGGGTGGGCCACGACCTGAATCGGCTCCATCCGCCCGTTCGGGGTGACCTCGGCGTAGACAAACCCTGAACAATACGTCGCGGCCTTGTCTAAGGCGTCCTCGATGGCCTGCGGGACCGTCATCTGGCGGTCGCTCCCGAAGCCCTCCAGCAGCCGCTCGCTCAACTCGGCGGCGTCACGGTCTGCGTCGTCGGCGCTTGGGGGCTCGCATTCAGGCTTGGCCGGATCCACCATGATCGTCGCCACGATCTTGCGGATCAGCGAGTCACAGAGGTTCGGGGACGGGGGGAGCGCCGCGCTCTGCGGGGGCGCATACACCCGCGCGCGTTCGGCCTCCTGCACCAGCCGCACGAACCGCTTGCCCTGCCTCCACCAGCGGAACGCCCGCCAGCGCGTCTTGCGATCATTCATCGCCGCGTCCTGGTCCTTCCACCACTGGAAGACCTTGCGCGCGACCTTGGCCGTGTCCGGCTCCTCCAGCAGCCACCCCGTGTCGCGATTGACCGGGGCGCCAGCGGGGGCCGTGGCCTCGTCCGTGACGATGTTCTGGGACGGGTCACCCTGTTGCGGGGTGTAATCGCCCGGGATGCTGGCATTCGTGGGGTTCAGCGCCCCGAGCAATTCCGTCGCCACTTATTCGTTGTCCCCTTCGAAGATCTTGCGTGCGACCTCGGCCTCATCCATCCCGAACGCCATCGCCTCCTGCGCCCACGCCTCCAGATGGTCCCGCAACGGCCCCTCGAACCCCGCCACGGTCACAATGCTGCTGCGCACCTGATCCGGGAGCGGTTGCGGGCGGTCCTCCACCGGCGCGGCGTGTGGACGAGCGGCCACAGCAGGACGTGCCGCGTCTAATGCACGCGTCAGGGCTTCGATCACGGACGCCTGCTGGGCGTTTGCTCGCTCCAACACCGCACATTTGCTACATCTGGGCACTTATTGCTCCTCCCATGTGTCTGCTGCAATATAACACGGGGTGCCGTCTGCATTCCACACCGGCTGTTGCACGTCTGCCACAAGCTCCTTGATCGGGGCCTCCAGCAGCGGGTTATCGCCCCCCTTGATCTGGCGGGGCTGCTCCGGGAGGCGGGAGCGGGACAACAGCGCCCTGCGCTCCTCCTCGAAAATGTCGTCGCCGCCCGTCCCGTCCGCGCGCGCGTCGTCCTTGCGCACGTCCTCGGGCTTGTTGTCGTCCAGCACGCGCTCCTGCATCTGCCGAATCGCCATCCAGCCGTTCGGGGTCGTGCAGACACGATACAGGTGGTCGTGCAGGTAGTAGCGCATGTTCGACAGGCCCGCCACGCGGCGGTCATCCCCGCGTCGCACGTGCCACCCGAGCCGTCCCCACTGCTCGCTGATCGTCAGGCCCTTCGCCCCGAGCGCCCGCCCCTTGTCCGCGAACACGTCGCCGCCCGCCACCGTGTAGTCCAGGTCCTCGAACCGGAGCCCGTAGCTCGACAGCACCCGCTGCACGTCCCGCGCGATCTCGGGCGGGTCCTTCCGCTGGCCGGTACAGCCGTCCACGCGCACGACCTTCCCGTCCCCGACGCTCGCGTACAGCCCAAAGCTGTACGGGTGGGCATAGCCCCAGTCCACGCTCCCGAACCACGTGCAGCGCGGCCACTGGGCCTTCGCGCGGATGTCCCACGGGGGCATCGTCACGTCGCTCTCGCGGAAGTTGAGCGCGGCGCCCGCCCCGCCCATCGTCAGTTCGGCGTAGACCTCTTTCGCGATGCGCGGGTCGCCCACCGGGTATTCCGCCAACATGCGCTCGAACGCGATGGGCGAGATGCGCGGGTTGTCGAGCGCGGTCGCGTGCGAGTGGAACCACGAGGTCTCAGGGAGTTCCCCGGCCATCGCTTTCGCGCACTGCCGGTTGAACCAACTCCCGGGCTCCGTCGTGCTCACGAACGTCGCCCACCCGAAGTTGTCCGTCAGGGTCGGCAACAACACGTCGAGCCACACGCTCTCCGCGTCATCCCAATGCGCCACCTCGTCGCCCACGACCCCGCCCAACGTCGCCCCCATGCCGCGCACGTTGTTGATCGAATCGCGGTCCTGCGACTTGACGATCAGCTTCCCGAAACCCGGCAAGCTGGCCGTGAGCAGCGTCTCGTTGATCTCCGCGACCCCGGTGGCCTCGAAACGCGGGCGTACCTCGGTGTTCCAGATGATGCGCGCCTGGTCCTTCGACCGGCCCACCCACACCACGTCCAGGCCGTGCCGCAGGCCCTTGAAGATCGGCTGCCCGTCTGCCCCGATGGGCCCGTGCCCCATCACCGCGTTCTGGAAGATCGTGACCGTCTTGCCGGTCCGTCGCCCCCAGCGCGCCAGCTTGAACGGGGCGCCACTGTCCGCCAACCGGAGCTGGTGCGGGTAGAGCCCCGGGACCTTGAGCGTGATCTCGCGCCCGGCCACTACGCGTCCTCTTCCCCGATCATCACCCAGCCCGGGACCTCGTGCAGCACCCCGCTCCCGAGCACGTATGTCTCCCGCGTCTCGCGCGAATACACGGTCTGCCAGCCCCCGTCGCTGTAGAACACCAGCGAGTCACACTGCGGGCACGGCGCCCCGATGCAGCAGCCCTGCGCGAACGTCGCCAACACCCCGTGCCCGTCGCAGAGCGTGCACTTCACTCAAACCTCCCGGTCGTCGTCGTCCAGCTCATCGGGTCGAACGCTTCCACCACCGCGCGATATTTCCACGAGTAGCCGGTACCGTGGGTCTCGCCGGACGGCATCGTGAATCCGTCGCTTGTCCGGGCACCACTGTCGCCAGCAGTAGCCCCCGACGCAATCACACCACTGCGGTTGCATCTTCGTCGAGACCTCGCGAGCATCCAGCGGGCGCCGCGCTTTGCGGGGCGGCACACGCTACTCCCCCTGCGCCGTGTAGCGCGGCGTCCGCTGCGTCGCGAGCGTGCGCAGCTTCGTCACCTCCAACTGCAACGCGTCCACCTGGTCCAGCAACGCCGCGTATCGCTCCGTCAGGTCCCGGATGATCGTCTCCAACCGCTCCTCACGCTCGCTCATGCGTTTCGCTCCAGTGCCCGCCGGAATCCATCCGCCAATTCGTCCGGGGGCGCCTCTTCTCGCAACTCTGGACGGTACGTCGCCAAATGCTCGCGCTCCCGCGCTTCCTCCAACCGCCGCAACCGCGCCCACCACGCACGCCCAGACTCCCCCTTTCGCTGCCGCTCCTCTGGCCGAAATGCCTGCCGTCGCATACGCGCTCCTGATACGTGTGACGTGTGTGGTTGCGTGTGTCGAAACCCCGTACCGCTTGACACCGCAAAGGAACGAAGCGTTTGATATCAGTCTTCACTCCACTCGCTCGTGTTCGTCACTCCGTGACTCACACTCACTCGTTACGTGAAGTTCAAAAGCTCACGAAAAGAAACGTAATCGCGTCAAGTCGCAGAACAAAACCGGGCACTTTTGGCTCAACTCCTTGCCCACCACGCACTTAGCCCGCAAAAGCCTTGCACCTCACGGTGAAATCTTAATGCAATCTTAATGCAAACGTAATCGAAACGTAATGTTCGCCTCCCCGAAGCCCCCGGCGCATGGCCCTGTGGCGCCGCAGGGGGATGAGCGGCCAGGCGGGGGCGAACCGTCATAGTTCGAGATCGGCACTATCCTGTACTTCGCCAGCGGGCTTGGTTCAGCTTAGGGTTGGCGCCACTCTCACCCCCACGCCCGCACCCGCGCCTGGTACTCCGCGTCACGCTCTGTGGGAAACTGCCGAGGCCGCGCCATCAGCGACCCGCCGGTCCCACGTACAGCGCGACCCCAGCCGCAGGCCACAGGCAATACTCGTGCTCCACCGTCACACCAGACCTGACCGACACCGCGCAGATTACGTACGGCGCCGGGAGGCCGTAATACCGGATCGCCACCCCATGCACCGGGCCACCCACCGCCTGGAACCACTCGTATCGCTTCGTCCGCCGCGCCATTTTTTCTGCTCCTTCCCCTGATACGTGTTACGTGGGTGGTGGCGTGTGCTCATGTCGTACCTCACACACGCCCTTGACCTTCGCTTTTTTTGTCGAGCGCAGCGAGCAAAAAAAGACTATGGCACACGTTACCCGCCCACTCCACTCGCTCACTGCGTTCGCTCGTTACGTGTAAGCTGTCTGATACGCAAACTAACACATTCGCGAAATCGAACAAAACCCAGCCCTTGCACGCGCAACTCCATATCACGTCACGCCTTAGCCCCGTTACACAGGTGCAAGATGAGCGCGATCTTTGTGAAATCTTTGTGCAATCTTAATGCACTATCTCACCCGCAGGTATAGGAGGAGGGGGCCAGGCCCGCGCGTAGGGCGAAATGCAGAACGCCAGCCCGCGCACACGGCACGGACTGGCGCCCCACCTCCCCTGCCTGCCAGCGCAGGCCCCACGCCGGGAGGACGGCTCCCGTAACGTAACACCACGCAACGCGCAACGCAAGCCCCACGTGCGCGCGAGACTACGTGTGATGGGTCCCCCGCGCGCAACACCCCCGCCACGGGGTCCGTCCCATCCCGCTACCCGTTCCCCAGCAGCCTACTCGATACAAGCGTGGCGCACATGCCACAGCGTGTCAGACTGACACACGTTGCGTAAGTGCGTGCGCTGCAACGCGTTGCGCGTGTGTTGCGTGCGTGCCACGCGCCTGGCCGTGGCGCGGGTGCAACAGTGTTGCGCCTGTGCCGCCCGTAACCGCATGCCGCGCAACGCGTTGCGTGGTGACCCCGTGTCACGCGGGCACATCACAATTGTGATACACGTGCGGGAGCGGTCGGGGAAACTAGAGCAACCGCTCTAGTTCACGCTTCGCTACTCATTCAGCCACGCGCCCCGCGTTGCATGGCCCCGTGTTGCGGCCAGCTCCCGTTGCGCGTCATATAGGAGCGCGGGAGGGAGCGAGCGAAACCGGAACAACATTTCTATTGACGGCGATGGTCCCGAGTGGTATCTATCACCCGTACACTTCACCTGAGAGGCGAGACAATGATGCAGCGCAATTATGTCACGTACATGTACGGCCGGAAGGGCGCCGAGGGCTGGCTAGCCGTGCATGATGGCGTGGGGTTGGGCTACTTCGCCACGCGTGCCGAGGCGGAGCGTCGGGTACAGGACGCCGAGGACGCGTGCGAGGACCCCGCCTTTGCTGATCGTGGCACGATCGACCCGTCAGACGTGCGCTGCGACGACTGCGAACGCTCCTACGGCCCCCACGCCCCATGCCGTTGCGGGGGTGCGTCGTGACGGTCCCCTACATCATCGAGCTACGCGGCGGACGCTATTGCGTCATGCTGTCGGGCGAGCTACAGGCGAGCTTCACCACGTACGAAGGGGCGGCACGTTGGGTCAAGCGTTGGAGTAACGCCTAACCCTCCCCCTCGTCTCCCGTATCGCCTCCCGCTAGCTGCGGGAGGCTTTGCGTTTCAATGACCCGCGCTGTAACAGCGGGCGGGAGCGGGGGGCCAGCGGGTGGCGTCTCGACGATCACACGTACCGCTGAAACCGTCTGCACCCTGAGTCGGTCCTCTTTACCCCAGCTTTCCGAGTCCATACGCTCGGCTTGCCAGCGTGCATGGTCAGCGGCCCAGCGCGCGGCATTGATACGCTCTTTATGTGGGGACTCCTCAGCGGCCAACGCATCTAGGCGTTCGGCGGCCACGTCCTGACGGGCGAGTGCGCACGCGGCCCGGGCTTCGCGGTACTGGTCGCGCCATGCGGGGGACGTGAGACTGGCCGTCAGGCTCCCCAGCGACATCCCCAGCTCTCCTGCAATGGTGGACAGTGTGGCCCCGTCCGCCAGGCGTCCGAACACTGTCGGCATGATCGCTGGCCAGTCGTAACTAGGTTGCCCAAACGGTGTCAGGACCTTGACTCTCGGGAGTCCGTTCACGGGGTGTGGGGTGAACGGGGCCCGCTCGACGTTTTCCAATGGGAGTTTCGGCATGCAAGAAATATAGCACAATTCGGGGTTTGTTTGGTTGCGCGGGTGGCCGGTTGGGCGTATCATAGTGGCGTCACCCATCACCCCAACACGAGAGGACACGATGACACAAGCCGAGATGAAGGCACGGGTAATGGACATGCGGCGGAAGGAACGCGATTGCAAGCGCATCGTCGCGCACGTGCGCCAGATGATCGAGGACGACAACGTCCCGTCTCCCGTCCTTGCGGACGCTATCAAGCTTTCCCCTGCGGTGCTGGCCCTCCCGTGCAACTACACACGGCTAAACGACCTGTATAGCGACTTCATCGCCCAAGTCGGGCCGCTGGGGGACGACTAGCCATGCACACCCCACGCGGCACCCCCTATCACATGCTCCGCAGCCTCGCCCTGCATGGCGCCACCCCGACCGAGGCAGACTGTCGACTGACCGAACGACAGGGGCGAATGGAACATGCGATGGCGCATCGTGAGCTGGCCGCGCTCACGCTCCTGGTGGCACGTGCGCTGTGGAGCGCGCGCAGAAACTTCCTCAACTCCTGACACAAGGTGACATCATGAACGCCATCATTCGCAATGAAGGATTTCGCACGATTGCCGGTGTTGAGGGGCGCGCGTTTGCGGTCGTCGCGGACACGACAACCGGACGCCTGGTCAATCAGCAATGGGCTACGTCGCGACGCGTGGACGCGCATCACACAATCACGGCCACCCTGCGTTTTGACGACTCGTGCAAGAACGGGCACGCGACGTTCTCGATCACCGGCGAAGTCCGGGACACCCGATACAAGGGGGACAGTGGTTACGTGACGGGCGGGTGTATCCACGACGAGATCGCCGCACACTTCCCCGACCTGGCGTACCTCATTCCGTGGCATTTGACCTCGACCGATGGCCCAATACACTACATCGCCAACACGGTATATCTCGCGGGCGATCGCGACCACTACGGGCTGCGGGCGGGGGAAGTGCGACAGATTCGTCACGGCGGGAACGGCCCCCTCTCGTGGAAACTGGAACGGGTGAGCGGGGACGACCTCCCGAAGTATGCCGATGGGGACACCTGCCCGGCCGAGACGCAAACCTTTGCCTATGTCCCGTGGACGCGCACGGGGGAGGGGAAGGCGCGCGAGTTGGATGCCGCGCGACGTGTGGCCGTCTGGCCTGACGCCACAGACGCCGAATTGTGCGCCGAACCCGACGTGTTGCGCGAGGCACTTGCCAACCGGCTCCCAGCACTCCTCGCGCGATTCCGGGCCGACATGGATTCGTGCGGGTTTGTGTGGGAGGTGACCGCATGACTGCCCCTACCCTGAACCTCACGCGCGCCCTGGATGACCACGCCGCGTCGTCACTGGACGCGCTCGATACCGAGATCCGCGAGACGGTCGCGACGTTGCGGAGCCTCTACCGGACGCGCGCCGAGTTGCAAGCCTTGGCCGACATACGCGCGGCATTTGCCGCTGACACGATCACACGGGAGGGATGACGCATGCGCGACATTGTGGCGGAATACAAAAACGGCATACGGGATTTCGCGGGAGCGAACCTCGCGAGAGCGAACCTCGCGGGAGCGAACCTCGCGGGAGCGAACCTCGCGGGAGCGAACCTCGCGAGAGCGAACCTCGCGGGAGCGTACCTCGCGGGAGCGAACCTCACGGGAGCGGACCTCACGAGAGCGTACCTCGCGGGAGCGTACCTCGCGGGAGCGGACCTCGCGGGAGCAAACCTCACGGGATCGAACCTCGCGGGAGCAAACCTCGCGGGAGCGGACCTACCGCACTTCCAAATCTGCCCTGAGGTCGGCGCTTTCGTGGCATTCAAGAAACTACGCAATGACAGCATCGCGGAACTTGTTATCCCGGCTGACGCACCACGCACGTCGTCCCTGATCGGGCGCAAGTGCCGCGCAATGTGGGTCGAGGTGACGGCACTCTATGACACGGATGGGAACGCGCTACCCCGTGAGACGGTTGGTATCGGGAGGTACGACAAAACGCGCTACATCGCGGGGGAGCGCGTCGAGGCGGACGGATGGGACGACGATATTCGTGTGGAATGCACGCACGGAATCCACTTCTTCGTGACGCTACGCGAGGCGCGAGAGTACGTATGATCCACCACGCACCCCCCCGTCTCACCGCCGCACAAGCGATGCACGCGCGCCAGTGTCTCGCGATCCACGCCAGCGCCCGTATCGGGGCGTACCTGACGCCAGAGGACCGCGAATGGGGGCGACGCTTCGCGCGGCGGATGCTGCGTGAGACGCTGGGCAAGGACTGGCGAGAGGGAGACGACAAGCTCGAACATGCGGCCACGTTTGGAAGTGCGCTGATCCGCCAGGTCATACAGGAGTGGGATACCCTGACGACAGACTGCCGTGACGTCTACTGTTACTTGCTCATGAACGACCGCATCGCGCGCTACCTCACGTTGTTCGGTGGGGCGGAACGGCGTGGACTGTGGGCGAAACTGGCACGAGCGGCGGAACGTGGCGTACCGATGGCACGTAGCAACTAACCCACATCCCCGAAACACGACGCCCCCCGATACCGGGGGGCGTTTCACGTTATACGCGCTTCAAGTCGTCGTACCCAGTCCCGTATCGGTCCCGTTCCGGCAAATCGGCAATGCGCCCTGACGCTTCAACCGCCAGGACCGCTTGCCGGCCGAGTAGATCCCCGCGCGCCCGATGCTTCATGACCTCAATCCCCATCTGTCCCGGCTCGACCAACGTCATCGGGTCCAGCGCGCGTTGCCGTACCTGCTTGAGCTGGTCGCCCGTTGTGCCACGACGCAACGGGCGATAGAGGCCTAACATCCCGTCCACGACTTCGCGCTTGTGTCCGCCCATCTTAATGTGGGATTCCAGAGGCGGGAGGACCTTGGCGAGCGGGTCCCCTTTCACGGCGTCCTGGTTCAACTGCGTCGCGACCAGCAACCGCAGCGACGGGTCACGCTTGCGGGCCGTGTCCAGTGACGTCATGACGTCACGTGATACCCCATACTCGCCTCGCGCGGGATCGCCCGCAATGTGGTCCACGTGGTCCAAGATCAGCACGTCGGCCCCTAACATGCTGGCCTCCATCGTGGCTTCCTCTATGACCCCCGCGTCTGCGCGGTCTGCCGGGTGGACCCAAAAGGGCAACGTCCCTTCGGCTTGCGCGGCGTTCCATTCGGCCAACCGCCAGTGGATGCGTTCCCGTTGCTCATACCAGTTCGGCCAGCGGGTACTATCCCCGGTCAGGACGTCCCCGACCGCAATCCCCAGCGACAGGCACGCCAACCGCAACCAGACTTCATCGGGCGGGGTTTCCAAGGGCACGAAGTATACCGACGTCCCTGCGTTGACCCATGACAACGTGAGGTTCGTCAGAAACGTCGTCTTCCCCCCGACGCCGCTGTACCCGGCCAGCATCCAGAACTTGCCGGGCGCGATGCCACGGATGATCCCGTCCAGGTCGCCCCACGGGAAGTGCAGATACTGCGAGGTATCGAGCGTCAGCAACTCTTGCGCGGCCTGGATCTGGCCCCCACGCGCATTGGTCGCGGGGGTACGCGGGAGGGTCCTACTGTCCCGCATACAGCCGCTTCCCGTACTCCGTCAACGTCCCATGCGGCCCGACCACGGGTTCCTGTGCCTCTACCACCTTGGACCAGCGCACGCAATCTTTCGCGAAGTACGCCGGATCTTTGCGCGTCTCACGTGACTGGCAGTAGGCGAGGAACGCGGCGTGGCACCGCGCGTCACCCAAGAGCTTGCGGGCGGGGGCCAGTGACGCTGCGAGGCGGGTATACCCCATCGCCCCCACGTGCGCCTCCCACGCCTCGACATACGGGGTAAGCCACGTCACGATGGTACGGCCCCCGACTGCGATGGTCTCAGAGTCGCCCATATACCGCCCCCCAAAACATGAACAGGTGATACAGCGCCATGTCGTCCGCTGTCACGTAGAGCGTGACCGGCTCGCCCTCCCCGTTGATGATGTACGCGGGACGCCGCACGTCTGACGGCATCTCTGCGTACTCCCACGCGGTGTTCCACAGATACAGGTGGCCCATGCCCTCCCGTGGACACCCGTGATACGCGGTACTGTCGGGGGCGTCGGTCATTTCGACACCTCGATCAGCGCCTTCGGGTGCGCGGCACACATCCCTGTCCATGCCTCCAAAAACCGCAGGGCCGTGCCATACCGTCCCCACCCGTTCGGCGGGTTGAGCACTTCGTATATGGCTGGGCGATCCTGCATGTCCGCCACGCCCACACGCAACGCACCCAGCCAGTCCCCAGCGTGCGTCCCATCGCTGTTGTACAGCGCATCATACACACCCGCCAGTTGCCACATGGGCGTGACGTTGTGCGTCATGTTCAGCCAATCCGTGATGTACATGCGTTGCGGCTCGGGCGCCCCCGTGTCCACGTCCACGTACAGCGCAATGTCAAGGCTCATGTGCTCGCTCGCAGGTTCAGGGGATCGTGCGTCGTGTCTTGCGCCATGTGTTGCAGCTCCCACCGCTCCCCGTTCGGCCACGCGATGTCCGCGTCATCGAGCGGGACGTGCGGGATCTTCGCGAGCTGCGCGAGGAAGTCGTGCCCCTCTAGGCCCGAGACACCCCCGCACAGCCCCCCGTCTGGCGCGACGTACAGCACGAAGCCGCTCATGTGGCACCGAACGGTTGCGGCACTTCGATGGCGCGCACTCGCCACTCCAGCCGCAACCACCCCCCGCACATGGGGCACTCGCGCGGTGGCTTGCCTGGATCGGACGTGATAATGAACGTCTCTTTCAGGTAAGTATCCCCGCACCACAGAACCTCTGCCATCCCCTCGTCTTGCCAGCCGAGACTGTGCGTCATGCCCCCTCCATCGCCAGCGCCAAGTAGTTGCGCCACGCCCGTTCCACGTCCCACACCATGTACTCGCCCGGCCGCGCCACCACCCCGTGCCACGGGTAACGGGTGAGCGGGTGCGGCGTGCGGTACTCCAGCTCAAACGTGGCACGCAGCGCCTGCACCTCGGGCTGCCCGTCCGTGTGGATGCGCTGGGCCACGATCTCGGCGTAGGTCATCGTCCCCTCTCGGTTCAGGTGTGCCACCACGGTAACACCGTCTCCCCGATCCCGCAAGAGGCGAAGACACGAAAGCCCCCGTCACTGGGGGCTTGGCGGAGCACGAAGTTCGAGCCGGAGCGCAAACTTTACGACCCCAGTGGCGCCTCAAGAGAGACGAACGGCGGTTGGGGCCTGCTCTATTAGTGGCAAGGGAAGGGATCGAACCTCCGACGCGCGGGGTTTCAAGCCGCCGCTCTCCCAACTGAGCTACCTTGCCATGTTGCCGGATCGCAGGGAGGGGCAGTCTCCCGTTGTGACATGCCGTCCGGCGCGGCGCTTTTACCTTACCACCAGATCAGGTACCCGCCGTACCCCCCAACGCTCGGCACTCCAGACCAGAACGGCCACATCCGCGACACTCCGTGTAAGAGGACACCCGAAACATAACCACGCGGCGCCACGTGTCAAGGGGCTTGCCCCACGATCCTGACCCGATTACGTTCCGCACGTCCCCCGTGCCGTGGGCAGTTACGCACGGGACCGACCGTCTCTGACACCGTGACGTCACCACGGGATGACCAGGACCACGCGCGCAATCAATCGACGCTCTGCTGCGGAGCACCGTCGGGGGCAGACACGCGGGGCTTGTGTGACGATCACGCCGTCACAGGCTGCACGGAGCTTACAAGGGTCGCTCTCCCACGCCATGCGGTACACCCCGCTGCGCCCGAGCCGCCCCCGTGCCCCTCTGCCCCGTAAACCCGTGGTCCGCCCATGCGTGACCGTCAGGGAAACGCTGACTTGCGAGGGCGTCGCATCGCCGCTACCATACGGCACACCCTAACACGAGGAACACATGGCAGCCCCGATCATCAAGATCACGAAGGACCCGATCACGCTCACGATCCAGAAGGCCAAGGTCGTCAGTGGCAACTTCGGGAACCAGATTTGGTGCGCGTGTATCGACGCGCACGGCGAGGAAGGGACGCTGTACCTCCCGTGGGCCAGCAAGGAAGGCGCGATGAGCGGCGTGGTGCAGCAGTTCATCCGCACCGGCCTGATCGGCCCCGAGGACTTCACCCCGGACGAGGGTGCGTACATCGAGCTGCTGCACGGGCACACGTTCGAGTTCGAGCGCGTCTTCAAGGACGGCTCGCAGTTCATCAACGTCAAGAAGGTCGGGGGCGAGAGCCCGCTCAAGGCCGCTGCCGTGAAGGAGCTGGGCCTGGAGGAGCAGCAGATCGTGAAGACGCGCGACGCGGCCCCGTACCCCACGCCCAAGACAGCACCTGCGGCACCGGCCTCGCGTGCCACGCCCGAGAGCCTGAACGCGCTGTATGACAAGGCGCTGGGCCACGCGCTGAACGTGGTCACGCAGTTGGCTGAGAATGGGTACGAGGTCAGCACGGCCGACGTGCTCGCCGCAACCGCCACGCTGTTCATCGGGTACCAGAAGGAGGGTGTCAAGTGAGCAATACGTCCAAGTCTTCGGGTGGCGTCGGCGTCTCTGACCTGCTCGGCGTCGCGTTCGTGGTGCTCAAGCTCACGGGCTACATCACGTGGAGTTGGTGGTGGGTGACACTGCCGTTCTGGGGCGGGGTTGCGCTTGTACTGGCGCTGGCGTTAGTGGCCGCTATTGTTTCGGCGGTGGTGAAATGATGCCTGACCCCAAGGAGGAGGTGGAGGCATGAGCGACCCAGTGACAGCCCTCGCGGCCGACGTATCCGCCTGGATCGACACGCTCGAAGCCTTGGACCTGCGCCGCGCCCCGTTACAGGCGCGGTACGGGCCGGGCGGGACGTTCGACCACGAGCGCAAGATCCTGTTGTCCACGATCAAGGACGAGTACCGGCAGGGGGCGACGACGCGTATCTCGCAAGACTCGCTGGATGACATGGGACACAGCGACGAGCGATATGTCGGGTTCATTGACCACGCGGTCACGGACCGCGTGACGCTGGCGGAGCTTGATGCACAGCGGATCGCGCTGGAGCATCGTATTCAGCACGCGCGCACGATGCTCTACCTTCAGGGGCGACTTGCGGGGGTGACATGACCTCTCGCACCGACCGCAAGCCAAAGGACCCCCGGATGCTCGTGCATGTCCCGCACGCTGCCGGGATCGAGGCGCTGAAGCTGATCCAGCAGACGTTCGGCCCGCACGCCCCCGCCCCGATCCAGGTGCTGGTGGCGTCCTTGGGGGATGGGATCGCGCGGCACGCCTATGTCATGGGCCGGAAGCGCCAGTCGCGGTTCACCGCGCTGCGCGTGGATGCCCCCCTGACGTTCGAGACCACGACCCCCGCGCATGTGCATCGGATCAAGGCTAGCGCGCACAACTGGGCCAAATACCACGGGGCGCGTGTGGCCACCCGGACGCATCCGAACGGGAGCGCCGTGACCGTGTACCTCATGACGGCGCCCAGATGAGCACTGTTGCGACGCTCATGTGTGAGCATTGCGGGGCGCCGGTGGCGGGACCGCACGCGAAGACGACACGGCGCGGGATCATGAAGTGGACCGCGTGCCCCCGCTGCGCGAAGGCGTCCCGATCACGCGGGCGGCTGTTCGGGTGCGCGGTGCAGGACCTCCCAGAGCCCTTGGGCTCCCCGGCGGGCTGGTGGACGTATCGCCTCGCGTGCGCGGAGTTGGGCTACACGCTCTGGACCGCGAAGGGGCGTCCCGAACGCGACCGGCTGCACGCCCGCTGGAACGGGTGGCTATCGAGCGTGCTCACGATGCAGCGGGACCGGGGCACCATGCTCTACCGCGACGCGCTGGAGGGCGGGGCCTACGTCGAGGAGGCCGCGCAGAAGTGGCCTGGTCCCCACCTCACGGCGCGGTGGGCGGCATGGCTGATCCCACGCGTCACGCACGACAGCAAGCGACACCTCTTGACAGCCACCCCCACGCGTGATATGCTGGAGGAGGCGCTGGGCATCCCGAAACGCGGGGCACTTTCACGCATGGGGGCAGGATGAGCGACAGTCTGGAGATAGTGACGGGAGTCGTTGTTCCACCGTTTGTCGAGTTCCCGAGTATCGCGCGTCTGTCGCGCGATGTCGTAGTGACCGAAAAGCTGGATGGCACGAACGCGCAGGTACACATCACGGAAGACGGGCGCATGTACGCGGGGAGTCGTACGCGATGGGTGACGCCCCTGTCCGACAACTTCGGCTTTGCGTCGTGGGTGAAGGAGCACCGCGACGAACTGATGCAACTCGGCCCCGGCTCGCACTTCGGCGAGTGGTGGGGGCAGGGCATCCAGCGAAAGTACAACATCGGCGAACGGCGCTTCTCGCTGTTCAACGTGACGCGGTGGGGGGATGACGCTGTGCGCCCGGCGTGCTGTCACGTGGTGCCGACGCTGTACGCTGGGATCTTCGACACGGCGAAGATTGAGGCAACGTTGACGCTCCTCGGCGCTGCCGGAAGCGTGGCGGCGCCGGGGTTCATGAACCCGGAAGGGGTCGTGGTCTATCACGAGAAGTCGCGCACGCTGTTCAAGAAGACTCTAGGCGATGATGGCCACAAGGGCGCTCGTCGCGGAGGTGCCGCATGAGCGAGTACCGCACACACCTGCGCGAGTCCGTGGAGGCGTTGCGCGACGCGGCGCAGCGCGTGGCGGAGGCGTTGGACGAGACGGCGGGGCTAGGCAAATCAACTGAGGCCGACAAAGGCGAAGCGGAGGAGCGGGTGGCGGCACCCGTGACCGTGGATGCAACGCCTGCCCCGTCGTCCCCGCTTTCCGGTTCGGCGCCACTTTCCGGCGCAGGAAACATGGGGGATTCCGGAAAGCCCGACGCGCGGCGGTGGTGGCTGAACATGTACGGGGCAGGCTCCAGCGTGTTCAGTTTGTTCGCCTATAGGTCTCAGCAGGAAGCAGACACGTACGCGAACAGGGAAGACCCTTTCTTCCAGCGCGTCGAAGTCGTCCCCGCCGCCGCGCTCGACGCGATGCGCGAGGAGCGGGATCAGGCGATACACGAACAGCATGTCGCGAACGACCATCTGGCCAGCTTGCGCCGCGTGATCGCTAAGCGCGGCCCCGAAATGCAGGCACTTGACGAGGCAATCAGGGATCGTGGCTGTTACGATCCGGCGCTGACCGTGGCGCAGAATGCGCTGGCATACATCAACCAGTTAGGTGAGTGGCTGGATCAGCGGACCAATAGCGCCAACGCGCTCCTCGTCGAGCGCGACACAGCGATTCGCGAGCGGAACGAGGAGATCGTGAAGCTGTCTCTGTGCCAGATCGGGCGAAAGCACGCGCAGGAGGAACGCGCCGCCGCGAATCGCGAGCTGCGCGACGCACGCCGGTTGACGCCGGAGGTGTTCGAGCAGGCGTGCAAGGCGTTCCGGTGTGCGGGCATCACAAGGCAGAGCGTAGCAGACTCTCTCCGCGCCGCGCTCCTCGCGGCGGGGTTCCAGGAGGACGAGGCATGAGCGAGACCACCGTCCTCGCCGCCGCGCAGGAGGAGGCGCGGAATATGCGCGAGGCGCTGGAGAAGGCACAGCAGATCGCGCGCGAGGCGTACACGCATTGGGATGCCGACCGCGACAGCAAGGTCGGGAAGCTGCTCGCGGCGTTAGGTGGCACGCGCGGCATTCGCCCCGACTTCGACACATTGACGGACGCGCTCGCGCGCGGCGAGGGGCGATGAGCGAGACGACGGAGTTGACGACGGGCGTTGAGAGCTACGTGCTGCGTGGCGATCAGTGGCACCGCGTGAGAGAAGACGGCACGTTAGGCAGTCGCGTCGCGCAGTACGCGGGGCCTGAACTGGTGGACGCTCTCGACGCCCTCGCCGCCGCGCGACGCGAGGTCGAGGCGGTGACGCAACGAGCGATTCAAGCCGAAGCCGACCTCGCCACATCCCGCGCGGCGCAGGAGGGCGTGCGGCGGGTGGAGGCGTGGATTCAGGCCGGTAACGCGCCGGATCTGCCCGAGCACTCTATCGCCGGACTCGTAAACGCTCGCTACGGCGCAATAGTGCGATGGGAGGACGAGGAAACTACTGTCGCGACGGGCGACTCCCTCGAAGCGTTAGGCCGCGCGCTGGCGCAGGAGGCGGGCGATGGGAGGTAACGTCGAGGCGTACTACGACGCGTTGCAGGAGAAGGCGGAGCGCGAAGAACGGCTGGGCCGCGACGCGATGCTACTGCACGCCAAGAGCGCAAACGGGTGGGTTCGCTGGAGTGCGACAACGATGGAGTACCAGCAGTTGATGTACGAGAAGGCGAAAGCGGCCTATGAGAAACGCAACACACGAGAGGCCAGCACATGAAACGAGTCCTCACACTGGCCGCGCTGCTGACGCTCGGCGGCTGCGCGCTCTACCAACTGAGCCAGCCGCCCCGCCCGAGTGTGGCGCCCCGTGCGTGCGTGGGGCGCTACGTCCACCCAGACTCGGCGGGGCATTGCGTGCCGCGCGATACGACGGGGGCACGATGAGCGATTCCGCTTTGCTCAGATTGGCAAGGCTCATGCGCGACATTGCGGACGAGCAGCTTGACTGGAAGGATGGGCGATTGGTGGATTTGGACGATCTCGTCCGTGACCTTGAAGCCGCGCCGAGGTGCGAGTCGTGCAGTCGATGGCGCCCGCTGCACATTGAGACGAACGGGATCGTTGTCGGCCCGTCAGGCCTTGGAGAATGCGGCCTGCGTCTGCCCGGTTGGGTCGAACGAAGCAATCTGTTACGCCGTACTCTGGCTCACGAAGGCTGCGACTTTCATTCGCGCGATACGACGGGAGGGGGCCATGGCTGACGACGTGACGCGGTACGCGATGGTGACGGACATCACGCCACTGAAAAACGGCGAGTGGGTCCGCTACGAGGACTACGCCGCCCTCGCGGCCGAGCTGGAGCGGGTGCAGGACGATGCTGCGCGCTGGCAACAGGCCGCGAAGCAAGCCGCTGCGTGGGTCATGTGTACGCCGCAACTCATCGCGCAGATGCAAGAGGACTGGTCAGAGCCGGTGTGTCTACGAATCACGCGGCGCGTCGCAGAGGATGTGCTGGAGTTCGAGGCCAAACGCTATGACGCCGCCACCACCGCAGAGGAAGCGCGGTGTAATCTGCTGGTGCAAACCGTCTGCCGACTCCCGGACGCCATCACGCTGGGCGACTGGGAGCGGTGGCTGGAGGAACATCGCGGCGAATGGCTGAGTGACGACCGGGCGTTCGGCGGGTGGCTGCACCAGCAACTGCGACAGGCCATCGCCACCGCCCGCGCCGACGCGCTGCGCGAGGCGAGGGAGCGGGTGTTGCAACTGGATCGCTACGGTCACGCTGCGCCTGACGTGGTGCTGTCTCGCGTGGTCTTGGGTGAAGTCCTCGCCGCCATCGGAGGGGGAGAATGAACGGATCTGAACTCGGCAACTATGCGGCTAAAAGCGTGGCGCTCATCTTCGTCGCGGGCCTCTGCGCTGGCGCCGCCGTCGGCGCCGTCTTGTTCAAGCTGATTCCGTGGCTCTGGCAGCACATCTCCGTGCGGTGGATCTCATGACCCCCACCCGCTACGCTGAGGCGTGCGAGGAAGGCGCTGACACGGTGATCGCCGAAGCGGCGGCGAGCGCCTGCAAAGACTGTACGCACCCGCAGTGCTTGCGGTTGGCACGCGATGCGAACGCGCTTTCGCTAACGCTCCGCGCGCTGGCGAAGGCGCTGCGGGAGGCTGTCGAGGAATCCGGCATAGCATACACATACAATGAGCAGCTCGGGTGTACCGTCGTAGCGAACTGGTGCCGCCCGACAGGCCGTATCATCATCACCCTGCCCACGGAGCCGGGCGCATGATACATCTCGCATTCTTCAATGTCGACGGCGAGACGTGGATGTACATCTGGATGCCAGATCGTCAGGCGTGGTGTCGGGTGCGGGCATGAAACGCCGCGCCCGTGGCACCAGGCGCCCGCAGTGGCAGCGCGGGGTGATGAACAAGGGGGAGCAGCGGTACGCGGATCACCTTGACACGCTCAAGGCGAAGGGGCATATTGCGGCGTGGTACTACGAGGCGGTGTCGTTCCTGATCGGGCCGAATTGCCGCCTCACCCCGGACTTCGAGGTGCATGATATGGAGGGGTACATCTCGTACCATGAGGTCAAGGCGAACCGCAAGGGGCGCTGGCACGGGGAGGATGACGCGAAAGTCAAGATGAAGGCGTTCGTGGACAAGTACCCGATGCGCCCGCTGTTCGTGGTCTGGCCCAAGGACCGCACGTACGATTACTGGTGCTCAGAGGAGATCGGGGGATGATCCCAAACCACTGCGGCTCCTGCCGCTACGGGGACGCACAGGGCATCGTGAGCACGCAGGTCGTGTGCGCACATGACCGCATCGTGCGGGACAACGCGGACGCGTGCGACCTTGCGGCGTGGGCGGTGGAGCGCCGTAGCTTTACCCGCCTGTTCCCGGACTACCCGTACGCGATCCAGGACTCGACGGGCCGGTTGCTCAAGCAGCGCCTCGAAGCCGCGATGCGCGGGGAGGCGGAACTGGAGCCGGTGCAGGACGGGCTGGTGCAGATACGGGGGAAGCACGCATGAGTGGCAAGGGCGACTCCCCACGCCCCGTGAACCACGCGAAGTATCGCGCGGAGTGGGATCGCATCTTCAAGGCCGCGCGTGACGGGGACGGGGCGACGGCTGAGAAGGGGCTGCGGGCGCTGGACGAACTGACGGACCTGTGGCGTGACGAGTACCCCACACAGACAGAGGAGACATGACCGAACCCTTCGATTCCTCGCACGAGATGCTGCCTGACGCCGCACCTGCCCGTCGGACGTCTCCGATCATCCAGTGCAAGGACTGCGCGCTTTGGAACCCGCCATCTGACCACTACCGCACCGACAGGTTCATGAAGTTCGATTGCAGGCGCCGCGCACCCATCGTCATTGAGGCGCCGCGTGGAGTCATGGAGATGACGCTCGCGGTGTGGCCGCAGACCAGAGCGAACGACGGTTGCATGGAGGGCATCCAGCGATGAGCACGCCGATGAGTGAGACCATATGACCGACCTTTCCGGGTATGCTGCATGCACGCAGATGTGCGGCGAGAAGCGGCAACAAGCGGCAACGGAAGGCAAGAGCGTGGCTACGAATGTGGCTACGTGCATCCTCACCCTCGCCGCCCACGTCGGCCGGAGGTTGGCGTGAGGATCGGCTCTCTGTTCGCCGGTATCGGCGGTCTCGAGCTTGGCCTCGAATGGGCCGGCGTCGGCCACACCGTCTTTCAGGTCGAGCGCGACCCCTACTGCCAGCAAGTCCTCGCCCGTCACTGGCCCGATGCCGCGCGTTACGACGACGTGCGGGCGGTCGGTGCTCACAACCTGGAGTCTGTCGACGTGATCTGCGGCGGGTTCCCTTGTCCTCCCTTTTCGTCTGCCAACACGAAGACCAGAGCCGATGCAACTGGTACTGCCCTTGGATTGTGGCGGGAGTTCGCCCGTATCATTCAGGAGCTTGAGCCGCGCCACATCGTCGTCGAAAATGTCGCTAGCGGCTGGCGGCTCTGGCTGCCCCACGTGCGGCGCGACTTGTGGAGACTCGGATATACCTGCCTGCCGTTTCGAGTGTCAGCCAGTGACGTTGGCGCTCCCTTTGGCGGTCCCCGCGTCTTTGCGGTTGCCACGTCCAACCGCGACGGCGAATCAGTTAGCGCCCTCCATGCGGAAGCATCCCGGGTGCCGGAACCTGCAGACGCTCGTCGGGCGCACTGGCGGTCTGCCCCATCCGAATCTCTGGGAGTGGCTGATGGGGTTCCACATCGGGTGGACCGACTTAGAGCGTTAGGCAACGCCGTCGTCCCCCAAGTCGCCGAAGTCGTCGGGCGCCGACTCCTCGCCATAGACGCCGCGTTGCGGCAGGAGCACGCCGTATGACGACGTTAGCCCTCCACCTCCTCACGCTCGCCGCGATCCTCGCCCCGCCACGGCTCGCGCGGTGGATCGAATACCGCTACGCACTCTCCACGAGGTATTGCCGATGAGTGAGACCATCCTACAGGAAGCCCAACGGCTCGTGCATGGCGACCGCCAAGGCGACTACGGGCACCCCTACGACGACTACACGCGCACCGCGCGCCTGTGGGAGGCCATCCTCGGCCTGCCCCACGGCACCATCGCCCCGCACATCGCCTGCCTCATGATGGCCGCCGTGAAAATCTCGCGGCAGGTGCACCGACCCAAGCGGGACAACATGACCGACCTCGCGGGCTATGCGGCGTGCGCGCAGATGTGCGTCGAACGCGCGGCGGAGATGGAGGCGCGCGATGGCTGACCTCATCAAGTGCCACACGTGCGCCGCGTGGGACGCGTTCCCGAGTGGCGAGAACGGGCTCTGTCGCCGCTACGCCCCGCGTCCCGTGATGTACGGGCTGTTCGTGGACGGGGACGGGCGGTACGGGGAGGTGAAGGCTGTGTTCCCGCACACGCGCGAAGGTGACGGGTGCTGCGAGGGGATACCGCGATGAGGTGCCCTGCGTGTGGGATTGAGACTATGACACACAGTGGCGAGTCCATGACACTCGTTGGGTACAGCGATCACGATGACAACTGCGTGAAGCGCGACTACACATGCGTCAATGGGCACAATTGGGTAGAGTCGTTGCGCCGGGCGTGCTCGCGGTGTGGGTGGACCGGGAAAGCTTCGTGCTTATGCCACAATGGAGAGAAGGTGGCGCGTTGGACAGACGCACCGCACAACGAGCACGAGTGGGATACGTGTGACAATTGCCACTGGCAGGAAGGTGCCCCGTGACCGGCGCGATTCTGTGTGTCTGCGTCGTCTCGCTGCTGATCCTGTGGGAGATGTGGCAGATGGGGGAACCGTGAGAGTCCTGGTCGCGTGTGAGTTCAGCGGGACCGTCCGTGATGCGTTCCGTGCGCGCGGGCATGACGCGTGGAGCTGCGATCTGCTCCAGTCAGAGTCCGACCCCGCGTACCATGTCCAGTGTGACGTGCGGGACTTGGTACGTGATCCGTGGGACCTCATGATCTGCCATCCGCCCTGTACGCACTTAGCCGTCTCAGGCGCCCGATGGTTCAAGGACAAGCAGCAAGAACAGGCCGAGGCGCTGGACTTCGTGCGCGTCCTGCTTGACGCCCCGATCCCACGTATCGCGCTGGAGAACCCCGTCAGCATCATCAGCAGCCGCATCCGCAAGCCTGACCAGATCATCCAGCCGTGGATGTTCGGGCATGGGGAAGTGAAAGCGACGTGCCTGTGGCTCAAGGGGTTGCCCAAGCTCGTGCCGACGGACATCGTCGAAGGGCGCCACGCCCGCGTGCATCGCCTCCCGCCCGGCCCCGACCGCTGGAAGGAGCGCAGTCGCACGCTGACCGGCATCGCGGACGCGATGGCTACGCAGTGGGGCGGAACCGCGTGAACCCGATCACCGGCCCGTTGTCCTCGATCTCGCCCCCGTCCTCTGGCACGTCAAGCGGCGCGTAACCCCCGATCTGCACCACGTCCGGGAGCG
>JACCDG011234841.1_pt1 | contig 46775 bp, 33 predicted proteins | sample 7442471 | NCBI WGS metagenome assembly JACCDG01 (sample SAMN15323444, study PRJNA562643) | freshwater metagenome | isolation source: river surface water | place: USA:Blue River Watershed | collected 2017-08-17
AGCGCTGCAGCCAGGCTTCGAGCCAGACCAGGGCGTCCAGGTCCAGGTGGTTGGTCGGCTCGTCGAGCAACAAAATGTCGGACGGGCACATCAGCGCGCGCGCCAGCTGCAATCGCATGCGCCAGCCGCCGGAGAAGCTGTTGACCGGCTTGCTTAGCTCGTCGACCCGAAAACCCAGACCCAGAATCAGCGCTTCGGCGCGGGGCAGGGCGTCGTGGTCACCCGCGTCCGCCAGGTCGGTGTAGACGTGGGCCATTTCCATGCCGTCGCCGCTGGCTTCGGCCGCCAACAGGCGTTGGCGCAACTCTGCCAGACGGGTGTCGCCTTCCAGTACAAACTCAGAGGCAGGCTGCTCGGTCTCGGGCATGTTCTGCGCCACCTGGGCCATGCGCCAGGCTTTGGGCATGTCGAAGTCGCCGCCGTCTTCATGCAGCGTGCCATTGAGCAGGGCAAACAGGGTGGACTTGCCTGCGCCATTGCGCCCGATCAGACCGACTTTCTCGCCAGGGTTGAGGGTGACCGAAGCCTGGTCCAGCAGCACTTTGGTGCCACGGCGCAGGGTGACGTTTTTAAGGGAGATCATTGAAAAATAAGACTGCGTAGGACGGGCCTCTGGCCGCGATTGATTGAAAAGCTGACGCCATCGCGGTCAAAGACCGCTCCTACAAAGTAAGAAGGGCTTGACGGGTCACCAGCAGCACCTGGTCGTCACCTGCGCTGGTGTCCAGCCAGGCGACTTCGAGTTGGGGGAAGGCCGCAACAAAGTGCGCCGCCTCGTTGCCGATTTCCAGCACCAGCACGGCATCCTCGCTCATGCGGCTGGGGGCATCCCTAAAGAGCTGGCGCACAAAGTCCATGCCGTCCAAGCCACCGGCCAGCGCCAGTTCGGGTTCTGCGCGGTACTCTGCAGGCAGCGCGTCCATGCTGGCCTGGCACACATAGGGCGGATTGCAGACGATCAGATCGAAGGGGCCCGGCAGGGCAGACAGGCCATCGCTTTGAATCAGCGTGATGCGGTCCTGCAAGGCGTGCCGATCCACGTTGATGCGGGCCACGGCCAGTGCATCGGGCGAAATGTCGGCCCCCGTCACCTGCACCTCGGGCCAGGCCAGGGCCGCCAGCACGGCCAGGCTGCCGTTGCCGGTGCACAGGTCCAGCACGCGGGTGGTCTGCTCGGACAGCCAGGCGTCAATCGTGCCATCGGCCAGCACCTCGGCGATCAGGCTGCGCGGCACGATGGCGCGCTCGTCCACATAAAAGGGTACGCCCTGCAGCCAGGCTTCGCGTGTGAGGTAGGCGGCAGGTTTGCGGGTGCGGATGCGTTCTTCGATCAAGGCCTGCACTTGCGCCTGCTGCTCCAGCGTGACCGCGCGTTCGTCGATCTCGCTGTCCAGCGGCAGGCCCAGGCGCCAGAGCACCAGCCACGCGGCTTCGTCGTGGGCGTTCAGGGTGCCGTGGCCGAAAGACACGCCCGCTTGCTCCAGCCGCTGTGCGCTGGCATTCACCAGTTGCAGCAGCGTCATGCGGACAACCCGGCGTTGAGGTTTTCAAGCGTGCGGCGGTAGATGGCCTTGAGCGGCGAGATGTCGCTCAGGGCGACATGCTCGTCCACCTTGTGGTTGGTGGCGTTGGGCGGGCCGAACTCGATCACCTGCGGGCAGATGTGCGCGATGAAGCGGCCATCGCTGGTGCCGCCGGTGGTCGACAGCTCGGTGTTCAGGCCGGTTTCATCAAGAATCGCTTTCTGGATGGCGCCGACCAGTGTGCCCGGCGTGGTCAGGAAGGGCAGACCGCCAATGGTCCACTTCAGCTCGTACTGCAGACCGTGTTTGTCCAGCACGGCGGTCAGGCGCTGCTGCAGGCTTTCGGGCGTGGACTCGGTGCAGAAGCGGAAGTTGAAATCCACCACGCAGTCGCCCGGGATCACATTGCTTGCCCCGGTGCCCGCGTGGATGTTGCTGACCTGCCAGCTGGTGGGCGGGAAGAAATCGTTGCCCTCGTCCCAGCGGATGGCCACCAGCTCGGCCAGAGCAGGTGCCAGACGGTGGATGGGGTTGTCGGCCAGGTGCGGGTAGGCGATGTGGCCCTGCACGCCTTTGACCGTGAGCTTGCCGCTCATCGTGCCGCGGCGGCCGTTCTTGATCATGTCGCCAGTGCGTTCCACCGAGGTGGGCTCACCGACGATGCAAAACTGCGGTGCTTCGCCACGCGCTTTCAGTTTCTCGCAGACGATCACCGTGCCGTCCACGGCCGGACCTTCTTCATCGCTGGTCAGCAAAAAAGCGATGCCCAGGGCTGGGTCTGGTTCGGCGTCCAGAAATTCGCGTACGGCCACCACCATGGCGGCCAGGGACGTCTTCATGTCGCTGGCGCCACGGCCATAGAGCTTGCCATCGCGATGAGTCGGGGTGAACGGGTCACTGGTCCATTGCGCCAGAGGACCGGTGGGCACCACGTCAGTGTGGCCCGCAAAGGCCAGGGTCTGCCTGCTGCGACCGGGGCGATGCGCCCACAGGTTACGCACGCGGAAATCTTCGGGGCCAGAGTCCATGAACTCGCATTCGAAGCCTTGGGATTGCAAAAGCCCTGCGATCAAATCCATGCAGCCTGCGTCTTCGGGTGTGACGGAAGGGTGCGCGATCAGCAGTTCAGCCAGCTGCAGCGAGTCGTGACAAATTTCACTCATGTTCAGACCTTGTTCGGGTGCTGCCGTACAAAGCGGGCAATGCGCTCGGCCGCTTCCAGACACTCGGCAGTTTCGGCCACAAGCGCCATGCGCACGCGGCCGCGCCCGGGGTTGATACCGTTGAATTCCCGCGCCAGGTAACTGCCGGGCAACACGGTCACGTGCTCTTTTTCGTACAGCGCCTTGGCAAAAGCCGCGTCGTCACCCTGCCAGCCCGCAGGCACGCCGGCCCACAGGTAGAAGCTGGCGTCGGGCAGTTTCACATCCAGCACTTCGGCCAGCACGGGCGTGACCTGGGCGAACTTGGTGCGGTAGAGGTTGCGGTTGTCGACCACGTGCTGCTCGTCGCCCCAGGCAGCCACGCTGGCGGCCTGCACCACCGGGCTCATGGCGCTGCCGTGGTAGGTGCGGTACAGCAGAAACTGCTTGAGGAGGGCCGCGTCGCCCATCACAAAGCCACTGCGCAGGCCAGGCACATTGCTGCGTTTGGAGAGGCTGGTGAAGGCGATCAGCCGTTCAAAACCGCGGCCCAGCTTGGCCGCCGCTTCCAGACCGCCCAGGGGCGGCTCGTCACGGAAATAGATTTCGCTGTAGCACTCGTCCGAGGCGATCACAAAGCCGTGCTGGTCCGACAGGGCAAACAGCTTTTGCCATTCCGTCAGGGGCATGACCGCGCCCGTGGGGTTGCCCGGCGAGCAGACGAACACCAGCTGGGTGCGCGCCCAGACGTCGGCGCTCACGCTGTCCCAGTCCGGGGCGAAATTGCGCGTCGGGTCGCTGGGCACAAAGTGCGGCGTGGCCCCGGCCAGCAAGGCGGCGCCTTCATAGATTTGGTAGAAGGGGTTGGGGCTGACCACGGTGGCGCCCGCCCGGGTTGGGTCAATGACGGTTTGCGCCAATGAAAACAGCGCTTCACGCGAGCCCAGCACCGGCAGCACCTGGGTGGACGCATCCAATTTGAGGCCGTAGCGGCGCTCGACCCAGGCCGAGCAGGCCTGGCGCAGGGCGGGTTCGCCGGCGGTTGCGGGGTAACCGGCCAGGCCGGTGCCCAGGGCATCGGTCAGGGCCTGCTGAATGAAGGGCGGGGTGGCGTGCTTGGGTTCGCCAATGCCCAGGCTGATGTGGCGCTGGGTGGGGTTGGGCGTGACGCCGGCAAACAACTGGCGCAGCCGCTCAAAGGGGTAGGGCTGCAGCTTGGACAAAAGGGGGTTCATGGTCGCTGATTATCGGGCATGGCTGTCGGTTACCATTGACCTTTTACAGACAAATCGACTGCTGTGCGCCTCAATTCCATCAAGCTTTCCGGCTTCAAGTCCTTTGCTGAACCCACCAACTTCATGCTCCCCGGTCAGCTGGTGGGCGTGGTGGGGCCCAACGGTTGCGGCAAGTCCAACATCATGGATGCCGTGCGCTGGGTGCTGGGCGAGTCCAAGGCGTCCGAGCTGCGTGGCGAGTCGATGCAGGACGTCATTTTCAATGGCACCACTACCCGCAAGCCGGCCAGTCGCTCCAGTGTGGAGCTGGTGTTCAGCAATGAAGATCATCGTGCGGGTGGCCAGTGGAGCCAGTTTGCCGAGATTGCGGTCAAGCGCGTGCTTACCCGTGATGGCAACAGCAGTTACTTCATCAACAACCAGCCTGTGCGTCGCCGTGACGTTCAGGACGTATTTTTAGGCACAGGCCTGGGCCCGCGTGCTTACGCCATCATCGGGCAAGGCACCATCAGCCGCATCATCGAGTCGCGTCCGGAAGAGCTGCGCCTGTTTCTGGAGGAGGCCGCGGGCGTGTCCAAGTACAAGGAACGTCGCCGCGAAACGGAAAACCGCCTGTCCGACACCCGCGAGAACCTGACCCGGGTCGAAGACATCCTGCGCGAACTCAACGCCAACCTCGAAAAGCTGGAAAAACAGGCCGAGGTCGCTGCACGCTACAACCAGCTGCAGGCCGACGGTACGCTCAAGCAGCACCAGCTTTGGTTCCTCAAGCGCCGCGAGGCTGAGGGGGATCAGGGCAAACTCAAGTCCGAGGTCGATCAGGCCATCAATGCGCTCGAATCGCGCATGGCCGATCTGCGCCATGTCGAGGCCGAGCTTGAAACCATCCGCCAGGCCCACTACGCGGCTGGCGATGAGGTGAACCAGGCTCAAGGCAAGCTTTATGAAGCCAGTGCCGAGGTGGGCAAGCTGGAAGCCGAAATCCGCTATGTGGTGGAAGGCCGCCAGCGCGCCGAGCAGCGCCTGGTCCAATTGCAAGAGCAAACCGCCCAATGGCAATTGCGCAGCCAGGAAGCCCAGGCCGAATTGGAGACCCTTGCAGAGCAAGCGGCCTTGACTGACGACCAGAGCATGACGCTGGCCGCTCAGGTCGAAGAGCAGGCCATGACCTTGCCCGACCTGGAAGATGCCTTGCGCCAGGCTCAGCAAAAGGCCATCGAACAGCGTGGCTCGGTGGTGCAGGTGCAGCAACAGATTCAAGTGCTGGCTGCCGAACAGCGCAACATTGACGAACAAAGCCGTCAGCTGGGCCAGCGCCGCGAGCGTTTGCAGACAGACCGCAACGCCCTGGCTGCACCTGACGAAAGCCGCCTGACCGAACTTCAGGAACAGCTGGCCATGGCCGAGGAGGCTGCTCAGGAGTCCAGTGCTCGTCTGGAAGACTTGCAGACCCAGGTACCCTTGCTGGACGAAGACCGCCGCACACGCCAGCAGCAAGTCAATGACGAGTCAGCGCGTCTGGCGGACCTGAGTGCTCGTATCGAAGCACTCAAAGCCCTTCAGGAAAAAGTGCGCACGGACGGCAAGCTCAAACCCTGGTTGGCCAAGCATGGCATGGATGGGCTGGAAGGTTTGTGGACTCGTCTGCACATCGAGTCCGGCTGGGAAAACGCACTGGAAGCGGCCTTGCGCGAACGCATGGGTGCGCTGGAGGTTTCCCGACTGGACATGGTCCGCGCTTTTGCCGGCGACGTGCCGCCCGCCAAGTTGTCGTTCTTTAACCTGCCCACAGCGGGTCAAACCAAAGCGCGCTCGGGCTTGCCTGCAGGCTGCCGTGCCCTGTCTGAATTGCTGCGCATCAGCGATGCAGGCCTCTCTGCCCTACTTGGCGACTGGCTGCAGGGCAGCTACACCGCGCCCAGTCTGGACGATGCGCTGGCCTGGCGCGAGCAGCTGCAGCCTGGCGAAGTGCTTTACGTGCAAACCGGTCATGCTGTGACCGCCCACAGCGTGAGTTTTTACGCGCAGGACTCCGAGCAATCGGGTTTGCTGGCGCGTGCGCAAGACATCGAAAACCTCGAAAAGCAGCAGCGTGCCCAGACCCTCATTGCCGAAGAAAGCCGTAGCGCTTTGGTCAAGGCTGAAGCTGCCTATGCCGAGGCCTCCCAGCGTTTGCTCGGTGCCCGCCAGGAAGCCACCACCACGCAGGCCAAAGCCCACGAATTGCAGGTGCAAGTGCTGCGCCTGAGCCAGTTGGCCGAGCAGGCCCGTGCCCGCACCCAACAAATTGAAGGTGATTTGGCAGAGGTTGATGTCTTGCTTGAAGATCTGCAGGAACGCCGTGTGACGGCAGAAGGCCGCTTTGAAGAGCTGGACATGCAACTGGCCGACAGCCAGGAGCGAGAAGCCCAGCTGGGCGATCATGTGATCGAGGCCGAGCGCAAGCTGGCGCAATGCAGAGAGCAACAACGCAGCCTGGAGCGCCTGGCGCAGGAAGCCCAGTTTGCCCAGCGCAGTTTGCAGGCGCGCGAAGGCGAACTCAAGCGCACCATCGAGACCGCGAGCCAGCAGGTTCTGTCCATTGCATCCGAGTCCGAGCGGGCCCAGGAAGAGCTCTCGCGTCTGTCTGATGCTGCGGCGCAAGGCGGCTTGCAGGATGCACTGAACCTCAAAATGGAGCGCGAGCAACAGTTGGGCGCCAAACGCAGTGCCTATGATGACCTGACCGCAAAGCTGCGCGCGAGCGACGAGCGGCGCGTGGCTTTTGAACGAGAGCTTGAGCCCCTGCGCCAGCGCATCACCGAACTTCAGCTCAAAGAGCAGGCCTCGCGCCTCGGCCTGGAGCAGTACACCCAGTTGCTGCAGGACGCCCAAGCAGACCTGGAGGCAGTGGCCAAATCCATCGAAGACGGCGAAGTACGTTTGTATGGCCTGCAAGGCGAAATTGATCGCCTGCACCGCGAGATGTCCGCCATGGGGCCGGTCAACCTGGCAGCCCTGGAAGAGTTGACCAGTGCACGCGAGCGCAAAACATTCCTCGATGCTCAAAGCGCTGACCTGACCGACGCGATGACTACGCTGGAAGACGCCATCCGCAAGATTGACGGTGAAACCCGCGAGCTGCTGGGGTCCACTTTCCACACTGTCAATCAGCACTTCGGGCGCATGTTCCCCGAGTTGTTTGGTGGCGGTCAGGCCAAGCTGGTCATGACGGGTGAAGAAATTCTGGACGCGGGTGTGCAGGTGCTGGCCCAGCCACCCGGCAAGAAAAACCAGACCATTCATTTGCTGTCCGGCGGCGAAAAAGCCCTCACGGCCATTGCGCTGGTGTTTGCCATCTTCCAGCTCAACCCGGCGCCGTTCTGTCTGCTCGATGAGGTTGACGCACCGCTTGACGATGCCAACACCGAGCGCTACGCCCGTCTGGTGGCGAGCATGGGCAAGGAAACGCAGTTCCTGTTCATCAGCCACAACAAGATCGCCATGGAAATGGCCGAACAGCTCATTGGTGTGACCATGCAGGAGCAGGGCGTTTCACGTATTGTGGCTGTGGATATGGAGTCGGCTGTGGGTATGGCCGAGACGGCCTGATTGATTCACGCAGGATGAACATGAGTTCTTTTCAACTGAGTTTGTTGGCCCTTGGGGGGCTGGTGTTGCTGGCAGTGTGGGGGTTTAACCTGTGGACTTCGCGTCGCAGTCGTCCACGCCAGGCGGTGGAGCAAAGTGTGGAGCCTGACGCCAGTGTCGAGGCGCCTGTTGCCAGCGAAGCTCCGGTAGAGCCGGTGCTGGAGGATGATTTCAGTCATTTGCCTTTACCCGAACGCAAACCAACCCTTGACCCACTGATCGACGTGGTGGCCAGCGTTGATGTTGATGGTGTTGTGTCCGGTGATGCAGCTTTGGCAGCGATGCCCAGCACACGCCGCATAGGCAGCAAAGCGTTCTTTGCAGAAGGTCTGAGCGAGTCTTCGGGACAATGGGAGCCGTTACTGCCGGGGCACCGGTACACTGGCTTTCAGGTGGGTATTCAACTGGCCAACCGACTTGGTGCGCTCAATGAAATCGAATTTTCCGAATTCGTTGTCAAATCACAGGCTTTTGCTGATGCCATCAATGCCTCTGTCAACTTCCCGGACATGCTGGAAGAGGTGGCGCGCGCGCGTGAACTTGACCAGTTTGCCAGTGCGCACGATGCACAGCTGAGCCTGACCTTGCATGCACGTTCTGCCGCCTGGAGCCCAGGCTATGTTCAGCAGCATGCGTCTCGCTTGGGTTTTGTGGCGGGCACCATGCCCGGGCGTATGGTCCTGTCAGCCCCTGTGCAAGGGTTGCCGCCCGTGCTGGCACTGAGTTTTGACATGCAAGCTGCCCTGGCCGAAGATCCGGACATGAGTGCAGTGCGTGCAGTTGTCCTCACTTTGGATGTGCCACAAGTCAGTCGCCAGGAACAGCCCTTTGAACGCTTGTGTCAGGTTGCACGCACGCTTGGAACAGAGATGGATGCTGTCTTGACCGATGGCGCCAACCAAATGCTCAGTGACGAAGCACTTGCTCAAATCGGGGTGGAGTTGCAAGGGCTGTACAACGCGCTCGATGAGCGAGAGTTATCAGCAGGCTCTGCCCAGGCACGTCGCTTGTTTTCCTGATTTCGCAGCCATGGTCAATCTGGATTTGTTTGCCGAGCCCGCAGGTGATGGGCCAGATGGCGCTGCCAGACAAGCCCATGATTTGCGCCAGCAACTCAGCCGTCACGCTTATCAGTACTACACGCTGGACGAGCCCCTTATTCCGGATGCTGAGTACGACCGCCTGTTCAAAGCCTTGCAGACTCTGGAGGCTGAGCATCCCGAGCTGATGACTGCAGACTCACCCACCCAGCGTGTGGGGGGGGTGGTGCTGGATGCTTTTGCCCAAGTCCGCCATGCGGTGCCCATGCTCAGCATTCGCACCGAAACCGACACTGAGGCCAGCGGTGCCGAAGCCTTTGATGCACGCATTCGCAAAGAGCTGGCTTTGGGCGAGGCCGATGCGCCGGTGGACTATGTGGCCGAGCTCAAGTTCGATGGCTTGGCCATGAGCCTGCGCTACGAGTCGGGTGTGCTGGTGCAAGCCGCCACCCGGGGCGATGGCGAGACGGGCGAAGACGTCACCCACAACGTTCGCACCATTGGCCAGATACCGCTGCGGCTGCCCGAGGACGCTCCTGCCGTGCTGGAAGTGCGCGGCGAGGTGTACATGCGCCGCGACGATTTTGAAGCTCTCAACGAACGCCAGCGCCAGCGCATTGCCGCCGGCGCCAAGGGCGAGAAAACCTTTGTCAATCCGCGCAACGCCGCTGCCGGCGCAGTGCGGCAGTTGGACTCCAAAATTGCAGCAGACCGACCTTTGAGCTTTTTTGCCTATGGTCTGGGCGAAGTGACGGCTACTGCGCAACCCTTGTGGACCACGCACCATGCGCTGCTCATGCAGCTGAAAGCCTGGGGCTTTCCGGTCGCCGAGCAAACGGCGGTGGTGCAGGGCGCTGCGGGGCTGGTGGCGTTTCACCAGCAGATTGCCCAGCTGCGTGATGCTTTGCCCTTCGACATTGACGGCGTGGTTTACAAAGTCAACGACCTGGCCTTGCAGCAGCGTCTGGGTTTTGTCACGCGCGAGCCGCGTTGGGCCGTGGCGCACAAATATCCGGCGCAGGAAATGATGACCGAGGTGCTGGCCATTGATGTGCAGGTCGGCCGCACCGGCAAGCTCACACCTGTGGCCAAGCTGGCTCCCGTGTTCGTCGGGGGCGTCACCGTCACCAATGCCACGCTGCACAACGAAGACGAAGCCCGTCGCAAGGACGTACGTGTGGGCGACACCGTCATCGTGCGCCGCGCGGGTGATGTGATCCCCGAGGTGGTGTCGGTCGTGCAGGAAAAGCGCCTGCATGAATCACAAATTTTCACCATGCCGCGCCACTGCCCGGTCTGCGGCAGCGAAGCCGAGCGCGAAGAGGGCGAGGCGGACTACCGCTGCAGTGGCGGGCTGTTTTGCCCGGCACAGCGCAAGCAGGCCGTGCTGCATTACGCGCAGCGCCGCGCCATGGATGTGGAAGGCCTGGGGGACAAGCTGGTCGAGCAGCTGGTGGACTCCGGTCGTGTGCAGACCCTGCCGGATTTGTATCGATTGCAGTTGCAGGATCTCGCAGACATGGATCGGATGGCTGAAAAATCTGCACAAAACCTGCTCGACGCTTTACAGCAATCCAAGCACACCACCTTGCCACGCTTCCTGTTTGGCCTGGGCATTCGCCACGTGGGCGAGGCCACGGCCAAAGAGCTGGCCCGGCACTTCGGGCAGCTTCAAGCCATCATGGACGCCAGCGAAGACGCGCTGCTGCAAGTGGCCGACATTGGCCCCATCGTGGCCCACAGCCTGCACACTTTTTTTGCACAAGCCCACAACCGTGAGGTGGTCCAGTCCTTGCGCGAGGCCGGCGTCACTTGGCCTGAGGGCGAAGCCCTGGCGCCCACCGAAATGCCCCTGGCGGGTTTGACGGTGGTGCTGACCGGCACCTTGTCCAGCATGGGCCGCGACGAAGCCAAAGACAAGCTCGAAGCCCTGGGCGCCAAGGTGGCGGGCTCGGTCAGCAAGAAAACCAGCTGTGTGGTGGCTGGCGCCGAGGCGGGCAGCAAACTTGAAAAAGCCCAGGCCCTGGGCGTGCCTGTGCTGGATGAAGAAGGCTTGCTGCGCCTGCTTACAGACGGGCCAGACGCGCTAAAGCCAGCTTGAGCGTTTCGTCCTTCTTGGCGAAACAAAAGCGGATCACGTTCTGGTCAAAACCATTGCCGTAGAAGGCTGACAGCGGAATGGCGGCAACGCCTACTTCGCTGGTGAGCCATTTGCAGAACTCGGCTTCGCCCAGGTTTTTCTCGGGCACTGACAGGCCTGAAATGTCCACGCATTGAAAGTAGGTGCCTTCGCCCGGCAGCAGGCGGAATTTGGTTGTTTCGAGGCCCTGGCGGAACAAGTCGCGCTTGCGCTGGTAGAAGGCCGGCAGCTCCAGGTAGGGCTTGGGGTCGGTCATGTAGCGGGCCAGCCCGTGCTGCATCGGCGTGTTCACGGTGAACACATTGAACTGGTGCACCTTGCGAAACTCGTGGCTCAGGCTGGCAGGTGCCGCCACCGTGCCCACTTTCCAGCCGGTGACGTGGTAGGTTTTGCCAAAGCTCGACACGATGAAGGCGCGTGCAGCCAAGCCCTCAAATTGTGCAGCACTCCAATGCTGCAGCGGGGCGTAGACCATGTGCTCGTAAACCTCGTCCGAGATCAGTAGGACGTTCGTCGGCGCCAGAATGTCCTGCAGGCGCAGCATATCTTCGCGGCTCCAGACCATGCCGCTGGGGTTGTGGGGCGAGTTGATGATCAGGGCACGCGTCTTGGGCGTGATGGCTGCGGCCAGCTTGTCAAAGTCCGGTCTGAAGGAGCCCGGCACCAAAGGCACGCGCACCGGTATACCACCCGCCAGCTCAATGTTCGGCACATAGCTGTCATAGCAGGGCTCGAGCACGATGACTTCGTCACCCGCATGCACGGTGGCCAGGATGATGGTCAGAATCGCCTGTGTGGCCCCGGCCGTCACAGTGATCTCGCTGACCGGGTCGTAGCGGCGGCCGTACAACGCTTCGATCTTGGCGCTCACAGCTTCACGCAAGGGCGCTACACCGGTCATGGGCGGGTATTGGTTAAGCCCTTCGCGCATGGCGGCGGTCACACCGTCCACCAGTGTGGGGTCGCAATCGAAGTCCGGAAAGCCCTGACCCAGGTTGACCGCCTGCTTTTCGGCGGCCAGCGCCGACATGACGGTGAAGATGGTCGTGCCGATGTTGGGTGTCTTGGACGGGAATGTAGGCGTGCGTGCGGTCATGGTCACGAATGGCTCAAAGAGGAATCAAAGCTCGTAATCGGCCACATGGCCGGTCATGGCGCGTTCAATCAGGGCAGGGGTCAGGCGTTCGCTGAGCATATGGGCAAATTCGTAGACGAAGTTTCGCAGATAAGCACCTTTCTTGAAGGCAATGCGTGCAACGTTCTTGCCCAGCAACTGGCCCAGCGGCCGGGTCACCAAGCCCTTCATCTGACTTTGTTCGACCGCCATTTCGGCCACGATGCCGATGCCCAGGCCCAAGCGTACATAGGTCTGGATCACATCGGAGTCGATGGCTTCCAGCGCAATGCGTGGGCTGAGCTGTTTTTGTGCAAAGGCCTGGTCAATACGCGTGCGGCCAGTGAAGGAGGGGTGGTAGGTGATGAGCGGATGCTCGGCCAGATCTTCCAGGCTCAGGCGGGTTTTGCTGGCCAGGGGGTGCTCCGCAGGCAGCACCAGCACGTGCTGCCACTCATACACTGGCAGGGTGACAAGCTCGTCATACTTGGCCAGCGACTCGGTGGCCATCCCGATTTCGGCGACATCGTTGATCAGCATTTGCGCCACCTGATCAGGCGCCCCCTGGTGCAGGCTGATGTTCACATGCGGGTATTTCTCGCGCAGGCTGGCCACGCGTGTGGGCAGTACATAACGCGCCTGGGTGTGGGTGGTGGCAATGCTCAGGGTGCCGCTGTCTTGCTGGCTGAATTGCTCGCCAATGCGCTTGAGGTTGCCCACTTCGCGCATGATGATCTCAATGCTTTTGAGCACATGTTGGCCCGGCTCGGTCACGCGCTTGAGGCGCTTGCCATGGCGAGCAAAGATGTCAATGCCCAGCTCTTCTTCCAGCTCGATGATGGCTTTGGACACCCCGGGCTGCGAGGTGTGCAGGGCCTTGGCCGCCTCGGTCAGGTTCAGGTTGCGGCGCACGGCCTCCTGAACAAACTTGAATTGATGAAGATTCATGGCGTTTTACATATGTGCAACGCCATCATTATCGCTTTAAGTTTTATGAGGAAGGCCCTGCAGGGCCAATCGGGCCAGCAATTCGGTCACCGGTGCCTGCTCGCCCACCGCGCTTTGCCAGTGCAGACGCAAGCCAGGATGCGCTGCCAGCAAGGCCTCGTTCAGGCGCGGCAGGTCCTGGCGCACGTGCCCGCCCAGGCCCAGGAACATGGGCAGGACATGAATATCGGTATAGCCTTGCACGCACAAGTCGTCCACACAGGTCCCCAGATCAGGGGCGGTGTGCTCCAGGTAAGCCGTGCGTACGGTGGCTTGCGGGTCGAGCGCGCGGGCGTGTCGGGCCACGGCCTCGATCGGCGCAGACCAATGCGCGTCGCGTGAGCCATGGGCCAGCAGCACCACAGCAGAACGGGGCAAACTTGCACAAGCGTTCATCGTCTTAATACCAACCACCAAAATGTGCCCAAAGAGACCAGGCTGTACATCAAAGCCGGAGCAGCAGCAGTCAGCCAGGGGGTCCATTCGCTCAATGCACCCATGAACCCGAATACATTGTTGAGCAGGGCAAAACTGATGCCGGCCAACACACCGGCAAAGACGTGGCCAGCGATCTGACCCGAGCGGAAATGCAAGTAGGCGAAAGGCAAGGCCAGTGACAACATCACCAGGCAACTGACGGGGTAGAACACCTTGCGCCAGAACTCGATCTCATAGATCTGTGCATTTTGCTGGTTGGCCTTGAGGTGGCGCATGTAGGTGTAAAGATCCAGCGTACGCATGCGATCAGGGCTCAGCAGAGCAGAAGCCACCATGGCCGAGCTGATGGCTGTGGGCCAGCGCAACTCAGGCACCATGCGCGGCTCAAGGTTCATGCTGTCAGGCCGGTTGTGCTGCAGCTGCTGGCTGCTTGCCTTGTGCAGCTGCCATGCGCCATCGGAAATGATGGCACTCTCGGCACGGGTCACCGACAGGAGGCGACCCTGAGCGTTGAATTCATGGATACGTACATCGCGCAGGGTCTCGTTGCCGTCAAGAGCGCGCACATTGATGGCGTACTGCCTTTCACCCTGCTTTTCCTTGAGCCAGGCCCCCGTCTGGCCGACGCTGATGGCGCCCTGAAATCGTGCCTTGAGCAGCTGGGCCTGCTTGTCGGTGAAGGGCGCAATATAGTCCCCCATGACAAAGGTCAGCGAGATGAACATCAGCCCCACCTGAAACAGCACCATCAAGGCGCGCCATGGACCCAATCCACCTGTGCGCAAAATGGTGAATTCAGAGCTTTGGGCCAGACGTGCCATCACGAAGATGGAGCCGATCAACACCGAAATGGGCAACAACTCGTAAATGTGTGTCGGGCTTTTCAGGGCGACATAGAGCAAGGCGTGCTGCAGCTGGTAACCCACGGCGGCCAGTCGGTTCAGGGTTTGCAGTTCGTCGACCAGGTCGAAGAAAGCAAACAAGGACAAGAAGCCCAGCAGCACAAACCCGACGGTGCGCAGCACCTCGCGATGCAGAAGTCGGCGTACGGTTTTCATCCCTGGCTCCCCGTTGCGGGTCTACGCCACAGGTAGCGCAGGTGCCACTGCTGGTGACGCAAGGTCAGCCAGACCAGAGCCATCACGGCAACGCCGCCATGCAAACCCAGCATGAAAGCCAGCGGCTGCATCTTGCCATTGGCAATCCAGCTCTGTCCCACGTTGATCATGTTGTAGTACACCACGAACACCAGCAAGGCCAGGGCAAAGGGCATGCTTCGACCCGCGCGTGGGTTGACATGCGTCATGGCCAGTCCCAGCGTCAGCAACACCATGCCTGACAAACCCAGACCGATGCGCCAGGACAACTCGCCAAGATTGACAGGGGTGGGGGCCTTGATCAACTCCCAGGTGGACAGCAATTTGCTGGTGCCACTGGCGCTGGATACGCTCAGGTTGCTGTCGATCAGCAGCTCGTAGTCTTCAAACTGGGTCAGGCGGCTCTCGCCATCAGGCAGGCGCAACAATTGCTGGCCATGGCGCAGTACCAGATAACGGTCCGGACCACGCCAGAGCACCTGTCCCTGGCTTGCACTGGTGACCGACTCCTGACCACCGTCCAGGCTGTAGACGAAGACATTCGTGCCCTCTGTCTGGCTTTGGCTGTCCTTGTCAATGAAAAACACGCGCTTGCCACCGGCCGACTCCTGGAACTGGCCCGGCGCTACACGTTCGACATCGTTGCGTTTTTGGTAGCGGTTTTTCAGGTCTTCGATCTGCTGGTTGCTCCAGGGCCAGACCCAGATCGCCAGACATGCAATCGTCAGCAATATGGGCCAGGCAAAACGCAACAACGGGCGCAAAAAGCCGGCCAGCCCTTGGCCACTGGACAGCCAGATCACCATTTCACTGTCAGCGTACATCCGTGAAAGGGTAGCCACGACCGAGACAAACAGGCTCAGCGACAAAATGGTGGTGAGCTGGCTGAGCACGCTCAAGCCCATCAGCAACATGACCTCCGAAGGGTTGACCGTGCCTCGGCTGGCCTGACCCAGCGTGCGGATCAGCACAATCGTCATGACGATGGTGATCAGCACCACGACGGTGGCCCCAAAGTGGCGTGACAAATCCTTGCGGATGGCGGAATGGAATAACATTGACAGCAAAGGAAAAACGCAATTATGAACGTCCAGCTACTTGATCGCACACTTGATAAATGTTTTTCGGAAAACGTTGACGCTTTGGTGGTGATGTATGGCCTTGAATTCAAGCCCGGCAAAGACCCCTTGAGCCAGTTGGTCCAAGAAGCCATCCGAAAGGGTGACTTTGAAGTCAAACCCGGCAAAGTGCTCCAGTTATATGGTGTGCCTGGCCTCAAAGCTCGCAGAGTGGTCTTATGCAGTGCCATGACCTTGCACCGTGGTGACCTGGCACCTGCCGTCTCTGGTGTGTGGAGCGCGTTGCGCGAGGCCAAAGTCGAGCGCATGGTTTGGCACGCTGTGGATGGCTGGGACGACGCATCGCTCTACAGTGTGGCCACTTTGCTGGCGGAGCAAAGTTATGTTTACACCACAACACTGAGCAGCCCCAAAACGCGCAGTCTGAGCAGCATCAGTCTGAGCATGCAAGGCGCAAGTGCCGACCTCCAAGAGTCGGTTGCGCGTGCCCAAGCCTGTATTGCCGGTATTGAATTGGCCAAAGAATGGGCCAACCGGCCCAGCAACCATGCAACACCCACCATGCTCGCAGGGGTGGCCCAAAAGCTGGCCAAGCACAAAAACATCCAGTGCGAAGTGCTGGGTCCCAAAGAGGTCGCCAAACTCAAGATGGGCGCATTCCTCTCGGTGGCCAAAGGCGCAGTTGAGCCCCTGCGCTTTATTGTGCTGCGCTACAACGGCGGCCCCGCCAAACAAGCACCGGTGGTGCTGATTGGCAAAGGCATCACTTTCGATACCGGCGGCATCTCGCTCAAGCCCGGCGAGGGCATGGACGAGATGAAATACGACATGGGCGGCGCCGCCAGTGTGCTGGGCACCTTCGAGGCCCTGGCCCGGCTGCAGCCCCGCCTCAATGTGGTGGGCCTGATTCCGGCCACTGAAAACATGCCAGACGGCCAGGCCACCAAGCCCGGTGATGTGGTCACCAGCATGAGCGGGCAGACCATCGAGATCCTCAACACCGACGCAGAAGGGCGCCTGGTGCTGTGCGATGCCATGACGTATGCCGAGCGCTTCAAGCCGCGTGCCGTGGTGGACATTGCCACTTTGACGGGCGCCTGCGTGATTGCTCTGGGACATGTCCGTTCCGGCCTCTACGCCAACGACGACCCCTTGGGCCAAGCCCTGCTCAATGCGGGCGAGTCCTGTGGTGATCTGTGCTGGCGCATGCCCCTGGACGAAGCCTACGCCGAGGGACTCAAAACCAAATTTGCCGATGTGGCCAATGTGGCTGGCCGACCCGGTGGATCCATCACCGCGGCCAAGTTTTTGCAACGCTTCGGGCGCGAATACGCCTGGGCGCATCTGGACATTGCCGGCACCGCCTGGCGCTCAGGTGCAGCCAAGGGCGCCACAGGCCGACCTGTCGGCTTGCTGGTGCATTACCTGCTGCAGGAACAGTTGCCCGACTTGCCTGCGCCCCGCAAACGCAACAGCCGTACACGCGCATGAGCGTTTCTGTCGAGTTCCACTTCAACGTGCCTGACCGGCTGAACTACACCGCACGCTTGCTGCGTAAGGCCCACGGCATGGGTTTGCGATCCGCGGTGGTGGGAGAGTCGGGCTTGTTGCAACGCTTGAGCGAGCAGCTTTGGACCGTGGGACAGCTCGACTTCATCAGCCACTGCACCGACCAGGCTGACGCAACCATGCAGCAACACTCCAGCATCCTGATGGGGCAGGGGACCGATGCCTTGCAAGGGCGCTCGGTACTGGTCAATTTGGGGGACGACGTACCCCAAAATTTTGACGGCTTTGCCCGTTTGATTGAAATTGTGGATGCAGACCCGGCGCACCGCCAGATGGCGCGCAACCGCTGGCGCAGCTACCAGGCGCAAGGACACAGCCTGGTGCAGCACGACTTCCAGAAAAAGGACACGCCATGAGCTCAACCGCCGCCACAGACAGCAATGCACCTCCTGTCAACGCCATTCCGACCTTGTCAGATGCCGTGCCTGCAGCCCAGGTACCGCAGGCCCTGCAGGCTGTGCTCCAGGGGCGCTTGGCCGAAAAAGCCCAGCTCGATGAAATGGCCGTGCACCTTTTGGAGCAGCTGCGCCCCCAAGTTGAGCAAATGGTCACGCAAACAGTGCGCAGCGCCTTGCGCTCGGCCTGGCTGGAACGTGCTCAAAAATACAACGATTTATCGCCACTCATTGACGATGCGCACGATCGTGCGATTTAGGTTTTTCCCCTAGGAAAAACCTGGCATGAATCGTGTATCGTTCGGGCTTGCTTAATTGAAGCAAGTCCTTTCTTCGGAGTGTTTATGAAGATGAAATTCAAAGTTTCTGCCCTGGCAGCCCTGACCCTGATTTCCGCTGGCGCCATCGCCCAGGAAGTGGTCAAAATCGGTCACGTTGGCCCTGTCAGTGGCGCTATCGCCCACCTGGGTAAAGACAACGAAAGCGGTGCCCGTCTGGCCATCGAAGAACTCAATGCCAAAGGCATCAAGATCGGCGGCAAAGCTGTCAAATTCGAATTGCTGGCAGAAGACGATGCTGCCGATCCCAAGCAAGGCACTGCAGCCGCTCAAAAGCTGGTGGACTCCAAAGTCAACGGCGTGATCGGTCACCTGAACTCCGGCACCACCATTCCTGCTTCCAAAATCTACTCTGACGCAGGCATCCCCCAGGTTTCTCCCTCTGCCACCAACCCCAACTACACCCGCAACGGCTACAAAACCGCTTTCCGCGTGGTGGCTGACGACGTGCATCTGGGCGGCACCCTGGGCCGTTACGCTGTGAACACCCTCAAGGGCAAATCCATCGCCGTGATCGACGACCGCACCGCTTACGGTCAAGGCGTGGCTGAAGAGTTCGAAAAAGCTGTCAAGGCTGCTGGCGGCAAGCTGGTTGGCCACGAGTTCACCACCGACAAAGCCACCGATTTCATGGCCATCCTGACCACCCTGAAGGCCAAGAAGCCTGACGTCGTGTTCTTCGGTGGTATGGACGCCGTTGCCGGCCCCATGCTGCGCCAGATGAAGGCCCTGGGCATCAACGCCAAATTCATGGGCGGCGACGGCATCTGTACCGCTGACCTGGCCAAGCTGGCTGGCGACGCCATGGCCGACAACCAGGTCTACTGCGCTGAAGCAGGTGGTGTGGAAGGTGCCCAGAAAAAAGGCATGGACGACTTCAAAGCCCGCTTCAGCAAGCGCTTTGGCTACGACGTGCAGATCTACGCTCCTTATGTGTATGACGCCGTCAACGTGATGGCCGACGCCATGGTGCGTGCAGGCTCTGCCCAACCCGCCAAGTACTTGCCTGAGCTCGCCAAGAGCAACTACAAAGGCGTGACCGGCACCATCGCCTTTGACGAGAAGGGTGACATCAAGAACGGCGCCCTGACCATGTTCACCTACAAAGGTGGCAAGCGCAGCGAAATCGCTGTTGTGCGTTAATTCGCGCGGTTGAAAAGGTCACTCGAAAGGGTGGCCCTTCAAAACAAAAAAAGCCTGCAAGAAATTGCAGGCTTTTTTTTGGCCATCATGCCACTGGTTTGGGGTCAGCCTGCTTGCCCTTGCCCTCGCTGACTTTTTTGCGCAGGAATGCGGGCATGGACATGGCCTGGGTTTCGTCCATGTTGAACTCCATTTCGTCTTTGGCCACCAAACGGCGCGACATGCGCATGGCGCTGTAGCGCACCTCTTTCAGCATCATTACCTCGTCCTCTTCGGCAAGGCGGCGCAGTTGTTCAATCTTGGCCCGCAGCCAGGGGTGATCACCAAAGCGCTTTTCCAGTGCGGCCAGTGCTTTTTGTGTGGTGGCGCGGTCGCCGTTTTGGGCCAGGGTACGCAGTTGCTCAGCGGCTTTGGCAAAGGCCAGTTCTTCCAGGCGGTTGTGGGCGGTCTCGTCACGGGGCAGGGCGGCCAGGGCAGCGGCGTCCAGCGCGGGCATCTGCAACAGTGGGGCCGAGGCCGACAGCACCACGCCATCAATGCCCGTGCCTTCCACCGTGGCGCCCAGCAAGTCGCGCACCGCGCCCGCAGCGCCTGCGCTGATGTGCAGGCGCACGGCCAGCCAGCTCTCGGCACCCCAGGCCAGGTCGGTCATGCGCCAGCTGCCATCGGGCTGCTGCACGGCGGGGCTCAGCATCTCCACAACCACGCCGGGCGCAGGCACCAGCCGCAGGCCCAGCTTGCGCAGGTACATGGCTTGCAGCAGGGCGAGTTCTTCGTCAAAACTGTCAAACAGGTCGGCGGCGGTTTGGCCGTAGTAGTTCTGGCCCCCGCTGGCGCGGGCCATGCCCACCATCAGGTCTTCGTTAAAGCCGTTGCCCAGGCCCACGGTGGTTGTGCTCACGCCGCGCTCTTGCCATTGGCGGCATTGCGCCTCGATCTCGGGCAGCTCGGTGATGCCCACATTGGCCTGCCCGTCAGACAGCAACACCACCCGCGAAATCGCTTTGTCGTTGCCGCCCTCCAGCTGCCGGGCACCGGCCAGCCAGCCGCTGTGCAGGTCGGTCATGCCGCCGCTGACCACCCCGGCCATGGCTTGCCGGACCGCATCCACCGACTTGACGGGCTGCAGGGGCAGCAACACATCCACCTTGTCGTCGTACACCACCATGCTCAGCGCGTCTTGCGGGGTGAGGTGGCTGGCAATGTGCTCCACACAGCGCAGCGCCTCGGCCAGCGGCTGGCCGCTCATGCTGCCCGAACGGTCCACCACCAGCGCCAGGCGCTTGGGCAGGTGTGGCACAGCCAGGTTGGCCGGGCGGTCTGGCGCCTGTACCCGCACGAGTACATCCAGCACACCCCCGGCAGCGGGCACACCCGCTTGCAGCGGAGAAAAAACAATCGTTGGCTTATCCATACAGCAGCTCCTTTGAAAGTGAGGGCTGCAATGGTGCAGATCAGGGGGCTCAGGGGGTGAGCCCCAAAGGCTGATCAAAAACACAGAGCCAAGCTCAGGCCATGAGCTTGGGGTGGGTCAAAATGTATCTGAAGCGACAGGTTGCTCCATTGCCGGGGCAAGCGAGTTCAGGTGATTTCGAGTTGGCTTTTTAAATCAGCATAATCTGTACTGAATTCGAAAACAAATCACTGCAATTCAGACGCATGGAACTTATCGACAACATCAACCGTCTGCTGGGGGATGACCTTAAACGGACTCTCAAGCCGGGTGCGCGCCTGAAGATTGCAGCATCATGCTTTTCGATGTATGCCTATGAGGCCTTGAAGTTCGAGTTGGAAAAAATTGATGGGTTGGAGTTCATCTTTACCGCCCCCACCTTCGTAGCCAGTGAGGTCAGCGACAAGATTCCCAAGGAAAAGCGCGAGTTTCATATCCCCAAGCTGGACCGCGAGCGTAGCCTCTACGGCAGCGAATTTGAAATTCAGTTGCGTAACAAGCTCACCCAAAAAGCCATCGCCAGGGAGTGCGCCGACTGGATTCGACGCAAAGCCCAATTTCGCTCCAACCGCAGTAAAGCGGCTATGCAGCAATTCGCTGGCGTGCAATCGGGCACAGCCGATACGGCCTACATGCCTTTGCATGGCTTCACGGCTGTTGATTTGGGCTACCAGCAAGGCAATGCGGTGTCCAACCTGGTCAACCGCATGGACGAACACGCCATCACGGCCACCTATCTCAGTCTGTTCGACCAAATTTGGAACGACGCAGAAAAACTCGAAGACGTCACTGCCCAGATCACTGAGCACATCGACTCGGTCTATCAAGAAAACTCGCCCGAGAGCATTTACTTTTTAATGCTCTACAACATCTTCAATGAGTTCCTGGACGACATCAACGAAGACGTGTTGCCCAACGACCTGACGGGCTACCAGGACACACTGATCTGGCAAAAGCTCTTTAACTACCAGAAAGACGCGGCCACCGGCATCATCAACAAGCTGGAAACCTACAGCGGCTGCATCTTGGCTGACAGCGTAGGTTTGGGCAAAACATTCACCGCGTTGGCCGTGGTCAAGTATTACGAACTGCGCAACAAATCGGTGCTGGTGCTGTGCCCCAAGAAGCTGGCCGACAACTGGCTCAACTACAACCGCAACCTCAAGACCAACATCTTTGCCAAAGACCGGTTCAACTACGATGTGCTGTGCCACACCGACCTGAGCCGCACCAGCGGTGAATCGTTTGGTACGCCGCTCAACCGCATCAACTGGGGCAACTACGACCTGGTCGTCATCGACGAATCGCACAACTTCCGCAACAACGATGTCTATAAAGACAAGGAGACGCGGTACCAGAAGTTGATGAACAAGGTCATCAAAGAGGGCGTCAAAACCAAGGTGCTGATGCTTTCAGCTACACCGGTTAACAACCGCTTCAATGACTTGCGCAACCAGTTGGCCCTGGCCTACGAGGGCGAATCAGAAAATCTGGGCAAGAAGCTCAAAACAGGAAAGACGATCGAAGAAATCTTCCGAGGTGCCCAAACATGCTTTAACACCTGGTCCAAACTCCCCCCAGAAGAGCGCACCGCACGCGCCATTTTGGATTCGCTGGATTTTGATTTCTTTGAACTGCTCGACAGCGTCACCATTGCCCGCTCGCGCAAGCACATTCAGACGTTTTACGACACCAAAGACATTGGGCAATTCCCCGAACGTCGCAAGCCACTCACATTTCACAGCCCGCTCACCACGCGTGGCGATGTGATGAGCTTCAACGACATCTTTAGCCAACTCAGCCTGCTCAAACTTGCGGTGTATGCGCCCATCAGCTACATCTTGCCAAGCCGCCTGAAAAAGTACGAAGAGCAATACGACACCGAGGTGTCTGGTGGCGGTGCAAATCTGAAACAAGTCGACCGAGAGAAAAGCCTGCAAGCGCTGATGACTACCAATTTGCTCAAGCGCTTGGAAAGCTCAGTGCATTCCTTTCGCTTGACCTTGGAGTCGCTCAAAGCCAATCACGTCAGCACCCTCGAGAAAATCAAAGCATTCAACCAATCTGGACAAACCGTCGATGTGAGCGACCTGACAGAAGCCTTGGCCGACTTGGATGCTGAAGAAGACGAATTGCCTGACATGGGTGATGCCGAAATTGGCAAGCGCATAAAGATCAACCTGGCAGACATGGACTTACCTTCGTGGGAACACGACCTGCAGGTCGATGTGCAAATCATCGAAGCCTTGCTGACCTCCATGCACAAAGTCACGCCTGCTGACGATGCCAAGCTGCAGCACCTCAAGGCCTTGGTGCTCGGCAAGATCGCCAACCCGATCAACCCCGGCAATAAAAAGGTGCTCATCTTTACCGCCTTTGCCGACACGGCCGATTACCTTTACGCCAACCTGGCACCCGACCTGCAAAGCCTGCTGCAGATTCACACCGGCAAAGTCACGGGCAGCGGTGGCCCTAAGTCCACGCTCAAAAAGAGCTACGACTTTCAAGAGCTGCTCACGCTGTTCTCGCCTCGGTCCAAAGAAAAAGCCCTGGTCTTGCCGCAAGAGCCTGCCGAGGTAGATGTGCTCATTGGCACCGACTGCATCTCTGAAGGCCAGAACCTGCAAGACTGCGACTACCTCGTCAACTACGACATCCACTGGAACCCCGTGCGCATCATTCAGCGCTTTGGCCGGGTGGACCGCATTGGCTCGCCCAACAGCACCATCCAGTTGGTCAACTACTGGCCCGACATTTCGCTGGACGAATACATCCGCCTCAAAGAGCGCGTAGAAAGCCGCATGACGATTGCCGACCTGGCCGCCACGGGCGATGACAACGTGCTGTCCGCCCAAGCCAACGATGTGGCCTACCGCAAAGAACAACTGCGCCGCCTGCAAGACGAAGTCATTGAGCTGGAAGACCTGAAAACCGGTGTGTCCATCACCGACCTGGGCCTGAACGACTTCCGCATGGATTTGCTCAACTACGTCAAAGCCCATGGCGATCTGGCCAATAGCCCCAACGGCATGCATGCCGTGGTCAGCGCCAACGAGGCCATGGGCTTGCAGCCTGGCGTCATCTTCACCTTGCGCAACCGCAACAGTGGGGTACAGGTGAATCAGCACAACCGGCTGCACCCCTATTACTTGGTTTACATCAACCGTGCGGGCCAAGTGGTGCACGACCACACCGAAGTCAAACGTCTGCTCGACCTGGTGCGCAGTGCCTGCAAAGGCCAGGCTGAGCCTGTGTTGTCCGCTTGCCAAAGCTTCAACCAAGAAACCGCCGATGGCCGCCACATGCAAGCCTATTCAGACCTGCTGAGCCAAAGCATTCGCTCCATGATCGACGTGAAAGAAGAAAAAGACTTGGACAGCCTGTTCACGGGTGGCAAGACCACGGCGCTGACCAACACCATCTCTGGCTTAGACGACTTTGAGCTGGTCAGCTTTTTGGTGGTGCAGGCCCATTCATGAGCAGCATGAGTGAGCCCGCGAAAAACGCGCTGTTCAGCTACCCGCCCCAAGCGGCCTTTGGGCGAACCTTGCCCAAAAACAAGCTGTACGAAAAAGCGGGAGCCAACACCCGCCTGAAAGAGCTGTTTGTGGCCCAGGTGGAGCAAATTGTTTGGCAGTACAAGCTGGCTCCCGAAACCATCAACCTGCCCGCCAAACCCGGCGTGCCAGAGGTGCAAGTGTTCAGCATCCACCTCAAGGTGCCCGAGCTGCACCTGGATGTGCTGCGTTGCATTGACGGCGCGGTGCAATACCCCATCATTTTTGAGCTTTGCTTTGAAGGGCGCGTGCAACCCGTTGCCTGCCACAAGTGCCCCAGCGAAGCCGATGCCAGCCAATGGGTGTGCAGCGACTACTTTGCGGGCAACTGGCAAGCCGCTGACGCAGTACGTACCCCACTGCCCATGGCCTTGGACCTGGCCGCCCTGTATGAAAGCCTGTTGCGCCAACTCATCAGCCTGCCTGCACGCCCGCAAGAAAAGCTGGCCGACCAAGTGCAACGAATGGGTAAGCTTGCAGCCTTGCAGCGAGCAATAGAAAAAACACAGGCCCAGCTCGCCAAAGAAAAGCAATTCAATCGCAAGGTGAGTATCAATGCGCAGTTGCGGCAACTCTTGTACGAACAAAAGGGTTTCACCCAGTGACCCACGAGACCGTTCCCCAAAGCACCGCCAAAAACGGTACCGCTCTTTGCGAAGAATTGCACTGGTCACAGGCTTCGTCCATGCAGAAAAGCGCACCTTTTAAATACTGTGAAAATAAGGCTGTTTTAGTTGAAAAATGGCCCGATGGCCGAGGGGTATGAACATGGCGCAAGCCGATCTGTTGGTGAACTTATTCAAAGCAGCCAGCACTGGTGACCAGATCACTTTTCGCAAGGCGGCTGAGTCTTTGATTGTTGAAGAGCGGTCTAAAGGGCACCGTATCCTGGCCGACCGACTTAGTCGGTCTATGCAAGTCACTGGTGCTTCGGTCAATCGCACATCCCGCATCTCACCTATACGTGCAGGAGGTTCAGTGCAAAAAGAACTTTTTCATGAAATTCAGCCCGAGCGATCACTCGCCAGTTTGATTCTTCCGACTGGCATTGCAGAACAGGTGCAGGAGTTCGTGCAGGAGCAGCACCGAGCCGAGTTGCTGCATGCCTACAACCTCAGCCCGCGTCACACGGTTTTGTTGGCGGGGCCGCCAGGCAATGGCAAAACTACTTTGGCCGAAGCTTTGGCTTTTGAGTTAATGGTGCCTTTGCTGGTGGTCCGCTACGAGACGCTCATTGGGAGCTATTTGGGCGAAACATCGACCCGCTTAAAAAACCTGATGGATTACGCCCGTACCCAGCGTTGTGTGTTGTTTTTTGACGAGTTCGACACCCTTGGCAAGGAGCGGGGCGACACCCACGAGACTGGTGAAATCAAGCGCGTCGTTAGTTCTTTATTGCTGCAATTGGACGATTTGCCAGACCATGTCGTGGTGGTGGCTGCCAGCAACCACCCAGAATTGCTAGACCGTGCGGTTTGGCGTCGCTTCCAGTTGCGGATGGCCTTGCCTGAACCCACGAGGGCTCAATTGACCGCTTTTATTGAGAATGTGGCACGTCGATGCAAAGTCAATTTGGGTTATGCCAGTGAAACCCTAGCCAAACATCTGTTGGGCAGCAATTACGCCGAAGCGGAGGAGTTTTGCTTGTCGGTGATCAGAAAAGCCGTGCTGGACCAAAAAACCAAAGATGCCAAGTCCATCACCCGGGCCAGATTGGAGCAGTGGCAAAAACGGTTGGGACCTGAGTCGAAGGTGTAAATAAAAAATACCGTGTCAGTTGAGGGAGAGGAAAAAAATGGCCGATCAATTACCCCTGTTGGTATTCCCGCAGCGGCGCAGCATTCAACCTGAGAAAGGAAAACCTGCGCCTACATCGCCACCGCATTTGCCCAGTCCTGTCCGTCAAATCGAGCGGTTTGGTCGTGGACTCGATACCTTAGCGCAAAGCTGGGCGCAGTACAGGGCCAGCTTGTCTGATGGAATGCCGGGCCTGGAGCCTGAGACTGTGCTGGTCATCGAGATCATTGGTCGGGTCGATAAATTTCAGGCTGCAGTTAGTGCAGCAGGTCTTGAGTGGTTGGGCGAGTGGGACCAGTTTGACATTGCTCCAGATGACGACTTCTATGCAATGGATGACCAAGGGCAGCGTAAGACCACTTCGCTAACTGGCCGGTTGTTCTTGTCTATGGCTAATGAGCGCGGCATGCGCGAATTGTTGTCGCTATGGGATCAGTGGGTGGCTGGAACGACCTTACCTCACGGCAAGACGGCCTGGCGTCAAGTGTTTGGGCAATTGCGCAGCATCCGCCGCTGGGGACCGCATGAGAGTCTTGAAGAAACAGGCATGTTGGAGCGATGGCGTGCATTCCTAGAAGACTCGATAGACGAGCCCGATGCGATCGAGCGGTTTCAGGTCGAATTTTTTTACCATCGTACCGAAGTGCGCCGCCAGCGCAATGAACAGCAGTTGCGTGCAACCTTGGAACGTTTGGGAGGCGTGGTGATTGGGGTGCCTATTGACATTGGCCCAATTGCTTTTCATGCCATGAAGGGCGAGTTGCCAAGGGCAGCCATCGAAAAATTGGTGCAAGAAGTCAGCGCAAATTCCAACGATATGCGCATTGATCTGCTCAAACTTTCCAGCATCATGTTTTTCAGACCTACGGGTCAAAGCCTAGCTGTCTCATCAGGTGAAGAGGGCCAGCCCGGTGTAGCGGGTGGTCCTTTGCCGGATTTGGAACCAGTTGCGGCTTTATTTGATGGGGTGCCGTTGCTGCAGCATGAGGCGCTGCGCGATCGGCTGGATGTCGTTGATGTTTTTGATCTGGAGAGATTTTATAAGCCGGGAGAACGAAAGCACGGCACGGCCATGGCTTCTTTGATTGTTCATGGTGACACTGGTGGTGGGGTGAACGATCCGCTTCGGCGTCGACTGCTTTGTGTCCCAGTCATGCAGCCCAATGAGACAGATTTCAATAACCCTCGGAAAGAGCACATGCCCGATGTGGTGTTCTTTGAAGATCGCATTCATGTTGCTGTGCGCCGCATGTTTGAGGGTGCTCAGGGCGAACCGCCGCAAGCCCCGCAAATTAAAGTCATTAACTTGTCGATTGGTGATCCAAGTCGGCTCTTGGCTCACACCTTGAGCCCTTGGGCACGTTTGTTGGATTGGTTGTCTTATGAGTACAGGGTACTTTTTTGCGTCAGTGCTGGCAACTATGGCAGTCCCATTCAATTGGGCTTGTCATATGCTGAGTTTTTTAAACTGTCTGACGAGCAAAAAATTCAAACGTCTTTAAAAGCTATGCATCAGGGGCTTGGTGATAGGCGCTTACTGTCCCCGGCGGAGTCTTTAAATGCCTTGACGGTTGGAGCTTTGCATGCCGATGAGTTTGGTGAGAACTATTACGCTGCAAACCGGATTGACCTGATGCCGAAGCCTCAAATGCCTAGCCCTGCCATGCGTTTGGGGAGTGGCTTCAGGCGCTCGGTCAAGCCTGAAGTTTTACTGCCGGGCGGTCGGCGTCTTTACAGAGAGCCTATGCCTGGGCAGACAACTTATGTCATTGCTGAGGCACCGGGATTCGGGCCTGGTCAAAAGGTCGCTTTCGATTCAAAGCAGCCAGGTATGTTATCCCAATGGGGTTACGAGAGCGGAACCAGCAACGCCACGGCTTTAGCTACTAGGGGTGCTGTTCGCATCCATGACATGCTTCAAAACCTGCGTGAACAGCAGGGGCAAGATATTCCCGATGGCTTGATGGCTGTTTTGATGAAGGCCTTGTTGGTGCATGGTGCACGGCAGCCAGAAAAAGCCAAAGACCACCTTGAGTCGGCCATTAAAACCAAAGATAACTCTCGCCAGTTCCGCTCTGTGCTTGCCCGGTACTTGGGATATGGCGCTGCAGACATCGAGCGAGTTATGGCATGTACCGAGCAGCGAGCAACGGTGCTTGGCTGTGACGAAATTGGCGAAGACGAAATTCACGAGTACGAGTTTCCCTTGCCTGTGTGCTTGAGCGGGCAGCGTTTGTGGCGCCGTTTGGTCGTGACCTTGGCCTGGTTCACCCCCATCAATCCAGCCCATCGGAATCTAAGAGAGGCCAAGCTGGAGTTGACGCCTGCAGGGAATACGTGGAAGACGATGCCTTTGAAACTTGATCGACTCGATGCCGACCACAACCAAATGTTGCGTGGGACGGTGCAGCATGAAGTTTTGGAGTCCAACAATGCTGTTTCGGCGTTTCAAGACGGTGATGTGCTCAGGTTGCGTGTCCATTGCAAACGCGATGGCGTAGAACGACTTGATCGCATGATCCCTTACGGGTTGGCTGTGACACTCGAAGTCAAACAGGATCTGCCCATTTACCAAGAAATCAAATCACGAGTGGCTGCACCAGTAGCTGTTAGGCCAATGGCTTGATTCGACGAGACTCACGATCAAAACAAAAACAACATCCATGCTGAAATCGAAAAAGTTTGATTCCAAATTCGCCCTTTTTTTCTGAATGCACGCATGCGACCAAAGACACGGAATAACAAGATGGACAAACTGAAAATGCACTCGCCCAACCTCACGAACGACAACATCGCCCGCCTGCGCGAACTGTTCCCGGGCTGTGTGACAGAAGCCAAGGACGAAGACGGCGCGGTGAAGCTGGCGGTGGACTTTGACCAGTTGCGACAAGAGTTGTCGGGGTCGATTGTGGAAGGGCCGCAAGAGCGCTACCAATTGAACTGGCCTGGCAAGCGCGAAGCTTTACTAACTGCGAATGCGCCGATTGCCAAGACACTGCGCCCATGTCGTGAGGAAAGCGTCGACTTTGATGCAACGCAGAACCTGTTTATTGAAGGTGACAACCTGGATGCACTCAAGCTGTTGCAGGAGACATACCTTGGCCAGGTGAAGATGATTTATATCGATCCGCCGTACAACACGGGGAATGACTTCGTATATGAAGACGATTTCGCGGAGGATTCAGCCTCATATTTCGAGCGCTCAAATCAAAAGGATGATGTGGGCAGGCGCTTGAACGCTAACACTGAGTCAAATGGGCGTTTTCACTCCGACTGGCTCTCAATGCTTTTTTCACGTTTGAAGTCGGCACGTAACCTGATGCGTGACGATGGCGTCATCTTCATCTCGATTGACGATAACGAACAGGCCAACTTGAAACGAATGTGCGACGAGATATTTGGTGAAGATAACTTCATCAGCACCATCGTTTGGGAAAAGCGGTACAGTCCGCAGAACGCCGTCAAATGGTTTTCAGAGTCGCATGATTTTCTGGTTGTGTACGCGAAGAACAAACAGAATTGGTTTCCGAACTTGTTGGAGCGATCAGATGAGATGAATGCTCGCTACAAGAACCCTGACAATGACCCGCGTGGAGTATGGAAGCCGGAGAATTCGACGGCGCAGGGTGGTCACGGCACAAAAGCCCAGTTTTACGAATTGATTGCTCCCAACGGGAAAAGGCATACCCTGCCAAATGGCCGCTGCTGGCTATACACGGAGCCCGTCTTGAAAAAGCTGATTGCGGACAACCGAATCTGGTTTGGTGCAGACGGCAACAATGTCCCTGCCATCAAGCGATTTCTGACGGAAGTCAAACAAGGAACTGCGTGCCAAACCATCTGGAAGTACTCTGACGTTGGGCATAGCCAGGACGCAAAGAAGGAGGTTAACGACCTCTTCCCAGAGGGGGCGGTTTTTGACACGCCCAAGCCGACACGTTTAATCAAGCGAATTCTTCAAGTCGCAACCGATAAAGACGCCATCGTGTTGGATTTTTTTTCCGGGTCAGCCACAACCGCCGACGCAGTCATGCAGATGAATGCGGAGGATGGCGGCAACCGGAGATTTATTCTGGTGCAGCTTCCTGAGGTCTGCGACGAGAAGTCAGAGCCTGCCAAGGCTGGCTTTCGAACGATTGCCGATGTCAGCAAAGAACGAATTCGTCGCGCAGGAAAAAAAGTTGCCGCAGCCCTTGCTAGCGCCAACTTGGACGTCGGCTTCCGCTCCCTAAAAATCGACACCTCCAACATGGCTGATATCTACTACGCCCCTGATGCGTTAGACAAAGCCAATTTCGACATGTTCGTCGACAACATCAAACCTGACCGCACTGCCGAAGACTTGCTGTTTCAAGTCATGCTTGATTGGGGTGTTGACTTGACCCTGCCCATTGCCAAAGACTCCATCCATGGCAAAGACGTGTTCTTTGTCGATGGCAATGTCTTGGCCGCTTGCTTTGACGCCAGCGGCGGGGTGGACGAAGACTTTGTCAAAGCCTTGGCCAAGCACCAACCCCTGCGCGTGGTGTTCCGCGATGCGGGCTTCAAAGACAGCGCGGTCAAGATCAATGTGGAGCAAATCTTCAAGCAGCTTTCACCTTCGACCGAAGTGAAGTGCCTTTGAGGTTGATCTCATGAAAATCAAGTTCAAAACCCAGGCCTACCAGTCTGCTGCCGTGCAGGCGGTGGTGGACTGCTTTGCAGGCCAGGCACCCGCGCATGGCGGTGTGCGCTACCGGCTCGACCCCGGTGCGGGTCGGCCCGCGCCCAGCACCCCGCAGGGTGCTTTGGCTTTGGAGGACGCGCCTACAGCCGACGAGCAAGAGGCCGCTTTTCGCAATGGCGACATCACGCTGACTTCCGAGCAGCTGTTGGCCAATATCCAAAAAGTGCAGCGCCAGCAAAACTTGCCCGTCTCGCCCCGCTTGGTCAGCACCAAGGTGTGCGGGGTGAACCTGGACATCGAGATGGAAACCGGCACGGGCAAGACCTATTGCTACATCAAAACGATGTTTGACCTCCACGAGGCCTATGGCTGGAGCAAGTTCATCGTGGTGGTGCCCAGCATTGCCATTCGCGAAGGGGTGACCAAGTCGCTGCAGATCATGGCCGACCACTTTTTGGAGACCTACAAACAGAAGGCCCGTTTCTTCACCTACAACTCCAAGCAGCTGCACCACCTGGAGAGCTTTTCAAGTGACGCGGGCATCAATGTGATGGTGATCAACGTGCAGGCGTTCAATGCCACAGGCAAAGATGCTCGCCGCATTTACGAAGAGCTGGACGACTTTCAGAGCCGTCGCCCAATTGATGTGATCAGCGCCAATCGCCCCATTTTGATTTTGGATGAGCCGCAAAAAATGGAAGGCGGCAAAACACTGGATTCGCTGGTCAACTTCAAACCGCTGATGGTATTGCGCTACTCGGCCACCCACAAAACCACGCACAACAAAATCCACCGACTTGACGCGCTGGACGCCTATAACCAAAAGCTGGTCAAGAAGATTGACGTGCGCGGCATCGCGGTCAAGGGGCTGGCGGGCACCAATGCGTATTTGTTTTTGCAGGCCATCGACATTTCCACCACCAAGCCACCAGTGGCGCGGGTGGAGCTGGAGATCAAGCTGGCCAACGGCGACATCAAGCCCGTGCCGCGCAAGCTCGGCAAGGGCGACAACTTGTTCGACCTGTCCAACGGACTCAACCAGTACCAGGGCTATGTGGTGGCTGACATCAACGCCAACACCGACACGCTGAGCTTTACCAACGGCGTGGAGCTGTCGGTGGGCGAGGCGGTGGGCGATGTGAACGAAGCGGCTTTGCGCCGCATTCAGATTCGCGAGGCGATCAAGGCGCATTTTGAAAAAGAGCAAGAGCTGCACAAAGACGGCATCAAGGTGCTGACGCTGTTCTTTATTGACGAAGTGGCCAAGTACCGCGACTACGCCGCCGCAGACGAGAAGGGCGAATACGCCCGCGTGTTTGAAGAGGAGTACCAGCTCTACCTGAACGAGGTTCTGGACTTGGATGAAACGCCTTACATCCAATACCTCAAAGGCATTGCGGTGGACAAGACGCACAGCGGTTACTTTTCTATCGACAAAAAAAGCAAGCGGCTGGTGGACCCCGATGTGGAAAAGCGTGGCGAGAACGCGGGCCTGTCGAGCGACGTGGATGCGTATGACTTGATTCTTAAAAACAAGGAGCGCTTGCTGTCGTTGGCCGAGCCTGTGCGTTTCATCTTTTCGCACTCTGCATTGCGCGAAGGCTGGGACAACCCCAATGTGTTTGTGATCTGCACACTCAAGCACAGCGACAACACGATTTCGCGCCGCCAAGAGGTGGGCCGTGGCCTGCGCCTGTGCGTTAACCAAAACGGCGACCGCGTGGACCACCCCGCCATCGTCCACGATGTGAACGTGCTGACGGTGGTGGCCAGTGAGAGCTACAAGAACTTCGTGGCGGCGCTGCAAAAGGACATCAGCGAATCTTTGTCGGAGCGCCCCAAGGTGGCCGACAAGGCGTACTTTGTGGGCAAGGTCCTGCAGACGCCAACCGGCCCCGTGACCTTGACCGACGAACAAGCCACTGACATTGAGTTTTACTTGATCCAAAACGGCTACGTCGACAAGAAACGCAACATCACCGAGAAGTACCACCAAGCCAAAGCCGATGGCACGCTGGCTCCATTGCCCGACGACTTGCTGCCCATGGCTGAGCAGGTCATCAAGCTGGTGGATTCGGTATTCAGCGAAGGCCAGATGATGCAGCCCGCCGACGGTCGCAAAGCCAAAAAGCTGTTGCCCAACGCCAACTTTGACAAGCAAGAGTTCAAAGCGCTGTGGGATCGGATTAACCGCAAAGCGGCCTACAGCGTGCACTTTGATTCGGCCGAGCTGGTCCAAAAGTCTATCGCGGCTATCAACGACAAAGACGGCAAGGTCGGCTTGCGTGTGACGCCATTGCAGTACACGATTCAGCGTGGTGAGCAGGTCGAGCAGATTACTGCCGATGGTTTGCAAAACGGTAACGCTTTTGTGCTGAAGGCGACCGAGGTGGAAACCAACAAGATATCAATCCATTCGGCTGTGAAGTACGACTTGATTGGTGAATTGGCAGAAGGCACTGTGCTGACCCGCCGGACGATTGCAGAGATTCTGAAAGGCATCAATGCGGCTGTTTTTGCGCAGTACAAGACCAACCCCGAAAGCTTTATTGCAGAGGCCATTCGGGTGATCAACGAGCAAAAAGCAACGGTCATCATTGAGCATCTGGCGTACGACTCCGTGGAAGATAAGTTTGATCTGGACATCTTCACCGCTGGCCAAACCAAGCAAGACCTGAGCAATGCGGGCAACAAACTGGAACGCCACATTTACGACTACGTTCTGACCGACTCCAACATCGAGCGCAAGTTTGTGCAAGAGCTGGATACCAGCAAAGACGTGGTGGTCTACGCCAAACTGCCCAGGGGGTTCTTGATCCCCACACCCGTCGGCGACTACAACCCCGACTGGGCCATCTCGTTCAAGGAGGGCAGCATCAAGCATGTTTACTTTGTGGCTGAGACCAAAGGCTCTATGTCCACCATGGACTTGCGCCCCATCGAAGCCACCAAGATCGAATGCGCACGCAAATTTTTTGATGAAATCAACAAGAAATTTGCGCCAGAAAACGTGAAGTACGACGTGGTCAACAGCTTTGGAAAGTTGATGGAGCTGGTGAAGTAGCCAATGCATGGCAGGCATGCGTGAATAACAAAGGGGAGGGAGATATGCGGATAGAGACCATTACAAGCAATGCTTTTGAAAGATTAGAAAGTCTGGCAGCAGGTGCCAGTTGCATTCGGGCGGTCATGGCGTATTGGACGATTCCAGCGCCCGATTTGCCGCTTCATTTGCTGAATGGATTGCGGGGACGGTCTGGATTTCTGTGCGTGGACATTCACAATCCGACCAGCATTGAAGCCTTGAACAGTCTGCACAATGCAGGCGTGCTTGTGAATCTTCATTTGGTCAGCACCACAGGAAAAAGCGAAATCGATGACTCGACGGGGATGCCAAACCATTTGATGCATTCCAAAGTGATCGTGTTTGATTACGAAGGTCGTGATTCAGTGCTTTGGGTGGGTAGCCACAACGGCACATTTCGGGCGTTGGATGGCATCAACTTTGAGTGCACACTGGCTGTGCATGCGTCAACGGACAGCGAGGTCTACCAAGAGGTCCTTGCGCATGTCTTGGAAATCCATCGTGGGTGCAAACCTTTTGATCCAAAGCTGATAGCGCATTACCGTTACCTACAGGGCAGTAATCTGGACAACACGGTGAGCGTGATGGAGTTTGAGAACGGGAACGACCAGCCTTTGCAAATTGGCGAGGAAATCAGTGTGTTCAATATGAGTCGTGATGACTTGCGTTCGTTCAAAACGATAGACACAGAAGTGATTGTTTCATTGCATGGCAGTCGTGAAATTTTGTATGAGGCAAAGGTGGTTCAAACGGGTGAGACTCCGGCGCTAAAAAGTCAAAGCTTCAGCGATAGGCGCTATGCTGATCGGTATCGTGCGCAACTTCCTGTGCTGGTGGGTAAAACGCCTGTGACACCCGCCATGTACAAGCGCGGCACTTATTTTTCCATCGTCAAAATTTCCAAACAAATAGATACTTCGTTTCATTTGCTCGAAATACCAACCCAGAGTGCATGGGTTGATATACCGACAGTCGAGATTTTCCAGTGCTCACGGGTAGATGACGAGATATCGGATGTTCGAATGAAGCGCTCCGTTAAGCCTAGGGGACTTAAATTCAAGGTGCCAGCGTTTGAAGAACTTGAAATCTGCAACATGATGATTTCGCCACATATCGAGGAGCTACGCGAGATGGCTTTCAAGGAAATGCGCTTGGACGAGAAGCGTGCGGTCAAGCGTCCGGCATTGATCAGGAAGAAATTGTTGGTACAGCGGTGATGGCGTAACCTCCTGCGCGCTAACTAGTTCTGTTGAAGAGCTAGCTGGATCAGCTCCGCTTTTGACCTTTTTACCGCCTTGACGGGAACGCCTGCTTCTATCTGCAAAAACCGCTGCTGATCTGGCACGACGCGCATGACAGGCGGACGAAACCAAGTGGTGGTGCCCAACATGTGGGCCTGCAGGCCCCAAAACAATACAAGTGTCATCATGGGGTGAGATCCTGCTGGATGAAAGGCTCACCCCATGAGCCTGTGCTCCTTCAACATCAGGGCACAGCAGGAGATAACCCATGAAGATCGAAATCATTCAAGGCAACATCGTCAAACAGCCCGATGTGGAGGCGGCGGTCAACAGCGCCAATGCCAATTTGCGCTTGGGCTCCGGCGTGGCGGGGGCGATTCATACCGCCGCTGGTCCCAAGCTGGAGGAGTACTGCAAGCCCTTTGCACCGCTAGCTTTTGGCGCCTACTTGGTGACGCCGGGTTTCAAGCTGCCCAACCTTTGGGTGATTCACGTGCGGGCGGCGTCATACGAGATGCATGACGATGCGCCCGCCATTTTGAAAAGCGCCGTCACGGCCGCCTTGCAGGGGGCGCAAGACAACGACATTCGGCGCCTGGCCATTCCGGCCATTGGCACCGGGGTGTTTGCCTTCCCGCCCATGTTGGCCGCGCAGATCATGGCCGATGTGCTGGCCTGCGCAGACACCATTGCGCCGCACCTGGAGTTGGTGCGGGTGTGCGTGGTGAGCGAGTATTTGCGCGATGTGTACACCTCGGCTTGCGAGGTGGCGGGCTTGAATTGCGCGAGTAACTTAACGATGTAGCTGGGTCGTGCGCACAGCAGATCAGTCCACCGGAAGCTGGGCGATGCTTTTCATCAAGCGCATGATGTGAGGCAACCTCTCCTGGCTTGCCGGGTCGGGGGGCAAGTGTCCCGGCACCGAGTCAACAAAAGCACGGGCTGCCAACAGGGTCTGAAATTGCAAGGCCAGGTATTCGCGAAGGGGGCGATGGCTGTCCAGGCATTCCGTCAACAGGCTTGCACGTCCGTCAATCACGCTGATGATGTCACCGAGGTCGTGGCTGAACAGGTGGTCGCCTTGGCCGCGACCGTAAAACGCTTCTAGCTTGGTGGCGATGAATTCGGGCGCACGGATCACGCGCACTTGCATGCCACTGGGCAGCGTGTGCATTTGCGCGGTTGCGATGCTCAAGGGATACCAGCGGTTTGCAAAGCCAAGGATTTCTTGCCGACTGGGCATGACATCCACCGTGACACCGTCTACCAGCCATCGGCAGATAGGTGCGTCAGGCCTCATGTCTGGGGCAAAACCGCACTGGCGCAGCTGCGTTTCGAGCAGATGAAATTCTTCCAGCGCTTGCGCTGGGCTCACCACATCCACATCATCGGTGCGCCTTATGGTAGGCAACGCCAAGTCTGTAATGAGCAGCCCGGCGGCGGCTCCGCCCACAAAAACCATGCTGCTGCAAAGTTGCGGCCCCAAACGCTGCGCCACGCGGTCCAGCATGGTGATATTCGGATCGTTAGGGTTCGGGCTCATGTTTCCGTGAGCCGAGTCTCAAGCAGCTGTTGGGCAATAGCCCGCTCGCGTGGATTGCCGCTGCGCAGTGCATCTGTGAGTACGAGAAGTTCATACAGCTGCGGGTTACGCACAGCAGCACAAGGCACTGTTGGGTACAGGGGTTGCAGTGTCATGCCGCGAGCCGTACCGTTTTTGTCTGGCCAGACGGGTATAGGCTCATTGCCAGCAACGATTTTGTCCGCCAAGGGAGGGGCTGCGTAGCTTGTGGGCAAACCGCGTGTCATTTCGCCTCTGACTGCAGGAAAGCAGTAGCGCACACCATGTGTCAGAAAGAGCTTGAGTGGCTCCAGAAGCACTTGCGGTTTGCCGTCTTCATTCTTGTGCACCAGTTGTGCCGTGACGCAGCGTTTGATGCAGGCATGTACTTCAGATGCGGTGAGTTGAGTGTCTTGCGCCAGAGCGGCATAGGTCGTGGGTTTGTCCTTGTCCAGCGCCAGACGAAGCAAGACCACCACGTCTTGTGGGCGAAGTGATATTTGTGGGTTGGACTTGGAAGCGGCCATGGTGCGCATTATATATTTGCTATTCGCGAATAGCAAATATGAGCCACTCAACAGGTTATGCAATGTTGAATGTCATCCGCTTGATCTCCTCCTGGATCTTTTGGCGCAATGTGGCTGGGGCCAGTACCTGCACCGCAGCACCAAAGCGCAGGATGTCGCCCAGCAGTTCGCGTTCGTCAGAGTAGGGCACACGCAGCGTGTAGCTGCCGTCGGGGTGCAGTGTGCCGGTTTGCTGGGGGTGCCAGGTTTCGTGCTGCACCCAGCCGGCGCGGGCGGGGCTAAAGCGTAGCTCGGCCCAGTCGGTGGGGGCGCCGGCAAAGATGCCGTAGCTGGCGTCAAGCTGTTGGCGCATGGCGGCCAGGTCAAGTTCTTTGGCCGGGGTGTCCAGGATGTCTGCGTGCTGGATGGCGTCAATGGCAAAGCTGCGCACGCCTTTGCGCAGGTGGCACCAGGCGTCCACATACCAGTTGTCGCGGTAATGGATGAGTTGCTGGGGCGAGATGTCGCGTTCCACGGTTTGGCCGTTGACGCGGTTGTGGTGGGCCACGCGCAGTTGTTTGCGCTCGAAGGTGGCTTTGGCGATGGTTTCAAATGCGGCCATGGGCATTCGCCGCTTGCCGGCGCTGACAGCGCGCACCCGCTGGGTGAGTTGTTGTGGGTCCAGCCCTTGGTGGCTGAGCATGTCGTCCAGCCGCTTGCGCAGGGGCTTGAGCTTGGGGCCGAGCAGGCCGGGGTCGAGCTGCTCGATCATGCTCTGGATGGTCATGAGCGCCAGGATTTCGTCTTGCGTGAACCAGAAGCCGGGCAGTTCGGTAGCGTCTTGCGGGGTGTCGAGCCGGTAGCCGCCCAGGTCGCGGTCGAACACGATGGGTGTGCCCAAGCGGTCACGGAGCTTGGCAATGTCGCGCTTGAAGGTGGCGGGCGAGATTTCGAGCGCGGCCAGAATGTCTTCGCGTGGCAAAGCCCTGCGGTGGCTGAGCAAGGTTTTGTAGCGATAGAGACGGTCGATTTCGGACATGGCAATGAAAAAGCCCCTGAAAAGGGGCTTTATACATTTTTTGGCGGAGCAGGCGGGATTCGAACCCGCGGTGGGCTATTAACCCACACACGCTTTCCAGGCGTGCGACTTAAACCACTCATCCACCGCTCCGAAGCCCTGCATTCTAGCAGTGAAATCGGGCTGTTTTCGGGCGGCCTGGTGCGGGTGGTTGTTGTTTGATGACCAATTTCTCGCGAATCTGTGATTTGGCAACCTTGCGGTCACATTTTTTCCTTACACTTCGCGCCTGTTTCTTTAATTTTTGGCGCCCAATGCCTTGCCTGCCATGAAGTTTCGCTTTCCCATTGTCATCATTGACGAAGACTACCGTTCGGAGAACACCTCCGGTCTGGGCATTCGTGCTTTGGCGCAAGCCATTGAAAGCGAGGGCTTTGAGGTGCTGGGTGTCACCAGCTATGGCGACCTGTCGCAGTTTGCGCAGCAGCAAAGCCGTGCCAGTGCCTTCATTTTGTCGATTGACGACGAGGAGTTCACGCCCGGTCCGGACCTGGACCCCGCGGTGGTGAGCTTGCGAGCCTTTATTGAAGAGGTGCGCCGCAAGAATGCCGATGTGCCGCTCTACATTTACGGCGAGACCAAGACCAGCCAGCACTTGCCCAACGACATCCTGCGCGAGCTGCATGGCTTTATTCATATGTTTGAGGACACGCCCGAGTTCGTGGCGCGTCACATCATCCGCGAGGCCAAGAGTTATCTTGAAGGCCTGCAGCCACCGTTCTTCAAAGCGTTGCTGGACTACGCCGAAGACGGCTCTTATTCGTGGCATTGCCCGGGGCACTCGGGTGGGGTGGCTTTCCTCAAGAGCCCTGTGGGCCAGATGTACCACCAGTTCTATGGCGAGAACATGCTGCGCGCGGACGTGTGCAACGCGGTGGAAGAACTCGGCCAGCTGCTCGATCACAACGGTGCCATTGGCGAGAGCGAGCGTAATGCGGCGCGCATCTTCAATGCCGACCATTGCTTTTTTGTGACCAACGGCACCAGCACCTCCAACAAGATGGTCTGGCACCACGCCGTCGCTCCAGGCGATGTGGTGGTGGTGGACCGCAATTGCCACAAGTCGGTGCTGCACTCGATCATCATGACCGGGGCAGTTCCGGTCTTCCTCAAGCCCACGCGCAACCACTTCGGCATCATTGGCCCGATTCCCAAGAGCGAGTTCGAGCCTGCGGCCATTCAGGCCAAGATCAAGAAGAATCCGTTGCTCAAGGGTGTGGACGCCAAAAAGGTCAAGCCGCGCATCCTGACGCTGACCCAGTCCACCTACGACGGCGTGCTCTACAACACCGAGACCATCAAGGGCATGCTTGACGGCTACGTGGAGAACCTGCACTTTGACGAGGCTTGGTTGCCGCACGCGGCTTTCCACCCCTTCTATGGCCCGTACCACGCGATGGGCAAGAAGCGGGCACGTCCCAAGAACACCATGGTGTATGCCACGCAGTCCATCCACAAGTTGCTCGCCGGCATCAGCCAGGCCAGCCATGTGCTGGTGCAGGACTCGCAAAACATCAAGCTCGACCGCCCGCTGTTCAACGAGGCGTACCTGATGCACACCTCCACCAGCCCGCAGTACAGCATCATTGCCAGCTGCGATGTGGCCGCCGCCATGATGGAGCCGCCCGGTGGCACCGCGCTGGTTGAAGAGAGCATTGCTGAAGCGCTGGATTTCCGCCGCGCCATGCGAAAGGTGGCCGGCGAGTACGGCAACGACTGGTGGTTCAAGGTCTGGGGCCCCGAAAAAATTGCCGACGAAGGTGTGGGCAAGGCCGATGACTGGATTTTGCGCAACGACCCGCGCAAGAAGGCCAGCAAGTGGCACGGCTTTGGTCAGCAACTGGCCGACGGCTTCAACATGCTCGACCCGATCAAGTCGACCATCGTCACGCCGGGCCTGGACCTGGACGGCAAGTTCGACAAGACCGGTATTCCAGCCTCCATCGTCAGCAAGTTCCTGGCCGAGCACGGTGTGGTGGTCGAGAAGACGGGCCTGTACAGCTTCTTCATCATGTTCACCATCGGCATCACCAAGGGCCGCTGGAACACGTTGCTCACGGCGCTGCAGCAGTTCAAGGACGATTACGCCAAGAACCAGCCGATGTGGCGCATCATGCCGGAGTTCTGTCAGAAGCATCCGCGCTACGAGCGCATGGGCCTGCGCGACCTGTGCCAGCACGTACACGAGATGTACGCCCGCTACGACATTGCCCGCCTGACCACGGACATGTACCTGTCAGACCTGGCGCCGGCCATGAAGCCTTCAGATGCTTATGCGCATATTGCCCGTCGCCAGACCGAGCGTGTCGCGATTGACGATCTGGAAGGGCGCATCACGGTGGGTCTGGTGACGCCGTATCCGCCCGGCATTCCGCTCTTGATTCCGGGCGAGGTGTTCAACAAGAAGATCGTGGACTACCTGAAGTTCGCGCGCCAGTTCAACCTGGAGTGCCCAGGCTTTGAGACCGATATTCACGGTCTGGTCGAAGAAGTCGGGGAAGACGGCAAGAAGCGCTATTTCGCGGATTGCGTGAAGGCTTGATTGGCCTTTGGTGCCGCAGGCGCGACCTGGGGCACTGGCCGTGCCTCATCGCGCAAGCGCGAAACATCGGCCCAGCCAGCGCCCCAGATCACGCCTGCTGAGTCTTTACTTAAGCGGCCTCAACAGGCTCCGCAATGCCACCCACCACTTGGCTGAAGCCGCCGTCCACGTAGGTGATTTCGGCAGTCACGCCTGCGGCCAGGTCGGACAGCAGGAAAGCGGCTACGTTGCCGACGTCGTCGATCGTCACGTTGCGACGAATAGGGGAGTTTTCGGCCACGACCGACAAAATCTTGCCAAAGCCCTTGATGCCGCTGGCTGCCAGCGTCTTGATGGGGCCGGCAGAAATGCCGTTGGCACGCAGGCCACGGCCTTGGCTGCCGAGCGATTCGGCCAGGTAGCGCACAGATGCTTCCAGGCTGGCCTTGGCCAGGCCCATGGTGTTGTAGTTGGGCACGGTGCGGATGGCGCCCAGGTAAGACAGGGTCAGCACCGCGCTGTTGTCATTCAGGTAGGGCAGGGCAGCCTTGGCCATGGCCGGGAAGCTGTAGGCGCTGATGTCGTGCGCCACCTTGAAGGCTTCACGCGACAGGCCGTCCAGAAAGTCGCCAGCAATCGCTTCGCGGGGGGCAAAGCCGATGGCGTGCACAAAGCCGTCGATCTTGGGCCAGGTGTTGGAGAGGTCCTTGAACAACTGGTCAATTTGCTCGTCGCTGCCCACATCGCAGTCAAACACCAGTTTGGAGTCGAAATCGGCGGCAAATTCGGTGATGCGGTCCTTGAAACGTTCCCCCACGTAGCTGAAAGCCAGCTCGGCGCCTTGGGCGTGGCAGGCCTTGGCAATGCCATAGGCAATGGAGCGGTTGGACAGAACGCCCGTGATCAGCAGTTTTTTGCCAGCGAGAAAGCCTGTTTTTGTACTCATGTCTTAAGGACTCCAGAAAATGCTGGGGCCGATTGTCGCACGCCTTCAGGCGGGGCTAAATTCCTAGAAAAATCACACACTTAGCTTGATTTGTGCGTTACAATACCGCATTCACGACCAAACGGGCGGGTACCAACCGCCCGTTTTTTTTGGTCGATTCATTTTTGACTACGGGGAAACACGGGTGACTTTGGCTTCTGTGATTGAGCAGACAGTAACCGGATTGGGCTATGACCTGGTCGAGATCGAGCGTTCCGCTGGCGGGCTCTTGCGCGTCACGATCGATTTGCCCTGGACACCGGGGCAGGAAGCCTTTGTCAACGTGGAAGACTGCGAAAAAGTCACTCGCCAGCTGCAGTATGTGCTCGAAGTCGAGAACATGGACTACGCCCGCCTTGAGGTGTCGTCGCCCGGTATCGATCGTCCGCTGCGCCACGAGCAGGACTTTGTTCGCTTCGAGGGCGAAAAGATTGACATCACGCTCAAGCAGCCCATCGGCGAGGCCGCTGGTGGCTTGGTCAATGCCAACCGCAAAAAATTCACGGGCACGCTCGAGCGTGCCGAAGCCGGTGGCTGGCAAATCAGCTGGACAGATGCGCCAGCGGTCAAGCCCGGGCAGCGTGTGAGCCAAAAGCGTCTGGATGCCATTCCGGTGCAGGTGCTGGGTTTTACGCTGGACGAACTGCGCGAAGTGCGCTTGAGTCCGGTGGTTGATTTCAAAGGGCGCAAGCCCAAGGATGCCGCCTGAGGTGCCGTCTGGCGGCCTCGGGCAACACATTTGATGGATAGCAGGTAACAGGAGATTGAGGGTATGAACCGCGAAATGTTGATGCTGGTGGAAGCCATCTCGCGCGAGAAAAACGTCGAGCGCGATGTGGTGTTTGGTGCTGTTGAAGCAGCGCTGGCCCAGGCCACGAAAAAGCTGTACCAAGGCGAAGTGGACATCCGTGTGTCGATCGACCGCGACACGGGCAACTACGAAACCTTCCGTCGTTGGCACGTGGTGCCCAACGAGGCGGGCCTGCAAATGCCTGACCAGGAAATCCTGTTGTTCGAAGCCCAGGAGCAAATTGCAGACATCCAGGTCGATGAATATATCGAAGAGCCCGTGGAGTCTTTGCCGATTGGCCGTATTGGCGCCATGGCGGCCAAACAGGTCATCCTGCAGAAAATCCGTGATGCCGAGCGCGAAATGCTGCTCAACGAGTTCCTCTCGCGCGGCGAAAAAATCTTTGTCGGTACGGTCAAGCGTATGGACAAGGGCGACATCATTTGCGAAGCGGGCCGCGTTGAAGGCCGTCTGCGTCGCGGCGAAATGATCCCGAAGGAAAACCTTCGTACCAGTGACCGTGTCCGCGCCATGATCATGGAAGTGGACCTGACCCTGCGTGGTGCGCCCATCATCCTGTCGCGTTCGGCGCCCGAGTTCATGATTGAACTTTTCCGTCAGGAAGTGCCCGAAATCGAACAAGGCCTGCTCGAAATCAAATCCTGCGCCCGTGACCCTGGCTCGCGCGCCAAGATTGCTGTGCTTTCGCACGACAAGCGTATCGACCCCATTGGCACCTGCGTCGGTGTGCGCGGCACCCGTGTGAATGCCGTGACCAACGAGCTCGCTGGTGAGCGCGTGGACATCGTGTTGTGGAGCGAAGACCCTGCCCAGTTTGTGATTGGTGCTTTGGCTCCTGCCAACGTGCAGTCCATCGTGGTGGACGAAGAAAAGCACGCCATGGATGTGGTGGTGGATGAAGAAAACCTGGCCATTGCCATTGGTCGCGGTGGTCAGAACGTCCGCCTCGCTTCCGATCTGACGGGCTGGAAGATCAACATCATGGATGCCGCCGAGTCCGCGCAGAAGCAGGCCGAAGAGACCAGCACCATCCGCAGCCTGTTCATGGCCAAGCTCGATGTGGACGAAGAAATCGCCGACATCCTGATCGAAGAGGGTTTCACCAGCCTGGAAGAAGTGGCCTACGTGCCGCTGCAGGAAATGCTGGAAATCGAATCGTTCGATGAGGATACGGTCAATGAGCTGCGTGCACGCGCCAAAGACGCCTTGCTGACCATGGAAATTGCTCGCGAGGAAAGCGTGGAAGAGGTTTCGCAGGATCTGCGCGACCTGCCCGGCCTGACCACCGAACTGATCGCCAAGCTGGTTGAAGCTGGCGTGCACACCCGTGACGACCTGGCCGATCTGGCCACCGATGAATTGACAGACATCACTGGGCAAAGCGCTGAAGACGCGACCGCCTTGATCATGAAGGCTCGTGAACACTGGTTCACGAACCAGGACTGAGCAGATGGAGGTTTGAAGCCAATATGACCAGTACCACCGTTGCAGAGTTCGCCGCTGAACTCAAAAAACCTGCCGATTTGTTGATCGATCAGTTGCGCGCCGCCGGCGTGCAGAAAAACTCGCCCGATGACGCCATCAGCGATGCCGACAAACACAGCCTGCTGAGCTATTTGCAGGCCAGTCACGGCACGGGCGAGCGCAAAAAGATCACACTGACCAAAAAGTCGACCACCGAGATCAAACAGGCTGACGCCACAGGCAAGGCCCGCACGATCCAGGTGGAGGTGCGTAAAAAGCGCACACTCATCAAGCGTGACGATGAACCTGTAGCCGCTGCTGAGCCGGCAGAGCCCGTGATCGATCACGCGGAACTGGCTCGTCGAGAAGAACAGGCCCGCCAGCAAGCCGAATTGCTGCGTCGTCAGGAAGAAGATCTTGCTGAAAAGCGTCGTCAGCGCGAGGCCGAAGAGGCCAAGGCGCAGGCTGCACACGCTCAGGCGCTTGCCGCGCGTGAGCAGGTGCAGGCCCAGCAGGATGAGCGCGAAGCCAAGCTCGCAGCAGCCCGCCAGGAAGCTGCCAGCATCAATGCTTCGGCTGCAGAAAAAGAGGCCGCTCAAAAGGCTGCCGCTCAGCAAGCAGAGCAACGCAAAGCCGACCAGGCCGCAGCAGCTCAGGCTGCTGTGCATGCCGCAGAACAAGCTGCCGCTCAAGCTGCAGAAGCCTCGCGCATTCGTGCAGAGGAAGAGTCTGCTCGCGCCAAGGAGCTGGAGGATCGTCGTCGCAAGGCTTTGGCCGAAGCCGAAGCCATCCGCGCCATGATGAATGCACCCAAAAAAGTGCTGACAGCCAAGAAGGACGAGCCCAAGAAAGAAGAGCCCAAAGCTGCTGTCAAAGGCACGCTGCACAAGCCCGCTGGTACGCCTGGCGCGGGGGCGCGGACAGCCGGTGCTGCCCCAGGGGCACAGCCTGCAGGTGCAGGCAAGGAAGTCAAGTCAGCCAAGCTCTCGTCGAGCTGGGCGGGCGATCCTGCCAAGAAGAAAGCCATTCCCACACGTGGCGACAGCAGTGGTGGCGTGGGCCGCAACAGCTGGCGTGCAGGTCCCAAGGGCCGCAAAGGACACGACCGCGATCGCGAAGAGCAGCAACAAGCCGCTCCCCAGGAAGCGCGTGTCATTGAAGTGCACGTGCCCGAAACCATTACTGTGGCCGAACTGGCGCACAAGATGGCGGTCAAGGCTTCTGAAGTGGTCAAAAAGCTCATGCAACTGGGCCAGATGGTTACCATCAACCAGTCGCTGGACCAGGACACCGCCATGATCGTGGTGGAAGAGCTGGGCCACAAAGCCGTGATTGCGGCGCTGGATGATCCCGAAGCCTTTACCGACGAAGAATCCGGAGCCACCGAAGCCGAAGCCCTGCCACGCGCACCTGTGGTGACCGTCATGGGCCACGTGGACCACGGCAAGACCTCGCTGCTGGACTACATTCGCCGTGCCAAAGTGGCCGCTGGCGAAGCGGGTGGCATTACCCAGCACATTGGCGCCTACCACGTGGAAACCCCGCGCGGCATGGTGACCTTCCTGGACACCCCCGGTCACGAGGCCTTCACGGCCATGCGTGCCCGTGGTGCGCAAGCCACCGACATCGTCATTCTGGTGTGTGCGGCTGACGACGGCGTCATGCCCCAGACCAAGGAAGCCATCAAGCACGCCAAGGCGGCGGGTGTTCCTATCGTCGTCGCCATTACCAAGGCGGACAAGCCGGATGCCAACATCGAAAAAGTCAAGGCAGAACTGATCTCCGAAGAAGTGGTGCCCGAAGAGTTTGGCGGTGAATCGCCTTTCGTGCCTGTGTCTTCCAAGACCGGCATGGGCATTGACGATCTGCTTGAGCACGTGTTGCTGCAAGCCGAAGTGCTGGAACTCAAGGCGCCTATCCAGGCCGCTGCCAAGGGTCTGGTCATCGAAGCCCGTCTGGACAAGGGCCGCGGCCCTGTGGCCACGGTGCTGGTGCAGTCCGGTACGCTGAACGTTGGCGATGTGGTGCTGGCTGGCCAGACCTATGGCCGCGTGCGAGCCATGCTGGACGAAAACGGCAAGCCTTCCAAAGAAGCGGGTCCTTCGATTCCGGTCGAAATCCAGGGTCTGTCCGACGTGCCTGCAGCAGGCGACGACTTCATGGTGCTGGCCGACGAACGCCGTGCCCGCGAAATCGCCACCTACCGCGCTGGCAAGTACCGCAGCACCAAGCTGGCCAAGCAACAAGCCGCCAAGCTCGAAAACATGTTCTCCGACATGCAGGCGGGCGAAGTGCAGTCCTTGCCCATCGTGCTCAAGGCCGACGTGCAGGGCTCGCAGGAAGCGCTGGCCGCATCCTTGCTCAAGCTCTCGACCGACGAGGTGCGCGTGCAGCTGGTGTATGCCGGTGTGGGTGGCATTTCCGAATCCGACGTGAACCTGGCCATTGCCTCCAAGGGTCTGGTGATCGGCTTCAACGTGCGTGCCGATGCCGGTGCCCGCAAACTGGCCGAAGGCAACGAGGTTCAGATCAAGTACTACAACATCATCTACGACGCTGTGGATGAGCTCAAAGCCGCCATGTCCGGCATGTTGGCCCCCGAACAGAAGGAAGAAATCATCGGCAACGCCGAGATTCGCACCGTGTTCGTGGCCTCCAAGATCGGCACCGTGGCCGGCTGTATGGTCACCAACGGCATGGTCCATCGCAATGCACGCTTCCGCCTGCTGCGCGACAACGTGGTTATCTATACGGGTGAAATTGAAGCGCTCAAACGCTTCAAGGACGATGTGCGTGAAGTCAAGGAAGGCTTCGAGTGCGGCGTCAAGCTCAAGAACTACAACGACATCAAAGAGGGCGATCAACTCGAATTCTTTGAGATCAAGGAAATCGCGAGAACCTTGTAATGCCCCGCAAAGCCTCGTCCGTTCCCAACCGCGGCTACCGAGTGGCCGACCAGATCCAGCGCGATCTGTCGGAGCTCATCGCCCGCGAACTCAAGGACCCCCGCGTGGGTATGGTCACGATCAACACCGTCGAGGTGACGCCGGACTATGCCCACGCCAAGGTGTACTTCAGTCTGTTGGTGGGCAACCCCGAGGAAAGCACCGAGGGCCTGAACGCCGCTGCCGGTTTCCTGCGCAACGGCCTGTTCAAGCGCCTGCACATCCATACCGTGCC
>JACCDG011871739.1_pt1 | contig 46759 bp, 72 predicted proteins | sample 7442471 | NCBI WGS metagenome assembly JACCDG01 (sample SAMN15323444, study PRJNA562643) | freshwater metagenome | isolation source: river surface water | place: USA:Blue River Watershed | collected 2017-08-17
CTGAATATTCAGGAAGACAATTCATAGATTTGTATTCAGCAATGTTTAAACTTTCATAAAACATAGGACAAATGAAATTTAAAACGAAAAACTAAAAATTTGTATTTTTCGTTTTAAATTAAAGTAATAGGTTGTGGGTTATATTTCTGATAGTTCAGGGTCAGGTTGGGTGTATGACAACTACAACAACTGGAATTCGGATTCGAATATCAGTTCTCAGCATTTGCAAAATATTTTGTAACCCAAACCTTGGAAACATTCCAAAAAATAAACATTTCCAACAAGCTTTGGTAACATTAAGTGAAGAAGATTGAATCGGCAAGAGAAGTAAGAAATGAAGAGATGTAATAATTTGTATGAAAAAATTATAAGTGTTGAAAACTTATTATTAGCAGATCAAAAAGCTAGTAAAGGTAAACTTAAATATTCTGATGTAATTGAACACAATAAAAATAAAGAAGATAATATTATTAAATTACATGAAATTTTATCTTCTAAAACATATAAAACGTCAAAATATAGTGTTTTTAAAGTTTTTGAACCTAAAGAAAGAGATGTTTATAAATTACCTTATTACCCTTGTAGAATAGTTCATCATGCTATAATGAATATATTAGAACCAATATTGGTAAAATCATTTACGTCAGATACTTATAGTTGTATTAAAGGTAAAGGTATTCATGCAGTTGTAAATAAAATAAAGAAAATCTTAAAAGATAAAAATAATACTACTTATTGTTTAAAATTAGATATAAAGAAATTTTATCCATCCATAAACCATGATATTCTTAAAAAAATAATTAGGAAAAAAATAAAAGATAAGGATTTATTAAATTTATTAGATGAAATTATAGATAGTGTAGATTCTGGAGTTCCTATTGGTAATTTAATGAGTCAGTATTTTGCGAACTTATATTTATCGCAATTCGATCATTGGTTAAAAGAAGTTAAATTAATAAAATATTATTTCAGATATGCTGACGATATTGTTATTTTAAGTGACAATAAAACATATTTACATAAATTATTATCTGAAATTAAACATTATTTAAATGATTTAAAGTTAGAAGTAAAAGAAAATTATCAAATTTTTCCTGTTGAAAAGCGTGGAATTGATTTTGTTGGTTATAAATTCTACCATAATCATATTTTAGTTAGAAAGAATATTAAAAAATCTTGTTTTAAAAGATTAAATTATAAAAATGTTTCTTCTTATATAGGTTGGTTAAAACATGCAAATTCTAAAAATTTAATTAATAAATTGTCTAAAATGAAGAAATTCAGTGATTTAAATATAAAACCTAAACCTAAATCATTTTCTGGTATTAAGAAAAAAATTGAAGAAATGATAAATCTTGAAATTGAAATACATGATTTTAATATTTCAGCTTCTAAATTTAAAGGTAGATGTTTGAAATTAGATATTAAAACGGAATCTAATAAATATATCATTTTTACTGGTTCAGAAACGTTAATTGGAATATTCGAACAAGTTGAAAAAAAATCCTTGCCATTTTCAGCAACTATAAAAAAAGAATATGGAAGTTATATTTTAAATTAATGTAAAAATAATTAAATTAGTAGTATAAACGTAATATTATTAAGTAACTTCCAAAATTTAAATTAAAATGACAGAATTAGAAATTGAACAAGAAATTCAAGCTAGAATTGAATTTAAGATGAATGAATTTAAAACTTCATTAAAAAATAGGTTATATTTTAAGTATGGAGAAATATTTGACCAAACAAAAGAAAGTTATGTTGCATGGAAAGCGTTTGAGGAAATTTGTGAGATATTACGAAAAGAAGTACAAATGCCTACACCACATAATAATATGGCGAAAGAGAGAAAAAGAAATGTAAAAGAAGTGGCTGTTGAAAAAATAATCAAAACTCTTGATTTACGAGGTAGAGATTATAATGACAAAATTAGAAGTATAGTGTCGGCAGTTGAGATAGCTCAAGATTGGTAAATTCATTAAAAATTTTAAATAAATTGTTATAATGTTAATTATTAATTACTTATATTTGTTATACAATTTTAAAAAAACTAAAATTATATGATTAATAATGACAAAACCCTATTAAAAATTAAACAATTAAAGGATATTTTGAATGATGCCATAAAAGAAAATATAAGTATCAAACAAGTCTTAAAACATAAAAAACTAGCACATGATTTTTTTAGATCAAATTTTCCAAAATATACTGATAATGAATTAGTAAAATTAAAACAAAAATATGATGATTTAAAATCAGGTAAAACAACAAGTAATCTTAAACAATTAAAAGATATTTTAAATTATGCTATAAAAGAAAATATAAGCATAAAACAAGTTTTAAAATATAAAAAAAGAAGTGATAGTTTTTTTAGAGATAATTACTCAAAATATAATGATAATGAATTAGTTGAACTAAAACAAAAATATGATGATTTAAAATCAGGTAAAAGTACTACAAGTAAAACTATTGTTAAAAAAACAATTGACCTAAATGATGATGTTAAATATGATAAAAGATCTACTTGGTGGGCAAATCGTGATGAAAATGGTAAAATAATTGATTATGAGTTCAAAATCATGATTAGGGATGAGAAAGATTTCTGTGGAACTCTTTCTAGATCTGAAATAGATTCAATATACTCCCAATATCCTTACACAACTCAAAATAACTGTTCTCAATTATTTCCAAGATTTACTTTTATTGAGTTTAAACGTTTAATTCTTTGTTTCCAAATATCAAAAAACAAATTACTTAGTCTACACTCAATTGAGGAAGAATCAGAAGAAAAACTGGTTGAATTAGCTCTTAAAGCCAAAGAAAATTCGGTTTATAAGAAATTTATCACTGATAAACCAATATTCATTGAAAAACAACTTCGTGAAGTTCAGAAAGAGTTGGTTGAGATTAAAGAAAGTAGAGATTATATAGAGAAAATTGTTGAAAAGTATTTTAATGAAAGAAAAACAGATGTAAAACATTATAGGTTTGAAAAAATAGAGGAATGTAAAAATAAAAAAGTAGGGTACTGTTTATTTTCTGACACCCATTTTGGTAAGTGTTTTGATCGTCCAGTGTTTGGTAGATCTTATAATAAAGATATAGCTCATGAAAGAGTAATGGAAATTGCTGAAAAAACTATTGAATATTGCAAATTTAATAATATTGAAAAATTAATAATTGGTTTTTTCGGTGATTTAATTGAAAATTTTCTAGAAAGTGGGTTTCATAGCGGTCAAGTTTTAAAGCAAGATTTACACCAAGATGAACAAATATTTTTCGCTGTAGACTCAATTAAAGAATGTCTTTTACATATAAAAAATGAGTTACCATCTTTACTAATTGATTTTCAAGCACTTACAGGAAATCATGATAGATCCGAAATTGATAGATCGGGTGACAAAAATAGAACCCCAGGAAAAATAGCTTTCAAAATTTTACAAAGAGAACTAAAAGATATTATTAATATTACTATTCCAGAAAATAATATTATTAATATAAAAAATGGTGACATTCAGTTAATCGGTTTTCATGGTGATAATAACTTAGTTAAACGAAAAAGTCATGAATTGGTCAATCTATACGGTTCTGGTAATAGTGCTTACCATTTGATTATATCTGGTCATTACCATAGAAGTAGGATAGAGTGTGGTACTAATTATATGGAAATATCATTACCATCAGTTTGTTCTACAGATGAATATATTTTAGAAGATTTAGGTTTAAACAATTTAGCTGGATTTATATTGGGTAAACAAAATTCTAGACAAAAATCATTTGATTATACTTATGTTAATTTGTATTAGTTTTAGGATATAAAACATCTAATAAATTATTATTTTTAGCATAACGATAAGCACTACTACATTTTCTTTGTAATTGATGTCTGTTAGGGTATTTTTTAGATTCAGTTATAATTAATTCTAAACTCCAAATAATTTGTTTTTTTATACTGGATGGATAAAATTCATCCATCCAGCGATTAATACACGTTACTTTATAACCACCTTTACAATTTTCAGAAAATTCACTTCTAGTTTTATATTTTAAACTTTCATTTTTACATGTTTCATAATTCCATTTTGATTTATTAGTACCTAATTCACCACCTTTTGTTTTATTTAACATAATATAACCATTATCTCTACATTCTATAATGTATTTCTTTTCTAATTCTATAGCCTCTTTAACATGAATATAATCCGATAAATTCATATATTCTGGTTTTAAACCAGTTTTTATTTTATGATTATAAACTGAACCACTATGATTATGTCCAACTTTACGTCCTTCTTCATTACAAGTTAAACCTATGTAACAATGTTTATCTTCAAAGATATAACAATATAATAATCTTTTAAATAAATTACCACAATGTTCCATATGAGAACATATATCATCAATCCACTTGTTTTTAAGTGAACTACTATATGCTGAACCTGAATTTCTATAAAAAGCACTTCTAGTATTATATTTCAGTGCTTCTTCTTTACATCTTTCATAATCCCAATAATATTTTGTAGTTCTATCCGAACTCAAATGTTCAAATAAATCAACCCATTTATTTTTTCTTATTATCTCATATACTACTGATGCTTCTTTATAAAATATAGTACTATTTGAATATTTTAATGCTATTTCTTTACATCTTTCATAACTCCAATAACCTTTAGGTTTCCTATCAAATCTATTTAAATGTGAACATAATTCATCAAACCATCTATTTTTTTCTACAATATTAAACGCACTAATGCATTTTTTTCTAAATTCCACGATTGTATCATACTTTAAAGCCTCCTCTTTACATCTTTCATATGTCCAATATCCTCTAGGTTTTGGGTTAATAATTTCTATATGTGATAATAGTCCATACCAATCATTTTCTTTTATGTATTTGTAAATTTTATTATTTGTTCTAATGAAACCACTTTTACTTTTATATTTTAATGCTTCTTCCTTACATTTTTCATAACTCCAAACCTCTTTATCTATTTCGATTATTTTACTTTCTTTTTTTGTAAAATTTTGAATATATCTTTTACTAATTGAATTATAATTTCTCTCCAAATTATCAGCACAATACCAACCACCTTTAGATTTATAATTTTCTTCTAAAAATCTATCTTCTTCTTTCGTCCATTTTTCTCCATTTCTCAAACCCATACCTATATTATTTTTAATATAAATAGCTGGTAATCAAACCTAAACCAAAATTATTTTAAGTAATTCTACACATTACTACCTAATTCACTAAGATTTCTCCGCATTATTTTTTAAAATAATTTATAATTATTGGGAATTTTTAGTTATATTTGTAATTATGAAAACCATATATTCATACACGTTAATAATTATACTTATTGTAGTATTTTTTATTTATTGTTTTAATAATTAATGTTTGAATTATATAAAAGTTTTAAGGATTTTGATAAAGAAAATTGGAATTATATAAAGTTTATTTAATTGGTTTTAAAGAATAATTAATTTAACATGAAAGTACAAACATTATTATTATCTGATATTCATTTAGGTTTAAGATATTCAAAATCTAAAGAGTTATTAAAGGTTTTAAAATAAATAGATGCGAATCAAATCATATTAAATGGTGACATTATAGATGTTTGGGAATTAAAATATTATCATGGAAAATAATAACTATAATATCTATAAATAAAGTTAAAAAAGAAAGTTTAATTAAATTAAAATTATGGGTTTAGTACCGTTAGATATAAACAAACAAGAGAAGTATAGATTATTTGGTAATTTTTTTGCTAATGAATTACAAAGAGTTACTTTGGATAAAATTAGTAATTTTCTTAAATCTAAAGATGTTAATTTTGTGTTAACTGGTTCTGCTGGAACTGGAAAAACAACAATAATGAAAAAAGCATTAAAATCTACTGCTTTAAAGGTTTATGGTGCAACTATAAGTCACCAAGCTAAAACTATATTGGGATTACAATTAGGTGATGATTATGTTCATACAATAGCTTCATTATTAGGTATAAAATTAAATGAAGAAACTGGTAAATTTACTGTTGAGAAAACTATTAAAGCTAAAATTGATTATATGAAAAGTGGTGTATTGGTTATTGATGAAACATCAATGATTAGTAGTGAGCTTATGGATTTAATTTTAGATAAGAGAATGAATGGTTTGAAAATAATATGGGTTGGAGATCCTAATCAATTGCCACCTATAGGTCAAGAAAATGGTATCTCACCAACTTTTAATTTACATTATGATAATGATAAAAATAAAAGTCATTTATCTGAAATAATGAGATTTGGTGATAGAATTTCATTAATAGCAACTGAAATTTCTAAAGGTATTAATGATTATAAAAATGTAAATTTAATAAGAGATGATAATTATGATAAAGTAAACAAAGAAGGTGTTATATTCTTATCTGATGAAAGTGAGTTATTAAAAATGGCATCATTAGATTTTACAAAAGATAGGTCAAATACGAAAATTATTACTTATAATAATCATAAAAATAGACATTCGCAATCGGTTTTAAATTTAAATTCTAAAATTAGAGAATTATTATATCCAAACAACGATTCTCCAATAATGATAAATGAAATATTTACTATGTACGCACCTTTTTATGATAAAGAAATTAGTGAAAAGGTATTAGCGCAAAATTCTGAATCATTTGTAGTACAAACTTATAATAAAACTACTAAAGAGGTTGATATTAGGGTGAATTCTTATAAAATGGGTACTAGAAAATTTAGTGCTGTCTATAAAGATGTATATGAATGTAGATGCATATTCAATTATGGAAAAGTATTAGATTTAGAATTAAATTTTGATCCTCAATACAAAATAGATCTCGAAACAATAGCTAAAACATCAGATTGGCAACTATTTTACACTTTACAGAAAGAATTTCCTCAAATTGAATATGGTTATGCGATCACAACTCATCGTAGTCAAGGTAGCGGTTATGATAATATTTATGTATTTGAAGATAATATAGTATCATCACCACAATCTAATGAAAATATTTACAGAACTTTATATACTGCTGTTACTAGAGCAAAAAGAAAATTAATTATACATTCTTCTAACAATGTTTAAAAATTTACACTATATTTGTAGTATAAATGTAATGTAAATAACTATAATATGTCAAAATTAATATATCTAGATACAAATAATGTATTGTGTGCAAGAAAATCATGCGATATATGTTCACACGTAAGTGTATGTAAATTTTATAACGAAGCTAAAAAGTTATTTAATTCTAATGAATTTTATGGAATAAATAAATATTTAGAATCCAATAATAGCTTAAAAGCATGGAGTGAAAATTCTAATTGTCAATTTTATGATCCTTTCATTTTCGATAAAAAATTATTTACACTTGAAACATTAAAAGATGCGTCATTTATAAATGCTTTTTCTTGGATAGATATTATTGTTAAATATTTTAACATAAATCTATTTCATAAATACGAAGATTATTTTAAACAGGAATTGGAAAAAATTAAGAGTAATAACACTTTTGGATTTAAAGATAAATCTGATAATGAATTATATTCTCATTGTTATTATTTGAGTTCAACTAAACATGTTTATACAATTGAAGCTAAAAATCATGAATGGAAAGAAGTAATTAATTTAGTTGATATTTTAGAATATTTTAAAGCTTTCAGAAATAGTTAGTTATATTTTTTTGTATATTTGTAGTATTAAAATTTAAAAAGTAAATAAATGAAACAATTAATTGAAGAAATTAAAAATGTTTGTTCTGGTTACATGGGAATTAACATAACAGAAGAAAAAGCTAAAGAAATACTTAATGAGTACCCAACTATTAAAAAATTTGGAGCAAATGACACACAAGAAAGAGATAATATTTTAAATTTTATTTGTTTGGATATTTGTAATATGAAAGTTCCAACTTATGGTGACACAAAAGAATGTAAAGAAAATTTTAATAATGGTATTATTAAAAATGCTGTTTCAAAAGGTTACACATTACGTGAATGTTGGAAGTAAAATAATTTAAAACTAAATGAAAAGAATTTACGAAAATATTAATTTAGATAAAAAATTCTCATTATGGCATACGATAAGATCTATTAGTGGATTTTTATCATTATTAATTATTGGTTTTCTTATGTTAATAGGTTTATTTTGGTACATATTTACAACTAGTTAATAAAAATTATTATGAAGATAATTGAAAATGAAAAAGTGATAGAACTTATTTCGGATGATGAAAATGGAGAATTTAAAATTAGGCTTTGTAAAGTAAAACCACATCAATTACAAATAGAAACATCAAATGGTAACTATGAAACCTATATGAATTTAAATATTTTCGAATTAAAAGCGATTAAAGAAATGATTACAAAAGTAATAAATAATAAAATAACTAAAAATGATACAAACGTTTTATAAAACAGAAGAAAATAGATGGTATGTTGATTTACCACAATATCTTGAATCTGGTATTGGTACTATTGAAAATTTAGAAATGGTTGCTGGTGCTGATATTTTACTTGATATTATTGGTGAAGGTGAAAAAAATATTGATTTATCTATTAAAATAGATGATCCAAACGATGAAACTTATTTGGAAATTTCATTAACTTCCAAAAATAATGACGAGACAACTGGAGCTAACTATATTATTAATGATGATTTTGAAATTTGGTTATGTCCTGTAATGTTATATGTTTTTGGCAATTATCCCGAAAAAATTTGGTTTAAAAAAATATTTCAAAATGGATAAAGAGTACGTTTTTAAAATTAATATGAGTGACTTATTTCAAAATGGAATAATTGATGTTGAAAAATTATTAAAAGACAACAATATTGATTATACTTTAGAGATAAATGATATTATTAAAGATAATGATAATAAAGTCATTTATTACTATACTAATGGGTATTCTGATAATTGTTTAGAATTTAACAACTCTATAGAAATAGATGTTTTTAATGAAGTTTATCCAACTATCACACCAATGTATGTTGTAAATAAAAATGATTTTAGTTTTTTAAGTAATTTCAGTGGGAAAGAAATTAATGATGAAATTATTGAATATTGTAAAATTTTACATTCAAAAAGGTACTTAAATTAATAAAAATATGTTTATAAAAGTACTTTACTTTGAAAAAGATAGAATATGTGGAGATTCTTTTAAAAATAAAGAATCATATGTTACTTTAAATATTAACTTAATATCTAGTATTAGTGAGCCAGTTATTTTTGAGTTACCTTTTAGTGGTAATAAAGTTGGTAATTATTTCAAAATAACTATGAGTAATGGTGAAATTTTTTATTTATTTGAAAAACGATCTGAATATGTAATAAAAAACATTAAAATTATAAACGTTGAATAATGAAAAACACACCTATTACAATTATTTGTCTAACAATTATTACATTGGTTGAATTATTTGTTTCTAAACAAATAAATGTCTCATTCGCTTTGTGGTTTTTTTATGGATTATATAAAATCTTTTCTTAAAAATGGAAAATTTAGTTCAAAATAAGTTAATTATTAATATTCATAGAGTTAAAAAGAAACTCTATGAACTTGAATTTCCATATAATTCAGATTTTATCACAAAAATTAAAGAAGTTTGTAGTGAGAGGAAGTGGAAACCAGAAACTAAAAGGTGGGAGTTAAAAATATTGATGTTGCATCAATTAATTGTTTCTTACAAAGGTAAAAGTGATATTATTTTTTTTAATTTTAATTCTGATAAGGATAAGTCTGAATTTATTAAAGATGTAGAATCAGAATCAAAAAAACATACTAAAAAAGAGACAGAATTAAAAGATTCTTTAGAAAAACAATCAAAAGTTAAAGACTTATTAGTTGAATGGAGAGAAGATGTTGAAAAAAACGGTTTTAACCACTTAGAATACTTCAAAGCAGGTTCGCATACTCCATTTCCTTATCAGGTCGTAGGGGCTAAATTTATACAGTATAACAAGAATATACTTTTAGGTATGGAAGCTGGTGTTGGAAAAACATTAGTAGCTATATTAGGTTGTTTAATGAAGAAAGAATTAAATAAAATTCTATGTATTGTTCCAAATTCATTAAAATTAAATTGGAAAAATGAAATAAACAATTTAACTGATGAAAAATGGCATGTAATTGGATATAAAGAAAACCAATACTCCATTAATGAATCTAAATTTGTAATAGTTAATTATGATTATTTTAGATCATCTGGTTTCAATATAAAAAGTAAAGTAAATGATATTGGTTTAAAAAATATAGATTGTATTATTTTTGATGAATCTCATAAAATTAAAAATACAAAAACTAATACTTATAAAAATTTAACCAAATCATTTAAAAAAGTGGTAAAAACTTATATTTTACTTTCTGGAACTCCAATTGAAAGTAAAATAACTGAATTATATACACAATTAAATCTTATCTTACCAAATGAATTTTCTAATAAAAATAGATTTTATGAGGATTATTGTGGAATGAAATATTCAATGAATGAGGGTTGGGTACAATTTGAAAAACCAGATTTAGAGAAGATATACAATAAATTAACTGGTATAATGTATAGGGTTAAAAAATCCGATGTTCAAAAGGATTTGCCACCAGTAATGAAATCTAAAATATATCTTGAAATGACAGATTCCGAAAGAAAGGAATATGAATTGATAGAAAGCGGTTTAGCTAATGTAAATTGGGATATTAAAAATAACAATTCAAGTTCAATTAATGAGTCAAGTGAATTATCTGATTCACCATTAGCAATATTAACTAGATTAAGGCAATTTACCAGTGCTTTAAAAATAAAATATTGTATTGAATCTGAATTAATAGAAGAAATAAATAATCAAGGTGAAAAAACAGTAGTTTTTGATGTTTATATAGATGGATTAAAGAAGTTATATGAAAAATATAAATCTAACTCTGGACTTTATATAGGTGAAACAAAAACAGAAGAAAGACAGAAGTTAGTTGACACTTATCAAGATGTAGATTCTTACTTAAAGAATTTATTTATGTCAGTAGCAACTGGTAATGTTGGTATAACTCTAACTGCTGGTAATAATATGTTATTATTAACTATACCTTGGCTACCAAGTGAAATTGAGCAATGTATTGCTAGAATGGATCGAATTGGTCAAAAAAGTACTGTTAAAGTGTTTATTCCAATTATAAAAAATACAATAGATGATGATGTTTATTATTTAGTTCTTAATAAAACTAAAGTAATTTCAAAAGCTATTGATAATATTGATTATCAAGATACTAGTGATTCATCAGTATTAGGCGAATTATTATCAAAATATAAAAATAAATATAAAAAATAGACACTTTTACATATTTAATATAAATAAAAAAAATAATTATGGAACTAAATTTATTGGAAAAAATTTTTATTGGATCATACTCAATAAAAATAGGGAAATCATATCATAGTTTTAATAAACTAGCTCCTTATATGATTTTATCAATTTTGTTAACTGGTTTTACACAGTCTGGATTACCAACTTCAAATAGTATATTATTTCATATCGGAATAGTATGGGTTTTTATAAACATGTTTTTGTTTATATACCCTTTGATATTTTCAAGTAGATGCAATCCTACAAATATTATAGATATTGAAAAATTTATAACTAAAATAAATTATGGAAAAAAAATTTAAAATAATAATAACTGAATCAGATTTAGATTTTATTACCGCATTAATAGACATCTCTTTAAAAGTTAAAGGTATTGAAATTTTGAATGAAATAAATATGTTAAAAACTAACATACAGACTAGTATTCTTGAAATTACTGATGAAAATAAAACTATTTAATAATAAAAAGAATTATGGGAAATTTTATAAAATATTTTAAAGACACATTTGGAAAAATGATATTTGTTTTATTAGGGATTTTATCTCTAATGTATTTTGGATCAATAAATGACATAATGGATGGTAATGGTACTGCTGGAATTATTTCTACGGTAATTTTAACATTAATTTATATTGTGTTATTTGTTAAAGATTATAAAAAATGGAAAAAGATAAAATAAAATTATTAATAAACCACTTAAATGAAAATGGATTTGTTATTATTTTTTTAAATTGTTTAAATAATGGTGATATTTTGTTTGAATTTGAAAATGATAAAGGTTTTTACCTTCTAGATTATTCAAATGATGGCGAAATATCATTTCTTTTTAGGGATAATTTAAATAAAAGGTATGTTTACGATTTAACTAACGAAACTTTTTTAAATTTTATTATTGATTTTTTAAAATAAAATAAACCTTTTTCCATAATTTACGTTAAAATAATAAAACGAGATAATTATGAAAAAATTATTAGAAATAGTAAGAAAAATCGAAGCTTTTCATAGAATTGAAGAAATTGGTGGAGAAATCTTTTTGGTTGGTGGTTGTGTTAGAGATGTTCTTTTAGGAAAAGAATCTAAAGATATTGATTTAATTATACGTAAAATACCAATTGATATAATCATTTCAGAATTAAAAAACTTTGGAAAAGTAGATCAAGTTGGAGAAACATTTGGGGTAATTAAATTTTCTCCATTTGGATGGATTGGAGAACCTTTTGATATAGCACAACCTAGAAAAGATGTTCTAATTGATAAAGAATTAGGTCATTTAGGGATAAAAGCTGAATTTGATAAAGATATTTCAATAATTGATGATTTGTACAGGAGAGACATAACTTTGAATAGTATAGCTTTATCAATGAAAGGTGTATTAATTGATCCATACAACGGTTTAGAAGATGTTAAAAATAAGAAGATAAGAGCAACTTCACCAGATTCATTTACTGATGATCCATTAAGAATGCTAAGATGTGTTGGATTTGCTTCTAGATTTGGTTTTGATATTGAAGAGAATACTTTTGAAATGATTAAATCAAATGTTACATCTATAAAATACATTAGTTCTGAAAGAATATTAGGTGAACTTGATAAAATATGTATCAAAGGAGATATTCAATTTGGAATTGATTTATTAGTTGAAACTGGATTGTATTTTGAAATTTTCCAATCAATGATTGATAATAGTTATAAAAAATTCAAAATTAAAAACAAAACTGATTTTTACTTTTCAATTTGTAAAACTATTGATAGTATATTACCTAGTGAAAATTATAAAAAGATCTTAAAAGGTGAAATTAAAATTGAAAAAGGTATAAAAGCTATAGAACATTTAAATAATGCTAAATTTAATTCATTATTTGAACGAAGAAAATGTTTTTATGAAGCGATTCAAATTTCAGATTCGATTTTAACAACTGTTTTAGAACCTGATGAATTTAAAACTATTAAATTAGATTTTATAACTAAAAAATTACCAAATAGTTATAAAGATTTAAGTGTTAATGGTGACGATTTAATTAAAGAAGGTTTTAAAGGTGTTGAAATTGGTGAAAAATTAAAAGAAATTTTATATAGTTGTTTTATGTAAAATTAAGGTTACAAGATAATTGTAACCTTAATTTTTTTTTATTTCAAAACTATTTTCTTTTCTCTAATAAAATACCCTAAACCAATTCCAATAGCATCAGCCATATCGAAATTTCCATCTTTATGAGTTCCAGTTTTTTTATAAGCCCAATCCAAAGTAGGATATAATTTCGCTACTTTTTCTAATACATATATTTTTTTATCAACATCTTTAGGAAATGAATGAGTAATTTTCTTACCATTAACTTTCAGAAATTCTGGACATAATTGTTTTCTCCAATCATAAACTGTTATAAATTCTGGTAATACCATAAATTCTTTATATAACATATATGAACATATCCCATTAAATCTCATTAACATATTAGCAGTAAATTGATTATTAGACCCTTTTAGAGGATCTTCAATAATAATACCTAATACCTCATAACATTCAAACATTTTTAAATATGTTTCTAAAACAGTAGCTTTAGCTAATAATCTATGTTGTTCTTGAATATCTTTATCAATATCTAATGATAATAATTTAACTTCTTTAAAACTATAATCTTCATTAAACAAACTAATACCTATTTTAGAAGTAGATATATCAAACGATAAATAAATTTTTTCTTTAATCATAATATATAAAATACGTTTTATTTTTTAAACTAACGTACCTAAAAAATCCGCTACATAACAATTCCATATTGATTCCATTAAATCACTACTTCTAATATCACTAGTATTTAATGGATATAAATCATAATAGTAAGAACAATCATTTATATTAGTATTTATACCGCAAGTTGGCATATTACTATTCCTATAATCAATTACAACTACATTACTTGCATTCAATGGTTTCGCATCAATTATATTTCTAGTTATATCACTTACAGTTGGTAATAAACAAACATTATGATTTCCAGTTAAATCTGTTACAAATCCATTTTCAAGATTTACATTAATTAAATAATTTTTATCACAATCAGATAATGAAAAATAATATGGGATAGAGCCATTTTTAGGTTTTTTAGCACCTAATAAATATTGTTTACCAATATCAGTCCAAAATATAGTCAGTTCACCTAAACAGACAGTATTTTCATCATTTGAAACTAAAAATCCCATTTATAATCAATAATCGTTATACTTTAAATAGTAACCGTTTCTATTTAACCTAAATTAAACATATGCCTTATACACCTTTAACTTCGGAAGGTAAGACCTACATAAATAAAATTATTAATAAAAATGTAACGCCAACAATGTTAATAGATTCTGGATTAAACAAAGATGTTAACTTGTATTATAATAATATAATTATATGGTTGGATAAGTATTCAAAACAATATAATTTAAATACTAACATATTAGCTTCTCAAATAGATGCTGAGAGTAGGTATAGACCAAATGTTTATAGTATCTACAAGAGTAAAAAAACGGGTAATAAATATATAAATGCAATGGGTGTAACTCAATTTTTATATGGTACTATAAATGATGTTATATTAAATGACGATTTTCTTGGTAAAAATTTTAGTACTATTGAAAAAAATCTAATAACTAAAAATATTACGTTAAATGACAAGGGTTTAATACCTAAATCAAGCAGAAAAATATTATTAACAAATGTGTCTAAAAATCCTGAGATAATGATAAAGGCTCAAGCGGTATATATGAATTATATAGCTAGTAAAATAAAATCTGATTTAGCTTCTGTTTGTTTATATTGTTATAATAGAGGTCCTGCCTATGCTAGAGAAAGCTATTCAGATAGTATTTTAGCTGCTTTTAAAAATCAAGGTGATCCAAAAGTATATGAATTAAATCCAAATACAGAAGGAACAAAATATGTTAGTAAAATTTTTAAAACTCTAAAAAGTAATTTTGGTTTTCATGATTTGGATTTGGAAATTGACATAAAAACAAATGGATTTGGTTTATCGTAAGAAATTTCTAATATCTATATAATATTTATTGGCTATCTTAGCAATTAAAGTGTTGGGATCAGTTTTAATTTTAATTGGATTTTTATCATTTGTAAAAATGTATGAATAGATGAATTGATGTGTTTTTAGTGAATAAACCATTTTAAAACATGTTATAGGCACTGAAACTCCATTACCAATAGTTTTATCACCATAAAAACCGCCAACAAATATGATTAAACTATCAGTTTGACTCATTTTTCTAATTAAATTCTCATCTTTTTTCCAAATGTTTCGATTTAACTCTTTGTAGTTAGGGAAACAATTATAATATCTAAACGTAAGTTCATCTAATTCACAATCATAAGCAAAATCTTCACTATTTGCAAGATGAGACTTATCAAAATTACTTAAATAATAATCTGATGATGTTGCTATCTTACTTCTATGTATACCACCAGAAGTAAAATGAAAATTGTTTCTTTTACAATCCCCACCACCTTGATATAATTCATATTTAACAAATTTAGGAGCTTTCAATTTGAAAGAATAAAAAGATGTATAATTTTTATGTATAATTACAGTATCCTTATTTTGTGAATAAGAACATAATGACGTAAGCAATACTATTAGTAAAGTAAATGTAAATTTTATCATGGTTTTTTAATTTTAATATTTTTAAAGAAATAGTTAATAGTATCGTTTTTTGAAATTAGTATATCAATTTTATTTAACCACTGTTCAGCCATTAAATCTTTTACAATATAAGTCTTATTACTGAATTTACCACAATTATCTAATATTATTTTATCACCAAAATCATATTTACCTCCATAACGTTTGTGTAAATTTCGAGATATTGCTACCCATAATAATTTACCCTCATTTAATAAATTTGTATCTATTATACTCATTGAAGCAGTTTCCAACGGATTACTATCAGTTTCTTTTTTACTTGGTCTATATATCGAAGCTCTAAAAATCACTTTTGGTTTTATTTTACTTTTTTTTACAACTATTACTGGTTTACATATTGTAGTATTGAAATTTGATATACTTGGTAATAATATTAATAGTAATAAAGAAGTTATTAAATTTATTTTAAACATATTTTAATATTTTTTTACAAATATAGATAATTATAATTTAAAATCACTATATTTGTAAAAAATAGTTAAAAGATAAAATATATGTTTATAGAATATAGAAATCCAAAAATAATTAGTTTAACCCTAATTGAAGAAAACAATACTATTGAGGTGATTACAAGAATCCCTAGTAATAGTATGCTACTAAGCAATCCACCAAAACCTCCCCCCGATGAGGTTTATAAAGAAATTTATGGTATTATTGACAAAGAAACTGGTAAGATAGGTTTGATTAATAGAATCAAAGGTGAACATACTCCAGCTAGAACTATTGATGAACAAATAAAATTTTATTAACATGAAATCAAAACTTGACGAATTTATAAAAAATAAATATAATGAATATCTTACTTTACCATTAGCAACTATTGGTAATAATGATACTGAAATATACAAAAATAAATGGTGCGTTATTACTGGTTTAGCATTTTGCAGTCCTGATCCTCATAGATATTATACTATTATGGAATTTGCTTTTTACTTAGGTCAAGATAAAAATTTATTTGATAGATTTAAATAATATTATGGGGTATTATAATGAACAATTATTAATAAAATTAAAAGAAAATTTACCTTTATATAAATTTGAATTTAATGGGAATAGTTATTTAATAACTAAAGATAAAATAACTATTAGAATGGAAATAAATACATTAAGTTTATTTAATTTAATTAGTGATGATAAAAATAATTATCTTATTGATAATAGTGAAATTTATTTTAAAACATTATGTAATTCTATAGAAAATTGTTTTAATGAAATATAAAATTTGAATTTAAGAATAATTAGTTTAACTTTATAAAAAAATAATATGGAAAATATGTTTAGCGGTAATGCAGAAATGAAAACAATTTTTGGAAGAACATCTGAAAATTGGTATTTAGAAGAACTTAAACAAGGAACTAAAGTTATGTTTAATGATTCAGTAAATAAAGGTACTGGTGTTATATGTGGAATATCTGGAAATGGTGTAACTATAGCTGGAAGAAGTTATATAATTCAATTGGATGATAAGATTGAAGAGTTTAGTTATTCCCATATTTCGCTTCCTGAAATTTATTTAGATGTTATATTATAATATGGAAAAGAATATAGAAAAATATTTATACGTTATTGAAGAAGAATTTACATTTAATGAACCTACTAAATACAGGTTGAAATGTAAAGAACTTTTTAAACTACCATTTATTAAAGGTTTCTATTTTAATAGAATGGAAAATTATATTGATATTAAAAATAGATACTGTCATAAACATGATTGTTTTATTACTGAATCAATTGAAGAAATAAAAAAATTCAAAGAATGGTGTGAGGAACTTGATAAAATGAATTTATGGAAAATAATATAAAATTTTTTAGATATGAATCTAAAAGATATGTTAATGATAATGATGGGATTAGTTCAGGCTGGCAAAACATTAATTGTATTGAACTTAATTTATTTAAAGAAACTGAAAAAGGTTACTGGATTGGTTATGGTTATTTTGACAAATTACATAATCGTGGCATGTGGGTTTCAAAAACAGCAAAAAAAAGGTACGCTTATCCCACCAAAAAAGAAGCTTTAATTAATTTTATAAAAAGAAATGAGTATAGACATAAAATACTTAATTCACAACTTTCAATTTGCAAACAAAACATTATTATAGCTAATGAGATGATTAATAACATTTAATTATTTTCACTAACTATTTGAAATTTAATTCTATCAATTGGTTTGTATACATAGTTATTTGAAGTTAATTTAAATTCAATAAAGTAAAATTGAGGAATTAACCAAGATGGATCTAATTCTATAAAATTACCTTCATTAGATGTTAAATTAACATTAGCCCAAGGTATAATTTCAATTTCGATATTATGACCTTGTTGATTATAAATTCTATATTGAAGATTATCTACAAATAAATCTCTTTGTATAGAGCTATTATATAATCTTTTAGTAATTATATTTATTTTTCTAACACCTTGAGAACTTTGAATTTTTTCATTATAAGTTATACCATTAAAACCTAGTGAAAAATTATTATTAGTAAAATCTAATTTGTTAAACCTATTAGAATCATTATTGAATAGAGTGAATTCCTGTTCAAAATTATATTGTTTACTATTAGTGGCTGTATAATACCACACATCTCTAAAATTAACTAAATCTGGATAGGTTGATGAATCAATATTTAAATCTATTTTAAAAACATTATTTTTAACCATAGTAATACTATTACCACTTAATACATCATAAACATCATCATTATAATCATATATAATAACTTTATCAACTACTAAATCAGTATCTTTAGGATAAAAGTATAAAGATTGGTTATTATCAAGCGTAAATTTATCTCTATTATCTAAAATTACTTGATTATAACTTGTTTCCAAATAAGGTTCATAAAAAGTTTGAGTATATTTACTAAAGAAGGTTAATACATATCTATTATTAGCTCCAAAAGTTTCAGTATTTGAATCAAAACATATACCAACACCATTATTAGTTACTCCACTAAATAAAATACTATTAACATAATCAGTAATGTCTAATTCTAAATCTTCACTACCATCTTGAATATATTGAGTATCTAAAATTATATTTGGTGTAAGTCCGCTAAAAGAACCAAACTCATTCCACAATACACCAGAATCTTTATAATACCAATTTGAAGGTGTTGTATTTAATAAATTAGGGTTATATGATGGTGGATTATAAATGAACTCATAACCAGTTCCCTCAACCCAACTTTCGTTTATTGGGTAAGTTATTATATTTACATTACTACCTCTATAAGCATCTAAGAATTTACCACCAACTTTATCTTTTGATTCAGATATTACGTTTTTAATTTTAATCTTATGTGAGCTTATTTGAGACTGTAATATTTCATTATTAGTTAATTTATCAATAAGATTATTTAAATCGAATTTTAATAAATATCTAGAAGTTAACGTATTTCCACTATCAGTATTACCACCATAACTCAATTCAAAAACAGCATTTCTAGAATTGTTAGTATAATTGTTTCTTAATAATGTAGTATTATCTGAAAAGTATGATCTAATTATAGACATTTATTTAATTTATAGATAAATAGAAATTAATCTACTATAATATTAGTGTGGATAAAATCTATATTAAGCTCAATTTTTTCACACTCATTTATAAAATTAATAGCTTGTTCATTAGTTAATTCAAACCATTCATTCAATACGTTACAATATTTATAAGTGTTATGTAATGCAGTTTCTATTTGTTTATAATATTTTTCTGATTTATATTGATTTATCAACATTAAATTATTATCATTACCAGTTTGCAATTCTTTTATTCTCCTTTTTGGATTTTTTGATATACCAATCTTATATTGATTTAGATTGTTTGAAATTAAGTAAACAAACATATTTTATACATTTAAAATAAAATACGTTTTTAATTTAACTTTTGATGTTTAATTACTATTTAGATTAAAACAAAATGAAAGATTTAAAAAATAAACTTAAAAACTTGTTGAATTTAGATGCTTCTGAAATGGAAGAACAAATTTTAGCGAATAATAGGGATGGACTTTTTGAAAGAAAAGAAATTATAAATAAGAAATTGGTAACTAAAGATGGTAGACAACTACTTAAAGAAACTAAATACAATTAATAGTAATATAAATATCATTGAAAATATTTTGAATGAAAAATTTGATATTAGATTTGATGATGGAGCTACTTCTTATGGTAAAATAATTAATAATGTTGCATACATAAGTAATATACAAGCACCAAAACTTAATGATAAAACTATAGAACCTAAAAGGGGAACTAAAACTTATGAGAGAGTATTGAATGAGTTATATGATAAAGGTGTTAGAGAAGTTGTTATTCAAATGCAAAGTAGTGATAGTAGGGTTGCCATTAAAAAAATGATCGATAGAGATGTATTAAAGAATCCCACTAATTATACTGGTTTAATTATTGATGAACACCCTACTAAATTTGACATAAGTGATAATATAAAAATGAAATTATAATGGAAAATAAAAACGAAAATAGGATTTTACCAAAAGAAAGTTATGAAACTATTAAAAAAAATAGTTTAAATGAATCAAAAAAACCAAATTTTACATCTAATAACGATAAATTTGTCAAAAAATTAGAAGAAGCTTTGGGTAAAAAGGTTAATCCAATAAAAAAGAATAGTATAGTAGATGAAAATAGTCCATTTACTAGAATGATGCAAATTTCTGAATACAATGTTATTGAAGGTAAACCTTTTGAACCATTATATAAAGAAACTGGTTTTATTGGAGAAGAAGATCCAATTCCAGATCCAGAAAGTGTTGAAGAAGTTCCAACAATAGAACCAGAAACGCCAGCAGAAACTGATCCTGTTGATACTGAAAATCCAGAAGCAGAAACTAATTTACAACCTAAATCAAATCCATTATCTTTTGAAGAATTGACAGATAAAAAATTGACTGTTTTAAAAGATATTGTTACAGTACAAAAAGAAAAAATTGACCAAATATTTGATTATATAGAAGTTTTAGGTGATGAAGTTGAAGAACTTATACGTAAAAGTGAAGAAATTGATGTGTTAAATGATAAAGCAACGCAAATGCAAAGTCAAATTGATTTTTTAACTCCACCAACAGCAGAAGAATCATTAGGTAAAATGGTTAAAATAGGTAATGGTTATACAATCGATGATTATTGGAAAAATTGGTTAGAAAAAAATCGAGGCAAAGAAGTAGTTGGTCAAATTCCATATTATCAAAATGGAGTAACAACCAATAAACCAGCAGAGGTAAAATTACCTACATATTCAGAAGATGACGTTAAAAAAAGTCTAGGGTTAAAATAATATATATTAAATGTCTATACCATCAAAAATAACAGCAGAAGGGGATCAAATTAAAGATGCTTTTAGTAAAGTTAATTTAACTATAGACAATATAGTTACTGGTTTTACTTATAATCAAATATCTAAAAATTTATCTATCAGTAAATTAAATGGAGAAACTTTAAATACTACTGTTGGAAATGAATTATTAATTAATTCGTCTAATATTGTTGTTGCTAATGGTTATTCAGGTTGGAATGTACCTTTTAGTTCTACTACTTTTGATGAAGTTTATAATTATGTATTTAGTATACCATACGTTATTGACATGAATTCAAAAGCTGGAAATTATTTCAATTTAACTACTGATGGGGTTGGGGTTACTTATGATCCGCAAAGATTTTTTAATATTCAATTAATTAGTAGAAATATTGATGGGGATAGTTTTATAATTAAAATTAACTCTAATCATACCAAACCTTCAATAATTAGTTCAACTACACAAAATTTTATATTAAATAATAATCATGCTTATATTTTCACTTATTCATCATCATTAACTACTTGGTATAATTCTGTGATTGAAGAACCAAAATATAATCAATTAGTAAATAATAATGCTTATTATGAATATATTGACATATATTCTTTTAGTAATAATGGCAATACTTCTTATTTAATTTCATCAGGATATACTGGTAATCATGTTTATAAAATAAAACAATGTGGTAAAGTTATAATTGATAATGTTAATGTAGGTACTGCTGAAACTGATTTTATTTTACCAGATGCAACTTTATTTCCTTATGAAACTTTAGAAATAATTGATTTAACTGTAACTAATGGTTCTAATTATTATAATTACAATAGAAAAAAAATAATGACATTAGATGGTTCTGGAATTAAAATACCATCTAATTCAAATGGTTTACCATTTATTTATTTAAATGAAATTAATAAGAAAAATATTAAATTTATAAATAATGGTGTTTATTGGTATTTATTAGATTATGCTAATAGTTATAATAATCCGATAATTTTCCCACCAAAATTAGCAACACCAATATCACCAGCAAATAATTATTTTACATCAAACACATTAACTACAAATGGTTCATATACTTTAAATCAAGGTAAAATTAATTATTCATTATTTTTTGAATCTAGTGGTATTAATACAATTTTAACATCAAGTACAGTAAACATAGCACTACCATTGAGTATTGATAATAATACATATAATAATACTAATTTATATATAGTAACAAGCAGTGCAACGTATAGTTGTAGAGGTTCATTAACTTATTATGGTAGTAGCACACCATCTATGTTAAGTTTTGTTAAAACAGAATACCCACTTACTTACTTTACTTGGGGTGATATTGGAATTAATACTCCATTTAAAATTTATGGTGAAGTTAATTACAGTATATTTGGTAATAACAACAATAATAATAGTGATTTATATATGTATGTTGATTATCAACAGATGCATAGTTTATTTCCAAATTATATAATTAATTAAATGGATATATTATTAATATGTTATAATAGACCAGAATATGTTAAAAAAGTTCTGGATTCTTTAAAATTTATTAAAGATATTGATAATTTATTTATTTCAGTTGATGCGCCAAAGAATGATGATTTTAATGACAAAATTCTTGTTGAAAGAACGATAGAAATTATAAATGAATATAATTTCACAAATAAACATGTCTCATATAATCAAGTTAAATTAGGTTGTAAAAAACATGTACATTTTGCGTTAAAATGGGTAAATGATAATGTTGATAATGAAAATTTATTATTTGTACTAGAAGATGATATTTTATTAAATGAAAATACTCAAAAAAGAATAGATTTAAGTGAAAATTATAAAGATCAATTTTTTGTATTAAAATTTAATAGATATTTTTGGGGATGGATTTCTAATAAAAAAACTATAGAAGTATTAATAGGTGGTTTAAAAAGTATAGTGAGTGAGTATGATTCCATAAAAAATGATATTACAAATTTAACAGATTTTAAAAATAAATATAATTTTAAAGACGTTAATCAATTAATATTAGAATTAGAACCATTTTCAAAAAATATATATGTTCCTTGGGATGAAGAATATCCTATAATAATGAAATTTAATAATATATTAGATATTTCATGCAAAAAAGATGAGTATTATACTGATAATATAGGGGTAATATCTTCTAGAGATAATAACTTAGAGCCAACATATAATAATAGTAATAATCTTAGATTTTATGTTGAAAATGGTAATATTGTTTATTATTAAACAAAATATAAATAATACCTCTCAGTTAATACATTATCTAACACCTCTGAAAAACTATTCTTAAATTCAATATAATCTTCATTTGCCGAATTTAAATTCATTAATTTACTATTATTATGATTCATAAAGTTTCTAAATTCAGCGATTTTATCATCTTCATAAAATTTTATCATCTTCAAACTAATATTATAAATTTTACTACTTCCTATTATGTTGAAATAATAACTTAATCCAGTAGAAAATACATTATTAATTTTATCTTCATAATAATTAATAAATGAATCTACGTTTATTACCCCGTTTTTATTGAACTGATAATCTATAATTTCATATGGTATGTTTGTATCGAAAAAAGATTTAATCAATTGTGAGACGAATTTCTTGAGGTATTTACCAAATAATATTCTATCTTCATCATAACCAAAAGACCAATAACAATCATTATAAATTTTATTATCAGTTATATCTATGTTTTTAAAATTAGTATTTAGAATTGTAGAATTGAAACCAATATATAATAACATATCATTTTCTTTAATATTATCATCTCCTATAGTAATATCAATATAATTGTGGTATTTGAAACTTAATTTAACCATATCAAATACTTTTGAATAGTTCAATTCATCCCACACAACTATTTTTATTATTTTCTTCATTTTATTTTCAAATTTTATATAAAGATAAGTATTTTTTCTTTATATTTGTTGTACGAAAAAGAAATAAAAAAGTTACGAATTTTAATTTTAAACTATTTATAGATAATAAAAGTAATAACATGACATAAAGTATACTAAATAAAAGTTAAAATAAAATTGGGAGTAATTTAAATTTAACACTTAAAAATAAGGTTTAAATACATCAAACCTAAAGTAAAAAGACTCTTCTGTCAAGATGTTAAGTAAAATCATTAAATGTAAAATATTATGTCATACGAAAGCGAAAAAAGAGAAGCTGCCGAAGCTAAAGCAAACGAAGAAAAGAAATACCTCACCAAAGAAGAAATCGAAAAGAAAACATTCAAACCAAAAGAGGATGATGAACTTTTTAGAATTCTACCAGATTCAAATAATGAAACCAATATTGAAAAAGCCCACTTCCATGAAGTGATGGTTAATGGTTTTTCACAAACTGTTTATTGCCCTAAACACAATGATGGTAAGGAATGTGCATTATGTGATGAATATGAACGAATTAAGGCAACTCAAGTAGAAAACCCTAATTTTAACGACAAAGAAAATCCAATCACTATCTCTAATGCAGTTATCTATAAAGAAGCTGTTAAATACAAACCAATTCTATTCAGAATTGCTAAAGGTATTGATAAAGGTAGTCCAAAAGATGGTGTAAAATTTTGGAGATTTAAAGAAAATAAGAAAAAAGAAGGTATTTTCGATAAAATTGAACCATTGATTGAAAATTTTGTTAGAAATGGTTCAAAACCAATTTGTGATGTGGAATTAGGAGCTGATTTACAAATCAAAACCGTTGTAGATACAATACCATCAAATGGTAAAAAATACAAAAAGGTTAATAATATCTCATTGAGTAACCCTACTCCATTATACCATGATGCTAAAAAAATTGAAGAATGGGTTAATGACAAAATGACTTGGAGAGAGATTTTTAGACCAAACACATTACCTGGTTTAAGCGGACAACAATATCTACAAGCTATTATTGATGATAAAGTTCCTGTTTGGAATAAGGAAACTAAGAAATGGGAAGAAAAGAAAGCTCCTGTAGATGAATCAGCTAAAGTTAAAAAGGAAATCAAAAATAAAAGTTTAGTTACTAATACTGTTGATGTTACTCCTGTTTCAGACGAAACTGATGATTTACCATTTTAAATAAATAATAATTCCCATTGATATAAATTGTCAATGGGAATATTACCTATCAATTAACTATATATTTCAATAATAAAATGGATAAAAATAGCTTTTTATATGATTTAATTTACTTATTTGTTGCGATAAGTGCTATTACTAACGGAATATTATCAATGACTTTTTTTAACATTTATTTTAGTAACAAAGGTTATAATATTGATTTAAATTTAGGTTTGTTTAAATTATTAATGTGTTTTGTTGGTTTTTTTATTTTAACTAACATGTAATTAATTGATAGAAAATAAAAGAAAAATTATAAATTTTAAATAAAATGGCTAAGAAATCAGAAGAACAAACGGAAAATAATGTACCAGTAGTTGAAGAAAAAAGAAAATTAGTTAAAAAAGAGTATACTCTTGGTGATTATAAAAAAGAAAATAAATTAAAATCATCAACTAAATCAAAACCAGATAGATGGATTCCAGCTTCTAAAGCTTTTAGTGAAATCACTAACTTGCCAGGCGCAGTCTGCATGTCTCATACTACCACTGTTTATGGTTATCGAGATACTGGTAAAAGTACATTAATGTTAGAAACTGCTATAAATGCTCAAAAAATGGGTATATTACCTATTTTTATTATAACAGAACAAAAACATAGATGGAGTCATGCTATAACTATGGGTTTTGAAATTGAAGAAGTAGTAGATGAAGATGGCGTAGTTGATTATGAAGGTTTTTTCTTATATTTTGACAGAAGTAGTTTTACGACTATTGAAGAAATGGCTGAACTAATTAATAAACTCATAACTGACCAAGAAAAAGGACTTATACCTCATGATATATTGTTCTTAATTGATAGTATTGGTAAAGTTAACTGTAAAATGGGTATTGATAATGGTAAATTCCAAAGAGAATGGATTGCTTCTGCTATCAGTGCTGAATTTGGTGGTGGAATTATACCTAGAATTGGTTTGAGTAACAAAGTTGACTGTAAGTATACTAATTCATTATTTGTTATTGCACAACCTTGGACAGAGAAAGCAGATCCTAAAAAATGGGGAAGTACTAATAAAATGAAACCAAAAGGAGGTGCTTGTTTTGACCAAGATAGTTCAATTCTAATTAAATTTGGAGATGATACTGGTTCTGGTACTACTAAAATGAAAATCAAAAAAGATAAAAAGGAAATCATTTGGGCAACTAGAACTAAATTGGAAGTTGTTAAAAATCACGTTACTTCAATATCTTGTAAAGGTAAACTAATAGCAACTCCACATCATTTTATTTTAGAAAATGAAGAAAAGAAATACTTAAAAGATAACGAAAATTATTTATTGAGTCAAGTTGGTGCTAGTAGCATTGAAGAAATTGAATTTGTTGAAGAATTCGATGATAGTAGTGATGAAGGTTAATAAATGATGAAACAATTAATTAGAATTGATAAAAATTCAATTAAATTGAATAAAAATTATGGAAGTACCAAAACAATGGTTGGTAGTACTTCCATAATTAATTTTAAGTGCGAAACTTTACCATATTTTTTCATAGATGGTGAAAATTGTCAAATTAAAAAATATGAATTTGATGAAGAAAAACAATTTAATTTTGAAGGAATAATTTATGATGAATTTTTAATTAATAGATGTTTTGAAGAAAAAATAAAGGGCATTAATATTAATCAAGAGATTAAATATCAACATATTGACCACAATCCTATTAAGAAATATAGTTTTAAATATGAAAATACAATTATTTTTTGTGATTTTTGTAAAGAAAAATTTGAAGTTGATAAATTGTTAGAATATGATAATGATGATTATTATAATGATAAAGTATGTCCAAATTGTGGTGAAAGTCAATGTTGTCAATTAGATTACGAAAAAATAATTTAAACCTTTTTAATTTAAAATCGTATTAAATAACATTAGAACAAAAATAATATATTATGAAGGAAGCAGTTTGTTTAATACTTAAAAATAGTGATGGTTTGATTTTAGGTGTTTCTAGAAAAGATAATCATGAATTATTTGGATTTATAGGTGGTAAGAAAGATGATACTGATAAAGATGCTAAATCAGCTATTATAAGAGAATGTTTTGAAGAAACTGGAATCATAGTTAAAAATCTTAAATTAATTGATTCAAGGATTTATGGAATAAGTGAAGAAACAACTTACTTACAACATTGTTTCATTGGCGAATATTCAAATGAACCATTAAGTAATGAAGAATTATTATCTAAAGGTGAAGGTGTTTTAAAATGGTTAACAGAAGAAGAAATTACTTGTGGTTTTTTTGGCGAATATAATAAATTAATGCTGGAAATAAATGACAATGTTCCATTTTGGCATGATGCAAAAACAAACTTACCAAAACGAACAAAAGGTTCATATAGTGACCAAGATGTATTAATTTGTCAAATGTATAAAAGTAATATTGGTAGAACCTATAATAATAAATGGGTTGATATGAAAAATGAAGAGTTAAATGATGTAATATTGTGGGCTTACATACCAAAAATACCAAAAAACATGCATTCTCTTTTTGATTAAAATAAATAACATGGAAGAAGGTAAATTAATAGCGAAAAATAGTAAAGGTGAAATTGTTGTATTTAATTCATATGAAAACACTATTAATTGTTCTAGTAGTGACTTAATTGAAATAATTTCGATACCTCAAAACATAGCTGGATTATATTGTTGTAATAATCAATTAATATCACTACCAGAATTACCAATTAAATTAATAATTTTAATGTGCGATATGAATAACATTAAACAACTTCCAAATTTAAGATATTTAAATAATTTACAATGGATTTATTGTGATATTCAATGTTTTGAAAATTATATGTTAGATATGTATGATAATCAATTTACTTTCTTTTGTTAAATAAAAAATAATATTATGAAAGAAGATAGATTAATTGTAAAAAATAATAATGGTGAAATTATGGAATATTGTAATCCATATTTTAATACTGATTATTTTTTAAGTGGGATGGATATAAGTGAAATAATTTCAATTCCAGATAATTGTGAAATTCTTTTTCTTACTTCAAATAAATTAACTTCATTACCAGAATTAACTAAAAAAATTATAAAATTTTCATGTGAAGATAATAACATTAAACAACTTCCAAATTTAAGAGAATGTAAAAAATTAGTAAACGTTTGGTGTGATATATGTTGTTTTGAAGATTATATGTTAGAAATGAAAAATACTCAATTTGAATTCTATTGTTAAATTGAATAAACATTATGGAAAAGTTTAAAACTTATATAAAAAATTTTATTTGCAAGTACTTTGGTCATGATTTTGTATTTAATTTCCCAATAAATTCATATCCAAGTAAATGTATTTGTAAAAGATGTAAAACTAAATACAAAAGAAAATTTGGTAGTGATTTATTTAGTGATAATCCTAATTGGTTAATGATTGATAAATTTGAAAATGAAACCAGAAGTGATGATGAATTAATTGAAAAATGGTTTTAATGTAAATTAATAACAATGGAAAATAGTAATAAACAACTCATAGCCAAAAACAGTAAAGGTGAAATTGTTAAATATGGTTATGAATTTATAAATAACATATTAATACAAGCTTATGAAAGAGATTTAACAGAAATAATTTCAATTCCAGATGATAATGTATTTCCACATATAGATAATAATCAATTAATCTCACTACCTGAATTACCGCAAAATTTAGAAGAATTAATGTGTGATAATAATAACATTAAACAACTTCCAAATTTAAGAGAATTGAAAAAATTAACTAAAGTTTGGTGCGATATATGTTGTTTTGAAGATTATATGTTAGAAATGAAAGATACTCAATTCATATTTTTTACTTAAAAAAATAAATATTTACTTTTTAAATAAAAAAAATTATAATTATTTCAAAAATTTTTGTATATTTGTGTAAGTGATGACTATTTAAATAAAATAATGAAAACAACTAAAAACATATCATATTTATCAACTCTACTTTATAGTTATAGTTCCTCTTTATCGTGGCTCTATGAACTACATAATTTAGATTTGATGATAGATAATACATAAAAGTAATATTTATAAAAAAGATTAAAAATCCCATCAAACCTAAATTAAAAATAAGTTTGATGGGATTTTTAATTTCATACACACTGATAGTTCAATTGGTAGAACAGTGGTTTCCAAAACCATTAATTTAGGTTCAAATCCTAATCTTTGTGCTTAATAATTGATGTAATAAATAAATATTCCTATAGCCCAACTGGAAGAGGCGATAGTTTTAGAAGCTATAAAGTGTCAATTCGAATTTGACTAGGAATACAGTAATATTTTATGTAATAATCAAACCCCAAATGGTGAAACTGGTAAACACGCAGGACTTAAAATTCTGTGCTTCGGCTTGAAAGTTCAAATCTTTCTTTGGGGACTTTAAGTAATATGGTGCAGATGGTAAATTGACTAAATCAGGGGTCTGTAAAACCCTCGCTATCAGCTATGTAGGTTTGATTCCTACCTGCATCACAAAAAATGGAGAGTAGACGAATAGTTGGCTTGTCGTGCATGTTTGCTAAACATGTCTGTGTAAAATCAGTGAGGGATCGTCACCCTCATTCTCCGCAAATGATGTAAATATATTAATGTAATATTATATAAGGAGGGTAACTGGCTGGATGAAGAGCTTATTTTGAAAATAAGTAGCGGTTTAATAGCCGTTGAGGTTTCGAGTACCTCACCCTCTTCAATTTTTTTAATAATTTTACATAAATTTTATCTATATTTGTTTTAATTAAATAAGAATAAAATTTATGGATAAATTAGTTAGCTTTGATTTTGATGGTACACTAACAAAACCAGCAGTACGATTGTATGTTAAAACTTTAATTGAAAAAGGTATTGAAGTACATATTACAACTTCAAGAAATTCAAATGAAGTACAAAAGAACAATAATTGGAATGATGATTTATTTGAAATTGCTGATGAATGCGGAATTAAAAAGGAAAACATTACTTTTTGTTGTATGGCTAATAAATCTGAATTTTTAATTAAAAAAGATTTTATATTTCATTTAGATGATGATTTAATAGAATTATCATTCATAAGAACTGATACTGAGGTAATTCCAATTTCAGTTTTTGGTAATAATAATTGGAGATTAGAATGCGAAGAAGCTATTGAAAAAAATATTTTAAAAAATTTGAACTAAATTCGGTTATTTTCGTTATATTTGTGTAAGTAATGACTATTTAAATAAAAATTAAAAATAAAGTGATAATAAGAGTATTAAATATAGGGAATAAGTATAATAACTTTAAATTTGGCTTTGATTTTACCAATAATGGTAAAGATAGTCAAATCGAGAAGCTATTTTCTTATAATTCTAATATTTATCACAGATGATTAAACGATAAATAAGTAAAAATTAAGAAAAGCTTCTCAAACCTAAAAATTTTGAGAAGCTTTTTTGGTTTAATAGGTTTAATGATGTAAAATAAGCGACATACGCATAATTGGTGGTGCGCCAGTTTTCCAAACTGGAATAGAGTCGGTTCGATACCGACATGTTGCACAATAAACTTGATGTAAAATAACAATTTAAATAAAACAATTTATATGAAAAAATTAAATGAATTATTACAAACATTACTACCATCTTCTGAAACTGGTAGATTTAGGGTTATTACAAAAAGTGGTAGAAAATTTTTAATAGAACTAATTGGTACTACTAGAACTAATTTTGGTGATATTAATCCAGCAACAAAAGAAGTTGAAGGTAACTATGGTCAAAAATATCGTGGTTCAATTGATAAAAAAGATTCTATTATAACTGTTTATAATGGATTCAAAAATATAACTACTCTAGATGCTGGATTTAGCCCTTTAGGTTATATTGATATGCTAGATTCTAGTGGTATTGAAAGAATTGAAGAATTAAATTATGAAGATTAAATCATAATGGCGATTTAGCACAGTTGGTCAGTTTGCGCTCGACTGAAAATCGAGAGATTCAAGTTCAATTCTTGGAATCGCCACTTTAGATTTGATGTAAAAATATATGTAAAATAAGGGAGATTAGCATAGTTGCCCCAATGTATCGTCAGTTGGAATCTGACATCTCCCTCTATAATAATCGCTTGTAGCAAAATGTGGCTTTGCAACACCCTTTTAAGGTGTATAAAAATGGATTCGACTTCCATCAGGCGAACAAAAAATATAGGTACGTTATATCCGATTCGAAAATAATATTTCTATTCTATTTATAATAAATAGAAATATGAAACCATTATTTACTAAAGAAGAATTTAAAAATGCAAAACCAAATTTTTTATTACCATGTGAATGTAAAGTATGTGAAAATGTTTTTTACAAAACTAAACATGCGTTGCAAAATAATAATGGTAGAACCCATGAGTATTGTTCAAAAAAATGTTATAGTTTAGCTAGTATAACTAAAGTTAATGTAATATGTAAACAATGTGGTAGTGAATTTTTTAAAAAAAAAGTGCTACAATAACGTCACCTAATCATTTTTGTTCACATTCATGTTCAGCGACTTATCAAAATACACATAAAACAACTGGTAATAGACGATCTAAATTAGAAATTTGGTTAGAGGAAAAATTAACAACATTATACCCTACTATAAAATTTGACTTTAATAAAAAGGATGCAATTAATTCCGAATTGGATATTTACATACCAGAATTAAAATTAGCGTTTGAATTAAATGGTATTTTTCACTATGAACCAATTTATGGTGAGGATAAATTAAAACAAATAACTAATAATGATAATAGAAAATATCAGGCGTGTATCGAAAATGAGATAGAGTTATGTATAATAGATGCTTCAAAATTAAAGTATTTTAAAGAAAGTAATTGTATAAAATACTTAGATATTATCACTAATATAATTAATTTAAAAATAATTTAAAAATTTTAGTTATAAAATGTAAAATAATTATTAATCAAACCCATAATACAGTTTTAATATTTTTTTTTCAACCCCAATCAATTTTTTTCGTTATATTTGTAAAATAAATATTAGTTATTTTGTAACCTTATGATTATATTTGTCGTATTGATAATAATATAACTAGTTTGGTAAGGACAACCACCATTATTAAGTGTGTAAGTAATCCTAAATGTAAGAGTTGTTTTAGCGTAATCAAACAGCCAAATTAGTTATATAACGATTATTATTAAAAATCATAAAAAATGAATTAATGTTTTATTTATCAACTATTTTAAATTAATGAATGATAGTATTGAAACTATTTGTAACGCATTATTAATAGGTGTAACAATTGGATTTGTTATAGGTTTACCAATAGCTTATTTCACTAAATAAAGTTTTAAATAATTATGGAAGATTTTAAAATTGAAACTATTAATCGATTAATGGTTAAATTTATTGGGATGGAAAAGGATGAAGCATTCAATATTTGTAAAAATGAAAATATTCGTTATAGAACTACTAAACAAGATGGAAGATCTTTTATAATTACTTGTGATTATAATACTAGTAGATTTAATTTTGAAATTGAAAATAATATTATCACAAAATGCGATTTAGGTTAGTATTTTTTTGTATATTTGTTTAAATTAGTAGATAATATATTAAGATAATTATGAATAAAATTAAAAGTTTTTTTGATAAAATATTTGGCAATATTGAATATGTTGTTACAATTATTAGTGTTGATGGAAGTGTTCAAAAACATTTATTTTCAAAAATAGTTGATGTTGACGAATTTGTTACTGAAATTAATGGTGAAAGATATTTTAATATACAAAAAATTGAAAAATTTAGAAGATATGGTTTTTCATAAAAAACAAATATTACAATCTCCATTATTCTTTTATAAAGATAATGTAACTGAAATGGAATATTTTATCAATCATGAATATTCTTTTATAAAAAAAGATGTAAGTTTAAAGAATATTGAACGTGTTTTAATAAAAAATATTAATAAATAAAATTTACTTATGTTAATTGACGAAACCTATATTATAAATGATGATTATTGTGATGAATCTTCTGCTCTAGCTTGTTTATTAGCTAAAGATGTTTGTTTTCTAAATAATGCTGACATATCGTATACTTATAAAAAGAATTATAATAAACCAACATATACGACTTGTATTTATGTCAATTGTAATGATACTTTTTATTATGCTTCTGCTGATGCCGAATGCGTAACTAGTAGTGATGGTGATGAAGATAGTGAGATAATTAAATTATATAAATATTGTTCCGAGAATTGGAAATTTGGTAGTACTAAATTTTGTGCATTAAAACGAAACATGAAACCATTACCACAAATTGTTGAAATGATGAAAAATGATAATTTTTGGGATGATGAATTGGAAAATTTACCAGAAAATGGATGTAAAATTTTTAAACATTAGATAAACCTCAAAATACATTAATAATTAAAATAAAAATATTATGGCTAAAATTGAAATGGATTTATCTGAGTATGAATCTATAATGGAAAATAAAAAACTTCTTAAAGAATCTTTAGAAAAAGAAAGATTATTGCAAGTTAAAATTGAAGAATTAAATAAAGAAAAATTAACAGCATTGGAAGATGCTAAGATGAAGGTTATTAAAGTTGTAAAACATGAAAAACGTGAATACATTTATCAAAGATGTAGTGATGAAATGGTTTATAGAAATATATTAAATTTTTTAAACATTAGATTTGATAATTTTCAAAATTTCCAATTTGGAAGTATCGATAATTTAATAGAAAGAATTTTTACAAAAACATTATCACATAATATACCTATTGAAGAAATTACTACTTGTGGTTTAGATGAGGTGAAATCTGAAATTAGAAAAAGTATTGAAAATTCTATGAATGATGATTTAAAAAATTTTAAAGAAAATAACATTAAACTTAATGAAATTGTAAGTAATTTAAAAAAGGATATTAGTGAATTAAAATTAAAGAACAATGATTTAACTAATGACATTTCAAATTTGAAAAATGAAAATAATGCTTTAATTGACGAAAGAAATAATTTAGTTAGTGATATTGAATTTTACAAAAATTCAATGGATAAAATAGGAATGATTGAAGAAATTGTAAAAGATGGTTATGGTTTTTTTGATAAAAGTAATAAACTGGATTCAATAATTAAAATTTTAAATTAAGTTATGTTACAATATGAAAATGAAATTAATAATTTTATTAGAGAAATTATTTTTGAGGATTGGATGAGCGAGGAAGATTATGTCGAACTATTAAACGAGTTAAATAAAATTTATGACATAAAGGAATTAGATAACCAAATTAAAATTGGAATATCAAATGGTTACCCAATCGAAACGCAATTTGAAATAGTTAAAAAATTAATTTTAAAATAAGTTATGAGTCAAAGAAGTAAAAAAATAGATAATGAAGAATTTTTTATTGATTTAAAATTTAAAGTATGTATTAATTCCTTTACTAATCATAATGGATTTAAAGAAGGTCAAATTGAAAGATCTATTGAAGAATTTAAAGAAGAAATAAAAAAACAACTTGAATATAAAATTAATGGAGAATATGAACAACAGGATTTTCTCCAAACAGTTGATTTTGTTAGTTACGAAATTGATTCTGAAAATGGGTTGTAATAATAACGAAACCTTTATTTAAAAATTACGTAAAAGATGATATATCATATAAAAAGATAATGGAAAGAAAAATAAATGTTGGTGAATTATATTCAAATTATCCAAATGCAATAAATGCATTTTATGATTACTTGGATTCAAAATATTCAATTAAAGATTATGTTGATAGATTTAAATTATATCTACCTAATGATATTATGTTTATGTATTACATTACTGAGTATTTTGATTCAATTAATCAATATATCCATATTAAACCTATGATTGATTTAGAATCAAATCAAAATAATTACTTTAAAGTTTTTGTTAATAATGTTGATTTAGGAATATCAAACGATAGATTTAGTTGTAAAATTAAAGCAATTAAAAAAATATTATTAAATATTGAAAATGTTTAAATATCATTATAATAATAGATTATTTTGGATTAGAATTTTTGGATTTGGATTCAAAATTAAAGATGTTAGAATCCATAAATTATTATTTTCTGAAAGAAATGGTTATTCTAGTGGATTTAAGTTAGGTAATTATTATTTTGGTTTATTAAAAAAAGAAATAAAAAATGAAAGCTTTTAGAATTAAATGGATAAGTGGCGAACGTGAAATAATTGTTGCCGAAAATATATTTCAAGCTGGTGGATTTTACATATCTACAATAGATTGTGGTATTGATGCTATGGAGAATGCTGAAATTGAAGAAATAGATTTTAATAAAGAACCTAAAATTGAATATTGGGATTTTGAAGAACTAAAAGAAATTAATGTTAATAACATTAATGATTTTAAAAAACCACAATACTTATGTGGTTCTATGTATTAAGTAGGTAATCTATAGAATAATTCATTATGAGTAAAATCTTTATTTTTACCTTTATTTTCTATAAATCCAAATCTATTATAAAATGTTTTTAATCTATTAACATTACCACCAAAATCTTTAGATGGAGTTAAGATAATTTTATAATTTAATTTATCAGCTAAACTATTTAAATTATTCATAAAACTAGTACCTATATTATTATCTCTTAATTCTTTTGGTACAATAATTCTACTTAAAGTAATTGTTTTAGTTTTATCATTTTGATACAAATCTATAGTAATGTTATTATATTTTGATTTCAAATCATTAATTGAATTTAATTGATTTATAGTTGATTCGTTCAATAATTCATTAAAATAAATTATATTTCCATTTTTCATTGGGATAAAATAAGCATTAAATAAACCTATACCACCATTAAAAAAATATCTATGATAACCATCTAATAGTAGTTTATTACCGTTATCTACGTCTACACCAACAATAATTGGTTTATTACTAACTTTAAATTTTGGATTATTAGTAAACGTTTTTTTAGCGGTTTCTATACCATTATCTAACACTATTAAATCTTCTAATCTTACTTTACCTGAAATAGCTTCTCTATCAATACCAATAATATGTTTAATAACTTTTCTACCTCTTAATTCTTTTGGTAAAATAGATTCATCCAAACTTATTTTGCTCAATTCAGTATAATATTTTGGATTTTCAAATAAATGATCTTTTACAATTTCAATAATTTTACTTAATTCATCAGTATGTTCTCTCTCTACAGTTAATCCTTTTAAATATTCGTTATAAATTTCTTTAAATGGTACATTATGTTTTATAGATAAATCTTTTAATGATAAATTATCAGATAATCCACCTTTTAAACTTTCAGTTTCATTCAGATTATTTAATCCTAAATCTTCTGGATTTAAATAATCTTTATCATTCCAATTCACTTCTTTACTAATTGTTTTTGCATTAATTGGTGCATCACTACCACTAGTTTTAATAATTACTGGTAACTTTTCGATATTTAATTCATTTGCAATATCCAATCTATTATGACCATCACTAATAGCTAATTTTTTATCGTGTACGTGATAAATTAAAACAATTGGTGTTATTATACCATTTTTTTCTATCTCTCTCTCAAGGTCAAAATTAATATTACTTTTAGATTGAGATCTAAATTTATTAACAATGTTAGTTGGTAAATAATATATTTCATTTGAATAATTTTCATTTAAAGATATACTTTTAGTATCAAAAACTAAATAATCTGTCTTATCATCTTCTGGTAAGATACAACCATCATAACCCATGTTAATTAATTCTCCAATACTGTATTTATCATATTCATCCCATCCACAAGGGTTATTTAATGTAATAACACGTTTCATTATGTATTTATTACCAACGCCACCAGTGGTATTATTTTTGATTGAATCGATATTATCAGTAAACCAAATACCATCAACTGATTTTTCCATATCAAAATCATTAAATTTGATATTTGTACCATGATAAACAGTATATTTTTCTTCTTTTAGTAAGTGATTAAATTTCTCTTTCAATAAATCACTAACACTTTTATTTCCCCAAAATTTCCAACTCCAATAACCAGCTTTTGTTTTATCATGTATTTTATCACCCTTATGTCTAGCTCTATACGCTTTTCTTCTTTCAGGATCATCACGCTTGATTTCCATATTAGGGTCACCAAATCTAACTATAATTACATTACCTTTATCATTTTTAACATATACTGCAAATTTTTTAGGTCCTTTTGGAGTTCTAAAAGGTTTATTTAATGTAACATCTTTACCTTTATATTCAGCCTCATTTAATGGTTTATTACAATCTTCTTTAATTTTGTTTTTGAAGTATTCAATTTGATCTAATCGCTTTTCAGCATCTTGTTTATTATTATACAATTTGGATAATGATTTTCCAGATTTTGAAAAAACTTTGTATCCACCATCAATTTCCCTAATCATTTTAAAGTTTATTTTAAATAGAATTATAATAGTTATTAAAATTTTTATCTATATTTGTTTTATAAAAATAATTATGGAAAAAATAGTTTTAGTACACTACATTAACATTAGTGATTGGGATAAAGAAACAATTAGTAAAAATTTTAATAAATATTCAGACATTTTAAAAAATGGTAAAGATTACGAATATTTAATCAATTTTATATTACCTACACATGAAGGAGAACATAGAATTGAATGTATTAATCCTAAAATGGTTAGTCCAAAAGAATATGAACAAGCAATGTTAAAATTAGATAAAGTTAAGGAAAAATGTGATGAGTTTCTAAAAGGTTAATATGGAAGATAAAACTAAAATAAAAGGTAAAAATAGTAATGGTGAAATTGTTGAAAGTTATAATAATAATGGGTTTATGTATCTTACTACTACTATTTCAGATATGAATATAGTTGAAATAATTTCAATTCCAAATACAATAGATTATTTATTTTGTGATAATAATAAATTAACATCATTACCACAAAATTTACCAGAAAATTTAATATATTTAACATGTCAAAAAAATAACATTAAACAACTTCCATATTTAAGAAATTATAAAGACTTAATGTATGTTTGGTGTGACATATGTTGTTTTGAGTCTTATATGTTAGAAATGAAAAATGTTGATTTTACTTTCTATTGTTAATTCAAATTAAAAAAACGTATTTTATTATGAAACATTTTTTAAACTCTAATGTAATATTTTTTTAACTGGTTATTTTTTTATTTTTTATGGTTCATATTATTTCACGATAGTATGAACCATTTTTTTTATTTATTTTGGTAACCAAGCTGCTCTTTTTAACCAACCATTTATAAATTTCTTTTGAGATGGATTTTTTTTAACGATATTATTATAAAAGTCGGCTTGAACTTTACAATAAGATTTTAAAATATCGGTTTCTTTATATTTTTTAATTTCACCTAATGTATTTCTACCAATTAATCCATCAACTTCTATTTTAGAACCTAATGATTTTAAAGTAAGTTGTAATAATTTATTACTTCTATCAGTTCCAGCATTTACTCCAACATCAAATAATTTTATTGCCAATTTTTCAGAGTCTATAGTATCATAATAATTCTTCCAAAAATTGTCATAGTATATTTCTTTTGCATGTTCTAAATCTAATTTTTTGATGTCATCTCTATCAATATCATTATCATCATCTATATCACCTTCTTCTAATGATAATGTTTTAAGAAATACTAAAGAAATACCAAAATTAGTTATTCCTCCATTATCACCTTTAGTGTCATTTAATAACCCTTCATGTATTAAAACTTCCTCAATACCTTTTTTAAATCTATTAGTCATATTTTTTATCTTTAAATAGAATTTCTATTTATATTTACATTAATGTTTAAATTATAATGAAAATGAAATTTAAAATAAGCAAAGGGAAACATTATTCTAATTGTTGGTTATATAAGGTTTATAATTTCTTATATAAACCATTTATTTCTAAAAATGGTAAAGAGTTATCAAAAAAGATTAAGTTCTCTCAGGAGTGTATTTATAAGGGTTTAGAGGATGATGTAAATAAATTATTTGGATTTACTATAAGTAATGCGATAGATAATATAAGTGATGATGTACATGAAAATTCTATTAGATTTGGATGGAGACCAAATTTAAATGGAATGTATATTGATATATTTGCTTATTACTATATTAATAAAGTTAGAAAATTCATAAGGATATGCAGTGTTATTCCAGATAAGTTTTACAAATATAAATTAGGAGTTTATAAAGTGGATAATAAATTTCAATATAAATTTGAAGTAACCAGTTTAAGTAATAACATCGTTATTGGTGATTATAAATCTGAAAAATTTGAACCATTTCAGAATAAATATAAAGTTTTATTCAGTTTTAATGATTATCCATACGTTGGAGGAACTATAGTAGCACCAATAGATATGTTTATTACTATTATTAGTTATTAATAGTATTATTTTTTTTAAAAAAATGTTTGTTTTAATTTTTTTATAGTATATTTGTGTGGTAAATAAACATAATAAAAATTTATACCCTAAAGGGTATGATACTAAGTATTTTATAATAAAATATACCCGTTATGGTATAAAAAATTAAATAAAAAATATCGTGAAAAAAGTGATTTTCTTAATATTATTATCAATATGTTTGTTTATAACAAGTTCTGGTGATAAAATAAATAAAAATGATTCTGAGATTAGGTTAAATAATTTAAGAACAATGTTTCCTAAATCTAATTTATATTTGAAATCTTATAATGAATTTTATCTTGTTTGGCAAAATAAATTATTTTTAGTACATTTTGTAGATAATGAAACTTTAACAGTAAAAGAATTTTAATAAACTTTATTAACATGTTATACACTATAGAAAAATTAAAAAATGCATTGTTTTTTGATATTGAAACTTTACCAAAATACAATAATGAAGAAGATCTATTAGCGAATGGTAAATACTCTGAAATTGATAAAGTTAGTAAGATGCGTTTAAATAAACCTTTAGAACAATCAGAGGTTGACTTTTTTAGTACTTTATCATTAATACCAGAATTAAATAGAATAATTAGTATTACTTTTGGTAGAATAATATTTGAAGGAGATTCTTTCAAAGAATTCAAAACAGCCTCATATTCAAATCTAACTAATGAATATAAAATATTAGAAGACTCTGAAAAATGGTTTAATAATAAAAGTGGAAAGGATATTTTAGCTGGTTATAATATTAAAAATTTTGATATTAACGTATTGCAAAAAAAATATATAGCATTAGATAAATTACCTTCTTCACTTAATACTTTCTTTAAAAAACCTTGGGAGATTGAAGATAAGATTATGGATATTATGTTAGATTGGAAAGGAGCTGGTAATTATATGATTTCTTTAGGGTTATTATGTGATTTTCTTAATGTTGATAATCCAAAACAAAATGAAATTAATGGTTCATCTTTATATAAAGATTTTTTATCTGGTAAATTAACTAATGAAAATATATCTTCATATTGTGAATCTGATGTAATGAGTATGATGAAAATTGCTATTAAATTAATTAAAAGAAATGGATAATATTAAAATTATAACTTCATTAAAATCACCAATTAATAATAAAAAATCCTTTATTAAAAAAAGGATTTTATTGGTTGATAGTGAAAGATTTGATATTAATCACTATCATTCTAGTTTTGAGTTATTGAGTAAACATCCAAATTATACAGTTGATAGAGATGGTACAATTTACCAACATCTTGATTCAAAATGCTCTTCAAATTATTATAAGAGTGAACATAATATTTTAAATCAAGAATCCATTATAATAGCATTGAATAATTGTGGTGGTTTAGTTTTTGATAATTTAACGAATAAATATAAAAATTGGATAAATGAATTTATAGAAGAAGAGGAAGTTTTGGAATTAAGGTGGAGAAGATTTACTTATTGGGAAAATTATAAAACAAAACAATTAAGTTCATTAAGTAAATTAATACATAAATTATGTGAACAACACTCTATACCTTTTAAATCTCCATATATGGATAATATGACACATGAAAATGCTTTAGAAGAATTGGGTGTTATATCAGAATCAAATATTTTTAAAAACTCTTGTCAGATAAATCCTAGTTTTAGTTGGGAATTTGTTTTTGAATAAAATATTATATATAAGTGAATTTGATTTTCTTAGTATAAAAATTGTTATTAATTAATACAAATTTATTAGGGTTAAATAATTTAATAGTGATTTCATAAGAAGAACCGCTTACAGCTTTAGTTTCATCAAAATCGAATTGAATAGTTTTATTATTTAATGAATATATTTGTTGATTAGTTTTAAAATTTATAGGTAAAATATTTTTATTATTTTCTAATAATCTAATATTTTGTAATACGTTTATATCACTACTATAAACACCTAAATTAATAACCTCTAAACCATCTGGTGATGATGAATTTAAAGAGTAATTTGTATCTAATAAAACAGAACCCAATCCATTAATTACATAATTTGTTATATTACCCAAATTAACATCACTAGTATTAGTCATGGAAACTGTAGTTGGTTTATAAGCTTTAATTATATAATTTTTATTAATGGTAATGTCATCAGTAGGTAATGATTCAACTAAGCCTTCAATAAAATTATTTTTTTCTAATGTAATTAACATTAGGTCGTTTAATCCATAATTAGGTAAAATCCCATAATTATTTATATTTAAATCAAAATTTAAACAATTGTTTATATTAGAACCATCCTTAACAAATTTATATTCATTAAGTAATCCATTATTGACATTTTTTAATTGAGTATTAATGTTTAATATTGAACTATAATTATTATATATAGTCATATAATAACCTTCAAGCCCAAATGGTTTATAAACAGTATTAATGTTATTATCCTTTAATCCTAAAAAAGCGTTAATATTAAAATTTGATGACAATTCATCTAATTGATTAAAAATAATAATTGAATCATTATTTGAATTTTTACCATTAGGGTAAAAAATATTTAATGTATCAAGTGCGCTAGTTGTTAAATTATCTGTATATGGATATATTACTGGAAAATCTACTTTATTACAAGATAATTCGTTAGTATATGGATTTATAAATTCTGATAATAATGAACAATCGTCAGTACCACCAACAAAATGTCTTAACTCTACTCCATTTGCTAAGTATCTTAAACAATCTACAGATGAATCATTGTATCCAGACAAATTAGTAACATAACCTATTTTTAAATTATTATGGACAAATAATGAAGTAGTTGATGATGCAATTTTATAATTAGTATCCGAATCTGATAATGAAAAAAATTTTATATTAAATTTACTTTTATCTTTAGATAAAAAATATTCTTTTCCTTTTTGTGTTAAAGAAGTGACTAATGTAAAATTTTTTTCAACAAATCCCATATTGGGTTAAATAGTTAATAATTCTAAATTCATTGATTTTATATTACTTATTATTTTATTTAACCTACTCTCAACATTATTTCTAGACATATTTGTTGTTTGTGAGATTTCATAAAAACTCTGATTTTTGTTAAAATATAAATCAAATATAAATTTATCCAATTCGTCTTTTAGATAATTGTTTTTGATATTGTCAACTAAATTATCCTCATCATCAATATTAGATGTTATTTTTTCTTCACAAATAAATTCATCATATATTTTTTCATTATCTATGGATAATTGATTATATTCACTTTTTTGTTTTAAAAACTTTAAATTACGATGTTGGTCAGTTAAATGATTCATTGCTATTTGATAAACCCATCTATTAAAAGGTTTATTTTTATTGAATTTATCTAAATTTTTATGTATTTTAATTAACACATCTTGCGTCATATCTAAAGATTTTTCACTATCTCTAGTTTTAGAAAAAAATATACCGTTTATTATGGTAGAGTATTTTGTATAGAGTTTGTTTAAATTTTCTGGTGTATTTGAATTAATTAAAAATAAATCATCTTCCTTATTGATATACATGTAAAATTAAGATTTTAAAATAGGCACTGGTTCTTTTAGTTTTAAATTATTATTTAATAAAGTGAATATACCAAATTTTCCTGATACTTCATTAATTTTCCCTAAATCTTTTTCTAATATGTTAATTTTTTTAACATTAATCCCATAACTAATTAATAAATTGTATATTTCATTTTGTTTTTTCCTAGCGTCTAAATCTAAACATAATATAACATTTGGTTTATATTTCAATATTTTTTCAAATAGTAATGAATTTGTTTTTAAATCTTTCCCTAATAAAGGTATAGTATTAATTGGTAATGCAAATAAATCAAAATAACCTTCCACCAAATATATTGTTTCATTCCAATTTATATTTGTTTCATTAATAATTATTTTTGTTTTATCGCCATCTGGATTTAAATATTTTTCCTTTACTTTTGAATATTCTTGAAATACTCTACTTACAAAAAAATTTAACTCCGAATTTAAATCGAAAGAAGGTATTATAATTCTATTTTTATAATAACCATCAGTACAAAAACCTATCTTATAGAATTTAATTAAATCCATTGATAATTTTCTATCTCTAACTAAGTAATTTAATGCTTCAAGGTGTAATTTATTCTTATAATCCACATTTGTAAATGGTATAAATTCTTGTGGAAGCTCAATCTTTTTTTCTATTATCTCTTCATCATCTTCTTCATTCTGATTATTGAAAATTCTTTTATTATTACATATATTGAAATATGTTTCTTTAGCTTTTTGATTGCCATATCTTCTAAATACATTATCTAAAGAACCACTCAAACCACAAACCCAACAATTACATATTTTTTTAAACCTAAATCTTGGATTTAAGTTGTTTAAATCAACTTCTAAATTAAATTTTCCATCAAATCTATTGTTATTGTCTATTTTACATCTAGGACAATTAAAACTATATTTTGTTTTAGTATTATCAATTATGTTATACTTTGGTTTTCCAAGAAAAGATTTTAATAAATCGGCTTCTAACATGTTATTGAAATTATTTTTAATTTTACTATACAAATATAGATAAAAAAGTATATATTTGTAAAAAATAATACAGAATTATGGATCAAAATCTTAAAATAGTTCACTTAGCGGACATTCACGTATCTAATAACATAGATAAATTAAGTGAACAAGAAATTCAATTTGAATCATTATACCCTAAACTAAAAATTTCAAACGCTGACATTATTATTTTAGCAGGAGATACATTAGATAAACACTTAATGATTAATGAAGCTAAAGTCGTAGCCTCTAAATTTTTAAAGGAGTTAAGTAAATATTGTAAACAAGTAATTGTTACATTAGGTAATCATGAAGTTAATAGAAATAATCTAAAAAGAACCTCTTCAATAGAATCTTTAATAAAAATAATTAGAGACCCTAAAATAAAATTCTTAAAAACAACTGGATTTTTCCAAGATGAAATTTATAACGATTTGATTTATTGTAATTGGAATTTTGGTGATTATAAAAACCCTTATATTGAAAATAAAGATGAATATGATTCTTTAATAAAAGAAGGTAAATTTATAATTGATTTATTTCATGACCCTATATATAATTCCAAAAATAGTGAAGGTAAAATATTTAATGACTCAACATATCTAAAAGTAAATGATTTTAAAGGTGATTTATTATTATTAGGTGATATACATCAAAGACAGTTTTTTAATGGTGAAAATGGTAAAATAAAAGGTGCTTATCCAAGTAGTTTATTTCAATTAAATCATGGAGAATCACAAGATAAACATGGATTAATTCTATGGGATATTAATACTAAAACTAAAGAATTTACTTATGAAGAAATAGATATTATTACCGATTATTCATTTATTAATATTAATATTAATAATGGATTTGATTATGATGATATTAATATAGTTATTCAAAAACCAACTACCAAAATGAGAATTAAAATCATTTGGAATGATTTTAGAGCCAATATAAATAAGGTTAATGAGAGATTAATTTCGGATTATATTAACAATACATATGGATCTGAGAATATAATATCAATTAAATTTGAAAGAAAACAAATTAATGAAAATTCATCATCTAATGCTACTGATAATGAATTAGAAAATATTAATGACAAAAGCGTTCAAACATCAATATTAGTTGATTATTTAAAAAACACTTTAAAATATGATGATGAATTTATTAAAGATATTTTAATAATGGATAATCATATTAATAATAAACTAACACAAACAGATTATGTTGAAAAATATGATTGGAAAATAGATTCATTTTATCTTGATAATTTTAGATCTCACGGTGAAAGATTTGAAATTAATTGGAAAGATCAAGATGGTATATGGAAACTTAATGGTTTAAATGAACATGGTAAAACTAATTTTTGGTCAGCCATTTGTTATTTATTATACGGTAAAACAATAGAAACATTAAAAAAAGAGAAATATGGTGACAATCGTTTTATTAATAATAAAAGAGATTTAGATTATTGTGAAGTTGGTGGAATAATTGATATAAATAATGATAAATTTGAAATAAAAAGAAGAACTGAAAGAAAATGGAACAGAAACCATACTGAATTAACTGCTTGCCCAACTATTTTTTCAATAAATAAATTAAATAATGATGGTACTTTATCTAATGAAAATGAACATGAAAAATCATTAACAAATAAAAAATTTGAAGATATTATAGGTGATTTAGATGATTTTTTGAGATTATCAGTAATTACTGCTGATACATTAAATAATATTTTATCATTAGACGAATCAGTATTTATAGACTCAATATTAAGAGATGCTGGATTAGATGTTTATGAAAAAAAATTAGCTATATATAAAGAAATTAAAAAACAAACATATAAGAAAGAGGAAAAAATAATTTTAGATATAAATAAATCAAATTTAGATATTGATAATTTATATTTAGAAATCATCAATATCGAAAATGATATAGTAAATATCGAAAAAGAAATAAAAACAATTGAAAATAGAATTAAGAAAGGAGTTTTAGTAAAAGAAGATGAAATTAAAAAACTTCATAAAATTGATAATAGTTTAACTAAATTAAATATAGAAAATATTAAAAATGAAGTAAATAAACTAGTTATTGAAAAATCTACTAAAGAAGATGAAATAAATGTTTTAGATGATAAAATAATTTTATTAAAATCAACTTATGATATAGAAAAATACCAATCACTTTTGGATGATAAAGTAGAATTTAATAAATGGTTGATTGAATCAAATAAAAATAATCAAAATAAACAAAATGAAATACAAATCATTTTAAATAAAATTAGTTTAATTAATGGAGAAATATTATTACTAA
>JACCDG011105419.1_pt1 | contig 46676 bp, 89 predicted proteins | sample 7442471 | NCBI WGS metagenome assembly JACCDG01 (sample SAMN15323444, study PRJNA562643) | freshwater metagenome | isolation source: river surface water | place: USA:Blue River Watershed | collected 2017-08-17
ATCTTCCCAAGTCATTCTTCTTTTATTCTATTTAACTGTTCTGGTATGTATTGAAATAAGTTTCCTTCTTTGTCGTAAACATTAAATCCTCTCCTACAATCTTCTTTAATCGCTTCTTGACAATAGTTGAATTCTATTGGTTTATTATTCCAGATTACAGTGACAGGTTCTACTTCACCTTCACATAGTTCACAGTTTGCGTCACATTTTAAACTTTTCAAAGAATCCATGATTAGTTAAATTTTTAATAAGGGAAGATTCTGGATATTTTTCACACATCCAATTGAGCATTTCTCTGGTAACATCTTCAGAAAGGTGTATTTCTTCAAAAGGTACTCCGTCGAAAATAGCACTGTAATTACCGTTAAATTTTATAATACAACCCAACGGAGGTTCTTGAGCCTCAAAAACATACACTGCAAGTTCTTCTTCTGTAATATCACAAATATATCTATAAACAGCAGACTTAGGCTCTCTTACTAATTTTTTCATTGATAGGTTTTATTTGTAGTTATAGATTCTTTTACAAGATTTCTTTCTAATAAAAGAGGTAGCCATCTTTCATCAGGAGTTTTCCATCCTTCAAATTTCTCTTTAGAAATATCCCACCAACGATAATTTAAATGTACGAGATCTTCAAAACTTTCAATTTGAGTAATTTCCTTATATCTTGCTTCAGCAAAAATCCCATCCGGAGTTTCAAACAGATTAACACCTCCTGATTTATAAAATCCTTCTATACGATAACATAAACATTGAAATGCTCCATATTCTTTTAAGGTGACTTCAGTTATAAAAATACGATTTTGGAGTATTTCTATTACAAGTTCTTGAATAGTCATTGATAGTAAAATTTATTGATTTCAAATTCTGTAACAGCACCTTTAGAGACTATATAGTTATAATAATCCTGTTCTTTTCGATATGGAAATATCTCGTGTCTTTGAAGGTAAATTTTTACTGCTTCTTCCTTAGAGTTAGCAACACCTATAATATTTCCATTAATGTTAAAGACTACGTAAACTTTATCCATTGTAGTATTCGTTGATCTTGTCAATAACATATCCCATGTCGTTGGGAATATATTCTTCTTCAAAACAACCTACTGGAGTCTTACACGTAGATAGTCCATCACTTTTTGTACGAAACTTATACTCAATTTTACCTGTTTTGAAATCTTTCTGAACTACAGAATAAAAGATAAATGTAAATAGTCCATCAAGATATATTGTGTTGTCCAAAAGTTGACCCGCAGTTTTAATCTTGAGATTTCCATCCTTACCTTCTTCTTGGTGAAAGATAAAAATAACATTTACATCACGACGAACTGTACGAGTATCGTTAAGTAGTGAAAACATAGCACCTGCTAACTCTGTCCATTTATCAAATCCTTTTTCTTTACTACGTTTCATTACATCAAACCCCATCAAGTATCCTGCATCGTCTATAACGATGTTTTTAATATCTGGACGATTGGTGTTGATAAATTGAATTGCTTTACGAATAGTTTCAATATCGGAACTTTCCAAATAATTACCTCCGTCTTTCACATGAGTATCTGGAGAATAAAGTTTAAACGCACCCCTTACAGGAAGAGGTTTGTTAGCAACATTAACGTAAACGGTTTCTTTTGGATTAAGTCCTTTAATTCCAATTTGTTCATTAGGAAATAATGATGTGGTCTTTCCTGTACCACTTGCTGCTACAAGAGCAATTAGATTTGCCATAGTTTGTATTTATGAGTAAAATTTGTTAATTATCCTATTACAAGTATAGAATTTTCTGTATCTATTCTTTCATAGACTTCTTCGCCAGATAGTCCGTATTCTATCAAGTCCCAATAAGAAACTTGATAATAACGATTGTCTCCACAATCTATAACAATTTCTGTATCAAGATTAGTAATTTCTCCTGATTCCACCAATTCTAAAATATCTTGTATTGTCATTTATGATTATTTAATTTTAAATTTAATTCATCTTTTATATTATTATAACAATCAATAACCTCTACAAAATCATTAGAATGTACAAACCGCCATATTTCATGTGTAAATCCATGAATTCTAATTAACGCTTCTTCTGAACTTTCATACTCAGGATTATCTGTACTTCCACCGATCATAATATTGTCGACACAATTTATCCAATAAAATCCATTTTTCGTCTGTATTAAACAGTAAATTTGCATATATACCTTGTTTTCGTCTGAAGGTATATATCCTGTTATTATATAAATATTTTTCATTTAAAAGTTTTTATTTTTTGTAAAAATTCTGTGTATTCTTTAGTTCCTACTGTAGGTAAAGATTGAAACCAACCTGTTCTACCTCCAAAGAAGACTGAATCATTTACATTGGATTCTCCGTATCTGCTCTTGAGGATATTAATAGCCCTCAAATAGTTACCAAATACTCCTAAATTGTGGTTGTCCCACATTCTAATCACAGGAGTTGTACCTGATTGATTAGCCTTGTTAGGATTTGCTATCCCAATTAAATTGAGATAGGATCTGGCAACCTCTTTATTGCGAGCAAGTCCGTTTTCGGTAGGTAAGATTTGACCTTCTCTACGAGAATCCTGGTTTTCAGAGTCGGCATTTTGGTGATGAATTACTACTACTGAGTAGTTTAGTTTATTAGCCGCATAACTCCTTAAATATTCTACTGTATTCCATATAGCCTCTGCTTGATCCTTTTCGTTTTTTTGATGACGAGTGAGAAGTAAGTGATCTATTATCACTACTATGAATTCTTCAGGATCATTAGGAACGTAGTGATCCCATGATTCATTCTCATCAAAACTATGAATAGGTTTTTCTTTATAAAAGAACGTTCCTTTCGTTTGAGCAAAATCTCTAACTATTCTCCAGATTCCATACGAGTTATAAGTACTTGTATAATAACTAATATAAGGAAGCATTCCTTCCACGATTTTTTCAGTCTCTTCAATCTTCTTTATATCATTTTTGTCAATAGTTCTACCTATTGATTCAAAATCCTTAATATTATACTGAAGATTATAGTTAACAAATCCTTGATAACTTAAAAGAGAGTAGAGAAATTGAGACTTGGATTCTTCAAGACCTACATAAATACAGTGAAAATTTTTATTCTCTTTTGCAGCCCATTCTATGCCGTCGTGGATTACTAACTTTTTAACCAGTGAAGTTTTACTTGATGCTGGTGTTCCAGTAAAACAGGTCACGTCTCCTCTCATTAATCCGGGAAACCATGTGGTAAAATTACCTAAAGGTTTAAAGGGTAGATAATTGACTTTACCTGCCACAAAATCCTCATGGTTTTTAAGTATTTTTTCAGACAGGTTTAATTTAATCATAGAGTTTGTTTATAATCCATTATAAAAGCATCGCTACCTACATAGTTAGCAAACTTTTGTGCATATTGAGTAGAACGATAATAATTTATGATTACAGTTGCACACTTTTCTACGCTAAAGTTTTTGATTTTACTCTTAGCGAGACTAAACGCAACTCGATCAATCTTGGAATTGGTATTAAAAATAGAATACTCTAACTCGTTGTTAGCAAAACCCTTTCCTGTTAATCCTCTTTGGGATAACAAATCAAGAAACTCTTCATACTCTCCGTCTATCATTCCTCCAAACAAAGAGACTTTAAGTTCTGGTTTAAGGGTTTCTGGATTAGTAGTACAAAGGTTAATTTGAAGAGGTTGATACCTCTCGTAGTCAAAAAATCCTTCGTTTAAAATAAACTGTTTTAACTCTGGAATTTGATCTTGAAACTCCAAAATAATTCCAAATAGAAATCCCTCACTAAGAGGGATTTCATTTTCTTTACACAAACTGATAAATTCTTCGTTTATATTCATTCAATTAAGTATTTTTTAAACTTCTCTTCACTAATGTCATACTCTTTTAAAATATCTTCAACTTTTCGTTTTCCATCATCAGACAACGTTTTGTTTTTCAAATCCCAATACATATCTTGATCGTGGAAGAATTGAATGTCTTGCAAAAAACTTGCTCCAAGACCAACCATCCATTTAGGAATACCTGTAAAGTTTATGTTTATGGCAGATTGAATTTTTAATTCTGCATCATCAAGATCTTGAGCAATTTTTGGATTTAAAAATCTTCCAATAGCACATCCTGCTTTACCCTCAAGATAATACAGACAATCTCCGTTTTCATTGATACATCTTCTATCTGTATCTTGAGTGTAAAATTCAAGCATGTCTAAAAAGAACTCTTCTTTAGTATTAAATTGAGTGTTCATCTTTTCGATATTCTTTTAAAAGTTTACGAATTTCTTCTCTTGTGATTCCTATAGATAATTTTTCCTGAATAATTTCTTCAATATCATCTTCTACAATTTTAATCGTAGTTTTATCTTGATATACTTGAATACTAATTTCACCAAAAAACTTCTTAAACTTTTCAGGAGGATTTCCGTTAGGTTTGATTGAGGAATCAGAATACCTGTTTGCTGATCTAATATTTATAAAAAGTAAGTTATCTTCTGAAACTTGACTTGTTAAATAAACCCCACCTGAATCTTTATCAATATAAAATGTTCCTATTTTGACCATGTTACTTTTGTTTTGTCATAGGTTAAATAAATTGTATCCGCCTCTCCTACTAAGAGAGCGTCTTTTCTAATTAATCTGTGTTCGATAATGTGTGTTGCAGGAAACACTTTGTTTCCTACTTTACAATAACCTTGAATACCTATTTTTTTCTCCATCGAGGGAGAATAGTAAAACCGATATTTAGGTTGAGAAATAACACACGAAGAAAACAGTAGACTAACTATTAGTAGTTTCAGTAAATTCATTCGGAAAGTCATCTAAATCAATAATTGGTTTATCAAATACTCTTAACAGTCGAGTAATTTGATCTTTAAGTACTTCTACAGACTCGCATTTAAACATAAAACTCGTATCTGGACAATAGTCTGTAGGTGCTCCATCTGTGTAATAAACTTCGATGATGTCAAACCATCTGTCATTTTCACCATACTTTTTAGTACCTATTCGATAATTGAAAGTACGTTTTCCTTTTATTCTAACTTCAGTCATTGTAATGTCTTTTTAATTATCCATTCCTGTTTAAACTGTTCTAAAAATTTATTAACGTATTTCTCATCTTGTGTCTGCGGGTAGTACATTAGAATAGTTTTAGGAGCAATACTAAGACCACTTCTTGCAAATTTTTGAATTTGCGTACCTTGTTTCATAGAAGACTGAACTATGATTAAATAGTCCACATCTACGAAATCCACTCCTCGTGCTAAAGAATTAACACTGTGTAAGACGTTAATTTCTTTGTTGTTAAATCTTTCGATAAGACTTTCGTTGGTTTCTGAATCATTCTTAGAATGTACACTAAACTCTTTGTTAAGGAGTTCTGCTTGTGCAATATCATTACAGAAAACCAACACCCTTGACCCTTTAGGTAACTGAGAATACAGTTTAGTAAACCATCTGTTTTTGATGTTTGCAAAAAACTTCTTTCTGTCATTACCTATTCTCATCTTTTTGTCTCGACAAGTGACCTGATTAAAACCTTTGGTTTGCATCATCTTAATAAACTCGCTACGTTCATTATAGGGTAATTCAAACTCAGATTCAAATCCTTTCCACTTCTCAAACTCTTCGCAAATCAGTTGGTGGTATTCAACTTCAGTACATTGGATGAAAGCGTTCTTAGATTTGTCTTTAAACGCATTCCACCTTTCATTAAAAGGAACAATAAGATTTTTCTTCTTTTTATCCTTTCCCTTTTCAAATAAGAGATACCTTTTAGTATTATCCATCTGAAGACTTACCAAATAAATCTTGGGAGCAGGTAATATTCCCCATTCAACTGCTTGCTCGAATTCTACCTTAGCGTGGTAGAATTTTCCTTTAGTTAAGAATCTGAAGAAGTCTATATGCTCTTCTTCAAGAGTTCCACTCATTCCTATCCAATGCTTTGGGTTCAACTCTTTAAGGTAGTCTAATCTGTTTTTCGAAATTAAATCTGCTTCGTCGAGACAAATTACATCATATATATCCTCAAGTTTGTGAGCAGATTGATAACAATAAATATCAGTGATTTCAAGAAGATCAGGATTATACTCTTTAAGATTTTCTATCCACTGACTATTAGTAGAATTTGCTCCACTTAAAATTAGAATTTTTTCAGGATTCCACCTTTTAATCAATTCTGTACACACAATTGATTTACCAAAACGAGGAACCAGATCTAAAAGAAAGTGACTATACTTATCACTAAGCATAGCCACTTCTTGTGCGTATTCAAACCTTGTCATTCAGCATAAGTTTTTAACAACTTTTGATTACCAAACCCTACTCTATTGGGATTCATTATACAATCAACTCCTCCATTTAGAACGGGAACGTTAATAGAAGAAGTGAAGTCCAAAATAACACTTTTATTAACCAAAACTTGTTCACACCAATACGAGGTCTGTAAGAGTTGATTAGGTAAGCAGATAAACCCTTTGAACCATACTTTTCCTTCTTTTTCAAACTTGTGACTCAAAACATACAGAGATTGATCTTTTAATCTACATACACGAATCATCGCATTTGTTAAGTTAAGAACTTTGTCTGGTGATAAATCTTTCACTTTAGCGTAGTTCATATATCTCTATGGTTAAAGATTTTAACTTTGTCAAAAGGTTTGAATGTCAAATCTGAATAATCAAAAAAATTACACCACTCCCTTAGATTTTTATAGTAATATCTGGTTACTTCTCCTTCAGTAGGACTTTTATTAAAAACTCCTTGGTGAAAATAAAATACATCATCACAGTCATATTTATCATCATTGTATAATTCGTTATAGTGTTCTTTACTAATAGAACTAAACAATGCTCCAGCAGCAATGTCTGGAAGGTCTGTAATTAGTTTTGCAATAATAGGTATAAACATTTATTGTGAGTTTTTTTCAAGAAAATCAACTAATTCTTCATTTGAAATTTTCAAATACATTGTCTTTACAGAAATATTTCCCACACCCGATTTAATCATTTCTTCTTCTATTTTATGAGGATAATAACCACTATTAACATATAAGTTTAATAATCTTTCTCCTTGAAATATACAAGTAACTTTAATTTCTTTCATTATTTCACTTTAGGTAAATAAAAATGTGTTATCGAGTTCTCATTATAAGCCCATCCTGTTCCATTATAGACTTCAAAATGAACCTTTCCGTCTTTACGAACTACTAAGTATTTACCATATTCAAGTTTTTGCTTAGTATATTCGTGTAAGTTAAGTTGTTGTATCATTATTGACTAAAGGTTCTTGTTTACTAATAATAAACTTATGTAATTCAATATAATACAATGCTGCCTCTGATACACTCATAACTACTTTTTGAGTACCATCTGCTCTACGCAGGTTGTGAAAGATAATTTGGTCTTGTTTAATTTCTACAACAGGTGCTTGAATATAATCATTCTCCATCTAATACGTTTTGAACTTTAGTTCTCAAAAAAGATTGACCGATACTAAAACCAGTTCGTTCTCCTAAAAGACGAGCAAGTTCTATGTAAGTAAGAACCATTCTGTCTTTAACAGAACTCACATTAAGGTAAGCAATAAGGTCTTCTTCTGTGGAAATTCCTTTTGCGAGAAGAACTTCTCGTAAATCGTTTATTTCTTGTTCTTTGTACATTGTTAAGTGTTTAATTCTTCTGGATAAGGTGCGTTAAGAATAAATTTAGTGTTTCCAATAATTAGCAATTTCTGCTTCAGCACCCATAGGTACTTGCTGACAAATAAACTTACCTGCATTTACCATACTTTCTGAAACTATTTTAGAATAAACTTCAGAGTCTTCTAAAGAGGTTTCTCCGATAATTTCATCGTGAACTACATTGATGATTTTTCTTGTAGGACATTCTCTAAAAGTGTTGTAGATTAATATGCAGGCTAATTTTGACATAGAAGCGGCATTTCCTTGAATACGGAAATTAAGCCCTCTTCTTTCAATTTTACCTTTGAGAATCATGTATTCTTTCCAAAGTCCTTTAAGTTCTGGAGCAGTTATTTTTAATTGTTCTTTGAAATCTTCTTTTTTCTCTTTGGGCCAAGATTTATATTCTTGAGGATAATAAGAAATAGCCTCCTTATATAGTTGTTGCATTCTTTCAAATCCATCGAAGAAATATCTTTTCCTTGTATAAGGGTCTAATTCAATCCAACCCTTAAGTACTGCTTCTCTTTTAGTCCTTTCAAAGTCTTCTTTAAGACCTGGAAAACCATCAAAATATGCTTGAATAAACTCTTCTGCTTCTTCTTCAGAAACTTGAAGAGTATTTTTTAATGAAGCAGAACTTGCTCCATAACTAAGTGCAAAATTTAGTGCTTTAGCAATATTCCTTGCTTTTGGATCAGATTTCTTAGTAATTATCAGAGAAGGGTCTCTTCTGATAACTCTTTGCATATTAGTGGCTGCAAAAGAGTGCATATCATCTCCAAAAATTTCATGTCCTCTTACGAAAAAATCTATCAGAGTTTTTACTCCAGACACATCTGCAAGAATTCGAGACTCTTGGGAAGCAAAATCACAATTTATCCAAACTGTATTGGGAGAGGAAACAAAACACTCTCTATATTCCTTACCAGCAGGGATGTTTTGAAGATTAGGATTCTTTGAACTCAAGCGCGACGTATTCATATACTGCTGATAAGAAGAATGAATTCGATATGTCACTGGATGAACATACTTTAAAAAATCTTCTCCAAAAGTAGTATAAGATTGCTCTGCTTTTTTCATCAATAAGTAGTTAAGAATCAGGGATTCTTGATCTACTATTTCTGTTTCTTTATTAGAGTAAAAATTATCCCTATTCTCTGTAGATAGAAGGTTAAATAAAGCCTTTGCTCCTACAGTCCACTCTAATTTATTAGTTTGTTTTGATTTTTCTTTTGGACAAAATCCTAAATGTCTAAAATACTCGATAACTTGTTTTGAAGAAGTCCATTGAATAGTACAAGTAGGTTTTGTAGTAAACAAGTCTATTTTAGAACTAAACTTTGGACAAGTCTTTTCGACATAAGAATTTAGTTTTTCTACTCTACTTAGAAAGATTTCTCTATTCTTTTCTGCCAAAGATTTCCATTTCAATGGGTCAAATCCTGCTCCTACAGTTTCTATATGAGCAAGCACTTGAGTGAATTTATTCTCTAACTTAAACCCAACTTCAGGAAAATAAAGTTCGTCATTAACAAATCTGCCTTGTTTTTGGATTTCATAAATTTTTAGAGGGGCTACAATATCATTTACACCATATTCTATCTGCTCTTTGGTAAAGGGTTTATCTCCTATTTCTACAAATCCAAGACGAATAGATTTATCTACATACTGGACTAAAGACTCTTTTTTATCAAGCAAATCTAATTCATCCAGTTCTTCTTCCCACTCAAACTCAGATTCTTCTGTGAATAAATTAGTTTTTTCTACTGATTTAATTCCCAAGTATCTATTCATTAAAGACTCCAAGGAATAACTTAGTTTTAATCCATTATACAGGACTCTTTCTGAAATCATGGTATCCCACACATTTCTAATAGTTATCCCATAATTTACTAAAAAGTGTTTTCCTTCAAACTTAAGATTATGACCAACTTTCAGAATATTCTCGTTTTCTAAAACTTCTTTTAAAAAAGAACAATCTATTACTCGTGAATCTATTACAAATCTCTTTTCCAGAGTACCTACTTGCACCATTACTATTCTTGATACATACGGATCAAGACCAGGTTGATAAACATCTTCTCGATATGTATTTCGAGAATATTTTCTACCAGTCTCAATGTCTATACCAATAATAGACTGTTCTTTTAAGTATAAAAGACAATCTTCAATGCTACAAGTAGGATACTCTGAAAAAAGGTGGTTTCCTATGAGGTATGTCATATATTATTTTCGAGCCATATTCATAGCCCTTTTAATAGTAATTCTGTATGCTTTTTTAGCATCAATGGTTTGATGCTCTTTTTCTGCTTTGTATTTCTTGGAACATCCATTAATATAAATTCCCAAAAGAAGCAATCCAATACACCAAGCAGATGCTTTCAACCAATTAATTTTCTTCATATACAAAGATTTTATCACTGGTGTTAGATGGCCAGTTAGTTAGTTCAAAGTTTTGAACAGCACGAACTTTAATATAAGTCCCAATACCATCATCAATCAGATCATCCTTACCGAGCAAAGACTTAGAGATAAATACGATTTCCAAAGGAGTTTGAGTACCGTCCAGTTCAGCAATAAGAACTCCTTTGTAAGCATAATAAATACCTTCGTACTTAGAGCATACTGTACGATCTACTTTATGAATGAAGTCTGTCTTATCAGACATAACCTCATCCTGAACAATCTTACAGTTACTCCAAACAGCAACACTGTCTTTAAGAAGTTGCAACGTAGTAACTACGTTGAACCCCTCTTGATGGGTTTTTACAGTTTCAAGAGTAGCGGGAACTACAACTTGACGAGAAATCGTATCTGGTTGACACGAAATAAAAGGTACAAGTAGTACCAAAAAGAAAAGTTTTTTCATTCTACATTATTTAATTTTTGTTCAACAGTTTTAATTGCTTCTAAAAGTAATGATATTTCTTGTTTAAACGCTAAGATTGTACCTGTGTGAGTAGGTATTCTGTATGTCTTTTGGGATGTTATGAGTTCAGCCTCCTTACTAAGGTAATCAATTCTAACAACTATTTCTGTGTTGAATTCATCAGAAAAAGTAATGCGTTCAAAATCTAATTTTTGTTCAATCATTTAAAATAATTTAACGTTTTAATCTTATGTTTCTCAATCCACTGTCCTATAAGACGTTCACAGATAAAAGTTACAAAATTATAATAATCCAGTCCTGTGTACATTTTAAGTTTGTCGGAAGGAAGTCCTGACTTATACTGAGCATCTTTATTCGCTAAGTTCCAATATTTACCCTCCAAAAGATAGAGAGCAGGAATTAGAACTTCTTGAACATACCTTTTATATAGCGGAGTTTTGAGTACAAAGAAGTTAGAATAAATTACGTTATTAGGTTCACTCACCGGAAGATCCAAATCTTTACAAATCAACTTAAAAAGATTCATAAATCCAGGGTGTGCTCTTTCTGTAAACTTTAAGTAAGGATGTCCTAAGGGTCTACAGAAATTGATACAGTCGTATTTATCATCTAAAATTTTCTCTACCTTCTTTCTAAATAAGAGAGTTTTAATAGGAAATTTCCAAGAGAAAAACCCTGTCCATTGTTTGTTATTATCAACATCATTGATCAAATTGATGATAATGTTATACTCAAACCTCCAACTTTTCTGCTCAATGGTCTTAACCTTATTAAGTACTGGAATGTACTCGTAAGGTTGTTCTTGAGAATATCTAATAGTGTAAAAATTATTAGTTATCTCCTCCTTAGGAAGATGGATAACAAAGTCAATAAGAGAATCTCTTAACTCTATCGTATTGGTAATAAGAATTTCTTTTGCTTTTACCCCTGTTTCTTTCTTTAGGTTCCACAACAACTCCTTGTCTTGACAAACTTCAAGAGTTTTGGTAAACCACTCTTTTTCCTCGTTAATATAAATGTGTCCACAATCAGGAAAATCTCCTTTTTCTTTGTATAAAGGACTCAATAAACACAAGGAGTTAGAAACTCCTGATTCCATTACTCGAAGGGAAGATTTAGCCCTGTTAAAGTGGTTATCTTTAAGTGGACAGAGAATTACATCCAGATTGTTGTAAATACTAATATAATCAGTAACATCTTTTCTTGCTTGAACTAATGTCCCCAAAGACTGAAGATCTTTCCAATAGTGTTTAGTAGATTCGTCATACCCACATAACAAGAATTCACAGTTTTCTCGAAACCACTGATTTCGTGTAAGGGTCATCAACCATCCCTTAATTGAAAACCAATCCTGATGGTGATAGAAAGATCCAATTAATCCTACTCGAATTTTACGAGACATGAACTTCTCTTTAGTTTCAGGATTAATTTGAAACTGTTCTTTCCCATAAGGGATTCGATTAGGAATTACTTGTACGTTGTCGTTATACTCTAAGAGTTCTTTCTTTAAAAACTCTGTAGTAGTAGTTACACAATCTGCTACTCTGAGTAGATCTTTGAGATCTTCTTGGTCTTTAAATAAGTGTTTATTAGGATAATCTTTAGGAATAATAAAAGAATCATCTCTATCAACAATTATCTTAAGTCCAAATAAGGATTGCCATATACTTAAAGTAGCAGCCTTTACATTACTCTGACGGATATATAATAGGTCATAATTCCTGACCATATCTATATCTATTTGATCTACAAAGTCCACCTGATACTTAGAATACTTTAGGAGATTCAGTCTGTGATAAACTGAACCTCCCTTCATTTTTCCTATCGCAAGAATTTTATACATAATAAAGCCAAAGCAAACGATCAGTTGAGAAATTTAAACATAATTGAGTAATTGCTCCTCTGTTCCAGTCGTTCACTAATTTGTAAATATTGTCTGTTCCGTGAATTTCTAATAGTCTAAGTTTTGTAATTTCAACTATTTCCTTATGAACTAATTCTCCGTTTTTAAAACACAGTTGTCTATAAATTATTACTTCTCCCATAAACTAAGGTTTTTAACAAACACGCTGGTAGTCCATTCATATTTATTTCTTAAAAATCATCAAAGTATTCTTGAACCAAGGAGTATTATCACCTACTGATTCTCGTGCTTTGTTTGAAAGATAGGGCAGATATTTAAATCCTTTACTCTCAAACAATTCAACAACATAATCATTATTACGACAATTAACGTGTCCATAACCCTGTTGTCCTTCTATGGCCCAAGAAAGAATTAGTAAACAATCCAATCCTACTGCGTCTACAATATTATCAACAACGTCTTTTTCATATTCTTGAGGAATATGCTCAAGAACCTCAAGACAAATGACATGTCCTCTAACAGGAATATCTAAGTTTTGAGTAAGATCTTGTCGAACAATGTTTGTAGAAAGTTTTTGAGTAGGGACTTCTCCCTCAAATCCAAGGAGATACTTAAATCCATTATCTTCAAGATGTTTAAGATAAAAACCCTGACCACAACCTAAGTCATATACAGGATCGTTTTCTGCACCCCGTAAAATAGTAGTAATGTACTCTGCCAATTCTTGAGAGTGTGCATGGTGAATATGGGCTTTATCTCCTTCCCAATATCCAGTTTTACTGATTTTTGCTTTCATTACTTATCTCTATTATTTTGTTATCGTATTCGTTTAACGCTTGTTGTAATTCAGATATTCTGTAACTTAAGTTACATATATTAGCAGATAATACCCGCTGTGCTGCGACTGCTAATTTTCCCGCTAACTGTAATACTTCTTTTTGTTTATCCATTGATGATTTGGTCTATTTCAATTAACAGATGTTCTTTATTCATATTATTACAATCATTAATTAGAAGACAAATATCTCTATAATCGTCTCCTTTGTAACGATGTTCTTTGGATGCAACAGTCATTACATCTTTATCGTTGTTGGAAACTTCATAAGGATATAAGAGTTTTTCTTTAAGTTTTTCACCAGGTCTTATTCCAGTAATTTCGATTTTACAAGGTCTACCAGATGCTTCTATTAGTTGATTAGCAAGATCAAAAATGTTTACAGGTTGTCCCATATTAAGAACATATAATCCAGACTCTTTAATCCTAATCAACTTATAAACTGCTTCTTCTACACTAATAAAGTAACGTTCCATCTCTGGATGAGTTACTGTAAGAACTCCGGTGGGTAGTTGTTTTTTAAATATTTCAACAACACTACCACTTGATCCGTAGACATTACCAAATCTTACAATAATGAATTTAGTTAAGTATCTGTCCCAAATAGACATAATAAACAACTCACACAATCGTTTGCTCATACCCATTACAGAAATGGGTTCTACTGCCTTATCAGTAGAGATAAAGAAAAACTGTTCTACACTGTGTTTAACTGAAACTTCAACTAAGTTTTTAGTTCCTCCCACGTTGTTGATAATACACTCGTGAGAGTTTTCCTCACAAAGGGGAACGTGTTTCATTGCTGCTGTGTGAATAACTACTTGAGGTTGTGTTTCCTCAAATATCATGTCTGTCCTCTTCTTGTCAGTAATTGATCCTATTCGAGAAATTACTTTGACATTAGGATAATCTCTATTAATCTCTTTTTCGAGATAAAAGATTTTCTCTTCGTTCCTATCAAATAGAATAACAGTATTTGCACCGTTAAAACAAACCTGTCGAACAACTTCAGATCCTATAGATCCTATTCCAGTAATCAGTATTCGTTTATCTTTCATTCTACTTGTTTTAAGACTTCTGTTAGGTATAAAAACCACATCATAGTAATTATAAAAACGGGAACATACAGTAATCCCCATATACCGTAAACAACTTTAAATCCAAGTAAAGGAATAAACCAGAGTCCTATTACAAGTACGGTTATAAACAGAATAATAAATATTTTTTTATTGCTCATTTTTCATAATAAAATTTAGTTACCCAATGTTTAAATTCGGTTTCGTTCCAATTAAAATCTGATGGACTAAGTATTCTATCGTCCATAACTTTGTATTCTATACACCCTCTTACTTCGAAAATAGAAAGAATGACATATAAATCATCTGTGTTTGTTACAAAAATTCTACTTTCTTCTGAAGGCCCAAATGATACTATTATTTTAAACATTAGTTATCCTCTGTTTTTATGAGTTCTGCTTTTGATAAATTTGCTTTACATAGTTCAAGTTGTCTTTTAAGTATTCCTAATCTTCTTTGATTTCGTTTAATAAAACTGTTCAACGCTTCTTTTTTAGAAGGATAAGCATATCTCTTTTTAGCAGTTTTAGATACCCACTTTTTGTATTGAGGAAAGAATTTAAGACCACTTGAAATAATCCAATATCCTTTTGGAGTTTCTTTAACCAGATCAAATGTACGCAATTCTATTGTAGGATTTGGAAAAGGAGGAACTATAGCGTCTCCATCAAAATCTAATGAAGCATATTCTACAGAGTCGTATCTATAAAATTTTAATTCAGTCATTAATTTGCTGTTTTTATTTTAAGCACTGTAAATACAAAAAGAAACTCTTTTTGTAGGTCTGCTAATTCGTCAATTTGATCTGAATAAACCTCTTCAAATGAATGTTCTCTATCGTAGAAAGACCTTTTTTCATCGTCTAAGAACTGACTCAATTCACTTATTCGTGTTACTACCCTGCAAAACTCTTTGATGTTTGTATCAATCATTGTACTCTTCTATTTCAATAAATGCGTGTATTTCTTTTACCACATCAAAAGCAAAATTTCTACCTACTATATAAGGATCTCCATTACTTGATGTCATTTTATCATATTTTTTTATACCGATAGAATTTACATAACAAATCAGATAGATTTTATCGTCATTAAATTTTTGATCTTTATATTGTTTCCACTTCATATAATATCAATATTTATACAAGTTAAAAAAGTCTTTATTATTCAATACTTTAGCCTCGTCTCTATTTTTTCTTGCAGACCTTAGTTGTTCTATAATCGTGTCTAAGGAAGCAGACAGTATATGGTTTTCCACTTCTTCAAAAGAATTTCCCACAATGGCTCCAGTTACGCCTTCAGCAATTCTAATTGTACCTCTTGGAGTAATAAAAGAAAACAAAGGAATACCAGAAAATTCTCTTGTTTCTATAGGTGTAATTGCCGTAGCAATTGATGTTCGAGTGTTACCACCCATTATAAATGGGTTATAAGTATATGTCCAAATTATTCTCATTTGTATGTTGATTTACCTTCTCCTATGTGTTGGCAAGAAGGGTTGTTTAAAATTGCTGCTCTGTAACCAAAAGTAGATGCTACTTGGTTACATTTGTGTTCATTAAGAGCAGAGTTTGTTCCATGAGTATTTAAAGCGTTGTATCCTTGAGGAAACATCATTTTGTAATTTCTTAACCTTCGGAGTCCGGGATTAAAACTAAATCCGCACCAGTCTCCGAAATGACAATCTTTAACCATTTTGAATCCTCCTAAATCCTCTGTTTCAAGCCAGTCTTTAGGAATACCTGATCTTATCCATACCTGATGAATATCTTCTCTTGTAGATAAAATTTGCAAAGATTCTTGAATAAAATTAGGGTTTCCTTGAAACAACCAGTCATCCTCGCAGTGAAAGATATAAGGAGTTTCTACTAAGGAGTAAAGATTGTCTATACTTTTAAGCAATCCTTGGTTTTTAGGATTTCGGATAATGTGGAATTTATCTCCATATTTATCCAAAATCCTCTTTACAATTCCTATATCTCCACTGTCTTCATTAAGAATAAATTTCTCGATAGGAAACGTATTTAACTTTAGAAAAGAGTCTAAAGTCTGTTCAAGTAGTTTCCATCTTCCGCAAGAAGTAATACAAAATGTTATCATAATATTCAACAATGCCAGCCGTCTCCTTCTGCGGAGTCGTCAAATAAAATTTTAAAGCATATCCAACAAATAATAATTCCTATCAGTATTTTCATAGCACTTTAACTAAATCTGGATGTTCTTGATAAAACTTCCAATTATCTCGAATTTGTTGTTCACTATCAAGGTAGTGTATACCGTGTCCAGCAACTAAATTTTGTTTACTAAGTCTTTCACCGAATTCAGTATGACGATTAATCATGTAGTTTAATCCGAGGGCTTTAAAGTGACACATCAAATAGAGATGTTCACTATATTTAATTTTTCCTACAGGATAACAATGGTGACAACCTGCTGAATAATTAATATTTGTAATTGATTGAGTATCAAAGAGATACGCTTTATCGTACTGTGGAGCACGAGAAGCCCATTGTGGATTAAGATCAATAATATCAGGATCATCTGACAAAGTAATCATATTCCAACCTTGAAAAGATACCAGAGTAGTACCATTCTCTTGCTCTAAGAAGAGTTCTTGTTGGTTAATGTAAACAAACTCGTCTACATCTACAATTAAAGCCCACCTCTCTTTTTGACCTTTCCAGCAGTTGTTTTTAATCTTTAAGTAAAGATCATCTCTAACCTCATTGTTAGAATCATACTCAATAACTTCAGATCCATTATCTAATGCAATCAATCGGGTGTTGTCAGTAGATTGATTATCATAAACTGTTATTGGACAGTTAGGAAATCTTTCCCTATAATGGTCTATCATTTTTTGAAGAAGTACTTCTTCATTATAGGCTATAGTATAAATATGAATAAGATCATTTTGAGATCTCGACTGATTTTGGGATGTTTCCATAAAATACAGATTCAGTTTGGTTATTTAAATTAATAATTACAAGTTTGTTGGTCTTGGGATAATAAAACACATTGTGGTCTTCCTTAGAAGATAACAGAAATCCTGTTCCTATTTTCCATTCTACTTCGATTTTAGCAAGTGACATAAACTCGTTTTCTACATCACTAAGAACTTCTACATAATCATCTGTCACTTTGATTGCCATCTTAACGTGATAAATATATACAGACTCGTTATCAGTAATAGTCTGAAAATAAGACTCATAAGAAGTTGTGTTTTGACTTCTTAGAGTAAGGGGCAAAAATAATAGAAAAATAATATATTTCATTTTATTGTTTTAGAAATTAAAAAATAAGGAAGGTAAACATTACTGCTCACCTTCCTATCCAAATAATCCCCTATGCCATTTGCAACTTTTCTACAACGTCGCTATGGAATATATCTTCGTCTTCTACAATACTGTCATCGAAAACAAACGGAGTGATACAATGGTTGTACGCTTCGTTTATACTATTGAGAGCATCTACGCAATCTTGAGATATGATTTCAATTCCTTCTTTTTTAATTCTAAGTTTTGCAACTTGAAGCACATCAGACATCAATTTAATAAGAGTATTTGACGGAAGTGCGTAAAGGGTATCAAGAAAAGACTCTTGTTGAATTACTTGCTCAACAGGAGCAATTACCTGTCGTCCTTTTTTGGTAATTTTCCCATCTCTTAGGATATATCCCTCAGTTTCCAACCAATATACTTGGCTGGAAATCTCCTCACACTTGCTGGTATAAAAAGCAAGGATTTGTTCTTCACAATATTTAGCGGCATCAATTTTTCCTTTCTTGAGAAAGTACTGATGAGATACTAAAAGATTGAGTAATACTTTACTCATAGGTGTCATTATCATATAAGATAAATTGTGGGAGGAGTGTTACCTCCTCCCTGTTTAAGTTAGGAATTAAGTATTAGTCTTCAACTGTTACAGTATCCAGCACTCGTGTTTCAGATTTTACTCCGGGAGCAACTTGAACTTGACCTTGACCAAATTCACGAATTTTGGTAACAATTTCCAATGTAGTTACTTCACCAATTACGTCAATTTGATACCGATCTCCGTATTGGGGATCAACACTCGTTTTAGTGAGTTGGATTGCAAAATTTTTACCAGGTTCCAATCCAGCCCTATGTGCTACAGTTCCAGCAATAACTCGTGTGTTAGAAGGAATAGTACCGTTGTAAGAGGTAAGTAGAACTGGATAAAGTCCGTTTTTGTCAGGACGAGCAGGGTTGTCGGTTGTACCGTTAAACATGTTTACTTTAACGACGAAAAACATTTTTATACTATTTAAAAAGTGAAAAGTTCAAAAGAAAAAACCTCCTCGATTTTCATCAAGAAGGTTCAACAAAATTATTCACATGAAAAAATCTATTTTATTTGACTCATCGCTTGGAACCAACCAAGCGAATATGACACCCATATTACACACAAAGAAGAAAGGATCTTTTCTACTAATTGTAGAATTGTCCATCCTTCTTCAAAGTAAGCCAAAGTATACAATATACACACTACGGCTGTCATTACTTTCATAGCGGTTAAAGCGTTAATCTTTTCCATACATAATAACATCTTCTGCAATTATAAAGACAAACCCTTCAACCCAATTCCAGTCTTGGTAGAGATCATATTTGGAAATCCACTGACAGTCTTCTGTCAATGAAAGACACATTACATAACTACCACCGAGATTAATCCCAATTTCGTTATCTTGATGTACAATTCGAGTATACGGAAGATACTCACTGTTTGAAGTTTGGTAAGGTTTCTCAAAAAGAAACTCCCCTTGATTATCAAGCATTACAAGAGGTTCGTCTTGAAATGATGGAGAAACCAAACTAAAAGATTGACTTTGACAGGTAAACCATACTGTCAAAAAGAAAATGATACTAAAAGTACGTTTCATAATTAACCAAATTGAATAATAAGAAGTGATAAAATAAAAGATACAAGCATGGTTATTTTACCTTGCTTTTGATAAGATACTATTTCTCTTGTTTCATCTTTAGTATAATCAAAAGTACTGATAAGTGCAAAAAATCCTACAATTACTCCTACTATACATATAAACAGAAGTAGAAAAAATACAATGATATTCATTTAAACAATTTAAAAGTTGAAAAAATAAATATAAGATAAATTTTAATTTTAGTTAGGATATTAAATCTCATAGTTGATGTAGGTTAGAATCTTCAGATTGTTTTTTATAAAATTCATATTCCCTATCAACTTCCGTAATAATAAATTCTCTTTGTTTGATTTCTCTTTCAGTTAAAGCAAAAGGAAGATTTATTATAATCTCATAATACCAAGCACTTTTGGTATAAGGCTTAAGAAAATCAATTTTTTCTTGAATTGTCATTTTTTCTGACCTTTAATATAGTTATTAATAAGAATCTCCAACGCAGCCTCATCTATACCGTGTATGTTACCTCCCTCATCAACATCAACTATTTTGCAAATTTTTTCTCCTAATTCTTCAATGTTTTTAGGAGTATAATTTAAAAAATTATCTATTTGAGTTTGTAAACTTATTATTGCACCTATTAAAGTTGTATCTACACCATACATACCTAACGAAGTAGCGTAAAAATGACCATTATCAAAAACATCTACCTCAATTCTATATTCTCTGTAATAACGTGGTTCTAACTTCATTTTTTCCTAACTTTAAAATTTTAATTGTGGGCCTGACAGGATTTGAACCTGTGACCTTCTGATTATGAGTCAGTTTCTCTAACCACCTGAGATACAGGCCCTTCCATTTAGTTTTATCTAACAAAGGTTTATGAAAATAAAAGGTATACAAAGTAAAATACCAATTATCATCATAATCAAAAGTACTTTAGGATGTTTATTATTCCAATTTGTTACTTTTGAAGAAGTTACAATAATAGAACCTATTGCATACCATATTAATTGGGCTATGTTTGGTAAAATTTTATTCCAAGTAAAAACAGTGCATTCTGAACTATTTAGTAATGTATTACCTGCTAAAACTAAAGCATCAATAAAACTACCAACTAACGTGGCAATTATGAAAATGACTACTATTTCTAAGATTTTCATAAATTACTAATGAATTTGTTTTTTAAAATTCTTTTTTGTTGAAACAAGTGTAAATCTTGACGGCTAATTACGCCGTCTTTATTCTTATCAAGGGCTTTTAAACCCTTGGAAGTTTTACAAAAAACTTCTTTATGAAATCTTGATGGAGCAAAATTAAGTGCGTGTAAGTCTATACTACATTGAATTTGACGACTCTTACCTGTCAATATTAAATAGTCTTCAAAATACTCAAGATGTTCTCTAAAAGATTTATTTCTAATATCAACAGGAGCACCAATCAACTTTCTTGTAGAAGGAAGTAACTGGTTAAGTCCTTGACTTCCTAATTTATCTTGAGATTTAGTTTCAAGTCTACTTTCACACCACATTACAATAATGGCTGCTTTAGCAAAAGAATCAGGACTAATTGAAATCAATCCTTTTTCTTTTAGTGAGTGTGACCATTCTTGTATCACTTTGTATTTCTCTTCGATTGTTGTAGGTTCTTCTATTTTAGGAGAACCTAACTCAAAATTATAAGAGTTAACGGTGTATCCTAACAGAAGAACTACGAAGACGAAGATCATTTTCGTAAGTCTCATATTTTAGTATTTTATCAATTTCTTTATCAGAAAGATTCAAATATTGAATCCAGTCTTTTAAAGATTTTGATTTAAGTGAATGTTTCTTTTTAAACAAACGTACCTGATCTTTAGATTGAATCTTGTAAAAGATTAAAATAGACACAGGTACGTTTGTTTTTAAAGTTGAGCAGGTAGGATAATAATATTCAAACTCCTTTTGGCTAAAATCAGGAAGAGGTGAATATGTTTCCCACAAATAGATTCCAATAATGCTTAATATAAGAAAAATTTTCATCCTAACAAAGAAGTAGTGGTTCTAAAAGGATGATTTTCTTTATATTCTACGTCTATATACACAGTTATTAAACCTTCTCTACGAGGTGCATTACCATAATTTACTTGTACAGTACTTTTCAGAACAAACCCGTTCCACTGTGCTATTTTTTCTAAATTGGTTGCCATTTCATTTAAAGCGGTTATGTCTTGAGGAAAATATAATGCCACTTTATAAACAAGTTTCATATTTCCTTCAAATTCAAATACTTCGATTCCTCCCATAATATTATTGATATGTTTGTTGTAGATTTATTGCTTTAACACGATCTGCTTCAATCTTAGAAGCAGGTAATGTTCCGTTAAATAATTGCACTTCAAATACTCTACGAGCATGGTGTGCTTTACTTTTTCTACCACATCTCATTTTTGTAGACTTGCTTCCACAACAAAACCCAAAGTTTCTTGTGTTACCTGTGTTGTATTTATGACAAGCATAAGCAACAATTTGAAACTGATTTAATTTAGGATATTGTTTTCTAAGTGGATCAAGTGTATGTTCTTTACAGTATGCAATTAACAGTTTTTGACCCTCTTCAAATGTCCAATCTCTTTTTTTAGGATGAAATCCTAATTGAGATTTGGCCCACGCAATGTGTTCTGGACTAAGATTTAAACCGAATCCTTTAGAAGGATAATCTCCATCAGGATATTGATGAGGTCTAAAACTTTCGTGTGCTTTTAAGTGCCACATCATAATTTGGTAAGGAGTATATCCTTTATACTTAGCAGCAGTATTTTTATTCTCAATTGGGAGGCTTTTGTAACTTTTAGTAAAATCCCTGACAATTCGTTTACTCAAGGGATCAGGTCTTTCTACTACTTTGATTTTAGTTACTGTTTTAATTACAGTATCTCGTTCTATAATTTTATACGGAACGGCTTCTTTAACTGTAGTATGAGTAGAAAAGAGGGCTTTTCCACAACCTATGGAAAGAATAAAAAATCCCACCAATAAGGTTATTGATGGGATTAGTTTGATTTTGATTTCTTTATTTTTATATGTTACGGGAACATATCTGATTTGACGACTTACTCTGTTCATTTTGCTGGTAATATTACATATATGTAAATTATACAGAAAATAGCAGCAACTAAGAGCGCTACTATTTTTCCACGTTTGTAATTAGAATATGAAACCTTGAAAAGATTCCACATTCTTTTGTCAGATTCAAGAACACCTTCGGCAATCTTGAGTTTAGCATCTTCAGAACGATGCCGTGAGAGAAAAAAGAACAGTCCTCCTACAATAAATAGAAAGAGGACTGCAAATTGAGAGTTGTTCATTCTGAAATTGTTTGAAATCCTTTTGACAAAGGAGTTTCGTTAAGATAATCACAATTGGCATGTTTGTAAATTATCAATTTTGCGGGAATATTAACTCCTACAAATATTACAAATTGACCACCAATAATTTCACCATGAGTATTAATTGTGGGAAGAAAAATTTGTTCTCCCACTTTGATCTGTTTGGCGGATTTAATTGAGTATTTGATTTGCGAAAATTTCATTTTTATAAAGTTTTTTTAAATAAATACGACACTTATGCTTACATCTGGATATATATGGTGAAATGCTTTAATTTCTTGAACAAGATCTACATCTTTAGTAACAGATGTAAGTTTAAAACATACCCACATAGTATCTTTTTCTTTGCAATAAGTAAAGGCCCCTATTAATCCATAAAGACCAAGTGATTTAATGTGAATGTCCATTTTTAAGTTTTTATTTTAAGCAGAAGGTATTTCTGCTTTAATTTCAAGAATTGCTCTATAGGCAATAAATCTTTTATCACCATTATCTGCAATTATCACTCCTTCTTCAAGTACACTCATAAGGACTGCTGAAGTTCTATATTCTCCTGTGTTTGTAAATAAAATTAGAAGTGAATAATTCTTGCAAAAATGTGAGATTACATCTTTTATATTTGTCGGCATGTCTTTGTGTTTGATATAAAATAAAAAACCCTAATCTATTTTGCAACAGATAGGGTAAAATCAATTTTTTCAACAAATGATTAAGTGACCCTGGTAGGATTCAAACCTACGACCGGGAAATTAGAAGTTTCCTACTCTGTTCGCTGAGTTACAGGGCCTTACTTATTAAAACAGTTTATGATACAACAATAAGAGTTGTATTCTAAACCATATCTTTAATTTGGTTTTCCAAGAGGTTCTTTTTCTGATACGATTATATATGTTCATCACAGAAGCAAAAAAATAAACCCACCCCTTACTAACAAATAAATCATTTGGAATTTTGGGGTGGGTGTTTAACAATGGCTTTTAATTTTTCTTAATTTCTCTGAATATAATCCCAAATTGCCATCCGAACCTTAGAAAGTTGGTTTTCAGTTGATTCAAAAGAACCTCCTGCTGTTTTATGCTGAATGGCAGCATGGTAATTTCCGCTAACAAGTGGAAAGTCTTCCCAATTTGTTTGAGACAATACTTGAAGAGCGTTACTTAATGCGTTTAGATTTAAACACTCTAACAAATAATTTTTCAAAGGTTGATGAACATTATTAAATGTTTTTTCTCCAAGAGAACACATTTTTAGGTTCTCATTATCGAAGAAGATCTGTCCACGAATATTCTTGTGGACGGTTGAAACCGAATTCAGAGATAAACTTACATCTGGATTCGGCTTAATCACTACAAACTGATCTTTCATTTTTCTTCTATAATTTCGTTATAAAAATGACTGAATACATCTGGAATAGCACCGTTTTTAACTCCGCTAAGAAATTGTCCGATAATCCACTCTGCTTTTTTATCACCAGAATACTTTTCTCCACAATATTGATTAGGAACATGTTCTCCATTACCACGTTCTGCAAAAAGAAACAAAATTTCCTCTTGTGGAACATTTATTCCAACAATCCAGTTTTCAAAAATAACATTACACCAGTTTAAAATACTTTTAACATCTGTCCAATCAATATTTGATGCTTCAAACATCGCTTTGTCAATGTTTTTCTGGCAAAATGTTCTGTGGGCAATCTGATCTTGTTTAAATTTCTTACCTTCTTCTGAGTTCAACCACTCTTCGTGCTGAAGTTTTATTTTATTTTTAAACTCTAAAACGTAATGATGGACAAAACCATCATTAAGTAAAGTAGGTGGAAATATTTCCATTTCAATTCCATTAAATCGAAACTGAACGTTTATTTTTCCATCATAGGCTATGCATAGAGCCTGCATAACAGTTTGTTCAATTGTGTCACCTGCTGTTGGTTCAATTCTCATTGTAAATATTTTTAAATTGTTGTAGAGCAGACTCCCAATCCGAGAGTCCACTAAAGTGGTTTACTGTGTTTTTATATGATATTTCACGGGCTTTTTCTAAATCCCATTCAAGTTTATTGTAATAAACTTCAAATTGTCCGAGAAAAAACATCTCTATATTTTGAAAAGTATTTTTCTTTACTAAGTCATCAAAAACTTCACAATGGGCACTATGCTCACCCCAAATCTTGATGATTTCTTTTCGCAGTTTTTTTACATTGAATATTGGCATTTTATGTAGTTTTAATTTTTACATCTATTCCTGTGTACATAGATACTCCATATTTAGATTTCCAATTAAAAAAATAGATGCACATACCATTAGTGTATTGTTGTTCTGCTAATAATTCTACTATTTTTTTTAAATATGGGACTTTCTATGTTTATATCAACTTTAAATAGTTGCTTAATTGAATCAATCAGTTGTTGCTCTGTTGGTTCTAAGATAATGTCTTCTTTAGGTACATCAAATTTGACAGCATCAAAAGACATATAAATTTCTCCGGGATAGAGTTCTTTTCCTATCCACGACGAGCCGTCTGAAGATAAAACTATCTGTGGCACAATTCAGTTTAAAATATTTAAAATTTGTTCTTCATACTTTACATTTACAATAACCCACTGTGTACCTTTCGGTGCAATCGGATGATTGTGTTTTTCTCGCTCTCCTTGTTGAAGAGGCCAGAATACCATTGTAAGATCAACTTCTACCATAAACGAACTGTCTGGTAGATCTGAAAAGAATAGTTTTTTCACTTTTTCATAGAGAAATGCTCCCAATATCTTGTTCATTCTATTGTGTTTAAAGTTATAATCTAATAAGATATTCATATAGATACAAAGAATGACTTTGTTACACAGTTTTCTATATGTTAAAGAGATTGCGCTGCCTTAGTTTTTACACGAAGTATTACAAAGCCAAGGACTCTAAATATCTGTATTAGATTTGTTTTTAAGTATGAGAGTGTCCGCAAGATTGACACTTGCGAACCAGGACTTGTTTTGCAAATTTAGAATTTTTCCACAATTCTTTTCCTGCATCTGTGTAAACAAATTTATGGTCTACTATTGCAGTAGAATCTTTCATCAATCCACCACACACAAAGCATGTGTTATGGATTATTTCTTGAATGATTTGTGCTGTAACAAAAGTTGGTAACAGCCAAATATCCGACTGTCCTTCTACCGCTTGTTTTCCTCCAAGATATTGGAGTTTTGTGAAAAACTCACACCATATAAGCGGAGATACTTTTCCACTTAAAGTGACAGTTACATAGTCTGTTCCTACTTTGTGATCTAATGTAAATTGCATATCCGTTACAATTTTAAAAGTTAATGAATGTTGCATCCACTTGGGATACCGCACAATTAGTTCTTAAGAACTATACTCTTCATTATCTCACCATTGCTGGACTTGTGTGAAAGGACTCGAACCTTTATGGTATGTATCATTCTTGCTTGAAGCCACCAGCCGTTTTCATCCATGAGCAAGAAATAACATGGTTTCCATATCATCAATCATATTGGATCAGACGGCACTGTCTACTATTTCAGCACACACAAGTTTTTATTGAACGCTATTAACGTGAAAAGGCAGATAAGGAAATCTCTTTCAACTTATATAAGTTGAACAGTAACCTATTTATTAGTTCATTTAAGAAATAACAATGTCCATCTGCTGCCAAACCATTACTGGTTTACATCATCTCCTGTCAAAAGACTTTATGGAGTGAATATTATTAAACAATTCCAAATTTACTAAACCAAAACCAAATTTGGTATAACAAGGACGGATAAAAAAAGTACCACATCGTAGGTGATACTTTTAGTTCTCCAAAACGAAACCACAATGTAAAATATGGATATGACGTACTTGGTACAAGTACTTTGAAAAAACTCAACAGCACAATAGCAAAAGTGAATACTACAATAATTGTTTGCATAGTTTTACCTTTTATAATTTATAAATGTCACCCACAATAATGTGGGTCGCACAATTACTACACAAGTTGATCAGACTTATATAGTATAGGATTGTATATCATTATTATTGTAGAAGCCAACTCATTTTATTCTTCTACTTTACAGAGATTAACTTTAACTTTTCTCTGATAATTTTAGACATACAAAACGCACTCATCCAGAATGCTGCCATCGTTGAGTATAGGATATTATTTTTATGTTGCAATGTAAGTGGTACATACCCGTGATTTTTTGCAAAAAATCACATTTAATACAACACCATGGCTTCTCTCCTAAGAGACTTCTACATGACTAATTAACTCAACTTATTTCCTTTCGGAACTTACATGATACCTTTCGGTTCAATGTTATATTAAAAAAAATTCATCAGAAAGGCTTTTTGTTTGTCAACAAAAATCTACTCTCTTTCTAATATAGTCTCTCTTTTTGAGAGTTCACAACTTGTGTTGTTACTTTTTTTCATATCCTCCAGTGACTCACAGATATTTGCAACTATCTTAGAGTTTGTTGGGTAATCACAGAGTGCGTGATTGCAGGAACTATATTTCATTAACCCTATTCCTACTTTAAGGATAACTATTTGGTTCAAAGCCTTGTCCAAATTGGCTAATCAAAGACTACTATTTTACCCATAGTTGGGACAAGATATTCTCACATATTTATCTTGTAGATCTTATTTGTTATTTAAAACAAGTAACTAATTTACTATAAGACCTGTACAGATTAAGGCTGTAACACTCCATGATTTTTAAGTCTGCACTAATGCTTAATAATAGTGTTTTACTATGTAGATAGGACTTTAACCTATAACTTTCTATTAGAATTTTCACTCTAACCTGAACTTAATCAGCGACCCTCTGATGCATTGAGGTACTACATAGTAAAACATTATTTCAAGACATTTGCCCCACATGGTTGTCTGTAATAAGTTACAATTCAGTTTGGATGTTTAAACTTTCTATTGAAAGTCCCCGGTTATACCCGAATTGCTTAGGAAGGGCAGCCCCTATGATGTTATTTCTAACAACCTGCCACTCTTTGCCACTAACTCATTACACTCTCTATTAGTTCAGAAGAACCCACTTTTAAGGGTTTGTGGGATACTTTATTTCAAGTATTGACCTACTTCTTGCTAAGAGACGGATTCTCACCGTAAAGTTACCACTTAAACTACTACTCTATTGTGGGAAACTTCTCACAAGTAATAAAAGTGGATTTTTTTATATGTTTCCAAGTTTAGAGTTTCATTAGTTTTATCTCAAGAGTATGAGCATGACTAACTAAGACGGTTGGTTTGTCCCCTATGACTTTTCCTAACTGAATAAATTCAGGATTGAAAAACCGACAATTCATAGGATCACAATGTTTTAATGTAGTTTATCGTACTACAATAGAATCATACGCGGGCAGATGATTCAACGTACTTTAGCACCCTTGTCCCAACTTAATGGTTATACCTGCTCTCAAGTATATCAGGACTATCAAAGTATAAAATAAAAGGTTTAGAAGATACCTATAAACTTGATACTACAATAGGACTACAACAGTGTCATAGCACGGAACTACTACTTGCTTATCCCCCTTTTTAAGTCTATATCAGATTATTCCGTATACAATCTTAATAAACTCTGTAGTTGACCCTTTGTACTTATCGGTTTACCAGCCCAATCTAACTCTGGTGATTAATAGGTCACTCCAATCTTTTCTGGCAGCATCACAGACTTTTAAGTGATGTTAGGAGTATTTTGAGTTATCAACCTCAAAAAGCCAGTCTTTTTTCTTTATTAAAAAATCAAAAGCCGTCCTACAATTTGATAATATAATATCTCCTTGTAACCCGTTAAAGATCTTAATACTTGCATTGGAAATTACTCCATTCACAATTAACCAAATATGTTCAACGGACTGCTTACCGTCTATTACATTATGGATATATTTCACTTCACTTTTGATTAAAAAAATAGGTTATCAAGCCTATCTATAAACATATCTAATTCCAAGGTGACTATCTCAAGAGCGTCTCCATCAGAACTGGCGTCCCAACTTTATAGACTCGTCACTATCCTGAACAAGGATAAAAGATATTTGATATACATTTAACTTTTACTTTTCCAATACATTGGCGCTCCACACATGTTGATAGTCAGGAATGACTCATGTTGGCAATAAGAAAAGATATTATCAAATGTTGTTTCTTTATTTTTTTAACAAATTACCGCGTCAAAGATACACTTTCTACAGGATTTTACTGGTGTAGTTTCTTTCTTTAAATTACGCATTACCTTTTCACCTGTTAGCACTCTTAGGTATTAACAGTCGTGGTAAATTTGTTATAATTCATCCACTAATTTGTCGATTGCTCTGTTTAAACATGCAAATTCTGGAGTTTGGATTTTTATATCCAAACTTTTCAACAATTTTGCACGCTCTGCTACTTCGGGAATGTTGCAAAGTAGATCAAGAACTTTTTGAGTAAACCCATACTCCCAAAGGTATTTTACTTGTTCAACAATATTCATCGCCGTATCCCCCTTTTTCCAGCACGACGCTGGATTTTAGGTGAGATTTGACGAGGACGCATTCCTGTTACTTTACAAATGATTCTCCAACGATAGAGAAATTCTGTGAAAGTAATAGGAGTTTCGGTTGTCTCACTTTCTCCAGTATATTGACCATACTCTTGGTCATAATTACTGGAAGTGTATCGAACAGGAAGAAACAGATCTTCCAGTTTACAAAGACTCCCAAATTTTTGAATGGAATCTTCGCAATCTTCATAGCACTGTTCAGCCAATTTCCAACCACCTTCCACGTCGATTAAGTGGATATAATTGAGGTTGGATTGATAGTTACCAGTCCAAGTTGTTGAAAACTCGCTTGAGTTACCACTTTCTGTAAGACACATAAATTCTATCTTGTTACCGTTAAAACGAACAAAATAGCAATGTTCATCCCACTGTGAATACTGTCCACCATTATTGGACATAGCCCAATAGTAGTTTGAGTCATCAACTTCCCTGACAGAAAACAGAAACTTCCATTTTGGAAATTCAAATTCTCCTTCGATGGCGGTCTGAAAGTTACCACCAGATGCGTAAACAATAATTTCAGTTGGATTTTGGGAAATAATATAATCTCCCTCATCCGTTGAACATTCTCGAATGAATTCCAATTCGGGAGTCCAAAACGAGAATTTTTCGTTTTGATCGTGAAGAAGGATGTTTCCTCCTTTGGTAAGATATGTTTTCATAGGGATGATGTTTTTTTGGAATTGTTTTTGATACGGATTAAGGTGTCGTTAAATTTGAACCACACCATTTTTCCTGTTTCATAGGAAATATCATCTGCGATTTCACACATTGCTCCCATAAATGTTCCTGCCATACCAGCAATTTGCCCACTAAAATTTGTGGTTTTCTTGATTTCTGTGTGTTCAACTAATTTTCGTTGACCATCAATTTGTGCGTAGATTTTCATTTTTTTAAACTTTTGAATTAACCCTTACTAACGCATCAGGATTCGTCTATTTAACCATAGATGATTTATTTAAATTGTTAATTCTTCCATATCTGCCTTGCTTCAAGTGGTGAATCTGAAAACAGCGTAGAGTTTTACTGGAGAGTACCATCTCTTGATGCGCCGATTGGACACCGAATTAACAATTTGGTGAGTAAGACGGGACTTGAACCCGTATTTCTTTTTTCATCAACTACCCATACAATATTTGAAACAAGAACCACCAAGTTTCATTTATTGTACCTCTTATTGACGGATGTGGTCAGCATTGAACTTTCCCTCTGTAGGGAAGGTGTTTACCATTTCACCACTTACTCTTTTAACAAAAAAAAAACCAGCCTCTAATATTTCAATTAGAGTACAAACATAATCTATTAGTATTACTCTGCATTTACACGGGATTGTAACCGTTATTTGCTAATTAAAAGCAGGGTACTCACACGAATGTTTTCCCCTTTGTTTTAAAAGATTTGTTCTTCTTCTTTATAGATAGGTGTTGCTTTCAACCACTGCTCAAAAGAACAAGTGGAATTCACTTCTTCTATTTCCGAAGTTTTGATTCGAATCCAGACATCTCGTTCTCCTTCTACCTGAAGAGAGTTAAAATTCTCCTCAGTTACGTCTTCCTGCTTAGTTCCTTTAGGGAAATAAGCGGATTTCTCTTTGTTTCGCAAATAAGAATATGTAATTGTGTTGTTCCATTCATCTGCTTTTACAAGCGTTTGAATTACTCCATTGTTGTTTACTTTTACCGGAATTTTTTGACATTCGTATATTCCCAACAGAATTTCTGTTGCCATGTTGGGATTTGGAGTGTTGTTGATAACCGAGATAAGGTTGTCAACATCGTTCGGGTTGAACTTGGCAGCCAATGCTGCACGAATGATTTTGTTCATATTTATAGTGGTTGGTTTAGTCCTATACGGATACTCACCATTTGTAGAGACTTGAGACTCTCACTATACTTCTATACTTGTCCCCTTTTTGATATTTTAGGGAATTTTGTAGTGTTTTGTCAAGGTTGTTGATGTTCTTTCCCCCTGACTATCAACAACTTACGCATCATTTTGTCAACAAATTGTAGTGACAAAATGATGAAAATAACAGTCTCACATCTAATCAACCCCGTACTGTTAGAAGGGTAAAACAATATTCAACGAGTCATCCAAACCCATTGAAAAATATCTACCGAATTAACGGTAGCAACATAAACCTTATACCACATGGTTACAGATTTAGTAGTGAACAGTTCAAAGTATATAATTTGGTCAACCTATGTTTTTATGGGTTCAATATGACATAACCTCCAGCGTGGAGATCAAATTATATTTTGTTTGACCATTAAATGATTATTAATTAATCACTCTTCTGGTCTAAATACTTTTGGAAATCTCTAATGATGTCCAATAGTTGTTATCACTCTGTAATTATAAACCTTACGGTTATCAGGGCTTGTGACCTGCTTAAGTGTTTAGACACTCAAGGCTACATTAATAACACAATATAATATAGGTAAATAAAAAATCAAGATGCCACTTAAGACATCTTGATTTTGCACACCAATATTTCCATTGGTTCGTAATCACCACCAACAGTCATTAGGAAGTATAATCCATTTAGATCATACCCTGGTTGTTTTTTCAACCAATCTAATGGATTTCCATTAATGTCTGTGACTCGGTAAACAATTTCGTATTCGCAGAGCATAATATAGTATAGTATAGAGTTTACAGATGAGTAAAAAACCTTCGTCCCATCATACGACAGGACGAAGGTGAGAATTACAGAGTGACCCATTTTTCGTTGACAGTACCCAAAGCGTCGGTGCTAAAGGATACTTCAATTGTTTTGCCTACTTGAGGCATCGGATCACCGAGTTCTTTCAGGGTTGCGATCATTTGCGATGTCAACATCAATGATGCAACTTTGGTTTTTGCAGGTGTTTTACCATCAGCAGATGCAGGAGTTTCAATGACATCAACATCAAAGACAACTCGACCGTCCTGAAGGATTTTACGAGATTTTACAACAGCGTTCATAACGTGAATTTTCATGTGAAATAATAAACCCCCTAATATCCCACAAGGGATATGATCTCCAACTATTCCATAGGGGGGATAGGAGACTAAATTGAGGATGGGTGAGGGGGAGGAGGCTAAACTTATGCTATCTTACAAGCACATTTCAAAATAAAATTCTGAAACTAATTTAATCATCAAATAAGGTAACAGGGGGGAGGATAACTCTTTAAGTATCTAATGATCTAATGGTTTAAAGTTTAAAAATTAAAAAAAAGTTAAAAAGTAGATTTTAAAAACTTTATAGCAAAGATTTTAATTTTTTATTTAGACAAACAATTAATTATCAATCAATTAAAAAATTGCCATTATCACCAATTTGGTACTAATTTTACAAACACCCATTTTTCATATCATCAGGTTGGTATTTATAGGACTATCAGCAATTTGATACTAATTTCACACTTTTGTAAAATTGTTGTATATTTGTACCATCTACTTGATACTACTACTAAAAATTGATATAAATATGAAAAATCCATTCCTTCAATCTGCTCGATTAAAAGTCTTTGTTACTGAGAGTAAAATGCACATAATTGATACTAAAGATGTGTCCACAGTAAAGGCTACCATGAACACCCAACAAGAATTTGAGAAAGACCCCTTTACTAAGTTATATAATGATCGAACTTTTCTCAACGTATTTAAACAGACCTCTGATACAGCATCTAAAATCTTTTTGTATATCGCTTATAATCTAAAAAGAGAAACAGATGTAATTGCGCTTAATGCAGAAACAGTTATGGAGTTTGTAGGAATTAAATCTGTCACTACTTATTATAAGTATATTCAAGAACTAATAGACAACGCTATAATAACACGAAAATCTAATTCTGAATATTGGGTAAACCCATTTTTTTTATTTAACGGTAACAGAGTAGAATATTACAGAGAACACTGTCCTGAATGCTTAGATATAATTAATATAACAGAACTTCAAAACAACAAAACCTTTAAAAGAAAAAAACAACTAATGGAGTACTTCCAATGTAAAAACTATTACGATTTAAAAAGAAAACTTGGAGAAGAACAAATAGATCTTTTACTTAAAAACAAACTTCCTATTGAAAGCGTAAAACTTCTAAAATAAATTGATTGTTGACATTTCTTAAATTACCTGTATCTTTGTCAAATGAACATCTATAATAAATTTCTAAACATTTCAACAGAAGATGTCAATAAAGAGTACGACATCTTTAAACTAAAAGAGTGGCTTCTCAAAGTAGAAGAAAATCTAATCACTCTATCTATCGCTATAGAAAGAGTTCCTGACTCTAAAACCAAGTCAGCAAGAAAACTCCAAATCATTTTAAAACAACAAATACAGTCTCGAATTAACTACTTAAAAACTAAAAAGTCTTACAACGAAATCCTCCTTGATCTGTTAAAAACAAACATATCTCCTCTCCTATTAATCGAGTTAGAAGAGAAAGCAAAACAATTATATGAGAACTAACGACAAAGAAATGGTATTTGTAGATAACAAATTTGATCTACAAGAAGATTTGACTCTTAAATTTGGAAATTGTGTTACCGCAGAATATCAATATGGGTACATTTCTGTTTTCCACAATTTTGACGGAGTTGAAGTAGAAGAACGTTTTCCAAAATATTGGAGACATAAAAACGGAACTTTGATAAAACACGAAGATGTTTTAAAACAATCAACCCCAATAAAACCTGAACAAGCACTTTCGTCTTATAAATTTATTATACTTGATCTTTCTGATGGAGAAAGCAAAACAACTATCAAATGAACTTTAAAGTTAAGTGTCACATTTATCCTTACGCAGTTTATTTTATACACAATCCCACTCTTCAACAATCAAAAGAAGAATTTGAAAAAGTCTTTCTAAAAACAACCAAACTCAATATGGATATGAGTAAGTATGGAGCACTTACTCTTTTTCCTAATCCAGAAAATAATATTCAATCTGTTGTAATCTTTTTAGAAGAATCTAAATACACTCTTCAAAATCTTCATCACGAATGTATCCATGCTTCTAATTGGATTCTCAGCGAGGTAGGAGTAGAAATTCAAAGAGGAAATGATGAAGCACTTGCTTATCTATCAGGTTATATCTTTCAACAGGCTCTTAATAAAATATGGAAAACCCAATCCAAGTAAACGGTTACTATAAATACGCTATTCAAATAGGTTGGTGGAGTCCTACCAAAGACCTAAAAATAGCAGTTATGGCACAAGATATTTTATCCAAGTCCCATAGAGACGCTCTTTATTTAATGGACTATCTTTATTTGGACTTTCCTAAATCAGACTTACCTTATCTTTGTCCTATCATAGCAGAACTAAAAGAAGAAGAAGATGAGACAGACATCTTGGGAAACAACGTAGAATACATTGATTTACTTTATCCTAATTAATTAATTAAACAAAATGCAAGATTTAGATACTCTTATTAATCAAGCCCTCGAAAAAGATCTCACCTATACTTATGTTCTAAGTGAGATTAAAAGAAAAAAATGGAACCTTAACTTAAAACAAGCAGAACACCTTTCTACCAAATTTAATGTAAACATGGTTAGAATCTTGTTCTCTGCTGAAGACTTAAACATTCTTAACGTAGACTCCAAGACTAAAAAAGCACTTAAGACTCAACGTAAAAACAAACAAGACTACTTCTAAGATATATGCAGAAAATAAAAAGAGAATACAAACTATCACCAATCGAGTTCTATCGGTTTCAACTAAACAACATTATTAATGGTGGACTTCCTACTCTGTCTCAAACAGACATCACTATTTTAGCGTATATTTATATTCATGGGATAGATTCTCAACACCTGTTATTAACTGATAGAATTTTCACCCACCCAAAGTCAGTAACTAATGCTATCTCATCTTTAGTCCAAAGAGGGTATATTATTAAAACTCAAATAGAAAAAGGTAAACACACCCTTACTTTAAATCCGAATATCAAACTTCTAACTGAAGACTTTATTCAAATTTCTATAGTTACTCTCGACCCCAACTCAGACGAAGTTTATCACAAGTATTATCGTAAATAAGAAGTAAAAAATAAAATGATATTAAAAACAGAAGATGTTATTCAAAGTCTCGTAGATAAATACCCGGAAAAAGATCCAGACATAATCAAAGAATTGGTAGATATTTATTGGGAATCTCTTTTAAAACAAATTCAAACTCCATCTAAACCAGAAATAGCATCCTTATGGGGAACGTTTGTACTTTCTGAAAACTTAGTCCAAAGGGAGATTAATAAGGTCAATAAAAAACTAAAATCTAACCCTCTACCTAAGTTAGAAGAAAAGAAAACCAATCTCGAATCCCTCTTAGAGTTTGCAAAAACAAGACCAAGAATAAAGTCTGAAAAAAGAAAACAAACAGTAATAAGAAAGACTGAATATTACGACAAACACAACACTGATTCAAGAAAGGACGAAATTTTAAAATTCCTATTAAAAGAAGATTATGAAGATTACATCAAAGAATTTTACACTAAAGAACATTAAAGGATTCATCCAAGGACATTATCGAATGCTTAAAGAAGATTTTGGAATCCTTGAAGAGCACATAGGAGAGCAATTTGACTACAGGTTAGGAATAATGAACGAGGAATGTATTAAAAACAAAGAGTGTCCCTGTACTTGCTCCTTTCCAGAAAAACAAATTGAAGATAGACCGTGCGAATTAAATTGCTATCCTCCCATGATGTTTAAAGAAGATTGGGAAATCTTTAAAAAAGAAAATAACATTACTAAAAATTCAATCAATCAAAAATTATATGAACGTAAAGACATTCTTTTTCCTGCTTAGTCTATTAGTTACTACTGTTTGTAAATCTCAAATAGACACTACATCCTATCAAAGTAGAGTTTTAGCGGGGCCTAATGTAACTTTATTACACGACACATCAGGACTACTAACAATAATAGGGTTTGCTCCTGGAGACTCAGCAGTAATTAAACCTACTCTTATTACAAAAGTTTATACAAAAGGAACCGTTGTATACAAGTATGATAACGACTTAATTATAGAAGATGTAACTGTAACTTTTTATTTGTATGACAACGGTTCTTATGAAGCATTGTTTTTAGTACCTGTTCCAGGTTCTTTAAACGAATCTCATTTTTTAACAGAAAAAGATATATTAAAATTCAAACAACATGATAACTCAAGATGACTTAGAAGCATTAGGACTTCAGCAGATTAACGCGTCTGGTAAATACTTAGACTACCAGAAAGAAACACCTACAAAAGTTCTAACTCTTTCTCTGGATTGTATAGAAAACATTCTATTAATCTATGATGACTCTGCTAACGTTTTATATCACGGTAAACCAGATTCAAAAGAAAGCCTTGAACGTATAATCAAATCAATTGAACTTTAAATATGATAGTATTTGAACAACCTACCGTAAGAATCTCTATCTCTAATAAGACTCCTTATACTCACATTTTCAAAGGAGTTAATAACGGACACTCAAATGTCAAGATTACTAAAGTGCTAAAAAGTTGTACATGTACTTCTTCAGTAACTCCTACTGAAGTTTATCCCGGAGTTCCTTTTGAAGTTTCTATGACAGTAGATAAAACAGGTCAGACTGGATATTTTGGTGCTTCTTTAACTCTTGAATTTGATAACGGTCAAACAGAAAAACTCAAAGTAAATGGAGAACTTAAACCCTGATCTATCCTTAATTGTTATTTCTGGTTTAACAGTAATATTACTTTTATTCCTTACCTTTGGCCTTGGAATTAAATACGGTTACAATAAAAGGTATGGAGAGCAATCAAATACTAAACCTCATCAGGTTCAACTTTTATTCTTAATAGGAGGGGCTTTAATAGGTTATATATTTGCTTATTATATGCTTTCTAAATCAGTTTCTTTTCAAGTTGAAAGGGCTTACGAAGATGGAATAAATTTTCAAAAAGAAATTATTGATCAAACCTACCTACTAAACGACCAATACATAATAGACCGAATAGATTCGATTTTAATATATACTAAAAAATGATAACAGAATTCGGAGAGGGAAAGTATTATTTATATAGACACATTAGATTAGATAAAAACGAACCTTTTTATATCGGCATTGGTACTAAAGCGAAAAAAGGTAACCCTTATTACAGATCTATTTTAGATAAAGGTAGAAACTCTATATGGAATAAAATTACAAACAAAACAACTTATCAAACTGAAATAATTTTAGAATCCAATGATTATGAGTTTATTAAAACTAAAGAAAAGGAATTTATTTCTTTATACGGAAGAATAGACTCAAAAACAGGAATACTATCAAATATGACAAGTGGAGGAGAGGGTATTAAAGATATTATTTATACAGCAGAACGAAAGAAAAAACTCAGTTTACGGTTTAAAGGTGGTAGATGTTTAAATCAACAGTGGTGGAATTCTACCATTAAAAGTAGAAAAAGAGGTGCTCAACACCAATGTGCTAAGAAAGTATATCAATATGACTTAGAAGGAAATTTTATTAAGGAGTGGGGTAGTAAGAAAGATGTGTTGATAAGTTTAAACATCAAAATAAGCAAAAAGTGTGTTACTAACGGAGGATTTCAGTGGAAGAACAATAACGAAGGAAATTTTATAGGTACTCCTAATTGGACAGACAAAAAAAATACACCAAAAAAAGTGTTAATTTATAGTGAAGAAAATATTCCTTTTATATGTTTTTCTAAAATAAAAGATGCTGCATTATTTTTTAACGTTTCTCCTACTACTATAAGAGATGCAATTAATAAGCAATTTAAAATAAAAAGAAAACACAAAGTTGAACACGTATGATTTTATTTGAAGAACAAGAACATAAATATTTTCATCAAGATAATCCAGATAAAAAATGGTTAAGTGTTTCTGGATTATTTGATTTAGTTAAAAATAAGTTTGATACAGTTTCTATTTCAGAAAAATATGCCAAGAAGGGTAAGGAAAAAATTTTAAAAGATATTTCTGAAAAATGGAATCTTTCTCTTGAAGAGTGCTATAAACAATGGGGTCATTTGGAATTTACTCCCGAAGATATTCAGCGTCTTTGGTTGGAAAAATCTAAGTCCGCTTTGTCAAGAGGTACTACTTGGCATAAAGACATAGAGAAGTCTCTTTTAGAAAAAGGCTGTAAAAAAGGATACCTTGAAGAGGGGATTTATAGAAAATCTATACCACTCGATGATTTGGAACAAGGTGAGTACATTGAGTTAATTATTCCATATCCAAGATTATCTATAGTAGGAACAGCCGATAGAGTAAAAATTTTACCAAACAAAGAATTTATAATTAGAGACTGGAAAAGTGATGCTAAATTAGAGTATAAGGGAACTCCTTATTATGATGATAAATACAAAGAAAAAAGAGTAAGAAAACTTTTACCTCCTTTACATCATATTGATGATGTAAACGGACAACATTATAATGTAAAAGAATCTTTATATATCTATTTTTTAGAATCTTATGGTTATACTTTTAAAGAAGGATTTATTGACCATGTTATCTTTGATAAAGATTTACCTATAGGGATTGTAACTTACCCCATAGACTATCTAAAAAAAGAAGTTCACACTTTACTTAATCATTTTAAAAAGAAGAATGGATAATTATTTAACGGAATGGATTGGGTTATCTGAGAATCAAGTAGAAGATATTTTGAGTTTATTAGGATTTCAAAAAGTATTGATCTCTAATATGTTTCAAAAAGACGACATTCTTGTAATTATTAATGTGCAAAAAGAATTTGGTAAACAATATGTACATCTTCAAGCACAAAAAAACGATATAATCAAACTATCAAGAATGCCATATTACGCATCACAAATTTCACAACTAATAACGTTTGAAAATTAAATATGAATCTTACAGCAATTAGTGTCTGTGTAAATTATTCAGATTTCTTCGCTTGGACTTCCTTAGCAAACAAAGGACTGTTTTCCAAGTGGATTATAGTAACTGACACTAAAGATTTTAAAACTAAAAACATAGCCTTGTCTCAAGGTTACACAGTAGTTCAAACAGATGTTTTTTACGAAGGAGATACGTTTAAAAAGTTTAACGGAATTAATGCGGGTTTAGAAAAATCTTCAACAGATTGGGTTTTGTTTTTAGATGTAGACATTGCTTTACCTCACATAACTAAAAGAGTACTGGACTCTCTTAAATTAGACAAGGAGTGTCTTTACGGTATAGATCGAATTAACCTAAAGTCTTTTGAGCAGTGGTTTAATTATTGCAACAACCCTTCTCTGATTTTAGATAACTGGTTAATGAATCTTTCTGAGTACGAAGTAGGAGCAAGAATTTCTCACTATTATGGACAACAAGGAGAGAACGGAAAATTCACAGGATGGAAACCTTTAGGGTTTTTTCAACTTGCTCACAAGAGTCAATTTAAAGAATACCCCTCCAATTGTGTAGGAGCAGACCATTGTGATTTAGTTTTTGCTAATCAATGGTCACGAGAAAAACGAATTTTAATTCCTGAAATAGTAGGTATTCATTTAGAGTCTCACGATGCTAAATGGGGATCTAATTGGCAAGGAAGAAGCACATCTAATTATTCACCAATAGAATTTAATTCAAATGCAGGATACTATTAATAGTACTAATCAACCTGAAATTACTAAAATCTTAGATGATCACGTTTTTGTACAACTAAACATCCTAAGTGGTAAAATAACCAAGAGAGAAATAGATGAATACAACGAGGCTTTAGAAGAATATGAAGAAAATTTAGAACAAGCATCTCGTTTAGGTTTAGAAGGAAATCTTAGACGACCTGTAGAACCTAAATACAAAACAGGTTACAAAAGAATGAACTTTAATCTATGTGATAAAGTCTTTTCTAATTGGGTAGAAGAATGGGACGAAGACAATGAGTGTCAAATTGTAGTAGTAGATTGTTATTCTCGTGTCAATTCTGAGTTCATGCAATATCACATCAAGGCTACTGAAACTCAATGGATGAATCTTTTAGAGCAATTTGGAGCCGTTCATACTAAACTAATTCCTATTAATGCTTCCAAGAATACTAACGGTCAGTCAGAATAAAATAGTTCTGGATGAGACTATATTTGCTGTACCTGAATTTAACGCTCTTTTAGAGTTCTCTCAAGGAGACACTCTTCCTTTCATGTATATTTGGGGGATGTATGATCCACAGAGTCCTTATATGAACTTTGAAGAACATGAGAGAGAGGCTCAAGTACTTAAAGACTTTCCTGTACAAAAGTATCTCCAGTCTATTGAAATGTCTGAGGCCATAGATAAAGCAGAGCGTCTTTACTTTTCTCCCTTAAGAAAGATTCTTGCAGGAGCAAAGAGAGCAGTAGAAAACATCTCTTCCTTCTTAAGTGAGACTGAAATCTCTGACGGTAGAGATGGTAACTTATCTCAAATAGTCCAAACTATTAAATCTTTACCTCAAATTCTAAAGGCTTACCAAGAAGCAGAAAATGCTTACAAGCAAGAACTTCAAAGAAACAGAGGAGATGCTCAAAACGCAGTAGATGAAGATTATGAAAGCGATTATGACGATTAACCATTAAAATATGAAATTAACAAATAAATCAGGAATATATTGTATATTTAATATAGTTAACGGAAAGCGATATATAGGATTAACTACAAATTTACATATAAGAAGAAATAGTCATTATAGAGATCTTAGTAAAAATCAAAGTAATTGTACTAAACTACAAAGAGCATATAATAAATATGGAAAAGAAAATTTATTCTTCTATGTTATAGAGTATTGTTCTGTGGAAAACTTGGACAAACGAGAAATCTTTTGGATAAATTTTTACAACAGTGTTACACATGGGTACAATGTTGTTCCGGGAGGAACATCTGGATTTAAACTACCAGATGAAGTTAAAAGTCAAAGAGTAGAAAAAATAAAAGAGTTTTTTAAAAGTAAAGGTAGAAGTAATCATCATACTGTAAAATGTATATTTGAATATTCTACTCAGGGAGATTTTATAAAGAAATGGGATTCAATTATTCTTGCTTCCGAAGGCACAGGAATACCGTATAATACTTTACGAAAATGTTTAAAAGGACATTTAAAGAAATTTAAAAATACGATGTGGTTTTTTGAATATAAAGGACTACAAATTGAATCCTACAAACGTCCTGGAACGTGGCCTTCAAGAGGTAGTAGTAAACACTCTAAGTCTATATTACAATATGATTTAGATGGAAACTTTATTAAAGAGTGGAATTGTATAAAAGATGCTGCTGAGTTTTGTGGAGTAAGTAAAACTTCTGTAATATCTTGTCTCAGAGGTAAAACGCATAAATCAGCGGGATTTAAATGGAAATATAAATGATCTGGAAACCAAAATCTATATTAGAATACAATTCTAAAACAAAAGAATGGACAAAAAGAAGGTTTGAAACTTATCAAACTTACCTCGCTTTTGTCAAATCTAACTGGAAATTACCCGGAGAATACAATTTTACCGGAACAGAAAATTGGAGACAACCTGCTCTTTATTATAAAAAAGAAAAACGGTATACTCCTTATCACCAAAAGTCCAAAGAATATAAAGATTTTTGGTTAATAGAAAGGAGAAAGTGTGAGCAGGGAATTATTGTAGATGGAGTATTTATACCCGGAAGTTATTATTGGTTTATTAATTATACTCCTATCTATAACAAGTTAGAAATGTGTGAAACATTTCCTGATTTGTTTGATGGACAATACCATCTTGCGTTATATTTAGATTTGTGCGAATTAGAGGATCAAGACGCTGCTGGTACAAAGTGTCGTCAGCGTGGGATTTCATTATTTTTAATGGCTCTTTTAACCAAAGAAGTATGGTTTGGGAAAAAAAGTACTACAAAAATAGTAGGAATGGAAGAAGAATACGTGTTAATGGAGTGGGCTATTATGGAAGGATACAGAGATTGGTTAAACTCAAACACAGGTTGGTATCGTCAGTTTACACCTAATGAGTCTTTAAATTGGGAACAAAAAGTTTTAGTCACTGAAGGAACAATAAATAAAAGAGCCTTTTTTAAAGGAAACAAAACTCGTATTAAAGGAGCAACTACTAAAAAGAATATTGCAAAATCTGTGGGTGGTGCTGCCAGATATATTTATGCTACTGAAGCAGGTATTTATAATAATCTTAAAAAAGTTTTTGGATATGTAAAAGATAACTTAAAAATGGGTGGTGTAAAAACAGGGATGTTTATTGCAATGGGTAGTGTAGGTGAATTACGAGATGCTGCTGATTTACAAGATTTCTGTTTTAACCCTAATGCGTATAATATTAGACCTGTACAAGATACTTTTTCAGGTACTTTAGAACCTGTTGCTTTTTTTTATCCTGATTACTGGAATTACACTTATAAAAATGAAGAAACTGGAGAAATTGTTAAGTGTTACGATGAACACGGAAACTCAAATATTCAACTCGCCCTTAAGTATATTGAGTTAGAAGCAGCAAAAGCAAAACAAGCAGGTGAGGCTGAACTTAAAATGTACAAGTCTCAACACCCTCTAACCTTACAAGATGCTTTTGACCAACGAGAAGATAATCCCTTTCCCACTGAACTCTTGAAGAAACAAGAACAACTTTTAATAGGAGAAAAGCCTATTATAGTTTCTTTGGAAAAAGATTTTCATGGAAAAATAATTCACAAGTTTTCTGACAACGTACCTATTCAAAAACTAAAACCCAACCCCAACGAAGACAACAGAGGAGCAATTATAGTCTATGAATTCCCAATAGATAAACCTCCATTTGGTCTTTATTACGCAGGAGTAGACCCTATCTATAACTTGGACACCTCAACGTCAGGTTCTTTGATGGCAATAACTGTTTGGATAGGAACTCACGAAAGAGATGGTAAAATAGTAGAACCTTACCCCGTATGTCAGTATATAGGAAGACATAAAAACGTAAGAGATACCTACGAACAATGCTCCCTAATTATCGAATGGTACAACGCTCGAACAGCAGTAGAATCTAACGTTAAAGACTTTACTGAATGGATGATCAGACAAGGTAAATCCAGATTTTTAATGAGAAGAAGAGAACTTACAGTAATTAACGAACTGAGTCCAAACACCACAATTAGGGATGAAATAGGAGTACGAATGGAAGCAAACTTTAAACAAAGAGCCTTAGAGAAATTAATTGCTTGGTTACAAACTCCTGTATCTACTGCTTTTGATATGGAAACAGGAGAGTCTCACGACATCTACAACGTTTCTAAATTGAGAGATCCAATGCTAATTAAAGAGATGCTTAAGTTTACTCCCAAGTTAAACACCGATAGAATCGTAGCAACTCTCTTAGCAATTATAGCAGTACAATCAGATACTAATCGTCACATTATAACAGGAGTTAAAAATCCCTTTAAAGATACACCTAAAAGTATTAGTACTAAATTACCAAGTGCTTTTAGATCTAAAGTACCTACTCAATTTAAAAGAGTAAGATCTCCTTTTGTAAAATAGTAAAATAGTAAAATAGTAAAATAATTGAACAAAAAATTTGACATACTCTTAAAAAGAGTTATATTATAGGATGACTACTTCAAATCAAAGACCACAATTAGGAATGAAACCCAAATTACCCAAGAAGGTAATTCCGGGAACCAACCATAATACAGATGGAACAATGGATTACTCTTTTGTTCTTTCTGAGGAAGAAAAAGAAAAGGATGACTTTGCTAAGATTAAACAATTAGTTTATCACTATGAATGGATAGGTAGACAACAGATTAATCGTCACAGAGACGCTATTAATAAAAAGTTTAACTTAGCCTACGGAATAATTGACACAAGTGATTACGTTAAACAAGACTCTGAATATAAAGCAGAATTAGAATTAATGGACGGTGAGAATTTAGACTTTGATCTTAAATTCTACCCCATTATTCCTAACATTATAAATACGTTAGTAGGAGAACTTTCTAAAAACTATACTAACTATTCTGCAATAGCAGTTAATCCAGAAGCAGTAAACATGATAGTAGAAGAAAAAAATAATCTTCTACGACAAATGTTAATCCAACCCCTTCAAGAACAGTTTAACGCTGATCTTGAAAGTCAAGGAATAACACCTGAAACACAACCAGATGTCTACCAACAACAAATGGAGATGTTTCAACAGATGCCAAAAATCCAAAAATATATGGCAAAAGAGTTTCGATTGGAAGCAGAGAATTGGGCCAATCATACTCTTCAGATGGATCAAAGAAGATACAAGTTACATGATATAGAAAAACAAGCCTTCTTTAATAAGTTAGTAACAGACCATCCTTTTGTTCACGTAAATCTTTCTGAGTCAGATTATTCTGTTCAGGTTTTAGATCCTCGTTATTGTGCTTATCTTAAGAGTCCTTACATAGATGACGTAAGTGAAGGGATAATGTTTATGTGGCACGAATATGAATCTCCTCTTAACTTAATTACTCGTTTTGGTTCTAAACTGGACGAAGAAAGTATGGAGAAATTAGAGAGTCTTCATATTCATTATCGAACCCTTCTTAATATTAACACGAACGAAAGATATAATCTTGACACCCCTGGAGATATAGAGGCTGCTCAAAACTACTTAGCGTTTAGAGAAATAGGAGGTTCTAAATACACAGACGATAGATACAGAGGAGGTGAGTATAAAGAAAGACTCGTAGAGATTTGTCACATGTATCTCCAAATTCCTCGTAAGTTAGGAAAGTTAACAATGACCAACGGAGGAGAAAAAGTTTCCTCTATAGTAGACGAGTATTATAAACCCACCATTGATCCTGTTTATGACACTACAATTCTAAAAGAAAAGACAGAAAGAACTTTGGTTTATGGTGAACATATAGACTGGTTCTACACTAACGAGTTATGGAGAGTTCTTAAAATCAACCTTTCCACAAATCCTAACCCGGACAATAATAACGACATTTGGATCACTTTAGAAAAATACCCCTTCCAACTTTCCAAACCTGAATATAGATACGGTTCTTATATTCCTGTTCACGGTGGCCCAAGAACCAACAAGTATAACGATCCTATCACTTTAGTAGATAAATGTAAACCTTGGCAAGTTTTCTATAACTATTTGTGGAATAGAAACGACCAACTAATCAAGGGGGAAATAGGTAAGTTCTTCTTAATGAATCAAAATGTCATCCCTCAAGAATCAATGGGAGAAGAATGGGGAAGACAAAACTACATGAAGTGGATTCTTACAGCAAGAGATACAGGAATAGGCCCAATTGATTCTTCCTTGGGAAATACAGGACAATCAGGACTTGCTTCAACTGGAGGTTATGGACAAGAAGTAGATCTCACAGTAACTACTCAAATTTTAGAAAAAGCAAAACTTGCTGAAGTATGTAAAAACGAATGCTTACTTCAAGTAGGACTCTCTCCTCAGATTCTTGGAGACATCTCACCCTCCGAAACCGCTACAGGAATTCAACAAGGAATAGAAAGAAGTGTTACTCAGTTGAAACCTTTGTATGATGAACACTTTTCTCTTTTTGAGTCTGTTAGACAAACTATGTTGGAATGTGCTAAATATCACGACATTCGAGGTAACAACCCAACCAAAATGTACATTACTGACGAAGGAGAACGTCAGATATTTTCTATCCCTGAAGACTTAAGTCTTCATCTTTTAGGAGTTTATGTTTCATCGAGTATAGACGACAACTCTCTGATTCAGACTATTAAAACATTAGTTCTTCAAGATAATACAATGGGAGCAGATTTGTACGAAAAAGTAACTGCTTTGAGTACTAAGAGTGTTTCTGAACTCCATACTAAACTTAAAGACATCAACTTAAAAAAACAAATAGAGGAAACTCAAAAATATCAACAAGAACAATCTTTAGTTCAACAACAGATAGAAGCACAAGAAAGAATGCTTCAGACCAAACTTGAAGAAGAAGCGCGTCAAAAACAACTTGATAGAGAATCTGAAGAAAGAATTGCTGAAATCAGAGTAATAGGTCAGTCTCAATTTAGTGAAGGAGATGGTTATGAAGAACTTCTTAAACTTAAACAAATTCAAGATAAAGAAAAAGCAACCTATAATTCTCTTTTAACTTCTCTTAACAGAGATAGAATTACTGCTGATATGAACAAACAAAAAGCAGTAGAAGATAGAAACCTTAATCAATCCAAGTTAGATCTTGAAAGAGAAAAAATAAGTGTAAGTAGAGAGAAAATATTAGCGGATTTAAAGAAATCTCAAAACGATCTATTAATTGCAAAAACAAACAAAAACAAATATTCAAAGTAGAATCATTAAGATGACTCCTAATCAAAATTATCGTAACAAACGTTATTAGTAAGTTATACTTGTAAAAAATTAATATTGTCATTATCTTAAACCAACAATTATGCAAATCGACAGTACAACAATTGGTCTTGAATTTAGTAATCCTGAAGTAATTAACGACGAAGAATTCTCTGACATCATTGGTTTAGACTTCGGAAAGAAGGAAGAATCAAAAGAAGATGAACCTCCTGCTAAAGAA